>Ga0207707_10002369_pt1 | contig 16981 bp, 22 predicted proteins | sample KBSC83BmetaG_FD_184336 | JGI IMG/M metagenome (GOLD analysis project Ga0207707, IMG submission 184336) | Corn rhizosphere microbial communities from Kellogg Biological Station, Michigan, USA - KBS C8-3B metaG (SPAdes) (version 2) | ecosystem: Host-associated > Plants > Roots > Rhizosphere ...
CTCGCGGCCTCGTCCAGCGCGCCGCGGCTGCGCAGCACGCTCCCGAGCCCGGAGTGCAGGCGCAAGGAGATCGCCGGCGCGATGGCGGCGCCGAGGCGCGCCAGCGCACCGCGATACAGCGATTCGGCCTTCAGCGGCAATCGTTCCTGCACCGCCAAATCCGCGAGCGCGCCCATCGCCGCCGCTTCGCCAGCCGCATCGCCCAGGGTGTGCAACGCCGAGAGCGCTCGGGCGATCGATAAACGCGCCGCGGTGGTGTCGTCCATCTGCGCCTGGATCGCGCCGAGCAGGAGCCTCGTGAGCGCGGCGGATCGCGGATCGCCGATCGTTTCCTGCGCGCGCAAGGCGAGCGACATTCGGGTCAGCGCGCCCTGAAAATCCGAGCGCAGCGCGAGGAGGAGGGCGAGACCGCTCTCGGCGTCCGCCTTCCCGCGTTCGTCGCCAGCGTCGCGGAAGAGCTTCTCGGCGCGAACGTAGTGTCGCTCCGCCTCCGCGTAGAAGTTGAACTGCACGGCGAGATCCGCGCGGGCGAGCGCGAGTTGCGCGAGCTCGGCGGACTGGTCGGGTGAGGGATGTCCGCGGCCAGCCAGTTGCTCCGCGCGCCGCAGTTGGATGAGCGCGCCCTCGAGGTTCCCCATCGCGGCGTGCGTGATCGAGATATCGCGGCGGACGTCGATCTCGTCGGCCACGGGTCCTGTCTCGCGGAACACCGTAAGTGCTTCCGTGAAGCGGTCGAGCGCCTGGTGGTAGTTGCCACGCTGCAGCGCGAGCAGCCCGAGCGCTCTGAGCACGGACGCGGCATCCACGCGGTTCTCGTGCGCGCGATAGAGCTCGAGCGCCTCACGATAGCGCGCATCCGCTTCGAGGTAGTCGCCTTCGAGACTCGAGAGGTTCCCGAGATTGACCAGATTCGCCGCCGCTGGCTCGTCGCGTCGCACGGCGCGGTTCGACGCGAGTGCTCTGTCGAACTCGCGGCGCGCTCGATTGAGGTCGCCGAGTTGTTCCGAGATGAGCCCCAGATTGTTCCGGTCCGCGGCCGCGCCGCGCGCGTCGCCGGTGCGCGACCGGATGTCCGCCGCGCGCGTGTAGAGATCGGCGGCCCGGGCGAGCGCGCCGCGGTCGACCTGGATCTCGGCGAGGGTTCCGACTGCGTTCCCCACGGTCCGCCAGTCGCCCATTTGCTCCGCGATCTCGCGGGAGCGAATGAGGTAATGGGCGGCGCTGTCCAACTCGTCGGACTGGTAGTATCCGGCGCCGATGTTCCCGAGCGCGGCGCCCATCCCGGCGGAATCGCCGATCTGCGCGCAGCGCCGGTAACTCTCGCGCCACTTGCGCAACGCCGCCGCGAGGCCGTTGCGCGGGAGCGCCCGGTTGCCTGCCGCGCGGAGGCTATCCGCCAATGCCTTGATGCGACGGTCGGCGATCGGCCATGCCGCGAAGCGCTCCACCTGCCGCATGGGGAACGAATCGTTCCACGCAACTGCGAGCGCCTCGGCGAGACGCCGCGCGATCGCCAGCCCCTCGGCCGGCTCCGAATCGGTGGCTGTCTCGATGAGCGTGCGGCGCAGTGAGTCCCGGATCGCATCGGCGTTCGCGCGCGCCGCCGCGACGAGCGCACTGTCGGGCGCCGGATCTCGCACCCGATGCGGCGCCGCGGCCCCACCGAGCAACAGGAGCAGCGCGAGTGCGCCCGCCCCGATCATCGGCCGGCCGGGCCGACGGAGAATTCGATGAGCTCCGACGCGACCCAACGGTTCCATTCCGTCTGCGCTTCCATCTTCCAGAAGTAGGACTGTCGCGGCTCGAGATGGATGCTGTCGGGAACGACGGTGGAGGTATCCCGCGTCTGTGTCTCGTAAACCGCGCGTCCGGCGTCATCGAAGAGTGTGACGCGGTACCGATCGGCGAAGGCGACCGGCGTCCATACGAGACGCACGGGACGGCTCACCGCGCCGCGCGGCGCGAGCGCCACGGGCGCCTCCGTGGTCGTGATGACCGGTTCGCGCATCGGGGGCTCGCGCGTGATCATGGGCGCTCGCTCGTGCCCGATCGCGGTGACGAGCAGCACGGCCGCCGCAGCGGCGGCGGGCAGATACCAGCGCCGCACCGCCACCCGCGGACGCGCGAACCGTACAGCCGCGATGACGCCGGCGCGGCAATCGTCGCAATCGGCCAGATGCGATTCGATCGCTGCGCGCTCCGCCAGCGGCAGCGCGCGATCGACGAACGCGGCGAGCACACCCTCGCTCGGGTGATCGCGCTCTGTCTGCTCAGCGCTCATGATGGCATCGGGGGATCGAGGTCGTATGCGTCATCACTCACATGGAACGGATGCTTGTGCCGGGATTGCGGGCTCACGGATCCGGATCGTTGACCCCGCGTCGCGCCAGCCCGGCGCGCAGCCGAGCCAGCACCGCATTCAAGCGTCGATAGATGTGGAACGGGGTGGGAGCCTCGAGGATGCGCGCGATCTCCGGCACGGAGAGGGCGTCCTGGAATCGCAGCTTGATCAGCAGTCGGTCGGCCGGCGCGAGCACCGCCAGCGCCTCGGCGAGCGCCTCGCGCAGCTCCTCCACGCGCACTCGCATCTCGGCGTCCCGGTTGCCCTCGTTCGCGATCTCCGCCACGTCGACCTCTTCGGCGACGTGGTCGAGCAGCCGGCGGCGTGTCTCGTGCGCTTCGTGACTCTGCGCATCTTCGCTCTGCCGTCGGCCGTAGCGCTGTCGCACATGATCCAGGCAGAGACGCCGGGCGACCAGGACCAGCCAGGTGCTGAACTTGCCGCGGTCATCGGCTGCGTACACGCGGAGCCGGCGACAATCATCACGCTGGAGTTGTTCGAGCACGAACGCGTACGCATCCATCGCGGCATCGTGGTTCCGGTCGATGCTGCGCGCGGCATAGAGGAGGAGACGGCTGTGCGTCTCGACGAACCTCCTCCACGCGGCGTCGCGCGCCGCCGAATCGGCGGCGCCGAACAGGGCGGACAATTCCGGCGGGAGCACTGCGTGGCCTCCGAACGAATCGCCGGCTAAGCTACCGCACTCAGGCCGATCCCGCGACCGGACGACACCGGGAATGGCGGCAATGCGTGACAATGCGGCGATATCGCCGCTTTGGGCCAGCGCTGCATACAGCAGCGAACGCACCTGACGAGTAGCAGAATGCGATCACGATAGTTGGTGCGTTCCTCACCTGCAACGGCGGGTTAGGCCGCTCAATGCCCGTGTGGAAACCTGAGCTGCATCATGACGCCCGGCTCAAAGACCAAGTCCTGATTTACAAACGCGCGCCAGGAAGGGCCGTCGCGACGAAAGGTGAGCATTTGAACATCAGTTGCTTCGCTAGCTGCTGTGGTTTGGAGAGAGTCATTCGGCGACCTCTCGAACCGATAGAGCACGTGTGCCAGCGAATCGCCTTCGATGACTTCCCCGAGAATTCGTCGACGAGAGTTGGGCCCGCTGCTCGCCCAACCACCCCGACGTTGCGTTGCCTCAATCCACTTCGCGAGAAACTGTACCGGTGCGAGCTGCGCAAGGTCGCCGAGCGTTGCAACATTGCTAAAGATGGGAAGTTTCAAGCCTGCATATTTCTTGAGTTCACTTCGCTCACCACCGGTGATGGCGTAGCCGCTCATCCCTTCCTGCTCGTTGCGTTTGGCTTCGGGACCTTCGAACATGGCCCATCCTACGAGTTCGTCGAGATGCTCGTTGCGAAATGCAACGACCTCCCCGGAGTCGATCAACTCTGCGACGCGCTCCCAGGCGTGATTGGTCAGCGCAGTAAAGATCTCGCGACCTGCCTCCGTGGGCGTTTGCTGCGCCCGGGAGTTCGGGGCGCATAGTATCGACATCACGATCCCGAGAATTGTGCTTTTCGCAAGCAGGCAAGACGAGCGAGGGCTCACGAAGGTCCTGTGTCAGGATGAGTGGCGTCGGGCTAACGCCTTTCGCTGGGCTGCGGGCGAATCCAATACAACGCGAGCGTGGGGAACTTTCTTCGATCGCTTGTCCGCTTCAGCGTGAGTTAGGCTTTACGCGGCGATGGGCTTTCACGGTCCGAGAACGACATTCGCCAGACGACTAATCTGCAACCCTGCGCCAACCGATCGCCAAACCATTCTCGTGCTCCATGCCAACACCGATGGCCGCTACTTTGCCCTTGCTGATCCACGTTGCTCTGTATGAACCCTTGGCTTTCTCGATGACCAGGTCATATTCGTCCGAAAACTCTCCGCTGTCGTAGAAGTAGCGAACGTGATAGTGTCCGGCAAAGCCTTCCTGTGGGCCTCCGGTTGCGATCCCTGATCCGCTATATGCGTACCCGTACATCCATCTCGCACTCAACGTTCCCGGCGCGTAATTCCTTGTGTAGAGGACAAAACCGATATTCGGTACATCGGGCGCATCGGATGCTCTGGCAGTTGAGGCATGATACGACGTCAACACCAAGCATGTCAGTAATGCGGTAACGAAGACTGATCTACGCATTGACCCCTCGTTTTTGTGGGAGGCATCTCTAGTGTGACGGGTAACGTTCTGTCGTTCAGCCAGGAACGCACCTGGCGGAGTCACGATAGGTAGACGATGCTTGGTACGTTCGGCAGCTGCAACGGCAGGTTAGGCGCCGGGCGTTATCGTGAACTCTCCATGCGGGGGATTCGATGACCGAGCCTGCCACGTGCCCCGCAGCTTTTCATGACTCTGCTCTCCCGTAAGCTGCAGACCCGCGTCCGTTGCGGCGCCACCGAGTGTTATCTGCCAGTGTTCGCGACGTCGGACACTGACAAACGCCGAATCGCCGAGCGAGGCGAACCCCACGGGGAAGTGCCGCCGATCACCTCGATACGTGCCGAACGCCTGATCCTTCCGTACGGAATCCAGCTGCAGTATGAGCACGACGCTATCGCCTACTGGAGCGAGATCGTCCGCGCGTTCGGGAGTAAGAGCTGGGCGCTCTGAGAGGTGCAAGACGAGGCGGTACGATTTGGCGAGGAGCCAGAAGTCGCTCGTTCGATTGCTCTCGCATCCCATGAGGGCGACCATCAATGCCGACATCGTGAGAGCGACTGTCCTCGGTGAATTCACGACTCTCCAGGATCGAGAATGCGAGTGTGGCTAACTGCCTGGCGTTCGGCTGCGAACGTACCTGACGGACCTCTCAATGCACAACAATGCTTCGTGCGTTCGGCAGCTGCAACGGCGGGTTAGCTAGCTCGCGCGAGGACGCGGACTTCCTTCGCCAGTCGGGCGCCGAGATGATCACGCTCGACTTCCAGATCATAGCGGGCCTGCAGATTCAACCAAAACCGCTCACTGGTGCCAAAATAGCGAGCCAAGCGCAGTGCCGTGTCGGCACTGATCGCTCGGGTGCCATGCACGATCTCGTTGATCCGGCGTGGCGCCACGCTGAGATCACGGGCGAGCCGGTACTGCGAGAGGCCGAGTGGCTCGAGAAAATCAGCCGCAAGCAGCTCACCAGGATGAATGGGCTTCAGCTTCCGAGTGGTCATGGGGTACTGTCCTGAGGCATGTCAGTGATAGTCAACGATCTCGACCTCGTAGGCGTTGCCCTCTCGCCACCGGAAACACACGCGCCATTGATCGTTGACCCGAATGCTATGCTGGCCAGCCCGATTGCCGTGCAGCCTCTCCAGTCGGTTGCCTGGAGGGATGCGGAGATCGCCGAGGCCTTCGGCGGCGTCCAACGCCACGAGCTTCCGCAGCATGCTGCGCTGGAGGTGAGCCGGAAATCGTCGCACGCGCTCGCGCGCGAAAAGACGCTCGGTATCGCGGTCGGCAAAGGTCGAGATCACCGGGAATAATAACGTGACGCAGTATTACCGTCAAGCGTTATTAGTGACTAGCAACCGGCCTGGCGTTCAGCTGCAAACGCACCTGACGAGTGTCAGAATGCGATCACGATAGTCGGTGCGTTCGGCAGCTGCAACGGCGGGTTAGGCGCCAAGGTGGACGACTTGACCCGGCTTGACCGAGGTGGCGGCTGCGAGCAACTCGGGAAGTAGTGGACGCAGGTCTGCAATCCGATTCCCGCGCGCGTGCAGGACAATCACGCCGACCGCACCGCCCGATAGGCTTTGTTGGAAAATAAGGTTCCGGTCGACCGTCACGAACACGTCGAAACCGAGAGGAATCATGGCCCGCAACAATTCGCCGTTGCGGCGGCCGCTCCAACCTTCGTCGACAACGTGCGAGACGTTAAGCGCCGACAGGTCACGTAAGAGTCCGCGCGGCACACATTCGTCGAGCAAGACGCGATGAGCCAACGAGGCTACGCCGCGCTGGTGCGCGCCAATAGCATCTCTTTCGCGAGCTCGAGAACGCTGACCACTTGCGCGCGCGATACGGACGGGAAATCCTCGAGGAACTCATCGAGCGGATCACCCGCTTCGAGATAGTCGAGAAGCGTGTTCACGGGCACCCGCGTCCCGACGAAGACTGGTGTGCCACCCATAATCTCGGGATCGCGGTGAATCGGAAGCTCAGCGGTCGCCATGACGCCCTCCCGGTCGATTGCCCTCCTTAATCTATCCCGAAACGCGTTGTGCGCCTAACGTCCTGGCGTTCAGCTGCGAACGCCGCACTTGTGATTTCTCAATGCTCACATGAGGTTGCGCGGCTTCGTCTGCTGCAACGGCGGGTTAGGCAGCAGGGCGAAAAACAACGAGTTCCCAAATCTTTCGGTCCGCGTCCTCGATTCTTCGAATGAGATCACCGATCACGGAGATGGGGACGTCGGTTGGGTCAAGCCTAAGACCTTTCTTTGCATCTGCGGACATTTTATGACGGCGGGGCACGCCCGCTGGACCATTACTCGTCCACGCCGAGTGAATTAAATCGTTTCGAGCGTCATTGATTGCATCGAGTACGTTGCAGAGTTTCTGAATATCCGGTGAGGAGCCGAGTGGAGGCTTAACCGTCACGCAGACGACTCCCAACTTCTTTACCAGTGTCCTGAAAGACATGCCGGACGTAAGGGCTGAGATTACAGGGTCCCGACCGCCGACGACCATGAAAATCGCGTCATGAATGGATTCTTCTAGCGCTGAGAAGTTCACAACTAGAGAGCCGAGGGCTCGGAGGAGATTTGCCTCCTCGGTCGCAGAGTTTGGACTCACAAGGGCTCCTAGATCCAGAAACTTCTACGGCCTACCGCCCGAGCTCAACTGCAAGCGATCGGCTCAACAAGCGGCTCACCTGCCCGCGTGCACTATCATCTAGATAGGCGCTCAAGCGCAATGAATTCCATCTATCTCGCGCTTGTCTGCTGCAGCGACACGTTAGACAGCGCGCGTCGTGCTCCCCGCCCTTCAGCTCTCATCGACGATCCGGATGATCTGCCCGTCCTGAGCGATCTCGATCGCTCGTCAACTTGGCGTGTGTCAGGCCGCTACTCTGTCGGAATAGGAGCCCTACAGCTTCGCGAGAACATCCAGCATCGCCGGGGAAGTGTCGGAGTGGTGATGGATCATCCGCCACCCCGCAGCTTCTCGTCGGTAGATATTGGTGACCCGGTGCCTGAAGGCTACTGAATGTCCGCCAAGCTTGCACTCACCCTGCTCCACACCAAGTTCATACGCAACGTCCTTCTCAACACGTATGATCTGATCCTTAAGATCGATCCTACCGTCCGCGGCGACCTGAGCGAACTGCTCAAACGACGCGTTCACTGCGTCCCAGCCGATTTCCCGACCGTCAATTGGGTGCAACACTGTCACCTCTGGACCGTGCGACCAACCGCTGGCCATCAGACTGGAATCGCCGTTGGCCATCCGGTTCAATGCGGTGTAGAACTGCTTCGAAGCGTCGCGCACTTCTTCCTCTGCTGACATGAGCCGTTCTCCTTTCGGTGACGAGCGGGTGAAGAAGCTAAGGTACGACGAACCGAACCCCCACGGTCCGATTGTGCCTTTGCCGCAGTATTTTGGATTACCATCGGCGCCCGACTTCTTCTTGGCTTGGAAGGTTTCAATCGCCCAGCTCAGATAGTGGCTCGTTCGATGCCTAACGTCCTGGCGTTTAGCTGCGAACGCACCTGACGACGATCAGAATGCGATGACGATAGTTGGTGCGTTCGTCAGCTGCAACGGCGGGTCAGGCGCCAAGGTGGACGACTTGACCCGGCTTGACCGAGGTGGCGGCTGCGAGCAACTCGGGAAGTAGTGGACGCAGGTCTGCAATCCGATTCCCGCGCGCGTGCAGGACAATCACGCCGACCGCACCGCCCGATAGGCTTTGTTGGAAAATAAGGTTCCGGTCGACCGTCACGAACACGTCGAAACCGAGAGGAATCATGGCCCGCAACAATTCGCCGTTGCGGCGGCCGCTCCAACCTTCGTCGACAACGTGCGAGACGTTAAGCGCCGACAGGTCACGTAAGAGTCCGCGCGGCACACATTTGTCGAGCAAGACGCGAGGAGCCAACGACGCTACGCCGCGCTGACTCGCAGGCGATGAGACGCTAGCGTTCAGTCACGCGATTCGCGCTCATCGTCGTCGCCAGCCGCGCGTGGCCTCCTCCGGTAGTATTCGATGCTACGCGCGAGCGCCTCAAGCAACGACGGCGGCAGCTCGGATTCCGAAAGCACGTCGAGTCCGACCGCCGGCGCCACCCATGCAGACGAATCCACGCGCGTGTAGAGCCCATACAATTTGCGGGCGGCGCCGTCATGAAAGATGTGAATGCGATCGCTCAGCTCGTGCGGCCCGATCTCCCGTACCGTCCACTGGTCGAACGACATGGCGAGCGACGTCAGCTCGGCATTGAGCTCGCGTTCCCAGGCGGTGTTCGCCAGTCGTCGAAGCGTGCCGCGGGCACCGCGGCCGACATCACGGTCCATGGATCGGCCTCAATCGATCTCATATGGAGCATCGACCACGTCTTCAACCATCGTGTGAATCCGGACGTCGAACCACTCACGGAACCTGCGCCGGTTGCGCCGTTGCGGCCACTGGGCAGGATCGGTGGACCAGCCGGCTAGCCAGTGCTCAAAGAAGAAGTCGAAGTGTTTGGTAACGAATGCATCGATCTGCTCGACTGTGTCGAAGTCCGGCCCAAGGAAGATCGTGAGCTCATCATGGGCGTCTGAAATTGCGAAGCGCGGCCCGTCGTCGTCGAGCGAGTTCGCCCAATCCGCGTATGGCTGCTTTGGTATGAGGATTATCGCGGAACGGTTCAGCATCGGCATGTGCGAATCCGTGTTGCGAGCTAGAGTCCTGGCGTTCGGCTGCGAATCACGATAGTTGGTGCGTTCGTCAGCTGCAACGGCGGGTTAGGCGATCCCGCGCTTCTTTGACCGCTTGGGCGTCGATGTGCCGGTACGTTCCATGTAGGAGCGCAGCACCGCATTCATGCGCGACTGATACCGCGGCCCCGTCTCGCGGAAGAATTCGAGGACATCGGCATCGATCCGCAGCGAGATCGGAATCTTCGCCGCGGGTAACACCGGCACCGCGCCATCCCAGAAGTTTTTCGGCAGATCGCGCAACTCCTCCGGCGACGACCGCGCGATTTCCGCGTCCGTCAGTCGTCGCAACTTGGCGAGCTTCGCGCGCCCCTGACCGGGCGCGGCGCTACGACGGGAAGACTTTGCGATAGGCTTGGCGCTCACGGCGACTACTCACTCGGGCCGAAATGATACGACGCACGACTTCGCCAGCCTCAGCCCGATCGGTGTAGACCACGGTGAGCAAGATGCCCATCGGCTAGACCAAGAGCGATCCGGCGTACCTCCCCGTAGTCCTGGCGCGTGTCGATGCGCTCGAGAGTCGGGCCCGCGAAGATCGAGGCTGCGAAGGCGAAATCGAACGCTCGCTCCGCAAAGTTCCGCTCGCTCTTCCCGGGATCCCACGTAAAGCGCACCGAGGCAATATACGCGCGTATATACACGCGCGCAAGCGCTCGAGGAGTCGCCTAACGCCCCGGCTAAGCTGCAAAGGATTCAAATAAGAGTTTGCGTCGCAGCCGCAAACAAATCAACAGATCCTTTGTCAGCTTCAGCGTCCGTTAGGCGGCATTGCGCTCCTACTCGTGAGCTGCAACCCACTCCTCGACGAGAGTGCGGTAATCGAGGAAGGTCAGATCGCGCATCTCAAGCCTGGCGGCGCGGCAAATGGCGGGAAGTTCAACTCGAAATTGAACGTACCGATCCGCCATGTCTGCTGCGCCACGAATGCCATGACGATTACTGGTAGTTCTCAACCAGTCTCGAACACCGGCGACGGCGGTACGAGCATCGTTCTTGTGAGCGCGAATGTCCTGACCGCCTATATCGGAGCAGAAGATCTGGTACCGATACTGATCCCGGTCTAGAATCAAGCATGACTTGCGCGCTTGAGATGGGCCGCCGTACCGCTTCGCGCCGAGAAAGATCCCGAGCTCGAGCGGCATATTGAAACGTGGCAGTCTATATCGCGAATCCGGCGTAACCCGCGACAGATCGTGAATACCGTATCGGCACTCGCGGATGATCTCGAACAGCTTCTCGAGTCTAACTTGGCTGCCGTCGTCCTGCTCCCGCGCCCCGCGGGCGGTGAAGCCGCAGTCATGCACCGCAAACACTAACGCGTCAAAGAGCTTCTTGTACCGCTTATCGAAGGGAACGTTAATGAAGACGCCCGCTGCTCGCATGCGCTCGCTTAACTAGCGCGACGGTACTTCTTAGCGGCAGAGGAGGCTTTCTTGGCGGTGGTCTTCTTTTTCGACGGGCTTCGTTTATCGCCATAGCCATTTTCGGGGACTTCCGCTGCCAACGCAAAACCGAAATGACCCAAATAGCGCTTCACGTACCAAGACGAGGCTTTCTTCTTGGCTCCGCTAACCTTCTTCGCGGCTGAACGCGCCTTCTTAACACCGAGAACGGCCTTTCGCGCCTCGCCGCGAGTCAGCGAACCCGTTTTGGAGTATGTCTTTTTCCGCATCTTCAGATGGGGTCGAGGTTAATAGAGAAAGTTGGCGCGATTGAGCGGGTTTAGCGACGCCGGCAGAGCGACGGTGCATAGATGCCGCCTAACGTCCTGGTTCAGCGCCGGCGCGATAGCGCCGTCCGCTGCAACCGGTTGTGAGACGGCGGGTCAAGCTCATGCACGGCGCAGGCGGTACCAGTGCTCGTCTGGGCGCAGCACCCATTCCATGAGCGGCGGCAGCTTGAAGAAGGACGGTTCAACGTCGGTGATCTGCCAACCTGCAAAGGCGGCCTCGATTTCTTCGCGGCTCACACCCCGGATCAACGGGCGAATGCGCCGCGGCCAGCACAGCAAAATCACTGTGGCGTCCCTGGCGGCCAGAGCATCCACGCTGCGGGCCATCCCCTGCTGCTGCTCGGTGTCGAAGTCATGAAAGGTGCCGGTGTCTAGGATGAGCCGGAAGCCGGAACCCACTTCATCCTCTGAGAGCCGGGTGACATCCCCCTGCACCAGCTTCATCTCCACACCGACGGCCTGGATCCGCTCGCGCCCCCGGTCCAGGGCTTTTTCCACGAAGTCCACGCCAGTGACTTCCCATCCCCGTTTGGCCAGCTCGATGCCCCAGATGGCGCTGCCCGTGCCGATATCCAGGGCACGCCCGTAGGGCGGTTCACGGCCCTGCTCCTCGCGTTCGAGGAGTGATGCCAGAGATTGAAAAAACTCTTGGTCGGTATCCTCCCAGGGATGAAAGCCGATGGCATATGAAAATTTCCAGTTCATGGGCTTCTCCTTCGCCGTCTAACGACCTGGCGTTCAGCTGCGAACGCACTTGACGGATGTCGGATCAGTGGATGATGGCCGGTGCGTTCGGCAGCTACAACGGCGGGTTAGGCGGCTCCTCTGAGAGCTGTGCGGTACAACAGGTTACAGTCGTATCCGACAAGAGAATACACGGAGAGAACCGCAGGCTCGCCGGATGGCTGAGGCGAGAGCGATGGCGCAGTCGCTGCCATTTCCGACGAGTGGTCCACGCCGAGATTCACAGCCGTGAGATGCGGCGTGAACGGGAACGGGATTGGAGCGAAACGAAGTCCCGAGGTCGCCATCCTCCGATGTAATCGCTCCCAAGGCGTCGGATCAACGGGGGGAAAATAGTAGATCCCTGTTCCCGGGAAGTTAGCCATTGCGCGGAACGCAACGAATAATGGAACTGTCTCCGCCGCGATGCGGTCCAGGGTATCAAACGCTTTCGGCTGCAGAAGTATCCGACGCCAGCACGCCGACACCCGAAGAGCCCACGAGCGTGATCTCGACGGGCAATTGAGCTAATAGAGGTGAGAAGCATTCGCGCATCCCACGCAAATGCGCGCAGACCTCCGCTGGCATGTCGAGCACAACGTAGGTGGGCTGCGAGAAGTGCACGAATGACCAGCGGCGGTGGGAGTCTCAAGAGAAACTACTGTTCGTGCGGCCTAACGTCCTGGCGTTCAGCTGCGAAGCCGCACGCGTGATATCTCAATGCACACCAGGATGGTGCGCGGCTTCGTCAGCTGCAACGGCCTGTTAGGCGCCGATAACTAGAAAAGCAACTCAGCGGCCGAGCCACACCAAACTGCCGGTCTTGGAGCGATGCGGCGATCAACTATCAGACCAGTCGGGGTGAAGGCGATTGCTGAAATATTGTCATCGACTTTCTTTTGGCGACCGGACCATTGAAGCGTTAAGGCCACAACTTCGGCTTGTAACGTGAGAAATGAACAGCGATCTTCGAGGTTCTGCCCGGGCCAGTCGACGCCGAGCTGCCGAAGCACCTGAGCGTAGATCTGAAAGCTTTCATAGAGTGCGCCGAAGTGCTGATAGTAGCCGTTGCGCACGTGGCACGGCCCCGCCTGCAACCGATCACGGAACTCTTCAGGCGAGAGCTGGATTCCATACGGGTAGTCGCGAAACAATGTCGGCTCGTGTTGGTTCGTGAGGTCGCCTCCCGTGTGCAAGTGGTAGATGTGCGGGATTCCACCGATGAACCCGGCGATATGAAGTCCTCTACGCATCTGATTCCACGAGCGACTCTCCGACTTGAGTGCACTTCGAAGCTCGCACTCCAGAATCGCACCCAGCGACTCCACATCGGCATTCTTGCTATCGTTGGCCACGATGAACTCATCAAGCCAATTATCCATCTGCCGTCCGGCAACGCAAGCATCTCCCCACATTGCGAACCCAATGTTGGCGAGCGGCGCATACTGCACCTTTGCAGCTCCGCTCTCGATTCGGGGAGGGCGGCCCGGCTCGACTATTGTAATGGCCGAGTCGCCGACCATTGCGATTCCGAATGTTGATGCCTCGCTCACCACTAAGGTCATGTTCGTGGCTCGATGGTTACCAAGGCGCTAGTAGAGCAGACGTTCGCTCTTCGGAGCGCGCCTAACAATGGGGCTCGGCCGCAGTCACGCCAAATACGAACGCGGGCGCAGTCCGCGCGATTCAGAAGATCGTGTCAGTTGAAGCGTGCGTTGGGCGCCGGTCGGATTCTGTTGAAACGACAATTCAGGCGGTGACAGCCTTCAGCTTTGCTAACTCGCCTGGTTCGATGTCATTCGAGCCCTGTTGAAGTTCGGCCCGCACGCTACCGGAATTCAGAGTTGCGAGATAATCGAGAAAGCCCCTTCGCGCATCAACCGCCGTCTGGTAGAAGAAGTCGGCACATCCGGAAGCTGTACACATGGCGGCTACCGCGTCCGTGACGTATTCGCCTTTGGCGATAAGATGATAGAACGTTGCGAAGGCGATCGCGGCATCGGACCACGTCGGGGAACTGCCGCTTCCAACAATCGCAAAGAATGGGAATTGCTCGTCGGGATACATGGCCATGCGCGCACCGGAGTAGCCCTGACAGCATGACATGCAGAGAAGAAGGCCACCTTTTAGTGCCTCGTTCACTGGGGCGAGAACGTGCCGCATTTCTTCCCAGCTCAGGCGATCGCCGTTCGATAGCTCAATGCCGTCCTGGTCGCCGTGCGCGCTGATATGAACGACAGGAAAGCGATCGCCTTGTTTCTGCATTTCGTCAGGCAGGCCGATCTTTAGTCCTGCCTCGAACGCTTCTCTCGATATGACGGTGCGAGTGACGCAATGGATTTGATTCAGTCCAACGGCGCGGCGAAGCATATCCGCTTCAGACCGCCCGTGATACAAGTCAGGAGCTGATGGAGATTCAAGGTGGTAAACGAAGAACTTGAATCTCTGTTCCGGGGGCACAGCCATATGTCGTTGCCTCAAACTGAGACGAACACGTAGTGCGCCTAACGTCCTGGCGTTCAACTGCGAACGCACCTGACGGAGTCAGAATTTGTATATGATGCCCGGTGCGTTCGTCAGCTGCAACGGCGGGTTAGGTGCGCCGGGATGATGCATGTGTTCCGCGGTCATGCCCGTGGGCACGGATTTCAGCTGCGAACGCATCGTAGTCGTGCGGCGGAAGCATCCGGTGAAGCAACGGCTGTAGCTCTGACCACATCTGTGCCGTGAAACGTTCGACGAGATCACCGCGAGCGGGGCCAAAGGCAGGAACATGTTCGTAGAACGAAACGGCGATCGCGTTTCTCACATACGGGTTCTGGCGGGCACCGAAGCACCACGCAGCGAATTCGTAGATGCGGTCAAAAAACTCTCGGTTCGGCTCCTCGGCACGGTACGCGTGCTCCAACTCGTCGCGCAGGTTGGCCAATAGCGTGTACAGGCCCCCCGGCCCCAGAACCATGGTCCGCCTCTCGGGAAACATCTCGAGCGCCTTCCGCCTCCAACCTGCCACGCGACCTTTTCTCCAAGAATCTCAATGGCACCTAACGTCCTGGCGTTCAGCTGCGAACGCACCTGACGACGATCAGAACGCCATCACGATAGTGGGTGCGTTCGGCAGCTGCAACGCCATGTTAGACCGGCCGCCACTTACGACCACTAACTAGCGGGAAACCCCGGGTGCTTACGCCCGCCACCTCGCTCGCGCGCGCCGCGCAGGCGCGTGGCGCTCATCTCGATGACTCAAGCGTGATCTCGTTGCCCGCCTCGGCGCGCCGAGGACCGGCGCAGGCGCGTGGCGTACAACCTGAGGAATCGATCGTGATCTCATTGCTCTGCCGCGCGCGCACCCTTGCGCATTGGGCCGAGCGCACCGAGCCGCGGCGTCGCAATCTTGTGCCGCCACACTGCACTCACCGCGAGCACCCTCAAACACTTCGTTGTCGATGCTCGGGCGCGGGCTAACGTCCTGGCGTTCAGCTGCGAACGCACCTGACGACGATCAGAATGTCATCACGATAGTTGGTGCGTTCGTCAGCTGCAACGCCATGTTAGACCGGCCGCCAGTTTGGAGTGCTAACGGCCACGGACGCCCGGGTGCTTCGCTCCTGCCACTTCGTTCCCGCGCTCCGCGCAGGCGCGTAGTGCTCATCTCGATGAATCACTCGCGATCTCGTTGCCCACCTCGGTGCGCCGAGGACCAGCGCAGGCGCGTGGCGTACAACCTGACGACTGATCGCAATCTGTTTGCATGGCCGCGCGTGCACCCCTGCGCACCGGCCCGAGCGCACCGAGCCTCGGTGCCGCAATCTTGTGCCGCCACACCGCACTCACCGCGAGCACCCTCAAACACTTCGTTGTCGATGCTCGGGCGCGGGCTAACGTCTAATTCACCTGCGGACCACGATACCCCCGGGCCCCTCCCCCCGCAACGCTCGCCGCAGTATCCCCTACCCGCCCACTAGCCGATCCGCCGGACTCCTCACCCCTAACCGCCCCCGATTCAGCACGTGCGTGTAAATCATCGTCGTACTGACGTCGGAATGTCCCAGCAGCTCCTGCAGCGTTCGAATGTCGTAGCCGTCCTCTAATAGGTGCGTCGCGAACGAGTGGCGCAAAGTGTGACAGGTCGCGCGCTTGGCGATGCCGGAGTCGCGCACCGCCCGCTGCATCGTCCGCTGAATCGCCGTCTCGTGGACGTGGTGGCGCCGCCCCACGCCGCCGTCCGGCGTCCGATAGCGCCGCGACGCCGGAAATACCCACTGCCACGCGAACTCTGTGGCCCATCCCGGCGCCTTTCGCTCCAGCGCCTCGGGGAGCACCACTCGACCCGCGCCCTCCGCGAGATCGCGCTCGTGGAGAGCGCGCACCTTTTTCAAATGCTCCTGCAACGCCTCGCGCACCAACGTCGGGAGCATCGTGATGCGATCCTTGCCACCCTTCCCGCGACGCAGCCGGATCTCGTTGCGCTCGAAGTCGATGTCCTTCACCCGCAGCGTCAGACATTCCATCAATCGCAGCCCCGAGCCGTAAAGCAATAGCGCGACGAGGCGCGTCGTCCCGTGCAACTTCGCGAGCAGCGCGCGGACCTCGTCTCTCGTCAGCACGGCCGGCAGTCTCGTGGGTGAGAACGATCGCAGCGTTCGTCGCAGGTCACCGATCGGGATGCCGAGGACCTCGCGGTACAGCAGCATCAACGCGCTCAGCGCCTGCATCTGCGTCGACCGCGACACGCCCTGCTCCGCCGCCAAATGCGTCACGAACGCCACGATCTCGGTCTCGCCCAGCTCGGCGGGGTGCCGAATGCCGTGATATCTGATGTAGCGGAGGATCCAGCCCAGGTATGCTTGCTCGGTGCGCGGGCTTAGATGGCGCGCACGCATGTGGCCCCTCACCTGCGCCAGCAGTCGCGGCTTTTCTCGGGGCATCGGCGGTCACGGTGCGGGTATCGCTGCACAACACCGCATCGTGTGGGCTCGCCTATACTAGCGCATCATCCCTCCGTTGCCACCGGCCGCCCCCACCCCCCACCACCAGGCGTCTCGATCGTCAGCACGTCCCCCGCCACGAGCTCCACTCGGCACTTCGCCGGCAGCTCCCGCCCATTCAGCAGATTCCTCCCCACCGCACCACTCCCCCCACCCTTCGCCCCCGCCGGCGCCCGCACCCGCCGCTCCGTCAACAGCGTCACCGTGCACCGCTCCAGCGCGCGATACCGCCGCACCACCCCGTCGCCGCCCGCGTGCACTCCCGCACCC
>Ga0207707_10002370_pt1 | contig 16981 bp, 11 predicted proteins | sample KBSC83BmetaG_FD_184336 | JGI IMG/M metagenome (GOLD analysis project Ga0207707, IMG submission 184336) | Corn rhizosphere microbial communities from Kellogg Biological Station, Michigan, USA - KBS C8-3B metaG (SPAdes) (version 2) | ecosystem: Host-associated > Plants > Roots > Rhizosphere ...
TGTTCGATGGCCGCACAGGTGAGTCGTTCGATAGTCCGGTGACCGTGGGCTATATGCACATGCTGAAGCTGCATCACCTGGTCGACGACAAGATGCACGCACGTTCCACTGGACCGTACAGCTTGGTCACGCAGCAGCCGCTGGGCGGCAAGGCGCAGTTCGGCGGCCAGCGCTTCGGCGAAATGGAGGTTTGGGCGCTCGAAGCCTACGGTGCTGCTTACACGTTGCAGGAGATGCTGACCGTGAAGTCGGACGACGTGAGCGGGCGCACCAAGGTGTACGAGAACATCGTCAAGGGCGAGCACAAGATCGATGCCGGCATGCCGGAGTCGTTCAACGTGCTGGTGAAGGAAATCCGCTCGCTCGCGATCGACATCGATCTCGAGCGTTATTGAAGCTGTCGGCAGTCGGCGGTCGGCTCTCAGCCGGCCCGGCCGCCGACTCGCGCCGAAGGCTGGAAGCTGAATGCTGGCGGCTGGAATGCTCAAACCGGAGGTTTGAATGAAAGCACTACTGGATTTGTTCAAGCAGGTCACCCAGGAAGAAGAGTTCGATGCGATTCGCATCGGGCTCGCTTCGCCGGAGAAGATCCGCTCGTGGTCGTACGGTGAAGTGAAGAAGCCCGAGACCATCAACTACCGGACCTTCAAGCCGGAGCGCGATGGCCTGTTCTGCGCGAAGATCTTCGGCCCGGTCAAGGACTACGAGTGCCTGTGCGGCAAGTACAAGCGCCTCAAGCACCGGGGCGTGATCTGCGAGAAGTGCGGCGTCGAGGTGACGTTGTCGAAAGTGCGCCGCGAGCGTATGGGCCACATCGAGCTCGCGAGCCCGGTCGCGCACATCTGGTTCCTGAAGAGCCTGCCCTCCCGGTTGGGTCTGGTGCTCGACATGACCCTGCGCGACATCGAGCGCGTTCTGTACTTCGAGGCCTACGTCGTCGTGAATCCCGGCTTGACGCCTTTGCACCGCGGCCAGCTGCTGTCCGAAGACGACTACCTGTCGAAAGTCGAAGAGTTCGGCGACGACTTCGTTGCGTCGATGGGTGCTGAAGGCATCCGCGAGCTGCTGCGTCAGCTCGACCTGAACCGCGACATCGATCAGCTGCGCAAGGACCTGGACGGCACCGATTCCGAAACCAAGATCAAGAAGATCGCCAAGCGCCTGAAGGTGCTCGAGGCTTTCCACAAGTCCGGCATCAAGCCCGAGTGGATGATCATGGAAGTCCTACCGGTGCTGCCGCCCGAGCTTCGTCCGCTGGTGCCGCTCGACGGCGGTCGCTTCGCGACGTCGGATCTGAACGACCTGTACCGCCGTGTGATCAACCGCAACAACCGGCTGAAGCGTCTGCTCGAGCTGAAGGCGCCGGAAATCATCGTGCGCAACGAGAAGCGCATGTTGCAGGAGGCGGTCGACTCGCTGCTCGACAACGGCCGTCGCGGCAAGGCGATGACGGGCGCCAACAAGCGACCGCTCAAGTCGCTCGCCGACATGATCAAAGGCAAGGGTGGTCGCTTCCGTCAGAACCTGCTCGGCAAGCGCGTCGACTACTCCGGCCGCTCCGTGATCGTCGTAGGTCCGCAGCTCAAGCTGCATCAGTGCGGCCTGCCCAAGAAGATGGCGCTCGAGCTGTTCAAGCCGTTCATCTTCCACAAGCTGGAAGTCATGGGACTTGCTACGACGATCAAGGCTGCGAAGCGTCTGGTCGAACAGGAAGTGCCGGAAGTCTGGGACATTCTCGAAGAGGTCATCCGCGAGCATCCGGTCATGCTGAACCGCGCGCCGACGCTGCACCGCCTGGGGATTCAGGCGTTCGAGCCAGTGCTGATCGAAGGCAAGGCGATCCAGCTGCATCCGCTGGTTTGCGCGGCGTTCAACGCTGACTTCGACGGTGACCAGATGGCCGTGCACGTGCCGCTGTCGCTCGAAGCGCAGATGGAAGCGCGCACGCTGATGCTGTCGTCGAACAACGTGCTGTCGCCGGCCAACGGCGACCCGATCATCGTGCCGTCGCAGGACATCGTGCTCGGTCTCTACTACACCACGCGCGAGAAAGTCGGTGCTGTCGGCGAGGGCATGAACTTCATCGACGTGTCGGAAGTACTGCGCGCGTATGACAGCCGCCAGGTCGAGATCCAGGCCCGCGTGCGGGTGCGCATCAAGGAGCTCGAGCGTGCCGCTGATGGAGGGATCAAGGAAAAGTGGACGCGCTACGAGACCACGGTTGGCCGTGCGCTGCTGTCGGAGATTCTGCCGGTCGGTCTGCCGTTTCCGCTGATCAACAAGGCGCTCAAGAAGAAGGAGATCTCGCGTTTGATCAATGCGAGCTTCCGCCGTTGCGGCCTGCGTGAGACCGTGATCTTCGCCGACAAGTTGATGTACACGGGCTTCAGCTACGCGACGCGCGCGGGTATCTCCATCGCCGTGGACGACATGCAGGTCCCGCCGGAGAAGCACGACATCATCGGCAACGCCGAGAAGGAAGTGCAGGAGATCGAGTCGCAGTACACGTCTGGTCTCGTCACGCAGGGCGAGCGCTACAACAAGGTCGTGGATATCTGGGGCCGTGCCGGCGATATGGTGGCCAAGGCCATGATGGACCGTCTTGGTACCGAGCCCGTGCAGGAATGGGATGGCAAGGCCGGCGAATGGGTGCCCATGAAGGACAAGAAGGGTGCCCCGATGATGCAGGAGTCGTTCAACGCGATCTACATGATGGCGGACTCCGGCGCACGTGGCTCGGCCGCTCAGATCCGTCAGCTTGCCGGTATGCGTGGACTGATGGCGAAGCCGGACGGCTCGATCATCGAGACGCCGATCACCGCCAACTTCCGCGAGGGCTTGAACGTGCTGCAGTACTTCATCTCGACGCACGGCGCGCGCAAAGGTCTGGCCGACACGGCGTTGAAGACCGCCAACTCGGGTTACCTGACGCGCCGCCTGGTCGACGTGACGCAGGATCTGGTCGTAATCGAGGAGGATTGCGGTACCACCAACGGCGTTCCGATGAAGGCGCTGATCGAGGGCGGTGAAGTCGTCGAAGCGTTGCGTGAGCGCATCCTTGGTCGCGTGTGTGCGACCGATGTCAACAATCCGGAAACGGGTCAACCGGTTTACACGGCGGGCACGCTGCTCAACGAAGACGAAGTCGAGCGCATCGAATCGCTTGGGATCGACGAAGTGCGTGTACGCACGCCGCTCAGCTGCGATACGCGTTACGGTTTGTGTGCGAAGTGCTACGGCCGCGACCTGGGCCGCGGGCAGCTGGTCAATGTCGGCGAAGCGGTTGGCGTGATCGCCGCGCAGTCGATCGGCGAGCCGGGTACGCAGCTCACGATGCGCACGTTCCACATCGGTGGTGCCGCTTCGCGGACGGCAGTGGTCAGCCAGCTGGAAAGCAAGTCCAACGGCACGATCCGCTTCTCGGCGCAGATGCGCTACGTCACGAATCCACGCGGCGAGCCGGTTGCGATTTCACGTAGCGGTGAGCTGACGATCGTGGATGACAACGGTCGCGAGCGTGAGCGCCACAAGGTGCCGTACGGTGCCACGTTGACGGTCACCGACGGCGTGCAGGTCAAGGCCGGCAAGGTGCTGGCTTCGTGGGATCCGCACACGCGCCCGATCATCACGGAGTACGCGGGCCGCATCAAGTTCGAGAATGTCGAAGAAGGGGTGACGGTCGCCAAGCAGATCGACGAAGTCACCGGTCTTTCGACCCTCGTCGTGATCGACCCGAAGCGCCGCGGAACGGCTCAGATCAAGGGCATGCGGCCGAGCGTGAAGCTGATCGATGACAAGGGCAAGGAAGTGAAGATCCCGGGTACCGAATTGCCGGTGAACATCACGTTCCAGAACCACTCGATCATCACGGTGAAGGACGGTCAGCAGGTGGCGGTGGGTGAGGTGCTTGCACGCATCCCGCAGGAAACCTCGAAGACCCGCGACATCACCGGTGGTCTGCCGCGCGTGGCGGAGCTGTTCGAAGCCCGCTCGCCCAAGGATGCCGGCATGCTGGCCGAGGTCACCGGCACGGTGTCGTTCGGTAAGGACACCAAGGGCAAGCAACGTCTGGTCATCACTGATCTGGACGGCGTCGCGCATGAGTATCTGATCCCGAAGGACAAGCATGTGATGGCGCACGACGGGCAAGTGGTGAACAAGGGCGAGACCATCGTGGACGGCCCGGCCGATCCGCACGACATCCTGCGGCTGCTGGGTGTCGAGGCTCTCGCTCGCTACATCACCGACGAGGTCCAGGATGTGTACCGCCTGCAAGGTGTGAAGATCAACGACAAGCACATCGAGGTGATCGTGCGGCAGATGTTGCGCCGTATTCAGATCGCGGATGCCGGCGATACCAAGTTCATCCCAGGTGAGCAGGTGGAGCGGGCCGAGGTGCTGGAGGAGAACGAGCGCGTAGAGAAAGAGGCGAAGAGACCTGCCACCTACGACTACATGCTCCTCGGTATCACCAAGGCATCGCTGTCGACCGATTCGTTCATCTCCGCGGCTTCGTTCCAGGAAACCACCCGCGTGCTGACCGAGGCGGCCATCATGGGCAAGCGTGATGATCTGCGCGGTTTGAAGGAGAACGTCATCGTTGGCCGGTTGATTCCGGCTGGGACCGGGCTGGCTTATCACAACACCCGCCGGAAGCAGCAAACCGGCGAGGATCAGGCCGCGACCCCGGAACTGGTCATCGAGACGACGGACGCCGGGCTATCCGCGCCCGACGAGCAGGTGGCCTGACCGCTTGATTTGAGGCCTTTGGGGAAAGCGTGGGCCGGGATGGCCAAAGTCCCGGCCCGTTTGCTTGACACTCCGTTGCTAGGGCCCTAAAATCTCGCGTCTTTTTACCCGGCTTTCCGGCGAGCATCCCCGGTGCCGGGACGGCGGGACCGATCAGGACGGCCTCTGGCCGTCCTGGATTTTTTCTGGTTGGGGATTTTTCCGGCTACAAGTTTTGGTCCGGTAAGAGTTTCTGGAGTCGGTCGGGAGGTCCCGGCCGATCCTTTTGGCCCGAATGACGGGCAAGCGGGAACGAGGCGCGATTTCGCGTCTGCGCCCGCCAATCAGGCGAACAGCGCGATTCATTACAAGGTCGAGAGGCGATAGATGCCGACAGTCAATCAACTCGTGCGCAAGCCGCGAGTAGCTCCGCGCCAGAAGAGCAAGGTTCCCGCACTGGAGAATTGCCCGCAGAAGCGCGGCGTTTGCACTCGTGTCTACACCACGACTCCGAAGAAGCCGAACTCCGCCCTGCGTAAGGTCGCCAAGGTGCGCCTCACCAACGGCTACGAGGTGATCGGCTACATCGGCGGCGAGGGTCACAACCTGCAGGAGCACTCGGTGGTGCTGATCCGCGGCGGGCGTGTGAAGGACTTGCCCGGCGTGCGCTACCACGTGGTGCGCGGCAGCCTGGATACCCAAGGCGTGAAGGATCGCAAGCAGAGCCGCTCGAAGTACGGCGCGAAGCGCCCGAAAGCGGCTTAAGCCCAGCCCAAGAAGATTCGAGGAAGCCAATGCCAAGACGCAGAGAGATAGCCAAGCGGGAAGTCCTGCCGGATCCGAAGTACATCAGCCAGGACGTTGCCAAGTTCATCAACGTCGTCATGACGCGCGGCAAGAAGTCGGTTGCCGAACGCATGGTCTACGGCGCGTTCGAGCAGATCGCGAAGAAAGGCAACAAGGACCCGCTGGAGATTTTCTCGACCGCGCTCTCGAACATCCGGCCAATGGTCGAAGTGAAGAGCCGCCGCGTCGGCGGAGCGAATTATCAGGTGCCGGTCGAAGTGCGGTCCGTGCGCCGCACGGCGCTCGCGATGCGCTGGTTGCGCGACGCGGCGCGCAAGCGCTCGGAGAAGTCGATGGCCGCGCGTCTGGCCAACGAGCTCCAGGAAGCGGCCGAAGGCCGCGGGGGGGCGATGAAGAAGCGTGAGGAAGTGCACCGCATGGCGGAAGCCAACAAGGCCTTCTCCCATTACCGGTTCTAGTGAGCCGCAGGATTGACTTAAAGTGGCACGAACTACACCCATCGAGCGTTATCGCAACATCGGCATCAGTGCTCATATCGATGCCGGCAAGACCACGACCACCGAACGCATCCTGTTCTACACCGGGGTGTCGCACAAGATGGGCGAGGTGCACGACGGCGCGACCGTCATGGACTGGATGGAGCAGGAGCGCGAGCGCGGCATCACGATCACTTCGGCCGCCACGACATGCTTCTGGAAAGGCATGGAAGGCAAGTACCCCGAGCACCGTATCAACATCATCGATACGCCGGGGCACGTCGACTTCACCATCGAGGTGGAGCGTTCGATGCGCGTGCTGGATGGCGCGTGCATGGTGTACGACTCGGTTGGTGGCGTTCAGCCGCAGTCCGAGACGGTCTGGCGCCAGGCCACCAAGTACAAGGTTCCGCGGCTGGCGTTCGTGAACAAGATGGATCGCGTCGGGGCGGACTTCTTCAAGGTCTACCGCCAGATGCGCGAGCGGCTGCAGGCCAACCCGATCCCGGTGCAGATCCCGATCGGCGCCGAAGACAAGTTCGAGGGCGTGGTCGATCTGGTGCGCATGCGCGGGATCTACTGGGACGACAGCACGCAAGGTATGAAGTTCGAGTTCCGCGATATCCCGGTGGAGCTCCAGGATCTGGCTGCGGAATGGCGCGAGAAGATGGTGGAAGCTGCGGCCGAGGCCAACGAAGAGCTGATGAACAAGTATCTCGAAGGTGGCGATCTTTCGCCCGACGAGATCAAGAAGGGTCTGCGGATGCGCACGATAGCCAGCGAGATCGTGCCGATGTTGTGCGGTTCGGCCTTCAAGAACAAAGGCGTTCAGGCCATGCTCGATGCGGTCATCGACTACATGCCCGCGCCGGTCGACATTCCGCCCGTGAAAGGACTGCTCGAGAACGGCAACGTTGGCGAGCGCAAGGCGAGCGACACGGAGCCGTTCGCCGGTCTCGCGTTCAAGATCATGACGGACCCGTATGTCGGTCAGCTCATTTTCTTCCGCGTTTATTCCGGCGTAGTGAATTCGGGTGACAGCGTCTACAACCCGATCAAAGGCAAGAAGGAGCGTCTCGGCCGTATTCTGCAGATGCACGCGAACCAGCGCGAAGAAATCAAGGAAGTGCGCGCAGGCGACATCGCCGCGGCCGTAGGTCTCAGAGAAGCGACGACCGGCGACACGCTGTGCGATCCGGACAAGACCATCATCCTCGAGAAGATGGAATTCCCGGAACCCGTTATTTCGCAAGCGGTGGAGCCGAAGACCAAGGCCGACCAGGAGAAGATGGGTATCGCGCTGGGCCGTCTTGCGCAGGAAGATCCGTCGTTCCGCGTGCGCACGGACGAAGAATCCGGCCAGACCATCATCTCCGGCATGGGCGAGCTGCACCTCGAAATTCTGGTCGACCGCATGAAGCGCGAGTTCAGCGTCGAAGCGAATGTCGGCAAGCCGCAGGTGGCCTATCGCGAAGCGATCAAGAAGCCGGTCGAGGTCGAAGGCAAGTTCATCAAGCAGTCCGGCGGCAAGGGCCAGTACGGTCACGTCTGGCTGAAGCTGGAGCCGAATCCGGCGGGCAAGGGTTACGAGTTCGTCGACGCGATCAAAGGCGGCACGGTACCGCGCGAGTACATCCCGGCAGTGCAGAAGGGTGTGGCAGACTCGCTGACGAACGGTGTGCTGGCCGGCTATCCGGTGGTCGACGTCAAGGTTACGTTGACCGACGGCTCGTACCACGAAGTCGATTCTTCGGAGCAGGCGTTCAAGATGGCGGGCTCGATTGCCTTCAAGGACGGCATGCGCAAGGCGAGCCCGATTCTGCTCGAGCCGATGATGGCGGTCGAAGTGGAGACGCCCGAGGACTTCATGGGCAACGTGGTTGGCGACCTGTCTTCGCGCCGCGGCATGATTCAGGGCATGGATGACCAGGTAGGCGGTATCAAGGTGGTGAAGGCGGAAGTGCCGCTGGCCGAGATGTTCGGTTACTCGACCACACTGCGCTCGTTGAGCCAGGGTCGCGCGACCTACACGATGGAGTTCAAGCACTATTCCGAAGCGCCCAAGAGCGTGGCGGAGGCGATCATTAACCGCAACCCCGACAAAGACAAGAAGTGAGGTAAGGAACCATCATGGCGAAAGGCAAATTCGAGCGGACGAAGCCGCACGTGAACGTTGGGACGATAGGGCACGTGGACCACGGGAAGACGACGCTGACGGCGGCGCTGACGCTGGTGCTGTCGAAGAAGTTCGGAGGCGAGGCGAAGGCCTACGACCAGATCGACAACGCGCCGGAGGAGAAGGCGCGCGGGATCACGATCAACACCGCGCACGTGGAATACGAGACGGCCAACCGGCACTACGCGCACGTGGATTGCCCGGGGCATGCCGACTACGTGAAGAACATGATCACGGGAGCCGCGCAGATGGACGGGGCGATTCTGGTGTGCTCGGCGGCCGACGGTCCGATGCCGCAGACGCGCGAGCACATCCTGCTGGCGCGCCAGGTGGGGGTGCCGTTCATCATCGTGTACCTGAACAAAGCCGACATGGTCGATGATGCCGAGCTGCTGGAGCTGGTGGAGCTCGAAGTGCGCGAGCTGTTGACCAAGTACGAGTTCCCGGGCGACAAGACCCCGATCGTGATCGGCTCGGCGCTGAAAGCGCTGGAAGGCGACAAGAGCGACATGGGGGAGGGATCGATCTTCAAGCTGGCCGAAGCGCTCGACACCTACATCCCGCAGCCCAAGCGGGCACTCGATGGGCCGTTTTTGATGCCGGTCGAAGACGTGTTCTCGATCTCGGGTCGCGGCACCGTGGTGACCGGGCGTGTGGAGCGCGGCATCGTCAAAGTGGGCGATGAAATCGAGATCGTGGGTTTGAAGCCCACCATCAAGACCGTGTGCACGGGGGTGGAGATGTTCCGCAAGCTGCTCGACCAGGGGCAGGCGGGCGACAACATCGGCGTGCTGTTGAGGGGCACCAAGCGCGAAGAAGTCGAGCGCGGCCAGGTGCTGGCCAAGCCCGGGAGCATCACCCCGCACACCAAGTTTGCGGCCGAAGTGTACGTGCTGAGCAAAGAGGAGGGCGGGCGTCATACGCCGTTCTTCAACGGCTACCGGCCGCAGTTCTACTTCCGGACCACGGATGTGACCGGGTCGGTGGAGCTGCCGCAGGGGACCGAGATGGTGATGCCCGGGGACAACATCGCGATCACGGTGACCTTGATCGTGCCGATCGCGATGGAAGAGGGCTTGCGCTTCGCCATCCGCGAGGGTGGCCGCACCGTGGGTGCCGGTGTCGTCGCCAAAATTCTGGAGTAAGGCTGACAGCTGAATGCTGACTGCTGATTGCTGAACCGCAGGCCAATAGCTCAATTGGTAGAGCGTCGGTCTCCAAAACCGAAGGTTGGGGGTTCGAGACCCTCTTGGCCTGCCACAAATACCACCCGATAGAACGTTTCCCTTAGGAGCATAAGATTTTGGCGCTCGCAGTGCAGACCAACCCCACGGCGGACAAGATCAAGCTGACACTCGCCGGCCTGATTGTTCTCGCCGGTATGGTGGGCTTCTATTACCTGTCCACGAGCCCACTAGTCGTGCGGCTTGCGGTGCTGCTGGTCGCTGTCGTGCTGGGCGGGGTGGTCGGTTGGACCAGCGAGCCGGGCAAGCGCTTCTTCGCGTATACCCAGGACGCGATTGGGGAGACCAAGAAGGTTGTCTGGCCGTCGCGCAAAGAGACTGTGCAAACGACCGGGATCGTCGTCGCTTTCGTGATTGTGATGGCCTTGTTTCTATGGATCGTGGACGCCTCGCTGGTCTGGCTCGTGAAGGCTCTCGTAGGACGGGAAGGCTGATGTCGAAAAAGTGGTATGTCGTGCACGCCTACTCGGGCTTCGAGAAGAGCGTGGCTCGCGCTCTCAAGGAGCGCATCGAGCGCGCCAACATGCAGGACCAGTTCGGCCAGATCATGGTGCCGGTCGAGGAAGTGGTCGAGATGAAGAGCGGCCAGAAGAGCATCAGCGAGCGGAAGTTTTTCCCAGGCTACGTGCTGGTCGAAATGGAGATGACCGACGACAGCTGGCATCTGGTCAAGAACACCGCCAAGGTGACCGGTTTTGTCGGCGGCTCGGCGATGAAGCCGACTCCGATCAGCGAGAAGGAAGTCCAAGGCATCCTGCATCAGATCCAGGAGGGCGTGGAGAAGCCCAAGCCGAAGGTTCTGTTCGAAGTCGGCGAGGCGGTACGCGTGAAGGAAGGTCCGTTCACCGATTTCCACGGCTCGGTCGAAGAGGTCAACTACGACAAGAACAAGATCCGGGTGTCGGTGTCTATCTTCGGCCGCGCAACACCGGTGGAGCTGGACTTCAGCCAGGTGGAGAAAGCCTAACTTCGGACAGGTGGAGAAAGGCTAGTTGAGAACATGACGGGTGCCCCCACATGTGGGGGTCCCGCCTCCGCGGCTTCCGGTGGCAACACTCGGGCGGCGATCGATGCAGCGGAGACGCTGCGGGTAAACAGGGGGAGGGTGCCGGTTGGCATCCGCCGGAACCCCGAAGGAGACGAAGTTGGCAAAGAAGATCGTTGGTTTCATCAAGTTGCAAGTGCCCGCGGGCAAGGCAAACCCGAGCCCGCCGATCGGGCCTGCGCTCGGTCAGCGCGGCCTGAACATCATGGAGTTCTGCAAAGCATTCAATGCGCAGACGCAAAGCTTCGAACCGGGCCTGCCGCTGCCGGTGGTGATCACGGCGTTCCAGGACAAGAGCTTCACGTTCATCATCAAAACGCCTCCGACCTCGGTGCTGATCCGCAAAGCGATCGGAATCGAGAAGGGCAGCCCGAAGCCCCACGTGGACAAAGTTGGGAAGCTGACTCGTGCCCAGGCCGAGCAGATCGCCAAGACCAAGATGCCCGACCTGACGGCCGCCGATCTGGAAGCCGCGGTGCGTACTGTCGCCGGAAGCGCGCGCAGCATGGGCGTAGAAGTGGAGGGCATCTAAATGGCACACATCTCCAAACGCGTAGCGGCGCTGCGCAGCAAAGTCGACCGCACGAAAGCCTATTCGGTGGCTGAGGCCATCGACCTGGTCAAAGGCGGCGCGACCGCCAAGTTCAACGAGGCCATCGACGTCGCCGTGAATCTCGGCGTTGATGCCAAGAAGTCGGATCAGGCGGTGCGCGGCTCGTTGGTCTTGCCCCAAGGTACCGGAAAGACCGTGCGTGTTGCCGTGTTCACTCAAGGTGCCAACGCTCAAGCCGCAAAAGCTGCAGGTGCCGATCTGGTTGGCATGGACGACCTGGCAGCCCAGGTGAAGGAAGGCAAGATCGATTTCGACGTGGCGATTGCCTCGCCCGACGCGATGCGCGTCGTCGGTCAGCTGGGCCAGATCCTCGGGCCGCGCGGCCTGATGCCAAACCCGAAGGTCGGCACGGTGACACCGGATGTGGCCACTGCCGTGAAGAACGCAAAGGCCGGTCAGGTGCAATTCCGGACCGACAAAGGTGGCATCGTCCAATGCACGATCGGTCGCGCGAGCTTCACCGCGGATGCGCTGAAAGAGAATCTCGTGGCGCTGGTGGATGCCCTGAACAAGGCCAAACCGAACGGCCAGAAAGGCGTGTACCTGAAGAAGGTATCGCTCTCCAGCACGATGGGTGTTGGAGTGCGCGTGGATCACTCCAGCCTGTCCACGCAGCAACAGTAAAGAAGGATCGAGCGGAGAGGTACGAAAGAATCTTTGGGCCGGGGCACCGCGCGTTACGGGTGCCACGGGTTGTCAAAGACCGTTGGGGCCGAAAGGCTTAATCGATTGGGGAAAGCGGTCGGATTGGAGTTGGGTTTTCCTGACTCCTGTTTCCTGACTCCTGACTCCTGCCACCCAGCGCAGACGGCGTAGCCCAAGACAGGAAAGACGTGTTGCCAATGCCATCTCAAGAGGATGTGTTGTTGGGTGTTCTCCTGATCAAAGGTCGCTGTATCTGAACCGGTAGGCACCAAGCGAGCAATGCAACTGCGAGCGAGGGGCTTTCCAGCAATCAAGGAGGTAGACCTTGGGTCTTAATCTGGAAGAGAAAAAGGCGCTCGTCGCCGAGGTCAGCGGGAAGGTTGCGCAGGCCCAGGCGATCGTGCTTGCCGAGTATCGCAGTCTGGAGGTCGGAGAGATCACTCAGCTGCGCGCCAAAGCGCGCGGTGCGGGAATCTACTTCCGCGTCCTCAAGAACACCTTGGCGCGTCGTGCCGTTGCGGATACCCCGTTCGCGGGGCTCGCTCAGCACATGACGGGGCCGCTCGTGTACGGCATCTCGCCGGACCCGGTGGCCGCTGCCAAGGTGCTCAACGAGTTCGCCAAGACCAACGACAAGCTCGTGATTCGCGCGGGCGCCATGCCGAACCAGGTGATGACGGCGAAGGAAGTCGCCACCCTGGCCAGCATGCCGAGCCGCAACGAGTTGCTCGCGAAGCTGATGGGCACCATGCAAGCGCCCATCGCGAAGCTCGCGCAGACGCTCAACGAAGTCCCGGGCAAGTTCGTTCGCACCTTGGCTGCCGTGAGGGACGCCAAAGAGAAACAGACTGCGTGACGGTAAGCCCGAGCGCTACTGGCAACGATTCTCAAATATCAGGAGAAGAAGCAAATGGCATTGGCAAAAGCGGAAGTCCTCGACGCGATTTCCAACATGACGGTCCTCGAGCTGTCGCAGCTCATCAAGGACATGGAAGAGAAGTTCGGTGTATCGGCTGCTGCAGCGACGGTTGCCGTAGCTGGGCCGGGCGCTGCCGCCGCGGCACCCGCTGCCGAAGAGCAGACCGAATTCACGGTCATGCTCACCGGCGCGGGTGACAACAAGGTAAACGTCATCAAGGTCGTGCGCGCAGTCACCGGTCTGGGTCTGAAGGAAGCCAAGGACCTGGTCGATGGTGCGCCGAAGCCTGTCAAGGAAGGCATTGCAAAGAAGGATGCCGATGATCTGCTCAAGCAGCTCATCGACGCCGGAGCGAAGGCTGAAATCAAGTAAGCATTTTCCACGGTTGGATCAGGCTGGCGGGAAACCGCCAGCCTTTGCCTTTTATTAAGAGAGAAGCGATCAGAACGCGCGCAGCACACCAGTCGATGGACCCTTCGGGGCCCGTCGGGGTCGCGTGCGCGCCTGCTGATCTCTTTTCTTTCCGCGGCTTGCGCCGCCGCATTCCACTGTCGAGGTGACCATGGCCTATTCTTTCACCGAAAAGAAGCGTGTCCGCAAGAGTTTCGCGAAACGAGCGAGTGTCCTGCAGGTCCCGTTCCTGCTGGCGACCCAGATCGACTCGTATGCCGCGTTTCTCCAGGCGGAGACGCCTCCGGAGCAGCGAAAGAACCAAGGGCTGCAAGCGGCTTTCACGTCCATTTTCCCGATCGTCAGCCATTCGGGCAACGCACGTCTGGAATTCGTGAGCTTCCAGCTCGGTATCCCACCCTTCGACGTGAAGGAGTGCCAGCAGCGCGGCCTCACGTTCGCGTCGCCGCTGCGCGCGAAAGTGCGTCTGACCATCATGGACCGCGAGGCGTCGAAGCCGACGGTCAAAGAGGTCAAGGAACAAGAGGTCTACATGGGCGAGATTCCGCTCATGACCACCACGGGTTCGTTCGTGATCAACGGTACCGAGCGCGTGATCGTGTCGCAGCTGCACCGCTCGCCGGGGGTGTTCTTCGAGCATGACCGCGGCAAGACGCACAGCTCGGGCAAGCTGTTGTTCTCGGCGCGCATCATTCCGTACCGCGGCTCGTGGCTCGACTTCGAGTTCGACCCGAAGGATTACGTCTACTTCCGCGTCGACCGCCGTCGCAAGATGCCGGTCACGATTCTGCTCAAGGCCATCGGCATGTCGCCCGAGCAGATCCTGCGCGCGTTCTACGAGTTCGACACGTTCCACCTGGGCAAGAAGAGTGGGATCCAGTTCGATCTGGTCCCCGAGCGGCTGCGTGGCGAGACCGCGCGGTTCGACATCATGACCAAAGCCGGCAAGCTGATCGTGCCGAAGGACAAGCGCATCACCGTGAAGCACGTGCGCGAGATGGAAGCGGCCGGTCTGCACAAGCATCCAGTCACCGAAGACTTTCTGCTCGGCAAGGTGCTCGCGCACAACGTCGTGGACAAGGAAACCGGTGAGGTCCTCGCGACGGCGAACGACGAGCTCACGGATGACCTGATCAAGAAGCTCACCGAAGCCGGCGTCGAGAAGATCCAGACCATCTACACGAACGATCTCGATCAGGGTCCGTACATCTCCCAGACGCTGCGCATCGACGAGACGCAGGACCAGATGGCGGCGCAGGTCGCGATCTACCGCATGATGCGCCCCGGAGAGCCGCCGACCGAAGACGCCGTGCGCACGCTGTTCAACGGGCTGTTCTTCTCCGAAGAGCGCTACGACCTGTCGGCTGTCGGCCGCATGAAGTTCAATCGTCGCGTCGGTCGCGAGGAATTGACCGGTGCGGCGACCATGTCGAACGACGACATCGTGGCGGTCATCAAGATTCTGGTGGATCTGCGTAACGGGCGCGGCGAGATCGACGATATCGATCACCTCGGCAACCGCCGTGTGCGCTCGGTCGGGGAGTTGGCGGAGAACCAGTTCCGTGCCGGTCTCGTGCGCGTCGAGCGTGCTGTGAAGGAGCGCCTGTCGCAGGCCGAATCCGAAAACCTCATGCCGCACGACTTGATCAACGCGAAGCCGGTATCGGCCGCGGTGCGGGAGTTCTTCGGGTCGTCGCAGCTGTCGCAGTTCATGGACCAGACCAACCCGCTGTCGGAGATCACACATAAGCGTCGTGTATCTGCTCTCGGACCAGGAGGTCTCACGCGCGAGCGCGCGGGCTTCGAGGTCCGCGACGTGCATCCGACTCACTACGGTCGTGTGTGTCCGATCGAGACACCGGAAGGTCCGAACATCGGACTGATCAACTCGCTGGCGCTCTATGCGCGCACCAACGAGTACGGGTTCCTGGAGACGCCTTATCGCCAGGTGGTCGGCGGACGAGTATCGGACGAGATCGTGTTCCTGTCGGCGATCGACGAAGGGCAATATGTGATCGCGCAGGCGAACGCGGCACTCGACAAGAAGGGCAAGTTCACGGACGAGCTGGTCTCGTGCCGGCACCACAATGAATTCACGATGGCGACGCCGGACCGCATCGAGTACATGGACGTGGCGCCGTCGCAGATCGTGTCGGTGGCTGCGTCGCTGATTCCATTCCTCGAGCACGACGACGCCAACCGCGCGCTGATGGGGTCCAACATGCAGCGCCAGGCGGTTCCGTGCCTGCGGCCTGAAAAGCCGCTGGTCGGTACCGGCATCGAACGTACGGTGGCGGTGGACTCCGGGACCGCGGTACAAGCGCTGCGTGGCGGCTTGGTCGACTACGTCGATGCGAGCCGCATCGTGGTGCGCGTGAACGACGAAGAAACCGTGCCGGGTGAAGTCGGGGTGGACATCTACAACCTGGTCAAGTACACGCGCTCGAATCAGAACACCAACATCAACCAGCGGCCGATCCTCAAGGTCGGCGACCACATCGCCAGGGGTGATGTAGTGGCCGATGGCGCGTCGACCGACATGGGCGAGCTCGCACTCGGGCAGAACCTGCTGGTAGCGTTCATGCCCTGGAATGGCTACAACTTCGAAGATTCGATCCTGATCTCGGAGCGGGTCGTGGCCGACGATCGCTTCACCTCGATCCACATCGAGGAGCTGTCGGTCGTTGCCCGCGACACCAAGCTCGGGCCGGAAGAAATCACGCGCGACATCTCCAACCTGTCCGAAGCTCAGCTCGCGCGGTTGGATGAATCGGGTATCGTTTACATCGGTGCCGAGGTCGAGGCGGGTGACGTGCTGGTCGGCAAGGTCACGCCGAAGGGCGAGACGCAGCTGACGCCGGAAGAAAAGCTGCTCCGCGCGATCTTCGGTGAGAAGGCTTCTGACGTGAAGGACACCTCCCTTCGTGTACCGTCCGGCATGTCGGGCACGGTGATCGATGTGCAGGTCTTCACGCGCGAAGGCATCGAGCGCGACAAGCGTGCGCAGCAAATCATCGACGACGAGCTCGCGCGCTATCGGCAGGACTTGAACGACCAGCTGCGAATCGTTGAAGACGATACCTTCGGCCGTATCGAGCGCCTGCTGGTCAACAAGATCGCGAACGGCGGCCCGAAGAAGCTCGTGAAAGGCACGAAGATCACCAAGGACTATCTGGCCGATCTCGAGCGCTTCCACTGGTTCGACGTGCGCCTCGCCAACGAGGAATCCGCCAGCCAGCTCGAGCAGCTCAAGGCCAGCCTGGATCAGACGCGTCTCGAGTTCGATCTCGCGTTCGAGGCGAAGAAGAAGAAGCTTACGAGTGGCGACGAGCTGCCGCCGGGCGTGCAGAAGATGGTGAAGGTCTACCTCGCGGTGAAGCGCCGCCTGCAGCCGGGCGACAAGATGGCGGGTCGCCACGGCAACAAGGGCGTGATCTCGAAGATCGTGCCGGTCGAGGACATGCCGCACATGGCCGACGGCACGCCGATGGACATCGTGCTGAATCCGCTCGGCGTGCCTTCACGCATGAACGTCGGCCAGATCCTCGAGACGCACCTGGGCTGGGCGGCCAAGGGGCTGGGCAAGCGCATCGGTGACTTGCTGCAAGCGGTCGGTACTGCAGCCGCAAGGGCGTCCGATCTGCGCAAGGCGTTGACCTTGGTCTACAACTCCAGCGGTGCGCCGGCCGAAGTCGAAGCGTTGAACGACGACGAGATTCTCGAGCTCGCCAAGAATCTGCGTGCGGGCGTTCCGTTCGCGACGCCGGTGTTCGACGGGGCAACCGAGGATGAGATCAAGACCATGTTGGAGCTGGCGGGTCTGCCGCGCAGTGGTCAGATCGCCCTGTTCGATGGCCGCACAGGTGAGTCGTTCGATCGTCCGGTGACCGTGGGCTATATGCACATGCTGAAGCTGC
>Ga0207707_10002374_pt1 | contig 16972 bp, 17 predicted proteins | sample KBSC83BmetaG_FD_184336 | JGI IMG/M metagenome (GOLD analysis project Ga0207707, IMG submission 184336) | Corn rhizosphere microbial communities from Kellogg Biological Station, Michigan, USA - KBS C8-3B metaG (SPAdes) (version 2) | ecosystem: Host-associated > Plants > Roots > Rhizosphere ...
CATGTCCAGGACCGAGTCCAGGTAAAGCTTGCCCTCGCCTGTCTTGACCTCGGTGCCGTCGCCGTACCATCGCTGGCTGGTCCCGTCGGCGGCGAACTTCCGCTTCACCAGGTCCGGGGCCCGCCGCCGGCCCCGCCCCGGCCGCGTGCTGCCCCTGCGCTTCTTCTTCCGCCGGGCGGCCAGGCCCATCTGGCGCATCAGCGCGGCGACGGTGTTCTCACTCACCCGCCAGCCGTCCTCGCGCAGCGCCGCGGTGACCCGCGGTGCGCCGTCCCTGCCCTCGCAGCGACAGCCTGAAATCCCGATGCCCGTTTCGCCCTGACAGTCCAGAAAGTCCAAGTTCAGAGAGCGCACCGCATCTGCAGCTCCGCGTTCTCCCGCCGCAGCCGCACCAGCTCCGCCCGCTCGTCCGCGTCCAGCGCACCGTCCCCGCCGTCCCGGCGGCGCCGGTCGACACTGACCCAGTTGCCCAGCGTGCCCTCGTTGATCCCCAGGTCACGCGCCACCTGCGCGATCGGTCTGCCCGTCTCCCGGACCAGCCGGACCGCGCCCTCCCGGAAATCCTTATCGAACTTCCGCCGTGCCTCTCCCATCGGAGAACTCCTCTCCCTTAAGAGGATCTCTCCACGCTGCGAGGGGAAACCCAAGGGCCGGTTTGCCTTCCGGTTAGGGGGCGGACCGGGCGCGTGGACGGCGGTGATGGACGCTGTGATTACCTGGGCGATGGCGGCGCAGAGGCGGCCGTTCAATCCTGGCCCGATCCTCCCGACCCCGAGGTCGCTCAGGGTGCGCTGGCGGCGCTGCGTACGGGGGGCTGGTGCTCGCGGGACGGATGCCCGTCCCCGCCGAGGCTGCGGCTGAGGGCCGAGGCGCCGGCGATGACCACGGCCAGCGCCAGCGCCTGGCCGGCCAGGTCCCAGGCCCCGGTCCGGATGTGCTCGCCGAACAGGAACACCCCGAGCAGGCTGGCCGCGAGCGGGTCGAGGATGGTGAACCCGGGCTGCGACGCGGCCAGCGGCCCGGCCGCCAGCGCGTGCGAGGCCAGCAGCATGGTCACGGCCCCGGCGGCGATGAGCACGTACAGCGACCAGGTGGCGAAGACGGCGCCGGGGCCGCCGCCGAGATGCGAGCTGAGCTCCTTGATCACCGCGGCCATGAACCCCCACGAGATCCCGGCAGCGGCCCCGAGCACGGCGGCCCGGCGGGGCCGAGACGCGCCGGGGCGACCGCCCAGGCCGAAGGCCACGGCCGCGAGCACGACGCCGACGATGACGAGCCCGGCCACCAGCCAGGAGGAGCCCGGCGCGTGCAGCTGCCCGCCGGACGGCGACGCGAGACGGAGGAACACGCCGATCCCCGCCGACATGGCGGCCGCGGCCAGCCAGTCGCGCCACTGGACCCGGCGCGAGCCGGCGACGGCCAGGTAACCGAACACGAACAGCAGCTCGGCCGCCAGAACGGGCTGGACCAGGGTCAGACCGCCGAAGCGCAGCGCGGTCAGCTGGAAGACGAACCCGCCGATCATGCTGGCGATGCCGAGCAGCCAGACCGGCTGGCGGGCCAGGCGGACGACGAGCCCGGCGTCGAAGCCCGCCGTCTGGCTGCTCTTGGCCCCCTTGCGCTGGCACACCGAGCCCGTGGCCGTGCACAAGCCCGCCGCGACGGCCAGCAAGATTGCCTTGTCCATCAGCCTGTCCCTTCGCTAACAAGGCCGGGGAATTATCACGGAATCAGGCCCGGCAGCTCCGGTGGACGATGAGGCGGAAGATAAGAGCTTCCTTCGTGCGGGCGTGTGCGCCTGCCCGCTCACGGCCGCTGCGGGTCCGGCCTGACCCGAGCGAATGACAGCCGGGCCATGGTCGCGTCGTTCAAAGTTCGGCCACGGCCTAACGTACTGACTGCGGCGTTCGCATACCGTTCGACTCGCGCGCGCTCGGGCGCAACCCTGCGTCGTGGACATGCCCGGTGACTCAGCTTCTGTCGAAGGCCGGGAATGTCAAAAGCGCAGCGAGGAAGGACAGTCGCGCTCATACTCTTCCCGGAGGTCCGTACGCACCTCGGTGCGGCCGGACGGATCATTCGTGCCTGGCGCGGTCAGCTCGCCGGGCGACGTGCGGATGATCGCCTCTAAGGGATGATCTCGATCCAGGTCCGAATCGTCTCCGGAGTCGCCATGTCGAGCAGTTCCGGGTGATCCGTGCGGATGTGGTCGCGGACCAGCGCCACGACTCGGTCTTCGTCGTCGTCACGCATGACGTACCCGCATTCGCAGATCACCTGGCTGGCCATCCGATGCCCTCCTGCCGACGATTGTCGGGTCCAGGCCTTGTCACTATCTTGGCAGGTAGATTGCCGAAACGTAACGAACGTGCGAGACATGGTACAGATCCAGCTGTGCGGGCGATTCGCCGTCGTGGTCGACGGGCAGCCGGCCGAGTCGCGGCTTCCCGGCCGACAAGGCCGACTGTTGGTCGCCTACCTTGCCACCTACCGTGCGCAACCAGTTGAGCGCACGGTCCTGCTCGACGTCCTTTGGCCAGATGGCGGCGCCGGAGCCGCCGGCGCGCTCACGGTGCTGCTGTCCAAGGCCCGCGCCCTCCTCGCGCCCGCTGAGATCCGGGGCCGGCGCACTCTGCAGCTCGTATTGCCAGCGAACTCGGCAGTGGACCTCGAAACGGCCGCAACTTCCCTGCACTCAGCCGAATCCGCAGTGGCGTTGCGGGACTGGCGCCGCGCCTGGCCAGCCGCGCTCACCGCCCAGTACGTCTCACGCCGGCGCTTCCTGGCGGAATACGAGGCGATCTGGATTGACGAGTGGCGCCGACAGCTGGACGTGATCTATGAACGAGCCCTTGCCTGTTACGGCGAGGCGTGCCTGGGCATCGGGGGAACAGAGCTGCCGGCCGCCGAGCGCGCTGCACGCCGCCTGGCGGCACACGCCCCGCTGGCCGAGACGGGGCACCGGCTGCTGATGCGGGCCCTCACCGCGCGCGGGGATCCCGCGGCGGCGCTCGCCGCCTACGACCAGCTACGCCAGTTGCTGCGCGAAGAACTGGGAGTCTCGCCGTGCCCGGCAACTCAGGCGCTGCATGCCCGCCTGTTGCGCGGCCAGCCGCTCGACGAACCAGTCAGGCCGGCCACCCACGCCAGGTGACCATCGGGCCTTCCGCTCCCGCAGGTCAGGCATAGTCGACACGCGGACACCATGCACTGCGGTGGGGTGCCTCTGCTGACTCAGCCGACCGCGTGCACAGCCAGCGCAGTGACAACGGCGGCCATCGCGGTGACCGCGGCAGAATGCGACGGCAGAGGCGGGCTAGTGCGCAGGCCGTGGAAGGCCGCGCGCAGGCTCACCCAGGCGGCCTGGGCGATAACCCCGGCGGCCAGGGCGAGCATCACCGGCTCGGCAGCCTCCGGGACGGAGAACGCATCGGCGACTGCGGCGCCGATGAGCGGACTGATGCACATGGCAGCCAGCCAGCCTGCCATGCGGCGTGGCTGGGCGCCGAGCAGCGCTCCGGAGGCCAGGCCTTCCCCGAACGCGTGCACGGCCAGTGCCAGCGCGACCGTTGCCGATCCGGTCAGCGCGACGGCGGATCCCTCCAGGAAGCGGTGAACCGTCAGCGCTGCTGCCGCGCCCGCGCCACTAGACTGTTCGGCGTGTTCCCGGCAGCGGCACCCGGCGCGGGCGGCAACACCAGCGACGGTGAACGCGCCGATCGCGGCTGTTGGCACCAAGGGTGGCCAGACCCGTGCGGTGCGGGCGCCGGCCCATGCGTCGGGGAGCAAGTGCAATCCGGCGATGGTGAGCAGTGCGCCGGCGGCGGCCGCGAACCAGATCTCCCGGTGCCCGCCGCGGCGGGCCAGCCCCGCCCCGGCCACGGTCGCGGCCGCGATCAGGCCGAGGCCGGCCAGCGTCCGGCCTGACAGCATGGCCGGGGCGTGCGCCAAGGCGCCCGGCTCAATGACGTGAAACACCGCATGTCCCGTTCATCGCCGATAGCCCTGCTTACCCGGTGGTGTCACGGCCGTTACCCGGTGAAGCAGTAGGAGTCGCTGGAGGCATCCCCGCCGGCCAGGCGGGTCTGGTGGACCCGCAGCCCGCGGAAGTCATCGCCGTTGGGGAAGAACCGCGGGTCAGGGATGATCCCACCGCGGTCGGTGTTGGCGTCCAGCTTGGCCATCCACGCTCCCACTCCGTCGGGGTAGAAGATCGGGTCCCAGGTTCCATAGAGCGAGTTGGTCACATAGACCCTCTGGCCGTCACGGCTGAGCTCCACCATCTGCGGGCCACCCCCCAGCCGCAGATCCGGCGCGGCGGGATGCGGCTGGCGCCGCACGATCCCGCCCAGCTTGACCGAGCCGGTCTCACGCGGGTGGAAGATGTCGCTGACGTCGTACTGCTTGAGTTCGCCGGTGCCGTAGCAGGACACGTACAGCCAGCGGTCGTCCACCGACAGGTCGATGTCGGACACCAGGGGCGGCACCGCGCCAAACGGCTGGAGCGCCGGCGGCAGGTCCTCGGGGGCGGTCGGCTCGGCCGGGATGGTGATCACCTTGCGGACACCCCACCGCTCGCCGTCTTGGTGCCACAGCCATACGGACCCGGACAGATCCTCCACACTGATCACCACCCCGACGAACCCCCACGCCTTGGCGGGGTCGTGGGCGGGGCGCACCTCGAACACCATCTGATGGGCGTCGCCCAGGTCGACCCGCTGGGTCAGCTTGCGCTCCGACATCGACCAGAAGTTCAGGTGGTGGCCGAACCGGCGGCCCAGCAGGTCCTCGGGATCCAGGCCGTTTTCCACCATGGACGGTGTCGCCCACTCCGAGGTGATCACCGTGTCATAGTTCAGATGCCACCAGCCGTCGTAGCCGAAGAACTGGTCGCCACGGTCCAGCTCCCACGCCCCGACCACGTCGAAGGTGTCGTGGTCGAGCAGGGCGATCCCCCCGGGGCCGTCGTTGCCGTCGGCGCCGCCCAGGGCGGACATAAAGATCCCGCCGGGCCCGCAGTGGATGGTGTGCGGCCGGGAGTAGCCAGCCTTGCGGGCCAGTTCCCCGGCCTGGATCTCGCGGACGACGCGGGGGCTGCGGGGGTCGGGCTGGGTGTCCAGCACATAGGTCCGCGAGGAGCGGATCCCGGGCACGAGCAAGTAGCGGCGCTCCAGCGGTGTGCCATGGCCGCCGTGGCCCTGGTGGCACAGGGCGCTGGAACAGGCGTTCCAGCCGAAGTGGTGCAGCTCGTTACCGGCAGTGGGCAGCTCGCTCCAGCCGACGACCTCACCGTAGTCCGGCGACGACTGGTCGCAGTCGATCACCGTCATGGCATCCTTCACCTGACCGGCCGGGTCGAACGCGGCCACGTAGGCCAGCCGCTCCGGCGGCGCCGCGATCGCATCCGCCGGGCTGCGATAGAACGTGGAATCCAGTATCTGGGACATCAGTCTTCTCCTTGCGGCATCAGGCCCAGCTGCGTGAGCAGCGAGGCCTGGTCGTAGTAGAGGTCTCCACCGACGACCCGCCCGCCCGAGTCGAAGTGCCACATCTCGCACAGCGGCAACGCGAAGTCCTTGCCGGTAGCGGAAAACGGTCCGAGCGGCCCGTCGTGCGTGCCTGTGGCGGTGAAGGTGCACACCACCGTCTGGCCAGCGTCGAAGTAGCGGGGGCCGACGATCCGGATGTCGGAAGACGACATGGCCCACCCGGTCAGGAAGTCGTCCTTGAATTCCTGGGGCGTGCTGAACGTCCGCCCCTGCGGGTGATCGGTCCAGGTGATGCTGTCGGCGTACTGCTTGGTCATGGCCTCGAAGTCCCTCTGGTTGAAGGCCTCGTGACCTGCGCGGTAGGTCTCGACGTTGCTGGATGTCATGGCTCCTCCTGCTCTTTCCTTGTCGGGAGTTCGTTTGCCTCCGGCACCAGGAGGTCACCTGGCCGGCCATCGGCTGTCCCTTCTATCGGCGATTGTCGGGCCCAGGCCTTGTCGCTACGTTGGCCAGCAGGTTGTCGAAACGTTGAAACCAACGCCGCGGGCATGGTGCGGATTCAGCTGGGCAGGCGGTTCGCCGTCGTAAATGGGGGCGCCGGGCCGAATCACGGCTTCCTGGTCGGGTCTTGCCGTGCCCGGCGCCCCGGGCGCCGCATGCCCGGCGGCTCCTGGGCAACCACTCGGCGAACCAGCCCGGCCGGCTGTCAACGGCCGCCCACGCCGGATGACCATCGCGCATCCCGGGCCGCCCAGTCGCTCTTGGCGGCGAAGTCGGCCAGCGGCCACACCGCCAGCAAACACGGTCAGAAAGTCCAGGTGCTTCAGACACAAAGAACGGAAAGCGTGCGGTAATCGCGTGGTACCCGAGCCTGGATGGTTGTGACAACGGGCCGTCGGCTGCGGACCCCGTGGAAGCGCGCGCTGCACGATTACATCCAGCGCGAGCAGAAACCGAAAGGGCCCTCGCCTGCCCGCCAGGCGCCGGGACCGGGCTGCTCTGGGCTGTGCCAGCGCACTGCCCGAACTACGGCGCGCCGGTCGACCAGGCGAAGGCATCCCGGGACCGCGACCCCTATGCTAGTTCTGCCGCCAGCCGATACCAGTGCCGCCGCTGAGCTGAGGGAGAGCCGCACCGCTCCCGGGCACCAGCCCGCGTTGCATTACGTCACGACCACGGCCGTCCCGCTCGCCGTCACCATTAGCATCGAGCCGTTTTGGCCCACGGTCTCGTAGTCGAGGTCGATGCCGATGACGGCGTTGGCTCCCGTGTCCCGCGCTCGCTCGGTCATCTCGCTGAGCGCGAGGTCCTTGGCCCGCTGCAACTCCCGCTCGTAGGCGGCGGAACGGCCGCCGACGATGTCGCGGATGCCGGCGAACATGTCCCTGAAGGCGTTCGCACCGAGGATCGCCTCCCCGGACACGACCCCCTTGTACTCGTCGATGTGCCTGTCCTGCAGTGTGCTGGTCGTCGTCAGCAGCATGCCCTACCTCCCGCCTGTGCATGACAATGTGCCGGCCGGCTCGGACGGAGCGTGACACCTGGATCATACCCAGCTCACCCCGAAAGCGATCGCGGCCGAGCCCGCTCGCTGCACAATGCCGTCAGAAGAGGTTCCTGGCGAGCACGTCGAAGTGCGGTTCCCTGGCCCAGGCGGCCCGGTCGCCGATCACGTAGAGCCGCCGCCGGGCGCGGGTCACCGCCACGTTCAGCAGGTTCGGGGTGCGGGTCGCGAACGCCCGCGCGCCGGGTTGGGCGGGGTTGCCGCCGAGCACGAGGATGACCACGTCGGCCTCCTTGCCCTGCATGGTGTGCACGGTTCCGATCCACTTCCTGCGCTCGGCGGCCGAACAGGACTCGCCGAAGACCTGACGGTGCACCCCGGCGGCCTCGGCGGCGACCTGACGGAACGGGCTCAGCACGCGGATCCGTGACGCGTCGACCCCGTCTTCGAGCAACTCGGACAGCAGCGTGCGGAGCTGGTCGCCCTCGGCGGGTACCCAGTGACCGCGGGCGTCACCGGACCGGACATCGAACCACCCGTTCCGCCCGGGGAACGGGTCCCTGTCCCGCGTGCCGAACACCATCAGTCCGTCGTAGGCGATCTGGTTGCTGATCTCGAACATCGGCCGGTCGGACCGCCGGTGCACCCGCAGCGGGGTGCCGACCCAGGTCACCCCGTAGTCGGCGAGCGGCGCCGCGAGCGGCGCCTCCATGGTCGGCAGCGCCGGGTCGGGCAGGAGTGTGCCGTAGCGCGCGAGCCGGTCGGCGACCCGCTGCGCCGAGGTGCGCGACGGCGCCCACTCCTCGGCCACGCCGAACAGCCGCAGCAGCGCCTGCTGCCCGCCCCACGGCAGGGTCACCACAGGCTCGAGCTGCATGGGATCGCCGACGATCACGGTCCGCCGCGCCCGCCAGATCGCCCCCGCCGCCTGCTGCGGCGGCGCCTGGCCGGCCTCGTCGACGAGGAGCCAGCCGATTGACTCCGGGCCGAGGCCGCCGAACATCGCGGGCACCGACGCGAATGTCGTGGACACGACGGGGACGACGAGGAAGAGGGTCTGCCAGGCGGTCAGCAGAGCCTGGCCGTCCGGCCTGCTCTTGCCGCTGAGGAAATCCACCAGCACGCTCAGGTTCCCTCTGAACCGGCGAGCCTGCGCGGTGACCAGCGCTTTGTGCAGGGCGAGCGCGGCGAGGAACAGCTCGGTGCGCGCCGCGGTGAACTGCGGGTCGGCCCACGGGGCGGCCAGCTCCCGGCGGGCCGCCGCATCCGCATCGGTCTGCGCACTGGAGAACTCCGGCCCTTCCGGAAAGTGCTTGCCCCACCGCTGGCGTCCGCGCGCGATCGCCTCCTGCGCGGCGGCGCACTCGGCGGTCAGTCGGCGCAGCGCGGCCGCCGCCTGCGCGCGGGCCCGCACCGCCGCCGCGAACCTGGCCTGGATCTCCGCGATCGCCCGCTGGGCCGCGCTGACGGGTGCCGCCCGGTCGCGCAGCACGGCGCCGAGCGTGCCGTGCGCAGCCTGCCACTCGCGCCTGGCGCGGAACCTGGTCGACAGCGACGCGCGCAGCCCCGGCTTCGCCCGCGCGTGCGCGTCAACCGCCTGCGCCGCCGCGTGGTACTGGTAACCGGCGGCGCGCAGCGACCGTTCGGCGGCTACCCGCTGCCCGGCCAGGGCGCGCAGCGTGTCTTCCGCGGCGGTGATCGCGGCGTAGCTGGCCGCCGCGTCCCGGTGCAGACCGGGCAGCCGGGCCTGCGCGAGGGCTGCCTCCGTGCGTTCGGCGGCGAGGACTTCGACTTTCTCCCTGGCGGCACGGAACCTCTCCCGGGCGGCGTCCCAGTTGACCGGCCTGCCCGCGGCCCGGCCGAGCAGGTCGACCATGCGGCCGTCCTGGCGGCCTGGCGCGCCCCACCAGAACCGCTCGGTGAACGCCCGGCGGTTGGCCGCGTTGCCCAGCCTGGCGGCGACCATCGCCCAGGCACCGTCGCCGTGCACGAGCCGCGCTGTCGCGGTGAAGTAGTCGAGCTGGGCGGCGGCCTCCCGCCACTGGGCGCCGATGCCCGCCGGGCCGGGAATCTCGACGGTGACGTTCTCGACCGCGCCGTTGCTGGCGGACGCGACGACGATCTCCAGCCCGGTCAGCGCTGCGTTCAGCGGCGTGACCGCGGGCCGTCCGCGACCGCGCTGCTGGCGTTCCCCGATCAAAAGGGCGAAGGCGTCAGCGGCGCGCGGCAGCTCGGCGAGGCGCTCGGCCCGGACGACGACGATCGCGGCGATCAGGTCGCGCAGCAGCGTGGTCTTGCCGGTCCCCGGCGGGCCGTTCACGGCGAGCAGGCCCGGCGCGTCAAGCAAGCGCGCCATGATCTCGTTCACGGCGAACTGCTGGCTCAGCGCGAGCGACCGGTCGAGGTCCGCGGGCCACCGGCCCGCCGGAATGCGCCCCGGCACGCAGCCGTGCCAGACGACGTCCGGCCGGGCCCGCACGTCGACCCGCCGTCCCGCGTCGATCAGCGGGCTCCCGGTCAGGTACGCGGTCAGGCCGTCCCCCACGTCGCCGTCGGCGAGCGCGGCGGCGACCCGCGCGAGGTCGTCGGCGTAGAAGCTGTTGAGGAACGAGGGCGCGGTCTGCTCGTCCGCCCCCTCGGCGTCAACGAGGTAGGTGCGCACCCGCAGGCCGTGCGGCTCGAGCGCCCGGGTCACGCCAAGCCGGTCGGCGAGCCGGGCCGCGAACCGCCGCAGGTCCTCGCCGCGCAGCGGCCGCGGTTCCCGGTCGGCGTGCTGGCCGGCCGCCCCTTGCGGCTGGCCCGGTGCGTGCCCTCTGTCCGCATCGCTGGAAACCTCGTCCCGTTCGCCGGCCGGCGACCCGCCCATGGCGGGTATCGGGGCGCCCGCGAGGAGGAGCCCCGCGTCGCCGTCGCCCGTGCCGGCGAGCCAGGCGAGCCCGCGGGCGAACTGGGCGGCATCCTGCCCGAACCCCGCCAGCGACGGGGCGTCCGGTGCGCTCAGCGCCCGGCTGACCGCCCACGCGCAGGAGGACAGCACCGCGGTGCCGGGCACGAGCACGCCGTTGCCGTTGACGGTGAACGCGAACAGTGCCGACTGGCCGCTGGCCGGCTCGCGCTGGCCGCCGTCGGAGTCCGGGCCGTACAGGCCGGTGAGGGTGTCCCTGACCCGGCTGAGCTCGTATACCCCGCCGAACACTTCGTGCCGCCAGGTCTTCCCCGGCGGCGATGGCGCGTAGTGCCGTGAACCGGGCTCCCACGGCATCGGTTCGGCTGGCCCGGCGTCGGTGATCCGCATTCTGACGTCGGGGCGGGGGAGCGGCTGGGGGCTGAAGATCTCGACGGCGCGCCAGAATTCGATTACCTGGGAGCGCTCCTCGCGGTCGCCGTTGCCGTCGCGCGTCGCGCTCATCGTGCCGCACCTCGCCGCCGTATCAGGTAATCAGTTGCTCACTGAAAGCAACGGAAGCAACGGCCGCCCGGTTCGGTCGCCAGGCGGTGCGGTCTACCGGTGCCTGCGCCCGGGCCAGGGCAGTGAACGGCAGCCCCGGCCGTTGTCGCCGACGATGGCGGCGATCGCCGCCGCGCCCGTGGCGCTGGCCACCGTGATTCCGGTCGTCACGCTGTGCCCGTGCCAGCCGCACAGGAACCCGGCGGCCACGGTGAGCGCGACTGCGGCCGCGCGGGTAATCAGCATTCTGGTCGGTGTTGGCATCCGTACCCTCCTTGAGTTGTTCCCCGGCCGGCCGGGGGTCCGCAGGCGCGGCTCAGCGGCGCGCGGCCGCCAGCGCCACCAGCAGCGGGATGACCCGCTCGGGCGGAATCTGGTACCGGCCGCGGCCGGCCGAGCGCAGCCAGCCGGCCGCGACCAGCTGACGAAGGTGGTGATACAGCTGCCCGGTCGTCCCCGACCCGTCGATCGAGCCGAGCTCGGCCGAGGTGTGCCGTCCGTTCAAGACCGCGAGCAGCAACCGCAGTCGCACCGGCTGGGCCAGCGCCGCCAGCACATCGGTGAACCGCGTCACGTCTTCGGCGGCGGCCAGCTCGCCGAGCAGGTCGTCGGCCAGCATGCCGTGCTGCCACTCGTAGCCGGCTCCGTCCTGGGTGGTCAGCGCGCCCGCGAACACCACCGCGCCCCGCTCTCCCGTGCGGTCCTTGAGCCCGCTCAGCGCCCAGAACCGGTCATCCTGGTCCGGAGGCGGGGCGCCGGCCGGACGGGTTTTGGCTAGCCGCGCCTCCAGCGCCTCGAGTCGCTGCTCGACCTCCTCCAGGCGCCCCTCTGGTGACCTGCCATGCTCTTCCATTACTCCAACAATACGTACTTACGTACTTACCGGCAAGTCGTACCGCGTCAGTCGGACCTGAGTCGCGTCGGTCGGACGGTGCCGGGCAGAGGAGCCTGCCGTGTCCTGCGCCCGGGTACCAGTAGGCGGCGAGCATCTCATCTGGTTAACGGCTGGCAGGCGGGATTGCGACCTCTGGATCGTCACAGCCACGCCACCTGCACGGTCTTGGCTATCGACGGCGCTTCTCCACGCGCCGGGACGGGAGAGCCATGGATACGACACATACTGCGAGCATCGCAGACCGGGACGAGGACTATAAGCGCATTGGGATCAGCCGGGAGGACATCGCCCCCTGGGAGGACGGCGCTCGCACGGACGGCCGCCGGGGAACCTACGAGTGGTGGTACTTCGACGCCCACCTTGACGACGGCGCCAAGCTCGTCGTGATCTTCATGACCAAGGACCTCTCCGCGCCGAAGAAGCCGTTGACCCCTATGATCCGCATGAACTTGGACCTGCCCGACGGGAGCAGCCGCGAGTTTATCCGGACTTACCCTGCCGAGTCGTTTACCGCCTCCGCTGAAAGTGCGGATGTCCGGATCGCGGGAAACCGTTTCGCGGGCGACCTCTCCCACTACGAGATCAGCGCAGAGATCGATGATGTGAAGGTCAATGTGACCCTGGACGCGCAGATACGCCCCTGGCGTCCGCATACCGGATACCTCGTCTTCGGCGCGCGGCGGGAACACGAGTTCTCCTGGTTGCCCGCCGTCCCGCAAGGCACCGTCCGCGGTTCCTACGAGGTAGCCGGCAAGCGCACCGAGATCACCGGCACCGGGTACCACGACCACAACTGGGGCAACATCGGCATGACGTCGGTGATCAACGACTGGTACTGGGCGCGAGGCCAGGCGGGACCGTACTCGGTTATCGCCTCGTACATCACGGCACATAAGAAGTATGCGTACGAGCCGGTCCCGATCTTCATGCTGGCCCGAGAAGGCCAGATCGTCGCCGACGACGCACGGTATGTCCGTTTCCGGGCGACGGAGGCGTACACCGACGAGAAGACCGGGAAGCCCGTCGCCAACGTCACCCGATACTCCTACGACGACGGCCGGGACCGGTACGTCGTCACGTTCCGCAGGCACCGCGACTTGGTCGCCAACAAGTTCGTGGACCAGATGACGGGCTGGCGTAAAGCCGCAGCCCGCCTGATCGGCTTCGACGGCGCCTACCTGCGCTTCGTCGGGGAGATCACGGTCGAGCGGTGGTCCGGAAACAGCCTCGTGGAGTCGTTCAGTGACGAAGCGATCTGGGAACTGATGTACTTCGGGCCCACGCGGACCGACGACCGGTCGCCGGTCCGGCCTGCCTGAACATGTAAGGCGCCGGCACCCATCGTTGCCCCGGTCGGCCCCTGGGAGGCTGCCCGGCCCCAGGAGACCGCCGCGATCTTCGCGGTGATGCCCTGCCCGTGGTGGATCGCCGGCGGGTTCGCGATCGAGGTCGCCGCCGGGGACTGCCTTAGCCGAGGACCGCGCCGAAAACGCCGGCGGCCCGCCGCCGAGATACTCATTAAATTCCACGGAACTATCCGCACACGCACCGGCAGCAGCGAACCAGGCACCGGCAACCTGGGCAAGGCGGGAAATCCGAAGGGCGGTGCCAGCAAGGTCATCCCCTCCGCTCCGATCCCTGACCCGCGCCACGGGCAGCCGAACGGTACTGTCGGCCAGGCCAGGTACCGGCCGGGACCTGCTGAAAGCCTTCGCGGGCCTGGCCGGCGCAGTCCTGACGACCGGCGCAATGCCCACCCAGCACGACACCGTGCGGGTCAGCCTCGAACGGCAGGCGGATTACGTCATGACCGTCAAGGCCAGCGTGCCGGCCCTGTACCGGCAGCTCAAGAAGCTGCCCTGGGCACCCATCCCCGCCGTGTCGCCCGTGACCAGGGACCACGACCGCCGGGCCCGCCGCACGATCAAAGTGGCGCTGGCCCCGTCCTGGACCGGGTTCGACGGCGCCGCCCGGGTCGCGCAGCTGCGCCGCACGGTCACGAAGAAAGGGAAGAAGACCGGTCAGGACCGGAGACGCGCCGCGCGTGATGGCAACCCTGCGCAGCCTGGCCATCAGCCTGCTGCGCCTGGACGGCCACGCCAACATCGCCGCCGCCAACCGCCACCACGCCCGCGACCCGCAGCGCACCCTAAAGCTGCTTCAGGCTGCATGAATACGACTTTGCCGTGTCCCTGAGCCTGCGGGCAGCCGCCGTCAGACTGCCCTCGTCCGCGACCACAGTGAATGCCCGCAGTTCGCGTATCTCCATTTCCCTATTTCATTTCCCTACCGCACCGCAGCGCGAGGGCTTATTGCCAGTTAGACGGCGATCCGGCCGCCATCCACTGGGAGCAGCGCGCCCTGCACGAAGCTCGCCTCGTCGCTGGCCAGGTACACGATGGCCGAGGCGATCTCCTCCGGCAGCCCGACCCGCCTGGCCGGGGCGGCGGCGGCGAGCTGGTCAAGCGCCTCCCCCATGCCAGCGGATCCCTCGGTGCGGGTGGGGCCGGGGCTGACCGCGTTGACCCGCACGCCGGACGGCCCGTACTCGGCCGCCCACGACTTGGTCAGCAGCACCAGCGCCGCCTTGCTCGACCCGTACAAGGCCATCTGCGCCATCCCGAACTCGGCCACCATCGTCGAGACGTTGACGATCGCGCCGTGCCCGCGCTCGGCCATCTTCGGCGCCAACTCGGCGACCAGGAAGAACGGCACCTTGACGTTGAGGTTATAGACCTTGTCGAAGTCGTCCGCGGTCGCCTCGTGGGTCGGGCCGAACGGGTAGGCGCCGGCGTTGTTGACCAGGATATCGACGTGCCCGCCGCCCAGTTCGGTCGCCTGCCTGGCAAGGTGCCGGGCGCTGGCTTCATCCCCCAGGTCCGCCTTGACGAAATCCGCGGCCCCGCCCCGGGCTCGGATCTCCGCCGCGGCCTGCTCGCCGCGCCCGGCATCCCGTCCCGACAAGATCACGTGGGCGCCGTGCTCAGCCAGGGCCAGCGCTGTGGCCCGGCCGATGCCGCTGTTTCCCCCGGTGACCAGCGCGGTGGTTCCCATGAGGTGGGTCATGTCAGTTGTTCCTTTCCTGTTGCTTGATGCTGCAGGTCTGTAAGGCACCTGTTCGGGGCTCTAACCTCGGGGGCTGCGCGAAGATTGCGCATCGTCGAAGCGGATTGTCGATAGCGCCTATAAGCCGCGCTTCTGGCCCCGCGGTCGGCATACGGGGAGTGCTGTGCCAGCATCGCTGTTCCCGTGGACATCAACGCTGGGGACGTGGTCCCGCCAGCGATATGTGCGCATCTCTACGGACCGGGGCAAGCTATCGGCCACGATTGCATGCAGCGCCCATTTGTGACTGGTATGGCTCAGTATGAGCGCCGTGACGATCATTGCAACGCTCATGAAAGCTGGCAGAGCCATAGCCGGCCACGCGCGCTGACAGACCTGACTCGCCTGCCGCTGGATCCAGGTACGTTGGCAACTCCGGCGTGACCGTTGACGCTCGCATTCCCCGGTCTTGCCTGCTTGCGGGCGCTCCGGCATGTCTTCGCCGGACGTCAGCCGGTTGAACACTGATAGCAGGGACGCCAGCTCAGGGGCCGAGTGGGTGAGCTCGCCGGCTATGCAGCTGAGAGTGCGCCGCTCCCGTGCACTCAAACACATGGCCGTCACCTCCCCCAGGCCCTTGGAGTTTGCGGCGACACTGGCCGTTTGCCGCACAGGCGGCGCGTTTGCGGGTGTGACAGACCGATCTGGCATGTGAGCTCCTGTTCAGCCAAGGCCAGGACGTCGGCAAATTCCGGCTGTCGCTGACTAAGGAGCTTGCGCACGTACTCGCGGTTTTCCTGGGCCCTCTGGGCCTTCACGTGTGCCGTCCGGCTCATTGCGACCAGCTCAGGCGGCCAGCGACACGGTGCGCGCCGGACGACGGCGGCCGGGGGTGACAGCACAGCCGTCAGGCAGCAGCTCGCCCCTGCCGTCGAACAGGATGACGCCGTTGCACAGTAGACTCCAGCCCCGCTGTGGCTGATCCGTCATGATCTGTGCCGCGAGGTGATCCGGAGCCGGCCATTCCGGGCACCGGGGCTGATGGTCGCGCATATTTCCCCCTTGGGCAGTCTCCGGCCGCCGACTGCAATCGGCGGTCTGTTTAGGTCAAGGCTCGCCCACACATCACCTCCGCACATCGTTAGATCAGCTATGGGTAGCCGACGCCTGTACCGCAGCGCCGAGCTGCGCTTTCGCTCTGCCGCTCGCCCAGCTCACCAGGGCCGGCACCAGGACCCTCGCCCTTACGGTCGACGAAACCCCCGCCGGCGGATCCGGCGGGGGTCTTGTAGCCGGGGCGGGGCAGTCGCAGGCGCACTGCCCGGTTTCACCAGTCAGCCCCGGTAGGACTCGAGCAGGCGAAGCCAGACCTCGCTGACGGAGGGAAAGGCGGGGACCGCGTGCCAGAGCCGGCTGACGGGGACCTGGCCGGCGACCGCGACGGTGGCCGAGTGGATGAGCTTGGGCGGGGGAGCGCTGGCTGATCGCCGGGCAGGCGGTTCCCGTTCGGACGGGCGGCATGAAAGGGCCGTTCGTGACGAGCAGTCGGCGATCCGCCGCTGCGAGCCCGATGAAGGTGCCGTGGCGCGGGGGAGTAAGCCCAGGTCGTTCGGGATCTCGGGAGTAATTCCGGGCGGGACCGGCGGCGGCGCGGGGGCCTCGGCCGGGGACTGCCTTAGCCGAGGACCGCGCCGAACGCGCCGGCGAGTTGGCGCATGGCATTGTCGAGGAGGGCGCCGAGGTCGGAGCCGGGGTCGTCGAGCCAGTGCTCGTAGGCGGCGATGGCGACGCCCAGGACCGCGTGGGCGATGGCCTGGGGGGCGAGGTCGTCGGGGCGGCGGCCGGTGCGCTCGGCGACGAACTCGGCGACTACCTCGCGCCAGGCGGTGAAGCGGAGCGTGGAGTGGGCGAGCAGCGTCGGCACGCGCAGGATCAGCTCCATGCGGCGCCGGTGCAGCGGCACCTGGGCGGGGGTGACGCGGTTGAAGTCGATGAGCGCGACCCTGATCGCGTCCATCAGCGGGATTTCCGGCGGGCATGCCTTCAGCCGCACCCGCATGCGCTCGAGTTCGTCTTCGAAGGCGCCCCACGGGACGTCGTTCTTGGACTTGAAGTAGCGGAAGAAGGTCCGCCGTCCGATCCCCGCGGCCGCCGCGATCTCGTCCACCGTGGTCGCGTCGAAGCCGCGCGCTGTGAACAGGGCGAACGCCGTCTGCTCGAGTTCCGCGCGCGAGGTCGCCCGCCTGCGGCCCGGATGGCCGGCGCCGCTGACCGCCGGGGATGCCGGCACTGGTATCACCGTCCTCGTGGGGGATGACTCAGTTTACGCCTGCTGAGACGTGCCAAGTGGTGACAATCCGTGAGGTTCTTGATTTTGGCACATGGTGCCGTTTAGGCTCCTGTCAATGTCACTCCTGGCACTTGGTGCCACTAATGCCTGCGGAGGTACCCATGGCTGAAGTTCCCACGGCTGGCCACGAGACGGAAACCGAAGCCCTGACCAGCGACGAGCTGCTGGTCGAAGAGGTCTCGATCGACGGCATGTGCGGCGTCTACTAGGTCTTTTTCCGTGACCTTCGACCTTGACCGCG
>Ga0207707_10002376_pt1 | contig 16966 bp, 13 predicted proteins | sample KBSC83BmetaG_FD_184336 | JGI IMG/M metagenome (GOLD analysis project Ga0207707, IMG submission 184336) | Corn rhizosphere microbial communities from Kellogg Biological Station, Michigan, USA - KBS C8-3B metaG (SPAdes) (version 2) | ecosystem: Host-associated > Plants > Roots > Rhizosphere ...
CACGTCGCGACCACGAAGTCACTGTCCGCAGTCAACGCGCAGAAGAAATTCGGCTTCACCACGGCATCGACGGACTCCGACTCGGTATTCGAGGACGAGTCGCTCGACGCGATCTTCATCGTGACCAGGCACGCCACTCACGCCAGGCTGGTGTGCCGTGCGCTCGAGACCGGCAAGGCGGTCTTCGTCGAGAAACCGCTCGCCCTGACCCGCGCCGAGACCGACCAGATCGCCGAGGCGGTCGCCGCCACCGGCAACGACCGGCTGATGGTCGGCTTTAACCGGCGGTTCGCGCCGCTGCTCGCGTCGATGCGCAAGGGCTTCGGCGCCGCCGCCGCCACCGCGTCCACCCGGTACCTGGTCAACGCGGGCCCGCTCGCCAAGGACAGCTGGTACCTCAACGAGGAGGCGGAAGGGTCCCGGTTCACCGGGGAGGGCGGGCACTTCATCGACACCCTCGCCTGGTGGGCCGACAGCCTCGTCGAAGAGGTCTACGCCGTGCCCGGTCCCGAGCGGGGCGACGTGCAGGCGACCTTCCGGTTCGCCAACGGGGCCACCGGCGCGATCGCGTACCTGACGGGCGGCAGCGCCAGGTTCCCGAAGGAGACGATGGACGCGACGGGCGGTGGCCGCTCGGCCCGGCTCGACAACTTCAAGGAGGCCTCGGTCTGGACCGGGAGCGGCAAGGAAACCACGAAGGCGCGGGGCGGGCCGGACAAGGGCCAGCGGTCCGAGATGGAAGCCTTCGTCGAGGCGGTCAGGACCGGCAACCCGATGCCGATCAGCGTGGACTTCCTCCTCGCCACCACCAGAGCCACCATCGCGGTGGGCGAGAGCCTGCTCAGCGGTCGGCCAGAGCGAGTGTGACCATGAAAAGCCCGTCGAAGCTCGGTTGGTACGCCAGGCGACTGCGCGGTATGTCCGCCGCGGAGATCGCCTGGCGATTCCGCGAGCAGGCGGTCCGGCGGGCCTGGGCGCGCCGCCAGGTTCGCCAAGGCGGGCTTGACTCGCTGCCACCGCTGGCCGCGGCGGCGCCGGCCGCGGCCCGCCGGTTCACCAGCGTGCTGCCGCCGGACGCGGCCGCCCGCGTCCCCGAGCGGGCCAGGGCCGCGATCGTCGCGGACGCCGACCGGCTGCTCAACGGCGAGTGGGAGATGCTCGGCGCGCTCAGGACGGACATGAAACGGCCGGATTGGTTCTTCGACCACGTAACCGGGCGGCGGTCGGCGCCGGGCGCGTACGCGTTCGCGCTCGACCAGCGCGACGAGGCGGCGGTCGGCAACGTCAAGCAGGTGTGGGAGGTCAACCGGCTCCAGCACCTGACGCTGCTCGCGGCCGCCTGGTACCTGACGGAAGCGGATGCCTACGCGCAGCGGGCCGCCGACCAGCTGGAGTCCTGGTGGCGGGAGAACCCGTTCCTGTCCGGGATCAACTGGACGAGCGGCATCGAGCTCGGCGTCCGGCTGATCAACTTCGCCTGGATCAGGCGGCTGCTCGACGGCTGGCCCGGCGCGGCCGACCTGTTCGAGCACAATGAACTGGCCGTGCGCCAGATTCGCTGGCACCAGGAGTACCTGGCCGCGTTCGAGAGCCGGGGATCGTCGGCGAACAACCACGTGATCGCGGAGGCCGCCGGGCAGCTGGCGGCGAGCTGCGCGTTCCCGTGGTTCCCGGAGAGCGGGCAATGGCGCCGGGCTTCGGTCAGGCTGTTCGAGCGGGAACTCGCGCATAACACCTTCCCGTCGGGAATCAACCGGGAGCTGGCGTCTGACTACCACGGTTTCGTCGCCGAACTCGGGTTCTTCGCGGCCATCGAGGCGGCGGCGGCTGGCATCCCGCTCAGCGACGCCACCTGGCGGCTGCTGTGCGCGATGACAGACTGCATGGCGGCGCTCGTCGACGAGCGGTCGCGGCCGCCGCGGCAGGCCGACTCCGACGAGGGCCGCGTCGTGCTGCTCGACGCCCCGGAGCACAACCGGTGGCCGGCGCTGCTCTCGCTTGGCGACGCGCTGTTCGGACGCCTCGACTGGTGGCCGGCGATCGCCCCCGACGCGGGCCGCGCGCTCGCCGCCGCCGTGCTCGAACGGGCGGGCACCGATAGGGAAGTCACGGGCAGGCCGTCAGCACGGCCGTCCCGGTTCGCCGATGCCGGCCTTTCCATCCTCAGAACGGAAGCGGCCGACTCCCCCGAGATATGGGTTCGCTGTGACGGCGGACCGCACGGCTTCCTTTCCATCGCTGCCCACGCCCACGCCGACGCACTGTCCGTCGAGGTGCGGCGGGGCGGGGTTGACATCCTCGCCGACCCCGGCACGTACTGCTACCACGGCGAGCCCGAGTGGCGGGCGTACTTCAAGTCCACGATCGCGCACAACACCGCCGAGATCGGCGGGCAGAGCCAGTCAGCGGACGGCGGTCCGTTCCTGTGGACGCGGCACGCGGCGGCCCGCGAGCTTGACGGGCCGGACCCGGCGCTGACCTGGACCGCCGAGCACGACGGCTACCAAGTCCTCAGCCCGCAGGCGACGCACCGACGTACGGTGCGGCTTTATCCAGAGGAGGAGACCGTCGACATCATCGACGTAATCGACAGCGGCCGCCACGAGGTCAAGCTGGCCTACCACTTCGGTCCACAGGTGCGGGTGTCGCTCGACGGCACCGCGGCGGAACTGTCGTGGCCGGACGCGGCGACGCCGGGAGCGGCGCGGCTCACGTTGCCCGCCGGGCTTGACTGGCGCGCCTACCGTGGCTCGACCGCCCCGATCATGGGCTGGTACTCGACCGGTCTCGGACACAAGATCCCGGCCGTCACCGTGGTCGGTACTGGCCGGTGCCGACCGGAGGATCCGCTAATAACGAAACTCGAATTTATCGATGTCATGCTCTCTAATTCTGCAGAACTCGTAACGATTCCTGGCGAAAGCAGCAATCGGGTTGTACGGGTATCATTGGGGCGTTCTGCCGCCGATCCAGGTGAAGAACCGGAAATGTCACCGGAGGCTTGCCAATGAGTCAGCAGCCTATGAGTTTGCGCCGTGCCTTTGAGCTGATCCGAAGGAATAAGGCGGTGGTTGGCGGTGCCGTCGGGCTTGGGCTGATCATTGGCGCTGCCGTCGGATCCATCAATCCGCCGCAGCTGTCAAGCTCGGCACTGGTGGTCTTGCCCAATACGAAGATACCGTCGGAGACGATGGTCCTGCTGGCGACCAGCGACCCGGTGCTTTCGAGCGCGCGGCCGAATATTGACCCCGCGCCGGCCGGCATTGTCACATTGCGCCAGCAGGTCTCGGCCGCGAGCTCGAGCCAGAACATCATCTCGATCAACGCCAAGGGCGGCACCGCGTCCACGGCGGAAAGCGCCGCGGACGCGGTAGCCAACAGTTTCGTGGGCTTCCTGCACTCCTCGCAGAGCCCCATTGGTCAGGTGAACGCGCACGTCCTGCAGCCCGCCACCACCGCGTCCGGGCCCAACCCGCTGGTTCACCGGCTGGTCTACGGGCTCGTTGGTGCGATCGTCGGCCTGATCGTCGGGCTGATCGCCGCGATCGCGCGGGGAAGGGGCGACCGGCGGTTGCGCACCAGGGACGACATCGCCAACGCGATCGGCGTCCCCGTCCTTGCCTCGCTGCCGGTCGGCCATCCCGCGAACGCACAGGACTGGGCCAAGCTGCTCGACAGCTACCAGCCGGGGGCGGTGCACGGCTGGCGGCTGCGCAAGACACTGCAGCACCTGAACGTTGCCGGCGTGAACCTGACGGGCGACCGGGAGGGGCAGGCGCCGGTCGTGGCGATGGTCACGCTCGCCAAGGACCCCCGTGCGCTCGCGCTCGGCCCGCAACTCGCGGCCTTCGCGGCTTCGCTCGGCATCCCGACCGCGCTCGCCATCGGACCGTCTCAGGACCCGCACGCGATCGTCGCACTCAGGACGGCCTGTGCGGGCTGGCGCGGCAGCCGTGGCAGCCTCCAGGTCACGGTTCTCGACGACGACACGGACAAGCCCCGTGACGTCGCGCTGACCGTGCTGGTGACCGTGGTGGACGGGACGAACCCGCAATGGGACAAGAATCTGCCGGCGACGGCCACCCTCATCGGCGTCTCCGCGGGCGGGGCGACCGCCGAGCAACTGGCCGCCACCGCGATGAAGGTCACCGGCCGGGGGCGCGAGGTCGTCGGCCTGCTTGTCGCCGACCCGGACCAGTCTGACCGGACTACCGGCCGGATCCCGCAACTGCCACGGCCGGTGCCCAGGATGCCGACGCGGCTCACCGGCATTTCGACGGAGGTCACGCGGTGAACCAGCCAGAGAGCAACAACAGCAACGGCCGCGGCCAGGCCAAGATCAGCACGCTGTCCCCCGACGAGGTGCGCGAGCGGCTGTGGGCCTACGAGGACTTCGCGGCGGCTGACGAGCATCAGCCGTACAACGTCACCGGTTCGTTCGCCAGCCTCGGCTACCTTTGGGCCGCGATCAAGCGAAGCCGGCGGTTCTGGCTGGTGTGGGCGGTCATCGGGATCGTGGCGGGGCTCGGCATCTACGTGAAGTACCCCGTGTCCTATGTGGCGACGGTCTCCGTCCTCGTCAAGAACAACCCCGAACAGGACGCGATCTCCGCCATGCAGACCCAGGTGCAACTGGTGGAGAGCGAGTCGGTCGCGGCTAACACGGTGAAGACGCTCGGCCTCCCGCAGTCCGTGAGCAGCTTCCGTGCGGCTTACACCGCCACCTCGACGACCAGCCAGATCATCACGATCACGCTGCACGCCCCGACGGCCGGCGGCGCGGTCCAGCGGGCCAACGCGCTCGCGGCGCAGTACCTCAAGTTCCGGGCCAACATGCTGCTCGCCCAGCAGGCCCAGGACGTCGCCGCCTACGCTCAGCAGGTCCCGGTCGCCAAGCAGCAGATCGCCTCGCTCCAGAAACAGATCAGCCAGCTCCAGGGGCAGCCCGGGCAGCAGGCGCAAGTGACCAAGCTGCAGGACCAGCTGACGACGGCGACCGATCAACTGCCCACGATCGAGCAGACCGTGACCGGCCTGGCGACGGAGGAGAAGTCCACCACAAGCAGCATGATCGACGGCACCCAGGTGCTGGACGCGGCCACCGTGGGGCACCACTCGAAGATCAAGGACATCATCGAGTACGCGCTGTCCGGCCTGATCGGCGGGCTCGCGATCGGCCTCGGGTTCGTGGTCGTCCGCGAGCTCACCTCTGACCGTCTCCGCCGGCGTGACGACATCGCCGCCGCGCTCGGCGCTCCGGTCCGGCTGAGCGTTGGCGCGGTGCGCAAGAGCCGGTTCCCGATCGGCGGGACGTCCGCGGCCGACCGGAACCGCGCCCTCGGCCGGATCGCGGCCTACCTGCGCAATACCGCGCTGCGACAGACCGGGGAGCCAGCCACGCTCGCGGTCGTCGCCGTGGACAACGCGCGGGAGATCGCACCCGCCGTCGTCGCGCTGACCGAGCGGTGCGCGCAGGAAGGCTTCAAGATCGTCGTGGCCGACCTGGTCAAGGGTGCGCCGGTGGCGCGGCGGCTCGGTGCCGACGGAACGGGCGTGCAGCCCGTCCGGGTCGGCGGCGGCTCGATTGTCGTCTTTACCCCGGAGGACGCTTACCAGGTGCCGTCCGGCCCGCTGCGCCCGGCGGGCGGTGCCGGAGTGGGCCCGCTGGCCGAGCCGCCGGCCGAGGCCGTCGAATCGGTGGCGAAGAAGGCCAGGATCCTGGTCACCGTCGCCGAACTCGACCCGGCCATCGGTGCGGAGCACCTGAGCACGTGGGCGTCCCAGGCCGTGGCGGTGTTCACCGCCGGCCGGACCCGGGCGACCCGGGCCTACGCGGTTGGCGAAATGCTCCGCGGGTCCGGGATACGAGCGGTCTCCGGCGTCATCACCAGTGCCGACAAGTCCGACGAGAGCCTGGGCTCCCTCGGCGACGACAGCGCCGTGCTCGCCGGCTTCCGGCCGTCCGAGCCCGCGCCGCCGAACGGCCGCCACGCCGATGACAAGTCGGCCGACGGCGGCGAGCCGGGAGCGTCGCGCCAGTGAGCGCCCCGACCGTCGCGGTCCGCCGGCCGCCGCCGAGGTTGGCGCCGCTGCCCGCCGCCGTGGCCGGGGAGCGCAGAGCGCGCCGCTACGTCATCGCGGTGTGGTTCTTCCTTGTCCTCAACGTGATGACGTTCTACCCGAAGACATGGAGCGGCGAGCCGCTTATCGTGCCGATCCCTTCGACGATCGGCAAGCTGATCACCCAGGGCTCGCTGCCGCTCGCGCTATTGCTCGCGCTGGCGGTGAACCGGCGCAAGCTGGTCCGGCCGAGCATGTTTCTGGGGCTGTATGCCCTGATCATCGTCGAGGTCGCGATCGGCGCGATCGAGGCCAAGCACCTCGGCACGACGTACCGGGTCGTCCGGCTTGCCATGTTCATCGCCACCTTGTGGCTGCTGACACCGTGGTGGGGACGAAAGGACCGGTTCCTGGTCAAGTGCCACCTCGGCGCGATGGCGATCGTGCTCGGGCAGGTGGTGCTCGGACTGCTGATCTCCCCGTCGCGGGCGCTCGGCGGCGGCAGGCTCGGCGGTGACTTCTGGCCGACGCCGCCTACTCAGGTGGCCGAGTTCGCCGCTGTCACCATGGGGCTCGTCATCGTGCTCTGGCTAAGCCGCTCGGTGTCCGGCCGGTCCGCGCTGCTGGCCTGCGCGGTCACGGGATTCGTGCTCATCGAGACGCATACGAGAACCGCCCTGGTCGCGCTGGGCGCCGGGCTGTTGATCGCCGGGCTGAGCCTGATCACCGTCAGCCACCGGGTGCGCAAGGTGTTCGCCTGGGCCGTGGGGATCGTAACCGTCGCCGTGCTCACCTTGTCGGGGTTCCTGACGACCTGGCTGGCCAGGGGCCAGGGCACCGATCAGCTGTACGACCTCACGGGCCGGACGAGCGTCTGGTCCGCGGTGGTGAACATGCCGCGCGACTTCTTCCAGGTGATCTTCGGCTTCGGCCTGTCGAACAAGTCGTTCAACGGCCTGCCGGTGGACAGCAACTGGCTCGCCAGCTACTTGGACGAGGGGTTCGCGGGCGTCCTCCTGTCGGCCATCGTGCTCCTGTTCGTCCTGGTCAGCGCGTTCTTCATGCCGCGCGGCAAGAGCAAGGCGCTCGCCCTGTTCCTCGCCGTCTACGTGCTCATCGCGTCGCTGACCGAGACAGGGTTCAGCGACGCTTCTACGTACCTGCTCGAGCTCACGCTGGCGGCGTCGCTCGTCATGCCTTCCGCCTTCGCCCAGGACGACAGTCGCCCTGAGGGAAGCCTGGCATGAAGCACGTCCTGTCCGCCCAGGTCCTGGTGAGCTCCGCATGAGGATTCTGGTCGCGCACAGCCGCTACCGGTCGGCCGCCCCGAGCGGCGAGAACCGGGTGGTGGACCAGGAGACGGCCGCGCTCGCCGCGCTCGGCCACGAGGTTGAGCTGTTCGAACGGCGCAGCGACGACATCGAGGCCTGGCCGGCGGTCAGGAAGGCGGCGCTGCCCGCGGCGGTGGTGTGGAACGGCGGAGCCCGGCGGGACCTGCGCGCGGTGCTGCGGTCGAGCCGCCCGGATGTCGTGCACGTCCACAACACCTTTCCGCTGCTGTCGGCCTCGGTCCTGTACGCCTGCCGGGACGCGGGTGTCCCGGTGGTGGCAACCCTGCACAACTACAAGCTCGCCTGCGCCAGCGGCGACTTCTTCCGCGACGGCGCGGTCTGCCACGAGTGCGCGGACGGAGCGCTCGTCGGGGCGCTGCGGCACGGGTGCTACCGGGGCTCGCGGGCCGCCACGGCACCGGTCGCCGTCGCGGCCATCGCGCACCGCCGTGCCTGGCGGACCATGGTGGCGGCCTACGCGTGCATATCGGCGTCGCAGCGCGACCTGCTCCGCGGTGTCGGGCTCCCGGCGGACCGGGTGTTCGTCCGGCACAACATGATCCCGGCGCGGGCGGCGACGGCGGTGACCCGGCGCCCCGAGGTCGTCTACGCGGGCCGCCTCGACGCCACCAAGGGCGTCCCCGTGCTGCTGGCCGGGTGGGACCGCTACCTGGCCGCCAACCCAAGCCCGGGACTGAGCCTGGTGATCGCGGGCGCGGGGCCACTCGAGGATGACGTCAGGTCCTGGGCGGCGTCCCGTCCGTCGGTGCGGTTCCTCGGCCAGCTTGACGCCGACGCCTGCGCCGCCGCGATGGCGGCCGCGCGCGCTGTCGTGCTGCCGTCCGCCTGGGAAGAGACGTTCGGCCTCGCCGCGGTGGAGGCGATGGCCCTGGGCGTCGCCCCGGTGGCGGCCGGGCACGGCGCCTTCCCGGAGCTCATCACCGACGGGATCGACGGCGTCCTGTTCCGTCCCGGCGACCCGGCATCACTGGCTACGGCGGTCGACCTCGCCGATAAAGACAACAGAGTATTTGAAGAATACGGAATGCAGGCCCGCAAGACATATGAGCAGCGCTTTGATCCGGAGGAAAGCCTACGACGACTGATCGATATCTACAAATACGCGATCGAAAACCCGATCCGATGACAACCGATCGGTTCTTACCACTCTTCTATTATCCCGCTGGGGGGACCATGGGGCAGCGTGAGCGTGGAAAGAGAAATCTAATGGAGGGCGACGCCAGGTACTACAAGAAGGAATTCTGGAGTACCGAGAACCTCAAGTACGATGCGCCGCACTTTCGAATGCAGAAGGTGGCGCGAGTGATCTCCGGGATTACCGCGGACCGGGAATATGACCTGCTCGATGTGGGATGCGGCCCGGGCACCCTTCAGCGTCTCATGCCGCCGAACGTGCATTACTACGGCATCGACATCTCAATTCCCGCGCCCAGGGATAATCTTCTCGAGGCGGATATCCTGGAAGCTCCGATCGACTTCCGCGGTATGAGCTTCGACTTGGTCGTGGCGCAGGGCATGTTCGAATACGTCGGCGCGTACCAGTCACAGAAGTTCGCCGAGATCGCCGCACTGCTCAAGCACGACGGCAAGTTCGTGCTCACGTACCAGAACTTTGACCACCGGCAACGTGAGATCTACTGGCCGTACAGCAATGTCCAGCGCCCGGCCGACTTCCGCGCGGACCTCTCACGTTTCTTCAAAATCGAGCGGTGGTTCCCTGTTTCGCACAACTGGAACCACAGTCAGCCAAACCGCCCGCTGATGAAGGCGTCACAGGCGCATATCAATGTCAACGTCCCCGTCATAAGCCCGATCCTGGCGGTGGACTATCTATATGTGTGTTCACCGCTTCGCCACAGTAGACGGTAGAGATTATGCAGTCTTTGCACAGGCGATACGCCGCTCGCTGGCTGCGCCCGGGGCCGGTCGCCTGGGCGGTCATGATCTGCGTCGCCGTGGCGCTGATCGCGTCTAATTCCATCAGCGAGTACGCGTCCGGCCTGGTGCACGGCGGCCAGTCGGCGCACGACGTCGTGCTGCCCTCCTTCCGCGCGCCGGCCCCGCCGAAGGCGGTGTGCGGCACTCAGCAGGAACTCAGTGGGCCCGCCTCGCCGCCCGCGGGCGCGGTTACCGTTCCGGCCGGCGATGACTCGCAGGTGGACTTCGGCACGCCGGGCACGACGTACTGGTTCGCGCCGGGCGAGCACGTGCTCGGCCCGGGCACCTACACGCAGATCGTGCCGGGCGACGGCGCAACCTTCGTCGGAGCGCCCGGCGCCGTCCTCGACGGCAAGCACGCCAACGCCTACGCCTTCAGCGGGTATGCCACGCACGTGACGATCAGCTTCCTCACGATCCAGAACTTCGGAACCTGGGGCGGCAACCCGAACCAGGGCGTGGTAAACCACGACTCCGCGTCGTACTGGACGATCGACCACACGACCGTGCGCGAGAACGCGGGCGCCGGGGTGATGCTCGGCAGCCACAACAACCTGTTGTACAGCTGCCTCGCGGACAACCAGCAGTACGGCTTCAACGCCTACTCGCCAAATCCCAACGGGACCACCGACATCACCATTCAGCACAATGAGATCGCCGGGAACGACACCTATGACTGGGAGGTGCACAGCCCTGGGTGCGGCTGCACCGGCGGCGGCAAGTTCTGGGAGGTCAACGGCGCGGTCGTCACGGACAACCTGGTTACCGGCAACCACAGCGTCGGCCTGTGGGCGGATACCAATAACCGCGGCTTCGAGATCGTCGACAACTACATCTCAGACAACTTCTCCAACGGGATTATCTACGAGATCAGCTACAACGCGGAGATCTCGGGCAACACCTTCGTCAAGAACGGCATCGGCAGCGGTCCCGCTGCCGAGCAGTTCCCGACCGGCGCGATCTACGTGTCGGAGTCCGGCGGCGACAAGCGGGTGCCGTCCAAGTACAGCGGGAAGCTCGAGATTACCAACAACACGTTCATCAACAACTGGAGCGGCGTGATCCTGTGGGAGAACGCCAACCGGTTCTGCAATTCGCCTGCCAACACGAGCGGCGGGTACTGCACGCTGGCCGACCCCGGCGTCGTCACGCTGAAGTCGTGCACCGGCGCGAGCATCCAGAAGCAGCCGTACATCGATGACTGCCGGTGGAAGACGCAGAACGTGTCCGTCGCGCACAACGTCTTCGACTTCAACGCCGCGGCGGTCAGCCGGTCGTGCAGCGCGGCGACCGGGTGCGGCTACCAGGGCGTCTTCTCTGAGTACGGCACCTACCCGACGTGGAGTCCATACAAGGACACGATCGTCGAGCAGTCCATCACGTTCGACCAGAACAACCAATTCTCCGACAACACGTACAACGGCCCGTGGCAGTTCATGGTCCACCAGCAGGGCACCGTGGTGAGCTGGAAGGCCTGGACCTCGGTGCCCTACCAGCAGGACGTCGGGAGCAAGGCGAGCAGCGCGACCAAGTAGAGCCGGACCCGCGCCCCAGTCGGCCTACGCCAGTATCGCCTTCGCTTCGGCGAGCGAAGGCGCCTTCTTGTCGCGTGCCGACATGGAGGTGACCGGAAGCGGCCAGGGGATGGCCAGCTCCGGATCGTCGAACGCGATCGACACGTCCTCGCTCGGATCGTGCGGGCGGTCGATGCGGTAAGCGACGTCCGCGGGCTCGGTGAGCGCCTGGAAGCCGTGCGCGCATCCGGCGGGCACGTAGAGCGACACCTGCTCGTCGCCGCGCAGTTCGAAGCTCTCCAGGTTCCCGTAGGTAGCGGAACCGGGGCGCAGGTCGACGATCACGTCGAACACGGCTCCATAGGAACAGCGGACCAGCTTCGCCTCCCCGCGGCCGCGGCGGATGTGCATGCCGCGGACGACGCCGCGGGCCGACCTGGACAGGCTGTCCTGGGCGAAGCCGGCCGGGTCGATGCCCGCCTCCCGCGCGACGTCCGCGTCGAACGTCCGGGAGAAAAAACCTCGCTCGTCGACGTACGGCTGCGGCGTGAACAGCAGCGCGCCCGCGATGCGCGGAACCGTGGAGACCTGCACCTGACAACCTCCTACCGGCGGCGCCTGACCACCGAGACGTTGTCTTGGAATGGAATTCCAAGACGATGTTGGTTGATTCTCAGAAAATTCACCGGTTATTTGAAACCCTTTTCCTGGGCTCTGGCGAAATTATAGGCCGCGGCCACCCCGTATGATGGTGACCGGGGGGATATGACGTCGCAGGTTCGACCGGTCAGGCTGCTGCGCGGTTGGCGGCGCAAAACGATCGCGGCGGTGGCCGCTGTGATCGTGGCGTTCGCCGCCGCGACCGCGCGCGTGCTCGTCTGGCCGGTTGAGTGGACGCCGCCGAAGGCGGACGCCATCGTGATGCTGGCCGGACCCGGTGACCGCCTGCCCGTAGCGCTGCAGCTCGCCAAGGAACACCGGGCGCCCGTGCTCGTGGTCTCGCGTGGCTGGATGGGCTACGGGGGGCCGTGTCCGCCGCCCACGCCGGGGATACGGACAATCTGCTTCAATCCCGACCCGGGGGACACGCGCGGCGAGGCGGAGTACGTCGGCGCGCTGGCGCGGCGGAACGCCTGGCAGTCGCTAATCGTTGTGGCCACAAGGCCGCAGGCGGTGCGCGCGCAACTCATCTTCGGCCGGTGCTTCGGCGGTCCGGTGTACGTCGCCACGGCCCCATTGCACCTGGGCGACTGGCCCTACCAGATCCCCTACGGCTGGGGAGCGCTCGTGAAGGCCGCCCTGACGGTACGGAGCTGCTGATGCCGACGCTGAATAAGTGTCACCTTATACGGATAACGGAATGGTATGTCAATTGAACAGATCTCAAAATATCCGTTCGCTGTTCCAACGGGCGGATAATTCGCTTCGATACCGGACGACCTGCAGGAAATCAACGATTACTGAGGAGGCCGGATGGCTGGTCGGCGGCGATTTGCGCGGGTAAGCCTCGGGGCGGCGGTCGCCGGGACGGTCGTCGCGGTCCTGACCGCCTGCACCGGCGGCGGCGGCGGTTCGCAGAGCACGCAATCGGCCACCGGGTCGGCCGCGCCCACACAAGCTGGAACCGCGCCGGCGGCGCCGCCAACGCCCTCGGTCATCAAGGCGGCGCCGACAACGCCGCCCGCCAAGGTGTGCGGCAGCGACTCCGTGCTCACTGGCCCCTCGACGGCGCCCAACGGGGCGATCAGCGTTCCGGCGGGCGACAACTCGGACTTCACCTTCAACCAGGCGAACGCGACCTACTGGTTCGCGCCAGGCGTCCACACGCTCGGCACGGGCCAGTTCGCCAACATCGAGCCGGCCGACCATGACACCTACATCGGCGCACCCGGCGCGATCCTCGACGGGCAGCACAATAACGACTCCGCCTTCGACGGCACCGCGCAGCACGTCACGATCGAGTACCTGACGATCAGGAACTTCGGCACCCTGGGCGGCAATTCGCAGCAGGGCGTCGTCAACCACGACTCGGGCTCTTACTGGACGATCTCCCACTCGACGATCGCCGACAACGCCGGCGCCGGGGTCATGCTCGGCAGCCACAACGAGCTCAGCTGGGACTGCCTGCAGGACAACCAGCAGTACGGCTTCAACGCCTACTCCAACAGCGGCGAGATAAATGGCCTCGTGCTCGATCACAATGAGATCGCGGGCAACGACACCTACGACTACGAGGCGAAGCAGCCCGGCTGCGGCTGCAGCGGCGGCGGCAAGTTCTGGAACGTCATCAACGCGACGGTGACGAGCAACTGGGTCCACGACAACACCAGCGTCGGGCTCTGGGCGGACACGAACAACGCCGGCTTCGAGTTCGCGGGCAACTACATCGAGGACAACCACAACGTCGGCCTGATGTACGAGATCAGCTACAACGCGGTGATCGAGTACAACACCTTCACCCACAATGGTCTGACGGACGGTCCGAAGACCACCGGCTTCCCCACGAGCGCGATCTACATCTCGGAGTCGGGCACCGACAGCCGGGTGGACTCGAACTACCAGAACTCGCCCTTCCTGATCGCGCACAACGTCTTCCTGAACAACTGGGGAGGAGTCATCCTCTGGGAGAACTCGAACCGGTACTGCGCGTCCCCCGACAACACGAGCTCCGGCTACTGCACGCTGGTGGACCCGCAGGCGACGCTGAAGACCTGCGGCAACGCGTCCCTGATCAAGACGCACCCGTACTTCGCCGCCTGCCGCTGGAAGACGCAGAACGCGCTTGTCGAGTTCAACCAGTTCACGTTCACACCGTCGGCCGTCGGCAAGACGTGCACGCCCGCGCACCTCTGCGGCTACAACGGCGTGTTCTCCGAGTACGGCAGCGACCCGGCCTGGAGCCCGTACAAGGCGGACATCGTCCCCACCGCGATCGCGTTCCACCAGAACAACAAGTTCTACGACAACAAGTACAGCGGCCCGTGGTGCTTCATGGGCTGGGAACTTGGCACCTCGGTGAGCTTCACGCAGTGGCGGGCGCCCGCCAGCCAGGCCAGCAGCCAGTTCGGGCAGGACGCGAAGAGCGTCCACACCGGGGCTCGCGGTGCATGCGCCTAGGCGCCGCCGAGATGGCGCGGGACTGGCGCCGCCCGGCGAGCCCTCTTCGCGAGCGGAATGGGACTCCACTACGCTCTATGCCAGATGCCAGATAACTGCGGTTTGGACAGGCAAGGAGTTGACGGTGGCGTCCATTGAAGCGGTGCATGCCAGGCAGATCCTGGACTCCAGGGGCAATCCGACCGTCGAGGTCGAGGTCGTGCTCGACGACGGTTCTGTAGGCCGGGCCGGCGTGCCGAGCGGGGCGTCCACCGGCGCCTTCGAGGCCGTGGAACTCCGTGACGGTGGTGCCGAGTACGGCGGCAAGGCCGTCACCAAGGCCGTCGATGCCGTCACCGAGGAGATCCAGGATGAGCTGCTCGGACACGAGGCCGACGACCAGCGGCTCGTTGACCAGGCGCTTATCGACCTTGACCGGACTCCTGGCAAGTCGCGGCTCGGCGCGAACGCGATCATCGGCGTGTCGATGGCCGTGGCCCGCGCGGCCGCTGACGCTTCCGGCTTGCAGCTTTTCCGCTACCTGGGCGGGCCGAACGCGCGCATGCTGCCGGTGCCGATGATGAACATTCTCAACGGCGGCGCGCACGCGGACTCCAACGTGGACGTGCAGGAGTTCATGATCGCCCCGATCGGCGCGCCGACCTTCGCCGAGGCGCTGCGCTGGGGCGCCGAGACGTACCACGCGCTCAAGTCGGTGCTCAAGCAGCGCGGGCTGTCGACCGGCGTGGGCGACGAAGGCGGCTTCGCGCCGGACCTCGAGCACAACCGGGCCGCGCTCGACTTCATCGTCGAGGCGATCGGCAAGGCGGGCTACGTCCCCGGGCGGGACATCGCGCTCGCGCTCGACGTCGCGGCCACCGAACTCTACAAGGACGGCGCGTACCACTTCGAGGGCAAGCCGCAGACGGCCGAGGAGATGTCCGCGATCTACTCCGACTGGATCGGCGCCTACCCGATCGTGTCGGTCGAGGACCCGCTGTCCGAGGAGGACTGGGCCGGGTGGCAGACCTTCACCGCTTCGGTCGGCGACCGGGTCCAGGTCGTCGGTGACGACCTCTTCGTCACCAACCCCGAGCGGCTGCGCCGCGGCATCGCCGAGAAGTCCGCCAACGCCCTGCTGGTCAAGGTGAACCAGATCGGCACGGTGAGCGAGACCTTCGACGCGGTCAGCCTCGCGCACCGGGCCGGGTTCGCCTGCATGATCAGCCACCGCTCCGGCGAGACCGACGACACGTTCATCGCCGACCTCGCGGTCGCCACCAACGCCGGCCAGATCAAGACCGGCGCGCCGGCCCGCGGCGAGCGGGTCGCCAAGTACAACCAGCTGCTCCGCATCGAGGAGCACCTCGCCGACGCGGCCAGCTACGCGGGCGCGTCCGCGTTCCCGAGGTTCACCGCCGCCTAAGGAACTCCAGCCTGATCATGCCACCGCAGGCCCAGCCGTCACCGGCCCAACCCCAGTCGGCACAGCCGTCACCCGCGCAGGCCGCCGCCATGGTGGCGGTCGCGCGGTCGACCAAGCTGACCGGGCGGGCCGCGCTGCTCGCCGTGGTGATCTGCGCGATCGCACTGAGCCTGGCCTACCCGGTCCGCGAGTACATCGCACAGCGACAGCAGATCGACCAGCTGCTCGCCCAGCAGCAGACCGTGGCCGCCCAGGTTAAGGCCCTGCAAGCGGAGCAGAAAAAGCTGTCGCAGACCTGGTACGTCGAGCAGGAGGCACGCGACCAGCTGCACATGTGCTTCCCGCAGGAGCAGTGCTACGAGGTCGTCTCCGGTCAGCCGGCGAAGGCCTCGGTCAGCAAGCCGCAGGCCGTGGCCGACCCATGGTACGCCAAGCTCTGGGACTCGGTGCGGAAGGCCGACGAGTCGCCCTCGAAGTGAAGCCGCGTAAAAGGATTCATGATCTCGCCTGAGGACGCGGCGGTCGTCGCCGCGCAGCTGGGCCGGGCCCCGCGCGGCCTGCGCGCCGTCGCGCATCGGTGTCCGTGTGGGCTGCCCGATGTTGTCGAGACTGCGCCCCGGCTGCCGGACGGGACGCCGTTTCCCACGCTGTACTACATGACCTGCCCTCGGGCCACTGCTGCGATGAGCAGCCTTGAGGCGTCTGGGCTTATGCGTGAGATGACTGCCAGGCTGGCGGAAGACGGGCACCTCAAAGCCGCCTACTCCGCAGCGCATCTTGACTACCTTGCTCGCAGGGACGCCGTCGCCCGCGAAGAGGGTCAGGAGCCGCTTCCGCCCGGGACCCAGTCTGCCGGCGGGATGCCGGAGCGGGTTAAGTGTCTGCATGCACTTGCTGCGCATGAGCTTGCCGTGCCTGGGACTAATCCGCTTGGACGGGAGGCTATCGCTGCGGCGGGTGAGTGGTGGTCGCGCGGGCCCTGCGTTCAGTTGACTGACAAGGAGAGCACGTGACCAAGCGGGTTGCTGCCATTGACTGCGGGACCAATTCGATTCGGTTGCTGATGGCGGACCTCAGTAGTGACTCCTCCCAGGAGTCCTCCACTGGTAAATGTGACGCGGCAGATGCGGATTGTCCGGCTGGGGGAAGGGGTGGACCGTGCCGGGCGGCTGTCCGCGGCGGCCCTTGACCGGACCATGACCGCGCTGCGCGAGTACGCGGACCTGATCGACGGGGCGAAGCCGGAAGCGGTCAGGATAGTTGCGACTAGCGCTACCCGGGACGCGGCGAATGCCCAGGAGTTCAGCGACCGAGTTGTCGAGATCCTCGGCGTCGCTCCCGAGGTGATCGGCGGGGACGAGGAGGCCATGCTCTCCTTCACCGGCGCGACCAGGGGACTATGGGATTCTGGGGGTGACTCGCGCGCCCGATACGATGGCGGTTTTGGCCATCGAGCGCGCAATCGGGGGTATGGGGGGCCGTCCCCCAGGGGACAACAGTCCGCCGTACCTGGTCACTGATATCGGCGGTGGGTCGACCGAGTTCGTGCTCGGCGGGGCGGACGCCGGCCAGGTTCAGGG
>Ga0207707_10002377_pt1 | contig 16958 bp, 17 predicted proteins | sample KBSC83BmetaG_FD_184336 | JGI IMG/M metagenome (GOLD analysis project Ga0207707, IMG submission 184336) | Corn rhizosphere microbial communities from Kellogg Biological Station, Michigan, USA - KBS C8-3B metaG (SPAdes) (version 2) | ecosystem: Host-associated > Plants > Roots > Rhizosphere ...
ACACCTTGGTTGGGACCGACTCGCACACCCCGATGGTCAATGGTCTTGGCGTGCTCGGCTGGGGGGTGGGCGGCATCGAAGCCGAGGCGGCGATGCTCGGCCAGCCGCTGTCCATGCTGGTTCCGCGGGTGATCGGGGTCCGGCTGAGCGGCGCGCTGCCCGAGGCCGTCACCGCCACCGACCTGGTGCTGACCATCGCCGAACTGCTCCGCTCGGTCGGGGTGGTCGGCACGATGGTGGAGTTCTCCGGGCCCGGCGTGGCCGCGGTGCCGGTGGCCAACCGGGCCACGATCGGCAACATGAGCCCCGAGTACGGATGCACCAGCGCAATCTTCCCGATCGACGAGGTGACCCTGGCCTACCTGCGGCTCACCGGCCGCACCGAAGAGCACGTCGCGCTGGTGGAAGCGTACGCCAGGGAACAGGGGCTGTGGCACGACCCCGGCCACCAGCCGGCCTACTCCCGGGTCCTGGACCTGGACCTGTCGACAGTGGTCCCGTCGATCGCCGGGCCGAAACGGCCGCAGGACCGGATCCCGCTCGCCAAGGCGCCGCGGGCGTTCCGCACGGCGCTCGGCCAGTACGCCCCGGCCGGGCCGCCGACAGGGCTGGACCAGGCCGGAGCCGAGTCGTTCCCGGCCTCCGACCCCATCGCGGTGACCGGCAACCGGGTCGGCGACCGTCCCGCGACGTTCGGCCAGGACACTGGCCTGCCCTCTCGGCCGCGCCGCCCGGTCAGAGCCACCCTGGACAGCGGCCAGACCGTGGAACTCGACCACGGAGCCGTGGTGATCGCCGCGATCACCTCCTGCACCAACACCTCCAACCCCGACGTGATGATCGCCGCCGCCCTGCTGGCCAAGAGGGCCGCCGAACGCGGGCTGGCCCCCAAACCCTGGGTGAAGACCTCCCTGGCGCCCGGCTCCCGGGTAGTCATGGACTACTACGACCAGGCCGGGCTGACCCCCTGGCTGGGCAAGCTCGGGTTCAACCTGGTCGGCTACGGCTGCACCACCTGCATCGGCAACTCCGGCCCGCTGATCCCCGCGGTCTCCGCCGCCGTCGCCGAGGGCGACCTCTCCGTCTGCTCGGTGCTGTCCGGCAACCGCAACTTCGAGGGCCGCATCCACCCCGAGACCAAGCTGAACTACCTCGCCTCACCGCCCCTGGTGGTCGCCTATGCCCTGGCCGGCACCATGGACACCGACTTGACCAGCGAACCGCTGGGCACCGGCAGCGACGGCCACCTGGTATACCTGCGCGATATCTGGCCGTCGCAGGCCGAGGTCAGCGACGTCATCGCCTCCTGCCTGCGCCCGGACATGTACACGCGGGAGTACTCGCAGGTGTTCGCCGGGGACGAACGGTGGCGTTCCCTGCCGGTCCCGACCGGGGACAGGTTCACCTGGGACGCGGACTCTACCTACGTGCGGCGGCCGCCGTTCTTCGACGGGCTGCCCTCGGCCCCCGGGCCGCTGGCCGACATTGAGGACGCCCGGGTGCTCGCCCTGCTCGGCGACTCGGTCACCACCGACCACATCTCCCCCGCGGGAGCCATCAAGGCAGAATCGCCTGCCGGCCGGTACCTGCTTGACCACGGAGTCCAGCCGCGGGACTTCAACTCCTACGGGTCGCGGCGCGGCAACCACGAGGTGATGATCCGCGGCACCTTCGCCAACATCCGGCTCCGTAACCGGCTGGCCCCCGGCACCGAGGGCGGCTACACCCGCCACCAGCCCGGCGGCGAGCAGATGACGATCTACGACGCGGCGCAGCGCTACGCCGCCGGCGGCGTGCCGCTGCTGGTCATCGCCGGGAAGGAATACGGCTCCGGGTCGTCCCGTGACTGGGCCGCCAAGGGCACCGCCCTGCTCGGCGTCCGCGCCGTCCTTGCCGTGTCCTTTGAGCGGATCCACCGGTCCAACCTGATCGGCATGGGCGTGCTCCCGCTGCAGTTCGCGCCGGGCGAGGACGCCGCATCGCTCGGCCTGACCGGCGAGGAGACCTACTCCGTCCGCGGCCTGGCCGGGACCGAGGAAGTGCCGCGCACGGTCACCGTCACCGCCGCCGGACCTGGCGGGACCCGGGAGCTCACCGCCACCGTGCGGATCGACACCCCCGCCGAGGCCGCCTACTACCGGCACGGCGGCATCCTGCCCTACGTGCTGCGCGGCCTCGCCGCCCGCTGAGCCGACCGTCTACTGATTGCACCTGTCGAGATTGTAATAACAATCATACTTGGATATAATAGAGGTAAGCCGAGGCGGTCCGTACGCGGGTGATCCGGCTCCGCGCCGCCCACGGCACGGTTAGACCGGCGCACCGCGCCGGGGATGGGACGGCCGGATATGTTCGGCTTCAAGATCATCACTCAGTGGGAGCGGGGCGTCGTGTTCCGCTTCGGCCGGGCGCTGCCCGGCACCCGCGCACCGGGGCTGACCTGGGTCAACCCGTTCACCGACCGGCTGCGCAAGGTCAACATGCAGATCGTCGTGGTGGCGGTGCCCGCCCAGGAGGCCATCACCCTCGACAACGTCACCGTGCGGGTGGACGCGGTCGTCTACTACCGGGTGGTCGAGCCGTTCAAGGCGCTGATCAACGTGCAGAACTACCACCACGCGGTGTCGCAGGTCGCCCAGACCTCGCTGCGGTCGGTCATCGGCCAGAACGACCTGGACCAGCTGCTGTCCGGGCGGGAAAAGATCAACGCCCACCTCAAGGACGTCATCGACGTCCCCACCGAGGAGCCGTGGGGGATCCTCGTGGAGCGGGTCGAGCTGAAGGACATCTCCCTGCCCGAGTCGATGAAACGGTCGATGTCACGGCAGGCCGAAGCCGAACGCGAGCGCCGCGCCCGGGTCATCTCCGCTGACGGCGAGTACCAGGCATCCACCCGGCTCGCCGAGGCCGCCACGGTGATGGCCGCCGACCCGGCCGCCCTGCAGCTGCGGCTGCTGCAGACCGTCGTCGAGGTCGCGGCCGAGAAGAACAGCACCCTGGTCATGCCCTTCCCGGTCGAACTGCTGCGCTTCTTCGACAGCGCCGCGCAGGCGCCGGGTCGGGCCAAGGCGACGGCCGCCGATACCGCGACCTCAGGCGGCTCACCCCGCGACGACGGCGTGCCCGCCCTCTCCGGGGCCAGCCCGCGCGGGGGCGTGGCCCTGGCCGGGTACCTGAACGGCACCGGGACGGCTCCGGCCGCTCGCTGAGACGCTCACGCGTTTCCGGCTCTTTGCCGGGCCGATGGCGGTGTCCCCCGGTGACCGGGCGCCCGGTCACCGGGGGCGCCCGTTACCGCCGTTGATCGTCTAGGGCGTCCAACGCGATCGTGGAGTGGGCGAACGCGCCGCCCGCCCGCATCTCGGCGGCGACCCAGATGGCCTCCATGATCTCCTCATCGCTCGCGCCCGCCCGGCGGGCGAGCTTGGTGTGCCCCCTGATGCAGTACGGGCACTGGGTGACGTGCGCCGTCGCGACAGCGATCAGCTGCTTGGTCTTGGCGGGCAGGGCGCCGTCGGCGAAGACCTGCTTGCTGAACGCGTCGAACGCCTGGTGGATCGCCGGGGCTAGCTCGCGGCGGCGGTCCCCGATCTCACGGGTGGCGGGCGGATAGACGCTGGCCATGATCACATTCCCTTTCCCTCTCTGCGGCAATGACTGCGCTCTTGCCAGCCTGCCCGGCCAAGGTTGCAGATTGCCTGCGCTTTCCGGTCCGTAGCACGCGGCCCGGCCCGCCAACCTCGGGGGTTGTTTTAACAAGTCAACTGGTGAGAATAATGCTATGGAGATGTGCCCGGCCGGGCGGGAAAGTCCCGGCTGCTGGCCGAGACGGCACGCCACGAGCAAGTGCCGGTACCGAGCTGCCAGGTCTTCCCGTCCGACCGCGACGAGCCGTGGTCGCTCGCGGGGCGCCTGCTCGCGCAGGCCTGGCGGCTGGCCGGCCCGGACGGCACGACCCTGCCGGACCCGCAAGCCCGCGCGCTGGCCGGCCTGATACCTGGTCTCGTGCTGCCCGGCGACGGCGAGCCAGCCCGGGTGACGCCACGGCCGACGCCATCCGCGCCCGGCTCATCAAGGCCGGTCTCACTGTCGAAGACACCCCGTCCGGCACTCGCCGGGAACTGCAGGGCTGACGCCGGGCCGCGACCGAGTCGTGATCGATCCGCACAACCTCCAAGCACCAACGCGATGCTGCTGTGCGGGCCGAACGGAAGATTGCTTCGCGAAACGGCCAGCGGAAGCCGGATCAGCTCCCGCTGCTAAATGCCCGCACTCCCGCCTCGGCTACCGCCTGGTCCTGATCCACCATGCCGCCGCTCACGCCCACGGCACCGACCACGGCCCCATCGCCCCACAAGGGGATACCGCCGGGGAAGATCACGATCCGCCCCGGGTTCGTGGCCTCGATGCCGAATAGGGGCTGTTCTGGCTGCGCCTTCTCCGCCAGGTCTTTCGTCGGCATGTCAAAGGCGCGGGCCGTATACGCCTTGCCCAGGGCGATGTCGATGCTGCCCAGCCAGGCCCCGTCCATGCGCGCGAACGAGACGAGGTTGCTGCCCGCATCGACGACCGCGATGTTCATGGCGACGCTGAGTTCCGCCGCTTTTTTCCTGGCTGCCGCGGTGATGCGCTCGGCCACCTCTAGTGTCACAGCTTGTGCTGCCATGTCTTCCCCCTCTTCGTGACAGGTGCCCATCCGGAGCGTGCCCCAGCGGGATCGCGCCGTCTCCCCCATTATCGCCAGGCGGCGCTGCCAGTCCCAGTCCACGGCGAACCCCGCAGGGGCTCCCCACACCATGGTCATCTGACGCTTCTTATCTTTAGCATGTGACGGTTGGCGGCCGCGGCCCAGCATGATGCGCTCATCGCTGCGGGCTGTGAGCAGATCTTCATCGATAAGGCATCCGGCAAGCTCGACCGCAGGCGGCGTCCGGGCGCTAGCGCTCACCGGAATCCTGGTGAGGGTCATCTTGTTGAAACTAAGTAATTAATAAAAATGTCCGGAAAGGCGGTGCGCCATGAGAGCACCCCTCGCGCAGATCCGCGTCCACCGCTACGTCTCGGGCTGGTGCGAAGCCGCCCTGCACAACCGCTGTCAAGGGAGCTATGCCGGCACTGCCTGCTGCTGCTCGTGCCACCAGCTTGCTCAGACTGCCTCTCCGAGGACATGACATGGGGGCGGAGGACATCACGCTCCTCGGAGCGGGCCACGCGGGTCGGCTGCTTATCGGGGTCAATGGCCCGTTCCGTCTCGATTACGCGGTGTGGGCGCTGCGGCGCCGGGCGCACAATGAGGTTGACCGCTTCGACGACGGTTGCTACCGGCGGGTGCTGTGCCTGGCCGGCGAGCCGGCCGAGGTCACCGTCCGCCAGGACTTCACCGCGGAGACGCCGTCGCTGGTCGCGGACCTGCGCGGCCCGGCCGGGCCGGTCGGCCCCGCCGCCACTGCTGTGGCCCGCCAGGTCCTGGAGCGCATGCTGGGCCTCGCGGCCGACCTTGACGGGTTCTACCGCGTCGCCGCCGGTGATGACCGGCTGCATGCGCTGGCGGAGCGGTTCCGCGGAATGCGTCCGCCGTGTTTCCCGACCGTATTCGAGGCCGTGGTCAACGCTGTCGCCTGCCAGCAGCTGTCCCTCGATGTGGGCATCCACCTGCTCAACCGGCTGGCTCGCCGCTTCGGCCCGGCCGTACCCGGACCGGTTACCCGGTACGGTTTCCCGGCACCGGACCGGCTGGCCGGCGCGGACCCGGCCGACCTGCGTGCCCTGGGGTTCAGCACGGCGAAGGCCCGCACCATCGTCTCGGTCGCCGGGCAGGTGGCAGCCGGGGCGCTGGACCTGGAGGCACTGCGTGACGCCGATGACGACCAGGCGATGGGCGTCCTGCTCGGCCTGCCCGGGATCGGCCGGTGGAGCGCCGAGTACGTCATGCTGCGCGGCCTGGCCCGCTACCACGTGCTGCCCGGCGACGACGTCGGCGCCCGCAACAACCTGCGCCGCCGCTTCGGCCTTGCCGAGGACGCGGGGTATGACGCGGTAGCCAGCCTGTCGCGCCGCTGGCAGCCGTATGCCGGGCTGGTGTACTTCCACTTGCTGCTCGACGCGCTCGCCGCCCGCGGCTACCTCGGGGAGGCCGGGTGATAACGGACGATGCCGAGTTCACGGTGACGGCCAAGCGGCAGCGGACCCCGGTGGTGCACACCGAGGAGTTCTTCACCGAGCCCCGGCCGTGGGGAGCCCAAGCTGATGGCTCAACGCCATTTCAGCTACCCCGTCATCGCCTCCGTGCCCTGCGGTTCCGGCTTCTTCACCACTTCGCCTGAGCGCATCGAGCACTGGAACCCGGCCGTGCTAGCCCGCTGGCTCGCACCCGCCATCGCCCAGGCATACGAAGACGTCCCCGCCGTCGATCCGGGCAGGGAAGACGGCGACGGGCTGGGTTGCCGGCGGTGAGAGCACCCGGCCGGTCGCCAGGTCAAAGCGGGAGCCGTGCAGCCAGCACTCGATCGTCCCGTCTGCAACCTCGCCTTCGGACAGCGGCACGGCCTGATGGGTGCACTCGTCGCGCAGCGCGTACACCGCCCCGCCGGTGCGCACCAAGCACACCGGGCACTGGCCGATGTCTACATGCACAGGCTCGTTCTCGCCAAGCGCCGCCAGGCCGCACGCGCGGACCCAGCCATCCGGGCGTCCCGGCGTGCTCATCGCAGGCCCGGCTCGTCAAGCCGCGGCCGGTCCTGTGCCGGGCTAGCACTGTGACCTGGCGCCTGTCCCGGCTCCCAGCCCGGCCATCCCGCGTCGCCGAGAGCCATCAGGGCCGTCGGCTCCGCCAGCACCGCTCCCTCGGCAAACGTCATCAGCAGCCGGCCCGCCGCCGCGACGAGCCGGAGCAGCGCCGCCGCCAGCACGGCCAGGAGCGGCAGGTACGCCCGCCGGCCCGGGCCGGGCCAGCGCAACATGCCCTGGAGCATGGTCAGCCGCCAGGCGAGCCCGCGGTCGCTATCACGCATGTCCCTCTCAATCTGAGAGAGTTCTTGCTGCTCACCGACGGTAAGCATGATGCTCAGCTTCTTTCTTTTCCGGATCCGGCAATCGCGTCACATGAGACGGCCCGGTGGCGATGACGTGCAGCGCGGCCTGGAAGTCCTGATGCGGGTGCTCGAGCACATCGAGGGAGACAACCTCCCGCGGGAACAGCAGCGTTACTCGCCGCCTGGCCAGCGGCCGGGCGGCTCCTCACGGCAGTGCGGTGACGATTTCACTGATGGTGCGGCGGGGGCCGGTGAAGAACGGCGTCTCGATCCGGGTGTGCCGCCGCGCCTGCGCTCCGCGGAGGTGGCGCATCAGGTCGACCAGCCGGTGCAGGTCATCTGCCTCGAACGCCAGGATGAACTCATAGTCGCCAAGGGCGAAGGCGGAAACCGTGTTAGCGAGCACATCAGGGAACTCGCGGCCCATGATGCCGTGCTCGGCCAGCATCCCGCCTCGTTCGGCGGGGTCAAGGAGATACCAATCCATCGACCGGGCGTAGGGGTAGAAGCACGCGTAACCCCGCGGTTCGTCGCCGGCCATGAACGACGGCACGTGGGCCGCGTTGAACTCCGACGGACGGTGCACGCCGAGCGCGCTCCACGCCGGGTCGCTGGCCCTGCCAAGCCGGGTGCGGAGAAAACGGCAGTACAGGTCCTGCAGGTCGTCAGGGGAATCGGCGATCCACCAGAACAAGTAGTCCGCATCGGCGCGGTAGCCGCTGAGCTTGTAGGCGCCGCGGGTGACGATTCCCTTGCCCGCGGCCTGTTCGCAAAGCTCGGCGGCTTCGGCGGCCGCGGACGCGCGCGCGTGCTCGGCCACGCCACCGTATTCACGGCGGACGCGGAAGGCCGCGTACATGGCGTACTTGACCGCGCCCGCCAGTTCGCGGGCCCGGCCCTCGCTCACCTCAGCCATAACGGGCCGTCATCCTCTCGCGGCAGGCGCGGCCGCGATGCGGCTGACCTGGACCCGCCAGGCGCCGTTGTCGTCCTCGGCGAGCGGCTCCCAGGTGAACTGCCCGGCCCGCTCGGCCTCGAACATGTAGCGCAGCGCGGTGGGGTCGTGGTCGGCGACGAAGACGAAGCCGGTTTTGACCGCGAGCCGGTCGAAGGCCTGCATCGTCGCGTCGGCGCAGCTCATCGCGTGATCTCGAAGGTCGATCTCCGGGAACATGGCACCTCCAGAGCTCCCGCTCGATTCAGACAGATTATGACATCGCCTCTAGTATTAATGATATATCTAGTGAATACAAATCTGACGGCGGACGTTCCTCCCTCTGGTTCGCGCGGCCACCAGCCCGGTAGACTGCGCGGCGCTGATCCTGCTGCTGATCATCATCGTCACCAGGATCGTCCCGATCTGGTTCATCAACCTGCTCGGCCACGGCTACGACTACCAGTTGACGGCAACGGACTCGCGGCGCCGAGCAACATGAGAGCCGAGGCGGACGGATGCGGGGCACAACCTGGGCTACTTGAAGTCTTCTTTGGCCGCGCTGAGCGCCTGGGCGCGGCCCTGGTTCCGCCACCAGCGACGTGCCGCGGCCCGCGCCTGTCGCTCGCCAGACGGCCGGGCCGGCAACTCATGCTCAAGTAGCTTGCGGTCGAACCGGGGCTCAGAACGCCGCCCGGCAAGTGCCCACACGGTCAGGGCGCGCTGCCAGTCCCAGTCGACCGTGAAACCCGCTGGATCAGCCCACACCATCGTCATACCGCGCTCCCCGATAAGAAGAAGACCCCTTCATCCCGGCTGGCCGGGGGCGACTCCCCGGCGCTGGATCCTGCTCCCTGCTCGCGAGGCGGGGGCGGCGGGCACGGTCTTCCCGGCCAGCGCACGGTCACGCGGGATCGTCACCAGTTCTCCGGACGCTTTGTGGACGGTGAAAGAGGCAGCGTCAGCCGCCGCCAGGACTCCCAGGACGTCGGCGATCTCATCGTCGTCCCCGGCCGGGCGGCGCCAGCGGATCACGACTCGGCTTCCCACGTCCACGGCGCTCAGCCGGACCTCCATACGGTACCGCGCCGCAGCCCGCCCGGCCGCCAGCCGATCACGGGACATGGCGGTCACGGCTCGCCGTCCTCGTCGGCCCGGGCCAGCCAGCCCAGCGTCACCTGCTCCCCACCCCGTCGCTCGTCAGGCTCCTCAATGTCCCTGTCCGTGAAGTACACCGCCACCTCCGTCAGTATTTTACACTAATAAAATAGTATAAACAGAAGAAAGACTTAGGCTGCCGACTGGACGTACGACAACCGGCCCGTTTGCCCCGGGACGAAGGTCCCTGATTGCCGCCTCGGCGGAACGGGACGCTTGAGCGACCGGGTTCGCACATAACGGGGCTGCGGCAAGCCACGCGATCACGACAACGAGAGGCTGATATGGGAACCGAATCGCTGGCGGCGGCTCTCGAGCGAGAGCACCATGAAATCGACGAAGGCATCGCGGCGTTCGCCGCTTCACCCCGGAATCCGCAGCCGCTGGCACGCGCGATCCAGGCGCTGCGCCGCCACATCTACCTGGAGGAGGAGTTCCTGTTCCCGCTCCTGGGCGAGGCAGAGCCGGCGTTGAGGGCCCCGGTCTTCGTCATGCTGCGCGAGCACGCCCAGATATGGAACACGCTCGACGCACTGGAACGCGAGCCTGGCGGCAGCACGGGTCACGCCTTGCGCCGCCAGCTGACCTCGCAGCTCCTGCACCACAACCTGAAGGAGGAACGGGTGCTGTACCCGCGAGCCGACGTCGTGCTGCCCCCAACGGCAGCCGAGCGGCTACGGGCGTTTCTTGGCTCCGGTGAGCTGCCCGAGGGGTGGGTGTGCGTTAAGGCGCGGCCCGCGACGCAGAACGCTGACGGTTAGCTGGGGCCGGCACTCCTGGCAGACAAGGCACGCCCAGCGAGCCGAATCGCCGCCGCCCCCGGCCTCCCAGGGATCCGCTGCGGCCAGCGTTCCGCTAGTTGCCGGCGCGCCAGGCGGCTGTCGCCTGACCGTGCGGCGCACCGCCGACGGGTCAGCGGAAGACACCGGGACGGGACCCCAGGCCCGGAGACAGGAAGCAACGTCGGAGTTCTGCTGAGCGGTTGACGCATCACGATGGAGTGCCATCGTCTCACGTGCTCCCTCTCTGGCCAGCCCTGATCACGAGTCTCACTCTTATATACTATCGCGCTCATTAAAATAGGGCGACGCGGCACGGCAACGCCTGCCGCGGCTGACTGCTCGATCCGGCCAGCGCGGCCGGGCCAGCCTCTGGCCGGAGAAACCTTTCTCGCCTGAGCATGCGGCCCGCTGCGCCCCTGGCCCGGCGGCCGCCGCCCTGGCCCACCCGGCGATCACCTGCACGCGCCCGTTGACAAGACCTGTGGACATTTTTTACTATTACTTTAGTGAAAAATAACCAAGGGGGCGATTATGACTGCAGTGAGTCTTGCGCCACCGCACGGGCAACAGCCGGGGCATGCCGGCCTGACCGCGCGGCCGTCGCTGACGCTGGCCGAGGAGCACGTGCTCGTGCTGTGGCAGGTCACGACGAGCGCCGAGAAGCTGCTGACCGCGGCCGAGCACGGCCGGTGGCCCGGCGCGGAACTGACGGCGCTGGCCGGCTACGCCCGGGCCGAGGTACTGCGGCAGGCATCTGACGAAGAGGCACTGCTGTTCCCGGCTGTCCCCGCCCAGACGGCGGCCGGGCTCGCCCGGGATCACGTCCGGCTGCGCGCCGCCGCTGAGCTGCTGACCCGGGCGGCCTCAGGGGAACAACCCATGGCCCCCGCCCAGCTCGCCACCGTCGTCCGCGACTTCGTCACTCAACTCGGGCGCCACCTGCGCCACGAGGAGACCCTGCTCGCGTCCGGCCGCGGGGCGCAGGGCGTGCCAGCTACCGTGGCCCTCGGCGGCCACCCGCACGAGTGGTACCTGCTCACCGAGGGGCCGGTGGTCGACCTGGACGAGCTGTCCCCGGAGGATGCGGTCGACGCGGCCGTGGACCGGCTGCTGCGGATGCGCCGCGGCGAGCAGGTCGAACTGCAGTCCGCCGCCCGCCTGGATCCGGTATGGCGGGACATCAGCGAGCTCTGCCCGGGCGTCTATCAGTTCACCGTCCTGCAGGACGGGCCAGCCCGGTGGCGGATGCAGGTCACCCGCCGCCAGGCAGCCGTCTGACTCCAATGCGGCGGCGCGCATTCCGTGCCCGCGAGCCGCGGAAGACAGGACCTTGACCCCTAACACAGGGGCCAGGACAGGCCTAACGTCCTACGTGCGAGGGTTACCGGGGTGTCCGCCTGCTGTCGTCTCGGGCCGGTGCAGCACGCGCTGACCGCGGGAGGGGCTGACCTGGTCGTTTCCAGGCACGGCCCGGGCCGGGTTACGGCGGAGGGAGGCGTCGGGACTTGCGAGCCAGGAAACCTGAGGATGGTCACACGGGCCCTGCCGGGCAGGTGAATTCGCCATGACCGTTGTCACCGGATCTCGTTCGTCCGCGGCCAGTTCGCTGCGGGGCGTCCCCGTGCCGCACGGATCGCCGACGGCTGTTCCCGGCGGGCGGCCGCCAGGCGGTGCTGCGGTTACCAGGATCAAGCTGCTCGGCCGGTTCGCGGTGGAGCGCGACGGGCAGGAGATCGCACTAGCCTCGTTCGGCGGCAGGCTGGCCCGCCAGCTCTTGCGCCTGCTGGCGCTGCGGCGCGGGACCCTGGTCGTTAAAGAGCTGATCGCCGACGCGCTGTGGCCGGATAATCCCCCGGCCGATCCCGCAGGGAACATCGAGGTCCTGGTCAGCCGGATTCGCCGCGCGATGGGCGACCGCACCCTGGTCCGGACCGGCCCGGGCGGGTATGTCCTCGCGGACAGCGACCGCTGCTGGGTCGATGCCGAGGCGTTCCTTTCCGCGGTGCAAGCTGGCCAGGCCGCTCTTTCCGCACGCCCGGCCGATCGCCTCGCCTCGTTCCGCGCTGCGCTCGGTATCTGGCACGGTGAGCCGCTCCCCGAGGACACCTACGCCGACTGGGCGCAGGCCGGCCGGCGCCGCCTGTGGCTCGCCTACCTGGACGCGCTGGACGGGGCCGCGACGGCTGCGCTGGAGAGCCCCGGTGCTGTCGCCGCGGCCGGGGAGGCGGCCGCCTGGGCCAGGCAGGCTGTCGCCGCCGAGCCACTGCGCGAGTCCTCGGTGCTGCTGCTGGTCCGGGCGCTTGCCGCGGCCGGGGACCAGGCAGGGGCACTGGCGGCCTTCGACCGGTACCGGGACCGCCTGGCCGCCGAGACCGGGCTGGATCCCACGCCGCGGGCCCTCGAGATCCGCCAGCACGCACTGGAAGGCCAGCCCGCATTCGGTCAGCCGGCCTCCTGCCGCGCGGCGCGGCCGGCCAGGCCGCACGGACCCTCTCCCGGCCGGGACCCGTTCCTGGGCCGGGAGGAGCAGTGCGCGGCAATCGCGGCCGCGGCGGCGGGCCACGGCCCGCGGGTCGTGCTGGTCACCGGGCCGAGCGGCATCGGCAAGTCAACGCTGCTGGCGGAGGCGGCACGGCGGGCGGACGTTCCCGTGCTTGCCGCGCAGGCATTCGCCCCGGATCAGGACGAGGCATGGTCGCTGGCGGGCCGCCTGCTGCGCCAGGCCATCGCCCCGCTGCCGGACCCGCCGGCCGTGATCACCGGGCCGGAAGCCGCCGCGCTGCGCGAGGTCGTGCCCGGCCTGACCGGGGTGGCCGGCACCGCGGTGAGCACCCTGGATGAGGGGACCCGCCGCGCGCTCGCCCTGCAGGGCGCGGTCGGCATCGTCTCGGCGGCAGGCCGGCCGCGCTGCCTGATCGTGGTCGATGACCTGCAGTGGGCCGATCCGGCCAGCCTCACCCTGCTGGGCCTGCTGCTGCGCCGCCTGGACGGCGTCAGCCTGGTTGCCGCCTACCGGGCAGAGGGCACGGGCTTCGACCCCGACGAGGCGCTCGGCGTACCAGGCAACCACATGACTGGCCTCACGCTCGGGCCGCTGCCGGCCAGCCTCATCAGGAACCTGTTCAGCGACCAGCTGCTGGCCGAGGCGATCATCAGGCCGGCCGGCCGCACCCCGTTCACCGTCACCGAGGTCATCGCCGCACTGACCCGGCAGGGGATGATCACCCGCGACGGCGACGGCAAGTGGCGCCTGCGGTCCGGCCGCGACGCCCCGGAGGCCGCGCGAATCGTCGCCGCGGGGATCGGGCAGGCCGCAGGCAACCGGCTGGCCGGACTGCCCTCCCGATGGCGGGACATGCTGGGCCTGATAGCGCTGCTTGGCCGCCCCGCGCCGCCCGCGCTGCTCTCCGCCGCAAGCGGCAGCGGCCAGCGCACCGTCCTGGACACCCTCGAGGGGCTAGGCAGCGCCGGACTGGCCTGTCCCGGCACACAGGGCTGGTGGATCCGCCACGAGCCACTGCGCCAGGCGGTCAACGGCGCCATGCACCCCGCTAAGAAAGCCCGGTTCCACGCGCTTCTCGCCGGGGCACTGCGGCAGTGCGGCGCTGACCCGGCCGAGACGGCCAGTCACCTGGCCGTCAGCGGCGACCACGACCAGGCCGCCGTGGCGTACGCCGACGCGGCCCGCCGCCGGCTGGAGCGGACCTGCGACCGTAAGGCCGCGCGGCTGGCGGAGATCGGGCTGATGCTCGGTCCGTCCGGCCGCACCCGGGCAGCGCTGCTGGAGACCCGCGGTGAGGCACGCCGCCGAGCCGGCCAGCTCACCGCGGCCCGCGCCGACCTCATCGCCGCGCTGGACAGCCTCGACGCCCCCGCCGCCCGGTCCCGGGTGCTGGCCCAGCTGGCCATCCTGGACGCCAGGACCGCCGACGCCGCCCGCGGCAGCGAACTCGCGGACCTCGCGATCGCCGAAGCCGGCGATCAGCCCGCCGCCCTGGGCCAGGCGCTGGCAGCAGGCGCGATCATCGACCTGACCGGAGGCAACCTGGCACGGGCCAGGCACCGGGTGCGCCGGGCGGCCCGGCTGCTGGACCAGGCCGGAGACAGCCGCGGCAGCGCCCGCCTGCTGTACTGGCGGGCGATGGAATGCTTCACCGGCGGCAGGCTGCGTGACGCCGCCGAACAGCTCGACCGCCTGGCCCGCCTGGCGGTCACCCCCGGCGAGGTGCTCCGGCTGTGGAGCCCGCGCGCCACCCGCGGCCACACTCTCACCTTCCTCGGCCAAGCCGCCGACGGGCTGACGGAGGTCGAGCAGACCCTCGCCTGGGCCCGCGCCGCCCGCCACCCGGCCGTCGAGGCCGAGTGCCTGTGGCATCGCGCCGAGGCCCTGACCGCCCTCGGCCGGGCCGCCGAGGCAATCGAAGCGGCGGAGCAGGCAGCCGACATCGCCGGCCGCATCGGGCATGCGGAATGGGCCGCCGCCGCGCATCGCGGCCTGGGAATCGCCTGCGAGGCGGCGGGACTGACCGCCCGCGCCGAATCCGCCTACCGCCGCTCGCTGCGGTCCGCCGCGGGCATCCCGTTGTTCCGCGCCTGGGCAGCGGCCCGGCTCGGCGCCTTCCTGGCCCGCCAGGGCCGGCCGGGCGAGGCCGCGCCGCACGTCCAGGCCGCCCTGACCGAGGGAACACCGCTCACCCGGCACGAGGCCCGGTGGGCGCGAGCCGAGCTCCTCGCAAGCCAGGACGACAACAAGGCATGCGCAGCGGCCGCCGCGGCCGCGCTACACCGGGCACGCAGCGACGGCTACCTGATCCTGGTGCCGCGGCTGTGCGAACTCACCGGCCGCTGACACCCCGCTGGCAGGCCTGAAGGCCGCAGGGAAGCTGCAAGCCGGGCCGTTAACCTGACCGGGCAGTGGTACTGCGGCGGATCTCATGTACGCGTGCGGCGTGAGCACCCCGAACCGGACCAGCAGTTGGCCCGGTCATGGTCCGCAGGCGCCCGCGCGACCTGAGGCCTCTGGTAAGGCTGTGACCGTTCGGCCCTGGCTCACGGAAACGGGTAACCTGGTTATCGCGCAACAAGGCACTCGACCCGGGGGTGGGGACGATGGCAACAGAAAGCCCGGACGTCGGGATCCTGGTCACGATTCGCTCGCTGCTGCCGAACCTGGCGCCGGTCGAGCAGCGCGTGGCGCAAACGGTGCTTGACGACCCGGGCGGCGTTGCCTGGCGGAGCATCTCCGAACTCGCCCGCTCATGCGGCACGTCGGCCACCAGCGTGGTCCGGTTCTGCCGCGCGATCGGGCTGCGCGGGTACCCGGAGCTGCGGCTCGCGCTGGCCGGAGCGGTGGCGCACGACGACGCGGCCGCGGTCGTGGCGGCGTCCAGCGATATCGACCCCGACGACGACCCGGTGACGATCACCAAGAAGATCGCGTACTCGGACGCGGCCGCGGTCACCGAGACCGCCAGCCGACTCGACACCGCCACTCTCGTCAAGGTCGTCGACGCGCTCGCGGTGGCTCACCGTATCGACATCTACGGCGTCGGCGCGAGCGGCCTGGTGGCCGTCGACCTGCAGATAAAGCTGCAGCGCATCGACCGGCCCGGCTACGCGTGGCCCGACCCGCACATGGCGGCCACCTCCGCGGCGCTACGCGGCAAAGGCGACGTCGCGGTCGGCCTGTCGCACACCGGGACCACGGTCGACACCATCGACGCGCTTACCGAGGCCCGCGCGCACGGCGCCACCACGGTCGCGATCACGAACTTCCCGTGGTCCCCGATCACCGAGGTGGCGGACTTCGTGCTGCTGACCGCCGCGCGCGAAACCGCCTTCCGCTCCGGTGCCATGACGAGCCGGATCGCCCAGCTCACCGTGGTGGACTGCCTGTTCGTCACGCTGGCACAGCGCGACCTGCCGCACACCATGGACGCGCTTGAGCGAACCTTCGCCGCGGCGCAAGCGAAGCGCGTCCGCCGCAGCAGGCATCCAAAACCGTTATCCAGAACGGATTCGGCATTCTCCCCGGGGTCAGGCCTTGATCCCTCCGACGAGGCTGGCGCGGTTGATCTGCCGCTGCGAGGCGATGAACAGCAGCACGACGGGAAGTGAGACGATCACGACGCCCGCCGCGAGCAGCGTGAACTGAGACTCGTTGGAGCCGTAGAAGCTGTAGATCCCCTTCGTCACCGGCGCCAGCCCGGGGTCGGCTAGCAGCACCGCCGGGCCGATGATGTCGTTCCACACGCCAAGCATCGCGTACAGGAACGAGATCAGCAGCGCGGGCCGGGTCAGCGGCACGATCACGCGGCCCAGGTACGCCAGGTAGGACGCGCCCTCCATCCACGCCGCCTCGTCCAGTTCGAGCGGCACGGACGCGAGCGAGGCGGTCAGCACCACCACCGCGAGCGGCAGTCCCGGCAGCCCCGGCTGCTCGATGTGCAAGATGGTGTAGCCGATCCGGTTGTTGAACATGCCGAGCATCCTGGCCTCGGCGTACATCGGGATGATCGACAGCGGCAGGAACAGCCCGACGAACAGGAACGTGTACAGCAGCGAGTGGCCGCGCAGCAGCCGCCGGGCGATCGGGAACGCGATCAGCAGGCCGAGCGCCACCGCCAACGCGGCGGCCACCACCGAGTACAGCACGGTGTTGAGCAACTCCGGCCCCAGGTCCGCGCTGTTCCACGCGTTGCTGAAGTTGCTCGCGTCCGGTGACCCCGGCGTCATCGGCGAGACCAGGAAGTGCGACGGCGACTCGAACGCCATCATCACCACGTACAGCACCGGTAGCAGGAAAAGCAGCATGATGAGGACGCCGATGGCGATACCGGATACAAGGCGCGGGTGTTTCATCCGACGAGCCTCCGTTCCCTGCGGCGCAGCAGGGCCAGCATCGGCATCGCCACCACCAGCGTGACCACGAACAGCACCACGCTGACCGCCGCGCCGTAGCCGAGGTTCGCCTCGAACGACCCGAACGCCACGTTGTAGGACAGCATGCCGAGCGTCTGCGTGCCGTACTGGCCGTCCGTGAGCACGTAGATC
>Ga0207707_10002378_pt1 | contig 16956 bp, 10 predicted proteins | sample KBSC83BmetaG_FD_184336 | JGI IMG/M metagenome (GOLD analysis project Ga0207707, IMG submission 184336) | Corn rhizosphere microbial communities from Kellogg Biological Station, Michigan, USA - KBS C8-3B metaG (SPAdes) (version 2) | ecosystem: Host-associated > Plants > Roots > Rhizosphere ...
CGCTCTTCCGATCTAAAACTAGATAGCCCGCCGCCTACGAAATTACCAAGGTCCGCGCACACAAATGGAATCCAGAATCCGATCAGCGTGTCCTCCAGTTTGAAACCGCGGCTCACCAGGAAGATCGCGAACCAGTCGGCTACCAGGTACCAGTAAGGATCCAGAATCGCCTTCGGCAGCACAACACCCCAGGTCTGGCGGAATCCGATGAGCTTGGTAACGGGCGTGCGTTTCGCTGGCGCCTTTTCGTCCGCTCCCGCGCGCGTAGCCAGAATCATCGCGAGCTCCGATTCGCTGATCCGCGGATGCTCCTCCGGCCGGTGGTAAGTCAATATCCACGCCAGCAGCCACAGAAAACCAAGGGTTCCCGTGATCAGAAACGCGGGACGCCACGTCCCGAAGACATGATACAGCCACACAACCAGTGACGGCGCAACCGCGCCACCGACAGCCGAGCCGCTATCAAACAGCGCCACCGCAATGCCGCGCTCCTTCGCCGGAAACCACTCCGACACCGCCTTCGTCGCACCCGGCCAGTTTGCCGCCTCGCCTGCTCCCAGCAGGAACCGAAACGCACGGAAGCTCCATAATCCGCCCGCGAGCGACGTCAACATGGCCATTACCGAGTACCATGCCACCGCAATGCTCAGCCCAAGCCGCGTGCCCAGCACATCCACGAACCGTCCGCCCACAAACTGTACGACGGCATAGGAAATCCGAAACGCGATCACGATGCTCGCGAAATCCGAGTTGGTCCAGTGATGTTCGGCTTTTAGGTAGGGAGCCAGAACGCTCAGCGTCTGGCGGTCGATATAGTTGATGACGGTGGATGCAAAAAGTAATCCGCCGATCCACCAGCGGAGATGAGATACGGCACGCGGACGCCCGCGACCGGCGCGCATTACCGGCTCACGAGCTCAGGTTCAACTACTTTCTTGAATTTGCACTCGCGGTTCGGACACTGCAGACTTCCGCCGGATTTCAGCCATTTCTCCAGCAGGTAGGGGCTGCCGCAGTCCGGGCATTTCTCGGCTACGGGCTTTGCCCAGGTCACGAAATCGCAATCCGGATAGCGGCTGCAACCATAGAACGTTTTGCCGCGCTTTGATCGCCGTTCCACTACTTCGCCTTCGGAACAGTTGGGGCATTTCACGCCGATGGTCTTCTGCTTGACGAACTTGCAAGTCGGATAATTGCTGCAGGCCGTGAACTCGCCGTATCGCCCGTACTTCATCACCAGATTATTGCCGCAGTTCGGACACTTCTCCTCGAGCGCGACATCGGCCTTCTTCTGCGTCCCGCCGATCGGCCGCGTCGTTTTGCAGTCCGGATAACCCGTACACGCATAGAACTGGCCGAACCGGCCTTTCTTCAACACCATGGTGCGGCCGCAGTTCTGGCAATATTCCTCGTCGCTTTGGTCCGTGAGATCGGCTTTATCGGTGTCGGCCGGATCTATCGGAACCTCGCGCGTGTTGGTGCATTCCGGATATCCCGTGCATGCGATGAATTTGCCGTGTTTGCCCCACTTGATTACCAGCGGTTTGCCGCACTTCTCGCACTTGAGATCCGTGGGCTCTTCCATGCGTTTGATATCGGTCATGTGTTCTTCGGCAGATTTGAGATCCTTTTCAAAACGTCCGTAGAACTCCGCCATAGCGTCGCGCCAGTCGAGCTTACCTTCTTCGATCTCGTCCAGCTCCTCTTCCATGCGAGCTGTGTACTTCACTTCGAAGATATCGTTGAAGCTCTCGAGCAGCAGATCCGTGACCACCATCCCCAGCTCGGTGGGCTTGAACTTGCCGCCCTCCTTCGTCACGTACTCGCGTTCCTGAATGGTTGAGAGAATGGAAGCGTACGTGGACGGCCGGCCCACACCGTCTGATTCAAGTTTCTTGACCAGGGTGGCTTCGTTGTATCGCGGCGGCGGCTCGGTGAAATGCTGCTCCGGCTTGATGCCCTTGAATTTCAGCTTCTCGCCTTCTTCCACCTGAGGCAGTTTATGCCGCAGCTCCTCGTCCTCTTCGTCCTTCTGATCCTTGCCCTCTTCGTAAACTCTCAGATACCCGTCGAATTTCGGCACCGATCCCGTCGCCCGAAACGTGTACTCGGCATCGGAACCCTTGGCGGTGACGTCGATCGTGGTCTGGTCGAAAACCGCCGGCGTCATTTGCGACGCCACGAATCGCATCCAGATCAGCCGGTATAGTTTCAGCTCGTCATCCGACAGGTGTCGCTCGATCTCATCGGGCGTCCGGAGCACCGAAGACGGACGGATCGCCTCGTGCGCGTCCTGCGCTTCTTTCTTGGATTTGTAGACGTTGGGCGTTTGTGGCAAATACTGCGGGCCGAACTTCTCCCCCACGAACCCACGCACCTCATCGATGGCTTCGCCCGCAATGCGGGTCGAATCCGTGCGCATATAAGTGATGAGGCCGACCGAGCCCTCTTTGCCCAGCTCGATGCCTTCATACAAGCGCTGTGCCAGCATCATCGTGCGTTTGACGCTGAACCGGAGCTTCCTCGCCGCTTCCTGCTGCACCGTTGAAGTAATGAATGGCGCCACCGGGTTGCGCCGCTTTTCGCGCGTGGCAACCGATTTGACCACGTATTCAGCGCCGGTCAGCGCGCTCACCAGCCCGTCGGCCGTCAGCTCGTTCGAGATCTCCGGAGTTAGCGCTTCCCCGCCCTCCACCGTGCGCCGGATCAGCCGGGCATCAAACGCTGGCGGCTTCTTGGCCCCCAACTGGACATCGATGGTCCAGTACTCTTTCTTCTGGAAGGCGCGGACCTCGCGCTCCCGCTCGACAATCAGTCGTAATGCGACGGTCTGCACACGGCCCGCCGAAAGGCCGCGCCGCACTTTATCCCATAGCAGCGGCGAGATTTTATATCCGACTAGCCGGTCCAGTACTCGCCGCGCTTGTTGCGCTTCGACCAGGTGAAGATCTACTTGTCCCGGCTTTTCGAAAGCTTTCTTGATGCCCCGCGACGTGATCTCGTTAAACATCACGCGGAAGATCTCGGGGCCCTTCTTTTTGCCTTTGCCGTTCGGGACGTGCAGTTCTTCCTGCAGGTGATAGCAGATGGCTTCGCCTTCGCGGTCCGGATCGGCCGCCAGGTAGATCTGGTCAACCTTCTTCGCCGCGGCCTTCAGCTCCTGAATCAGTTTCTTTTTGCCTTCGATTACCTCGTAGCGAGGCTCGAAGCCGTGCTCCACATCAACCGCCAGATCCCTCTTCGGAAGGTCCTTGATGTGGCCGAGCGAGGCCTTAACGAGATAGTTTTTGCCGAGATACTTGTTGATGGTTTTCGCCTTAGCAGGCGATTCGACAATGACGAGAGCCTTGGCCATATTTAACGAACGTTCATTCTAAACGCGCTACCACACTTTAACAAAGTTCTTGCCTGGAAGTTGTTTTACCAGACCTGTCATTTCCAGTTCAAATAGCGCGGCTATCAATTCAGAGGGGGAAAAGTCTTCCAGAGTCTCGACCAGATTGTCGAGGTGAGTGCCGACGTCGGGCCTGATCAAATTCAGCAGCTTACGGCAGATTTCGCTCTGGCTACTCAATAAAGATGCCCGAATCCCCTCGGAAGTTGCATCTGTGGCTCTAATCCCTTGAAACAAAAGGCGATTTTTCCCGGCCTCGATCAACTTCCGCTGCACTTCCGGCGGCAGATCTACCACCACATCGTTCCAATCCTGAACCAGCTTGGCGCCCTGTTTAATCAGCAGATTGGGTCCCCAACTCATTTTAGAAGTGATATTTCCGGGTACGGCAAACACCTCCCGGCCCTGGTCGAGCGCCAGCCGCGCCGTAATCGCCGAACCACTATATTGTGCACCCTCAACCACCAGCAGCCCGACACTCGCCCCACTAATGATACGGTTGCGAATGGGAAAGTTCTGCGGGAAGGCTGTGAACGCCATCGGGAATTCGGAAATAATCAGGCCCTTGGTGGCCAGTCGATCGGCAAGGCCTCTATTTTCAGTGGGATATACAACGTCAACCCCGCAGCCGAGTACCGCCACCGTATCTCCTTCACCCGCCAGCGCGGCTTTGTGTGCAGCCGTATCGACGCCGCGCGCCATGCCGCTCACGATCGTCAAACCAGCCCGTGCCAGATCGCCGGCCAATCGCTCGGTAGCCGCCAAGCCGTAAGGCGTTGGCCGCCGGGTACCGACCACTCCGAAAAGGGTGGACTGTAGCAGTTCCAATCGTCCGCGCGCAAACAGCAGGATAGGCGGATCGAAGATTTCCCGCAGCAGCGGAGGGTAGCGGGCGTCGCTGATCGGAACGGCCACGGTCGCGGTCGCGAGCATTTTCTCTTGCTGGATAACGGCGTCCTCGAACGAGCAGCCGCTGGTGATGCTCTGCGCCAGCGCCCCGCTGAGTCCCGCGGCTTCGAGTTCCGTGCGGGAGGCGCGAAAGACGGCTTCGGGGCTCCGGAACCTGGCGATGAGCTTGCCCGCCTTTCGCGTCCCTAACCCGGGCAGCAGCCTCAGAGCGATCCAGTGCAGCTCTTCCTCTCGACTCACGGTTTCAACAGGCATGTGGGCAGCTAAGATGATTCTGTGGCCGTGATCGGTCCGGATTCTCAACGCAAATGAAGCGCGACGCCTCCTACTTCGAACAGCACCAACCGGAGCTTATCTATATTGCCAAGAAGTTGAACGACGCTCTGCGTCTGGAATCCATCTTCACCGAGGCCGGCTTGGATTACGGGGTGGAGGCCGACAAGTACAAGGGCGGTATCGTCTTCCAGACGGAGCGCGTAGGCGCGTTCTTCTATGTGCTGCCTGAGGCCGTACAAGCAGCCCAACGAATCATGCGCGAACACGGATACCGGCCGCGCGAACCCGATCGTGAAGCCGGCCAATAACCGCTAGGGGGAAACTTCTACCGTCACGGTGACATTCGCCCGTACCTCGATAGTGCCGGATTCAACGGGCGTCGGCGGGGCAGCGGCGCGCGCGAAGGTCTGCATCTCGCCTGCCAGCGGCCGGATCACGTTGGTTCCGGCCTCCTCGGCTGAAAGCACTCGGACGATGCGAAGTCCCAGCGCCTGAGCCATAGCTTCGGTCTTGGCCCTGGCGTTTGCGGCTGCCTCCCGCAGAGCGCGCGTCCTGACGGCGGATTCATCCTTCAGGGTAAAACGCAACCCGGTAACCGTGTTCGCGCCCGACTGCGTGGCCACATCGATCACCTTCCCCGCTAATGAAACGTCGTTGAGCGTCACCTCGAGAACATTGGTGGCGGTGTATCCGGTGATTTTCGGCTGGCCGCCGCTTTGCGGATAACGGTACTCGGGGTGCACCGAATAGCCGACGGTTTTCAATTCCGCCGCTCCACCCATGGCGCTGCGGATCTCCCGGATGGCGGCATCCAATTGAGTTGCATTCTGTGCGCTGGCAGTTTGCGCCGTCTGCGCCTGCGTGACCACTCCGATATCCAGCACGGCCCGGTCGGGTTTGGCGGTTGCGATCGCTTCGGCCGCGGCGCGCACAAAAGACGGTCCCGGCCTGGAGGGCTGATCCTGAGCCAAAAGCGCGAGCGGCCAGAGACATAGTGCCGCCGCTTTGCAATCGATCCTCATCAGTTCCTTTCGCCGCGTTGTCTTACCCGCGCGGCTCGGTTTCGCGTAATTCGCGCGCCTTCTCCTCGGCTACCGTGTCGTTGAGAAAAGTTCCCGCGCCGCTTTCCACTCCAGCCAGATATTTCAACTTCGTAGCAGTGCGCTGGATGGGATAGAAGTCAATATGAAAATGGAAGTACGGATGTTCTCCCCTGACAGGTTTCTGCCGCAATAACATCATCAGCGGCATCGGAGACCCATATAAATTGTCGTATTTCATGCGAACTTTCTTAAGAATGGCCGCCAGGTTGTCTGCCTCCGTCGCGGTGAGCTCCGTAATATCCGCAAAATGGCGCTTGGCGCAGAGTTGGACTTCGTTCGGCCATCGCGCGAAAAAAGGAACGAACGCTACGAAATCGGAGTTCTCCGTCACAATCCTCTCTCCCGCGGCTAATTCCTCACGCAGGATGCGGCAATAGATGCATTGACCGTGCTCGCGAAAATAATCGGACGCAGAAGAAAGTTCGCGCTCCACTAACGGCGGGATAAACGGAAAGGCGTAGATCTGGCCGTGTGGGTGCGGCATGGTGACTCCAATGGCTACGCCGGTGTTCTCGAAAATGTAAACGTAATGGATATCCGGTACGGCAGCCAACTCCCGGTACCGCTGCCCCCACAGACCCACGACTTTGCGCCAGTGTTCCGCCGAAAGTTGTGACGGCAGCATATTATGTTGCGGGCTATAAATAACTACGTCGCAACTGCCGCGCGCGCCGGTTTTGCAGTAGAGCCCTGTTTCCGGGGAGAATGGCGGGCTATCGAGGCTTAGGGCGGGAAAGTCATTGGGATAGATCAGGACGTCGAAATGATCCGGCACACGGCCCGATCCCGGGTCGAACGGACACCAGTCCTTGGGCAACTGGGGTCGATCCTGCCGCTGCGCCGCTACGCCCACCCACTCGCGCAGCAACGGATGCCATCGAAGTTCGCTCACGATTCGATTTTGGCACGGACTCTGTACGGTGGGAAACAGTGAAAAAATCCCCCGGATGAACAGATAGGACCTGCGTAGCGCAGGGCTGCCGCCCGGGTTGCGGAAGACCTGCGGCACTTTTCTCATGATGATCAAAAAGCCGCGGGTCCCCGCACAACCCGCGTGGCCCCGCGCTACAAATTAGAAAGCATTTGATCGCAAGCAGGCTAACCGAGCCGTGACCGTTTAAGCGAGCGGTCCCCATTTACGGCCGGTCAGAATCAGGGTATAGAAAAGATAGGCGAAACGCTTCCTCACCGCCGCTCAGTAACTGACGCGCTCTATATGAAAGATCAGCCTGCTCCTCCCCTGTTAAGCAACGCCGAGATCGCAGACCGGCTGACGAGCCTGGCGCAGCTGCTGTCCACGCAGAAGGAGAATCCATTCAAGGTCAAGGCATACCGTCGCGCGGCGGAGACCATCAGGGCGCTGCCCGATAGCGTCGAAGATCTCGTGCGCCGGGACGTGGATCTTACGGAGTACTCCCGCATCGGTAAGGGCATCAGCAACGCCATTCGGGAGATCGTGCTGAGCGGATCGCTACGGAAGCTAGAATCCCTCCGCTCGCAGGTAACTCCCGAAGTGGCTGCCATTAATGAATACCCGCGGCTCGATCCCAAGCGCGTGCTGCGCATTTACAAAAAGCTGAAGATCTCCTCCATAGAAGCGCTCAAAGAAAAGCTCGAGACGGGTGAGATCGCCCGGACACTTGGCGTACGGATGGATCAACACGTCCGGCAGGCGCTGATCGAAAGGCGTGAAATGCCGCTGTACGACGCGGAGGACGTGGTCAGCGCGGTCGAGGAATATCTGCTGAACCGGTGCGGCGTAAGCCGTGCCGAAGCCACCGGCGATTACCGGCGGCGCGTAGAGATCATCCCGGAAATTTCCTTCCTCATCGAAACCGGCGATTTTCCGGCAGTAATCGCAAAGCTCGAGCGCTACGGGGGAAAGTCCGAGCTCTTAGATTCCGGCGACAGCCGCGCAATTTTCAGGCTTTCTTCCGGGACAAAACTAACGGTTGAAGCCGCGCGTAAGGAGAAATGGGGCGTGGCGTTAATTGCCTGCACCGGCTCGGAAAATCACTTGCGAAAGTTGGCGGATGCCGGCCGGAACCTGAAGGACCTGGCGAAATCGAAGCAGAGCTTTCCGGATGAGACGGCGGCGTATACGAAACTCGGCCTCAGCTTTATCGAGCCTGAGCTTCGCGAAGGGCGGGACGAAGTGGAACTCGCGGCGCGCAGCAGCCTTCCTGTATTGGTAAGGGCAACGGACATCCGCGGCGAGCTTCACGCGCACTCTACTTCGAGCGATGGGTCGCACACCATCGAGCAGATGGCCGCCGGGGCACGAGAGAAGGGTTACGAATATCTCGGGATCAGCGATCATTCTCAGAGTTTGAAGATCGCGCGCGGTGTTCCGGTAAAGGATCTCTGGCTGCAAATTCGCTTCATCGACAAGCTGAACCAGAAGATCAGTGGTATCCGGATATTAAAATCCGCGGAGGTCGATATTCTGGCTGACGGGTCGCTCGATTATCCGGACGAGCGGTTGCGAGAGCTCGACTACACCGTGTGCTCCATTCATTCACGCTTCGCTCTCGGAAAAACAGAACAGACCGAGCGCATTCTCCGCGCCATGGACAACCGCTACTTCACGATTCTCGGTCACCCTACCGGACGTTTGCTGCTGAAGCGCCCAGGTTACGAAATCGACATGCAGCGGGTTATCGAGCACGCAAGAAAAAACGGCTGCTTCTTTGAGATCAACTCGAGTCCGGACAGGCTCGATCTTTCCGCCGAAAATGCCCGCCTGTCGCGCGACGCCGGCGTCAAGATCGCCATCTCGACCGACGCCCACAGCATCCGCGAACTGGATTACATCAACTGGGGCATCGACCAGGCGCGGCGAGCGGGGTTGGCGGGAGGAGAGGTACTGAACTGCCTGGCCTGGCCAGAACTGCAGCGGATTATCAAACGGTAGGACCCTCAAATATCCTATGCCTCCCCACAAAAGTTGGTGATATTCCATGCCAACAGTGACGTTATAAAGTAATCTACCTCACCTAAATTAACCCGGAGAAGGAGATATTCGTGACCGCTAGATGTCTCACAGCCCTCGTGTGCCTATGATCGCCCGTTCTCGCTCAACATCGGGTCGACCCTCGAAACATGTATGAACGGGTTCTATGTGTTGTGCCCTTTGTCGGCGCAGGAACGCCGGACGACCCACGGCGGCCGGCCTATGTACCTCTGCCGCCAAGCCCAGGGGTTCTGCCTTCCCGGGACGGCATCGTTGCATTCTCTTTCCAGGAAAGCGACGACGGCAAGCTCGCTTTGGTAGAGCTCGTCGCTTATAACCGGGAGGCATTCAACGACTTACTGGCGGACACGCGTCCCGACGTGAAAGTGTTCATCAAAGGCAAGCATAAACGCGACGACATCGAGAAGGAGTTCAAAAAGCACAAGAAGGACCTGAACCTGGACAGCTTCGCGACGGTGGCGCCATGAAATTGCGACTCTTGCCGCTGCTCCTCGCCGCGCCCGGCTCCCTGTTCGCCAGCTACATCTACTATTACACCGACACCCTGACAACCATCAACACTGCGAACTGGTATCAAAACGGTTCGCTGACGGCCACCACCGGCGGGCTGACGGCGCCCACGGCTAGTGGCGGCGCTTTGATTTCCAAGGTTGCCGTGCCCGGCGGTGGCAGTGACTATGAAATCAACAGCACGCTGACAATCCCCGCGTCCGGGGGGACCTATGTACAGCTGATCCGGGGAACCACGAATGCCATATCCGGGCCGGCAGCGGGAGGCACTTATTATTCAATTGAAGTCCAAAATCCAACATGGGCAAATGGATATTGCTCGGCGACCCTCGCAGTGTACAAGCGAGTGAGCAACACCGTCACGTTGCTTACCAGCACGTCGATCAATTGCTATGACGGAATGGTAGTACGGACGGTAGTCCGTGGGGGAAACCTCATGGCTATCCGCACCTCCCCGTATTCGGGCACTATCTACGGTTGGCCGGCCGCGGTTACGATCAACGATTCTTCTATAACGGTCGGCGCAGCCGGGGTCGGCGCTTATAACACGCCCTCGGGTAATACCATTAAAAAAGTAGAGTTAGGACCCATTGACACTATCGCACCCTCGGCTGTGGCGGCTCAATCGGTGGCGATGTACAGCCTCCCGAACCGAGTGGAGATGCAATGGCAGGGCGTGGCGGATGACGCCAACGGGATCGGACTCTGGGATTACCAGGTCTATCGCAACGGCACGTATATCGGGCAGACGTTTACCCCCGAGTTCGACGATGATGCTGTGGCTCCGGCGACGACCTACACCTATACTATTCAGGCCGAGGATGCTCACCAAAACTTATCGACGAATACCACGTTTATCGTTGTGACTCCGCCCGCGGGAGCCATTGACGCCAGACGAATCGGTATACGCCCCCTCGGCTCGTATTGGGGCGCGGCGGGTGAGCAGATAGATATGCTTTCCGGCAACGTCAATTTCACGTACCCGATGTTGACCGCCATGGGGCGAAACGGCTGGAGCGCCACGTTTGCCCTTAACTACAACTCCCAGCTCTGGCGGCAAGACGCGGGCGGAACATGGAAGCTGGGACGCGATGAGGGCTACGGTTTTGGCTGGCGGCTGATGGCCGGTTCCATCACGCCCATTTGGACGACTACATGGACTCTCGATCACTTTATCTACACCGACTCCACTGGCGCCGAGTACCGTTTGGATCAATACAATGCACCAAATTGCATGTGGACATCCACCGAAGGCGTTCGCGTGGGGTATAACCCGTGTGTCAATCGGCTTTACTTCCCCGACGGCAGCTTCTGGTCCATGGGCGCTACCTCCGGGGGCATCGAGCAGGATGCCGGCGTGCTCTATCCGACACTGATGGAGGACCCCAACGGGAACCAGGTGACAATTCTCTACCAAAACGGCATCTCGTCACCAACGTCCAATTCCAGCGCGCGTATCACGTCAATTCAGGACGTGCGGGGCGGAGGAGGGCCAACATACACATTTACATACAGCACCGACCCCATCCCGCATCTGACCAATATCGACAGCCCGTTCTCTGGCATCGGCAGTTGGGGACTGACCTATCTCACCAATCAACCCTTGAACTCACCGTTTTCTCCACCTGTGGCGTTTGGAACCACGACGCTGCTAAGCACAGCCAACAAGGCGTCCGATGGTCTACCGCCTTTTCAGTTTCAATACGGTTCCAACGGATCGGGCGAGTTGACACAAGTAACCACAACGCGCGGCGGCATTCTTGCTTGGGGATACAGGAACTTCACGTACACCGGATCACGAACTTTCCGCGAGGTGCAGAATCGCTATCTCACCATGCAGAGCGGCGGCACACAGTACACCTATCCTTTTACTCGAAATGATGCGGCGGACGCAGGCCTGTCCATACATTCTGGTATTACGCTCGACGACGCCGGCGGCATCGGTGAAAAGGCGTGGACATTTGCAACCACTGGATCGACTTGGCAGCTGGGCCTGCCAACCCGTTACGAAGACCGACCCTCTGCAGCGCAAGCAAGCCACCCGCTCCAGCGTAAGGATTACACCTGGGTTCAGGATGGTGCACTGACACCATACATCGGAACGGCGCTAACTACGCTTGACCCAGCCGGCACCAACGTGCAGACCAAAACCACGCAAACAATGGACGCGCATGGGAATGTGACCCAAACTAATATCTACGACTTTAACAACCTCGCGACCGCTGCTCGTACGTATAATTACTTGTATAATTATTCTTTCACGGGTAATGGCTTCACTTCGTACCGGCTGACGTCGGCCAAAGTCACCAGCGGGTCCCAAACCGTTACTTTAGTATCCAACGGCTATGACACGACCGCTTTAACCAATGTGACGCCGATCCAGGAGCATGATGCCACCTACGGCACCAGCGTCACGGCACGAGGTAATCTTACAGTTACTACACCGGTGGGCGGACCGACGACAACCATCAACCGAGACATTGCCGGAAACGTAGTCTCCGCCACCGACGGCCTCGGCCACTCGGTTTCTACCACGCTTTCTGTAACGACAAATTTTGTTGCACCCGATATCGTTACTCCTAATAGTAATACGAATCTCAACCACTCGATGACCTATTATCCAACGTTGTCGCTGAATTCGCTTACCAGCCCGAATAGCTCCGTGGCGTCCGCCAACTATGATGCGTGGAACCGATTCACGAGCACCACATCGATCTATGGAGCCGTAACGAATTATACCTACAGTGGCAGCAACACCATTCCATCGTGGCAGCAGGCTACCACCAATAGCCACTGGGTGCAAACTACGTTTGACGGATTCGACCGCGCCGCGATAGTGGGACGCGGGTACAATGACACCGGCGGTGGGCACTACGTCTCGTGGGTCAGCACAGTCTATGCCCCTTGCGCCTGTTCGCCCGTAGGGAAGATGCAGAAAATCACACAGCCATACGGGCCCACCGACACTCCGGTATACACTACGTACACCTATGACGGACTCGGACGCACCCTGAATATCGTCGCGCCTGACGGCGCCAGCACGACGACCTACGCATACTCCGCCAGCACTACGGGTATCATCGGGACCACTACCACCATCACCGATCCTGCGGGAAAATGGAAGAAGTACACCTACGACGTGTTCGGAAACCTGAGACAAGTGAACGAGCCAAACCCTGCAGGCGGTGCGGATTACGTGACCACGTACACCTACGACTTCCTAAACCATCTGACTCAGGTGAGCATGCCGCGTCCAAACGGGACTCAAAACCGAACATTTGTTTACGATTCCAACCAGCGGCTGCAGAGTGAGACGCACCCGGAGAGCGGGACCAAGACATACACCTACAATGCTGATGGAACGCTCGCCTCACGAACGGATGCCAAGGGCCAGGTCGCCAAATACATCTATGATCCCTACCAGCGCATGGTGATGATTCAGCACTTTACAAACAGCTCGGCTCCCGAAAACCTTTGCGATCGTTTGACCATCGCTTACGACGCCGGCACCAACGGCTGGGGCCGTCCATATTCCTACACTATGGGCGACTCGAGCTGTGGTCAACCATGGTCTTATGTCTACGGATATACACCCGGCGGGCAGATTGCCAAAAAGACGCTGAACGTTGTTGTCAGTGGCGCGTCTACTGCCCTGGCAGCCGGTTACACATACGATAATGAAGGGAAAATGACCTCGGTCGCATATCCGAATCCATCCACCGGGCAGCCTTCTACCGTCCCGTATGCTTATACGTTTGACGCGATGGACCGGCCGACGGGCCTCGGTATCAATGGAAATCCAATCGTCCAGAGCGCGCAGTACGGTCCCTCCGACGAGCTGTTGTATTGGCAATGGGGAATGAATGCGGGCAGTTATTCGGAAACTCGCCATTACAACAGCCTGTTGCAGCTCACCGAGCAGTCCTTTGGCGCTGGGTTCTATGATTTGAAATACGTGTATTCCGCAAATCAGAACAATGGCAAGATCCTGCAGCAGTTAGAAACCGTCAGTGGAGAAACGACTAATTACACGTATGACTCGCTCAACCGCCTGGTGACGGCGTCAACCGGTGCCTGGGGGCAAAGCTTCACCTATGATGGCTTCGGCAACCTGACGGACAAGAATGTTACGGCAGGATCGGCGCCGACATTGCACGCGTTGGTGAATCCAGCCACCAACCAAATCAGCACCGCTGCATACGATTTGAACGGCAATCTGCTTTACTTCCAGGCAGGCACCAGTTACGCCTACGATCAGGAGAACCGGCTTACGGCTTTCATCACGGCGACCACGGAGGGCTACAGTTATGGTCCTGACAACGAACGGATTTGGAGGAGGAAGCTGGACGGAACTCAGGAGGTATACTTTTACGGAGCAACGGGAGAACGGCTGGCGACGTATCAGCCGGGAGGCCCGACGTTGGTTGAGGTGGGCCGGAACATGTATTTTGCTGGCCGCCCGGTTTCGCTGGCGGGCTATCAAAACCAATACCAACCATACGTTGGCGCGGACCGTCTGGGAACGGTGCGGTGGAGCGGCGACTACCAGTACCACACGACAAAATTCTCGTATTATCCATATGGGGAGGAGTACACGACCACTCCCCAAGAGCGCGAGAAGTTCGGGACGTATTATCGGGACGGATCGACGGGGCTGGACTATGCGCGCAACCGGTATTATGCGAGCACTTATGGGAGGTTCATGACGGCGGACCCGTACTTAGGAAGCGCCAAGCTGGGCGACCCGCAGAGTTGGAACCTTTACTCCTACGCTACGGGCGATCCCGTTAATCGTAATGATCCCAGTGGCACAGACCCAAGCTATGGCCCGGTCGGTTATTGTGATCTAAGTCCGTTTACGCCCCCCTGCCAGCTCTTTCAGCCAACCCTGTCCACTTTTGTGAGTCCGAAGCCGATGATGGAAGTGTTGCGGCAACTCCAGCTTCAATGGCAGGCTGCAAGCAGGGTCGCATACGCTGCGAGAGACTACATTGTGAATAAAAAGAGTTGGTCGGCGGAGTGCGAAGAAGATCTTGTAAAGGCGGGTGTAACAACAACTAGTGGCGTCGACCCGATTGGGCAGCTAAAACTCGCGGCCAGTGCCGTTACCATTGTCAATGGTGTCGAGAGCGGAGACAAGTATGTGTCGCTGATTCGTGGCGCCGATGCTGATGCGGCTTATACAAGGGCCACAACCCCCCCGGACCTAACAGTTTCACAGTTTATGGCGAGCAACATGCGAACCACGGCACTAGCGCAGGCGCCTGGTAACTTGGTATACATTAGGCCCAGTGATTGGGCTTCATTTGGTTCGGGCTGGGCCGCTGGCACGCTAATGCACGAATTGCTGCATAATCTCGTCGGGCTTGGCGATATACAGCTAGAGAACAATATGGGTATTTCGCCAGCACTTGCGGCCGTGCAGGGTAGTACATCGATCACCCTAAAATTGCTCGGCGACTGCTTTAACAAATAAGGAGGCGACGTGTATAGTCCGTGTATGCTAAGCCGTATTGCTGGCGCTTTAATCTTATTGCTGACCGATTGGAGCCTTAGTGGGCAAGGGCCACCTGTACCTCTAGATAACTCAAATCACTTCGGAAGCATCAGACTTGTGGCAACTGATAGCTTTGGGCGTCCACTTGCGGCTGTCACTATTAAGATATCTAGCTGTAAGAATATAGAGTTTGGCGGCGAGTTTCGATCTCACTTCCGTGAAGGCTTCGGCACAAATATTCCCTATGGTCGATATGAAGTCATCGTACAGCAGAATTTATCCCGTTCCAATGTATTAAAACAGATTAACTTAGACAGACTGGAGCGAGTCGTACCACTTGGCTTTAACGTGGATAGTTCATTGGAAGATTTGGGACCCGCCTACAGTACGGTCGCAGGTAGAGTGAAGAACTACAATGATCTTCCGAAGTATCTGACTCGCTGGGTGAAGTTGACGGGTATGTTTGTAGACCAAGCGTATGATTCCGAGATCAGCGCCGAGGGAAACTTTACTGTGGAGGACGTTGTTCCGGGACAATATCTTTTGACTATCCGAGAAGGAACCACGGTAATCCTGGTATCCGTTGTGTCCATCCACGGTAGCGGGCAGAAGGACATAGTTGTCGAGATTGATAAGCACGTGAGGCCTACGCAGATCAATTAGCATAATCTTAAAGGGCGCCGTGGGGAGTCCCGGAGCGGTGGCGCAAACGAAAAAGAAACGAAAAAGAAACGAAAAAGGAACGAAAAAGGGGACATTTTAATAGGGAGGAAAATGGGAGGTAAAACGGGACGGACGCATTTTCGATGCGAGTGCAGGTCACCACCATCCGGACGATTCCGTAACTCCTCGATCCCCTTTTTCCCACCCTCGAAGCACTTCCGACACGCGTCCCCGCGACTGAGAGATCATCCGCAAGTCGTCAAAATCCTCGTATTCTTCAATCCCCGCTCAATATTCCCGACAAAAGTACGGTACATGCCCTCAGCGCCCAACCAGCCTTCTATTTCCTCGACGCCTCAGCGCGTTTCTCGACGGTTTTGAATAACTCGGACAGTGTGATCCCCAGGGCCGTGGAGATTTTGTTTAGATTGCTGAGACTCAGATTCGCTTCGCCCCGCTCCAGAGTGCCCATATACGTCCGATGCACCCCCGCAGCATCGGCAAAGGCCTCCTGAGAATACCCCGCCTTCTTACGCAACTCGCGAATCCGCTCTCCCAAAGCCCTCTGCAATGCTAACTCTCGTGAATCTTGCACCTTCCCGAGTTTCGGGTTAGCATACAGGCGCGTCTACATGCGCACCGTAGACACTGTTTACGTAGACATCGCAGCGAAACTTTGTTGGTCTTCCGAACGGCCTCAACGGTCTTCTAAAAAGAATGTAATTCGAAGAAGGCGGATAAATGCGGATTGGCCCTGTGCTGGTGGACCTCGTAGTTGTCGGCGCGTGTATTACGGTCGCCGTAAGCTCATTCTCTATTTCCCGGAAGGCAAAGCCGCTCGGAAATCTTCCATATCGTTGGGGTTTCTACCTGGGACTCTCGAACGGCATCGGTGGCTTGATATATTTCTATCAAGCGTTATCAGCATTCGGTAAAGGCGCAGTTTCAGAAGGCGTCGGGTTTTTGATCCTGGTGATTCTCGCGGAAGTCGCCGCCGTGGGCACCTGCCGTCGAAGACGATGGGGAGCAGTAGTCCTTATCGCAAGTCAAGCCGTGATCGGAGGGCTGCCGCCACTAAAGGCGCTAGCCGAGACGGCAAGCACCGTAAATGACACTGCCAATGCGGCGCAGAAAGGCCAGATTTTTGCGGCGCTGTTGTTCTTGATCCCGAATGTCATTTACTTTAAGAAACGGTGGAAACTCATGGGCCCCGATCCCGTACCAGAGATACCGGAACCAGTTGCGAAAACTGCGCCACCAAACAACATCACTGCCATGGAGCACCGGTCCGACGGTTCTCTAGCAGGCCGGAGACTCCGGACCCTCGATGATGCGTTACAGGTTTATCAGAGCCGCGATTTCAATTCGCCTGTTGTAGCCCCGCTCGCGCCGGGGGGAACAACCCGGGGACAGGGAACAACCCGGGGACAGACAGAACGATTCCTGTCGACCTTGAATATTGCGAAATAGACGCTAGCGGGCCTTCCCACACCGAGTCGCCTCTTATTCGGAAACTCGCCATTACAACAGCCTGTTGCAGCTCACCGAGCAGTCCTTTGGCGCTGGGTTCTATGATTTGAAATACGTGTATTCCGCAAATCAGAACAATGGCAAGATCCTGCAGCAGTTA
>Ga0207707_10002380_pt1 | contig 16951 bp, 21 predicted proteins | sample KBSC83BmetaG_FD_184336 | JGI IMG/M metagenome (GOLD analysis project Ga0207707, IMG submission 184336) | Corn rhizosphere microbial communities from Kellogg Biological Station, Michigan, USA - KBS C8-3B metaG (SPAdes) (version 2) | ecosystem: Host-associated > Plants > Roots > Rhizosphere ...
CTCCGGGCCGCGACCTTCGCGACGTCGAAGGCCCTGCCCGACGACATCGTCGTCGTCGCGGGCGACTTCAATCTCACCGCGGCCGCGACCGTGATGCGCGAGCTGACCGGTTCCGAGTGGGGGTTCTCCGAAGCAGGTCCGGGAATCGATCACGTGCTCGTCCGCGGTGCCGAGACTTCCTCGCCGCGGCGATGGCCGACAGAGCGCCGTCGCGTCGACGGGCACCTTCTGTCCGACCATGCGCCTGTGGAGGTCGACATCCGGTGACGTGGCCCGAGGCGCGCGCGATGTTCCCGGTCCTCGACCGCTACGCGTACTTGAACGCCGGGACGTTCGGGCCGCTCTCCCGGGCGACGCTGGAGGTGATGGCGAAGCTGCGGACCTGGGAGGGCACCCACGGCCGCGCGGGCCGGCCCTACTTCGACGAGATGCTCGAGCGACGCGAGCGGGTGCGCGCGCTGCTCGCAGAGCAGATCCAGGCTCCTGTCGACAACATCGCGCTCACGGAATCGACGACCCAAGGCGTGCACATCGCCGTCGTCGGCCTTGGGCTCGGCCCGGGCGATGAGATCGTCACGACCGACGCTGAGCACTTCGGCCTGACAGGGCCGCTCGTCGCGAGCGGCGCGACGCTTCGGGTGGCGAGGGTGCGTGACGCACCCGCTGCCGACGTGTACGGCCTGATCGAGCGGGAGGTCACCTCGCGCACCCGGCTGATTGCGACGTCGGCCGTCTCCTGGATCGACGGCAAGGTGTTTCCCTGGCACGCACTCCGCGACGCGACGCAGGTGCCGGTGCTCGTCGACGGGGCGCAGAGCGTCGGCGCAATCGAAGTCGACATCGCGGGCGCCGACTTCTACACGGTGAGCGCGCAGAAGTGGCTGTGCGGACCGGATGCGACCGGGGCCTTCTTCGTTGCCGATCCCGAGTCGCTGTCGCCGCGGCTCATTGCGTACCCGAGCGCGGACACGTACGACATTGCCGAGGCGACGTGGGTGCCGAAGACGGGCGCGCGCCGCTTCGACACCGGCTTCACGCCGCCCAACTCCGTGGCCGGGCTCGAGGCGGCGCTCTCAAAGCTCCCGGCGGGACGATTCGAACGGGCGCGGGAGCTCACCGAGCGCTGCCGCCGGCTCCTGCTCGAGCACGGCCACGACGTGGTCACCGAAGCCGGCCAGGCGACGCTCGTGTCCTGGCGGCACGACGGCGACACCGAAGCTGCCGCGCGGCACCTGTACGAGCGCGGCGTGGTGATCCGCGAGCTGCAGGGCACCGGCCTGCTCCGCGCCTCCGTCGGCTGGTGGAACGACGGCAGCGACCTCGAGCGCCTCGCCGAAGGCCTAGAGGAGCTTCGAGACTAGGCCGCTTCGCTGCGCAGGCCGAGCTCACCCGCGATCGGCTGCAGCGCAGCGATCACGTTCGCGATGTGCTCGTCGAGATCGACCTCGAGCAGCTCGGCTCCCTCGTAGACGTCGTCGCGCGAGACGCCGGCCGCGAACGACGGCTGCTTCAGCTTCTTCTTCACCGACTTCGGCTCGAGCCCCTCGAGACCGGTGGGCCTCACGAGCCCACAGGCGTGCACAAACCCGGAGAGCTCGTCGCAGGCGAACAGCGAGCGCTTGAGCGGCGTGTCGCGTGGAACGGAGAGGTGGTTCGCGTGCGAGAGGATCGCGTCGATCACCTCGTCCGGGTAGCCCTCTTCGCGCAGGATCGGCGCGCCGTCCTGCGGATGCTGGTCGAGCGTGGGGTGGATCTCGTAGTCGAAGTCGTGGAGCAGCGCCGCCACCCGCCACAGCTCCTCGTCACCGCCGAAGCGTGACGCATAGGACGCCGTTGACGCCTCCACGGCGACCGCGTGGCGGAGGAGAGCCTCGCTCTTCGTGTAGCGCGTCAGCGTCTCCCAGGCATCCGCACGGGTCTTCGACATGCGGGGCTAGCATAGTGACCCCAGTGTCCTCGACAATCGCCAGGCCAGTGGCAGAGTCGTTCGTGATCGAGGGTGGCCACCCGCTGAACGGGCGGCTCCGCGCGTCCGGCAACAAGAACGGCGCTCTGCCGATTCTCGCCGCATGCCTTCTCACCGCCGAGCCGGTCGAGCTCGCGAACGTGCCGCGCATCCGCGACGTCGAGACGATGATCGAGCTACTGCGGCACCTCGGCGCCGAGGTCGACTGGACCGGGGACAACGACGTCCGTGTGCACGCGCAGGACGTCGGCTCCGACGTCGACGAAGAGCTGGCGAGCAGCATCCGAGCGTCGTTCCTGCTCGCCGGTCCGCTGCTCGGCCGCAACGGTCATGCCAACATCCCGCCGCCCGGCGGCGACGTGATCGGCCGCCGGCGGCTCGACCCGCACATCCACGCCTTCAACGAGCTCGGCGCGTCGATCGAGATCGGTGAGCGCTACGAGCTCTCCGGCGCGCTCAGCGGCACCCACATCCATCTCGACGAGCCTTCGGTGATGGGCACCGAGAACGCTGTCATGGCAGCGACGCTGACACCGGGGCAGACGATGATCTCGAACGCCGCGTCCGAGCCGCACGTGCAAGACCTGTGCCGGTTCCTCGTCACGCTCGGCGCCTCGATCGAGGGGATCGGCTCGAACGTGCTCCACATCACCGGCGTCGAGAGTCTGGGCGGCGGCGCCCACACGATCTCGCCGGAGCACATCGAGGTGGGCAGCTTCGTCGGCATGGCCGCGCTGACCGGCGGCGACCTGACGATCGACGGGATCGCAGCGGGCGACCTCTGGCCGATCCTGCCGGTGTTCCGGCGCTTCGGGATCGAGGTGGAGCTCGGCGACGGATGGCTTCGTGTTCCTCCGGGCCAGACACTCGTCGTGCAGGACGATCTCGGCGGTGCGATCCCGAAGGTCGAGGACGGGCCGTGGCCGCAGTTCCCGGCTGACCTGACGTCGATCGCGGTGGTCGTCGCGACGCAGGCGCAGGGCACCGTGCTGATCTTCGAGAAGATGTTCGAGAGCCGTCTGTTCTTCGTCGACAAGCTCGTGTCGATGGGTGCGCGGATCATCCTCTGCGACCCGCACCGCGTCGTGATCACCGGACGGGCGCCGCTCTACGGGCAGCGCATGTCGAGCCCTGATATCCGGGCCGGCATGGCGATGGTGATCGCGGCCCTGTGTGCAGAAGGCACGTCGACGATCGGTGACGCCTACCAGATCGACAAGGGGTACGAACGCATCGACCAGCGCCTGCGGGCGCTCGGGGCGCGGATCGAACGCGTCGAGAGCTAGGCTCAGCCACATGCCGACCACGCCGAGCGGCGCTCGCGTCGCGCTCGCATCCGAAGGCAGCGTCAACGTCGCGACCGGGTTGTCGGTCCTCGACCACCTGGTGGGCGAGCTGGCGCGCGCGGGCCGGTTCAAGATCGCGCTCGAGGTCGCGCCTGACAGCACCGACGAGGCGGTGCCGGCCGCCGGCGCAGCGCTCGGGAGCGCGATCGCCGCGCACTTTCAGGCCGGGGCCGGCTGGGCTCTCGTGCCCGCGGCCGAGGCACTCGCGTCGGCGGCGCTCGAGGTCGACTCCGAGCCTCGGTTCGTCACCAACGCCGACTTCTCCGACAGCCGTGTCGGCGGCGTGGCGAACGATGTGCCGTCGCGCTTCCTCGCCGAGCTCGCGCAATCCGCCGGGATCAACTTGCACGTACGCGTGGTCGAAGGAGATGACCCGCAGCACGTGCTCGCCGCGATGTTCAAGGCGGTTGGCGCCGCGCTCGGCCAGGCGTGCCGCCCTGCAGTTACAACCGACGAGGAGGATGCGTGAGCAAGGAGATCGTTCGCACGGAAGCAGCACCCGCGCCGTTTCAGGGTGCGCCGTACTCGCAGGCGATCAAGGCGAACGGCTTCGTGTTCGTATCGGGTCAGCTCTCACTTCGCCCCGGCGACAAGGAGCTGAGCGCCGGTGACATCGGCCCGCAGACCGAGCAGGTCTTCGCCAACCTCCGCGCGATCCTCGAGGCGGCGGGCACCTCAATCGACAACCTCGTGAAGACGACCGTGTTCCTGCAGAACCTCGACGACTTCGCGGGGATGAACGAGGTGTACTCGAAGCACGTCGGTGAGCGGCCGCCCGCGCGGTCGACCGTCGAAGTGGCGAAGTTGCCCTCCGGCGCGCTCGTCGAGATCGAGGCGATCGCACTCGTCTAAGCAGGTCGAGGAATACGTTCGGTCGCTCGGGCTGGACGCATACGTCGTCGGCGGTGCGGTGCGCGACGCGCTGCTCGGCCGCGACTCGAAGGATGCGGACTTCCTCGTCCCCGCGACGGACATCGCCGGCCTGCAGGCCGCCCTCGAACCGCACGGGAGGACCGAGGAGCTCGTCGTTGCGGAACGGCCCGTCGGCGTGCGGTTCTACCCGCGTGACGCTGCCGTGCGGCGGCTCGCGCGGTCCGGCATCGAGCTCGCGCCGCCGCGTCGCGAGGTGTCGACGGGGCCGGGCCGACATGACTTCGCGATCGTCGTCGACCCGACCGCCTCGGTTGACGACGATCTCTTCCGGCGCGACTTCACGATCAACGCGATGGCGCGTCGTCTTGCCGACGGGCAACTGATCGATCCCTACGGCGGCCAGCGCGATCTCGAAGCGCGCGTCCTCCGAACCGTGTCGCCGACGAGCTTCACCGAGGACCCGCTGCGGATCATCCGTGGCCTTCGCTTCATCTCGCAGCTCGATCTCGACCCGGCGCCGGAGACGCTCGAGCAGATGCGGCGCGAGGCGTCCGCCGTGAAGCTCGTGTCGGGCGAGCGGATCGGGGGCGGGATCGCCGCAGACGGAATGGGGGAGCTCTCGAAGCTCTTGCTCGGCGCGCATCCGGCGAAAGCGCTCACGATCGCGCGCGACACGGGCGTGCTCGTGCAGCTCCTGCCTGAGCTCGAGCCGGCGATCGGCTTCGACCAGCAAAGCCGTCATCACTCGATGACCGTCGACGAGCACACCTTTGCCGTCGTGCAGGCCGCTGCGGACGCAAACCGGTCCCTCGGCGTGCGGCTCGCGGCGCTCTTCCACGACGCAGGCAAGCCCCAAGTAGCCTGGAGGGGCACCGACGACCGACTCCACTACTACGCCAAGCCGGGCTACTCGGCGAAGAGCCACGAGCAGGTTGGCGCAAGCCTCGCCGAATCGGCGCTCAACCGCCTTCGCTACCCAACGGAAGTGACGCGGCGCGTCGTTCGCATCGTCCGCTCGCACATGATCGACACCTCGCGCGCCGAGCCGCTGCGCGCGCGCCGCCTACTTGCGCGCTACGGCGACGCTCTGCTGTCGGACCTGCTCGACCACAAGGAGGCCGACCTGCGCGGGAAGGGCGAGACTCCCCGGAACGACGACCTCGCAAAGCTCGCACGTCTTCGCAAGGTGGTGGGCGAGCAGCGGCACCAGCCGCACAGGATCCGTGACCTGGCGGTGAACGGCAACGACCTGATCGGAGTCGGGTACCGCCCCGGCCCCGCGATCGGGCACGCGCTCCGCAAGCTGCTCGACGACGTGGTACGGACGCCTGCGCTCAACACAAAGGAGCAGCTGCTGAAGCGCGCGCAGGAGCTGGCACGGTGATCACGTGGGACCAGCCCGGCTACGTCGTCGCGTTCACGACGCGCGTCGGTGGCGTGAGCGAGGGCATGTACGAATCGCTCAACCTCACCGCGCGTACGGGCGACGACGCCGAGCGGGTCGAGGAGAACCGCCGCCGCGTCTGCGCGTTGGTCGACCTTTCCTACGACGAGCTGTCGTTCAACCGGCAGGTGCACGCGACGGCCGTGCACCGGGCGGGCGGGCGCGGCGAGCCGGGCGATGGCCTGTGGAGTGACGAGCCGGGTCAGCCGATGCTCGCGTTTTCTGCCGACTGTCTGCCGATCGCGGTCGCGCGGACCGACGGCGAGCGTCGCCTCGCACTCGTGCACGCCGGTTGGCGCGGGCTGAGCAGCGGCATCGTCGCCGCCGGCGTCGCTGCGGTCGGCGGCGAGACGGCAGCGGTCGTCGGTCCCGCGATCGGACCGTGTTGCTACGAGGTCGGCGACGACGTCTCGTCGCGCTTCGATGCGGATCTCACAGTCGACCGCCACCTCGATCTCTGGTCTGCGGCGGAGCGTGAGCTGCGACGCGCGGGTGTCGCGTCCGTCGAACGCGTCGACCTGTGCACGTGCTGCAACCCGGACCTCTTCTTCTCGCATCGACGCAGCGGTCGCGAACGCGGCGTGCAGGGGATGATCGGTGCAGTCGCCTGAGGTCATCCGCGAGCGTCTCGCCGAGGTTCAGGCGCGCGTCGGGGAGCGAGTGACGATCGTCGCGGCGACGAAGTACGTCTCGCTACGCGACATGGCGGCGCTGGTGGACGCGGGTGTCACCGTGGTCGGGGAGAACCGCGCGCAGGACCTGGAAGCGAAGCACGCCGAGTACGGCGACGCGTTCCGCTGGCACTTCATCGGCCACCTCCAGTCGAACAAGGTGAAGGTGGTGAATCGGGTCTGCGAGCTCGTCCACTCGCTCGACTCGGACTCTGCGGCGCGGCGGCTCGAGGTGCCTGCGCTCGTGCAGGTCAACCTTGCAGGCGAGGGGTCGAAGTCCGGTGTTGCTCCCGAGCAGATCGCGGACTACCTCGAGTACGACGTGCGTGGCCTCTCGACGATGCCGCCCGCCGCTTCGACGGCGGAGGAGTCCCGGCCGTGGTTCGCACGCCTGCGCGGCCTGGCGGCCGAGAACGGCCTGCAAGAGCTCTCGATGGGGACGACGCAGGACTACGCCGTCGCCGCGGACGAGGGTGCGACCTACGTTCGTGTCGGTTCGATCCTCTTTGCGGACTAGAATCCCGCCGTGCCTCTGGGCGACCTCTGGTCACGCACGCTCGTCTACTTCGGGATCGCCGAGGAGGACGACGACTGGGACGACTCGGACGGCTACGCCGCGGAAGAGAGCCTCGAGCAGAGCTACCGCGAGCGGCCCAACGTCCGGCGGCTGACTCCGCGGCGCCGCGGCCAGGACTACGACGACTGGACCGAGTCCGAGTCCGACCGTCCGGCGGCCCGCGCTGCGGCGCGTTCGGCGTCGCGGGTTCGCGACATGCGGCCCCAGATCGAGGCGGTACCGAATCCGGCCGGCGTCCGGGTGCATCTCGTCCTGCCTCGCAGCTTCAACGACGCGCAGCAGATCGCCGACAAGTTCAAGCAGGGGATGCCCGTCATCCTCAACCTGCAGGGGGCCGACGCCGAGCTCTCGAAGCGCCTCATCGACTTCACGAGTGGGCTGACGTACGCGCTCAACGGGGGCATGCAGCGCGTCGCCGACAAGGTATTCCTGTTGACACCGCGAAACGTCGAAGTGTCGGCCGAGCAGCGCGCGGCGTTGCTCGAGCGCGGCGGGTTCTTCAACCAGGCGTAGGAAACCCGCGTCGTGCCGCGAAGGAGACGCGGCCTATGGTGCTGCTCGACACAGTGACAGCCGTCGAGCATTTTCTCGACGTTTTCGTCGGCGTGTACACGCTCGCGATCTTCCTCTACGTCCTCACGTCGTGGATCCAGCTGCCGTACTCGCTGCGGCCGGCGCAGCGGTTCCTCGACGAGGCCTGCGAGCCGTACATCCGACTCTGGCGTCGCATCTTGCCGACCGCCGGTCCAATCGACCTGTCGCCGATGGTTGCGGTGATCGCCCTGGTCGCCGTCGACAGGATCGCGGTCGCGATTCTCGAACGGCTGCATTAGGAGGAAGGAGCACACGTGCGGTACACACCGGTGGAACTGAGACATGTGAGGTTGGAACGAACGCTGTTCGGCGGCTACAAGCGCCCGCAGGCGGACGCTCTCTTGACGGACGTCGCGGACAGCTTCGAGGACGTATGGCGCGAGCGCGGGGAGCTTTCCGACCGGCTCGAGGACGTCGAGCGCCATCTCGATGAGGTCAAGCAGCGCGAGACGCTGCTCGCATCGACGCTGATCGCGGCAGAACGCACGGCCGCGGAAGCGGTCGAGTCGGCGAAACGCAAGGCCGAGGTGATCATCGCCGAGGCGCATCAGGAGTCGCGCTCGATCACTCGCACCGCGCAGAGCGAACGCGAACGCCTCTTCGCAGAGGCGCGACGGGTGGAGACGCTGCTTCGGGCCGCGCTCGGGATCGTCGAGGAGCGAAGCCCTACTGAGACGCCTGTGGACGAGGACGTCCAGGCGGAGCCGCCGAGCTGGCCGAACCGTGAGAACACCTCGGAGTTCGAGGCGATCTCCATCGAAGATGTCGAGTCCGAGACCGAGCCTGAGCCCGAGTCCGAGCCGGCAGCGGTGCAGCACGGCGCCGAGGAGGCGCACGCCGACGACGACATCCCGTGGTCGGGCCGGGACTTCGCCTGGGGGTAGGGCAAGGCCCCGCACGCCGAGTACTCTGCGGGCATGACGGACATCGACACTTCGCAGTACCGCGCTCGCCTGCTCGAGGAGCAGGAGCGGCTCTTGAGCGCGGTCGACTTCCTCGATCGCGAGAACCCTGGGAGCATTGCCGACGAGCTCGGTGACATCGTCACGGCCGGCGACAACAACCTCGGCGACACCGCGACCGCAACCTACGACCGCGAGCTCGATCAAAGCCTCGAGGAAGGCGCGCAGCAGACGCTCGGCGCGATCAAGGACGCGCTGCGGAAGATCGAGGACGGGACCTACGGGACCTGCGAGGTGTGCGGCCGTCCGATCGGCGCGGGCCGGCTGGCGGCGATCCCCTGGGCGCGGCTCTGCATCGACGACCAGCGCAAGGCCGACGCGTGAGCGACATTCGGGTCGGCTCGTCGACGGACGGGCTTGCACCGGTGTCGGTCGCGGAGCGCTCGCTGGGCGCGGATGCGCACCAGTGGGCCGGGTTGGCGCTCGTCGCCGGTGCCGCGGTCGCAGCCGACCAGGTGACGAAGTACGTGGTCACGTCGACGGTGGCGCTCGACGACTCCGTCCACGTCGCCGGGCCGCTCTCGATCCACCACGTCCAGAACACGGGGATCGCGTTCGGGCTGTTCTCCGGGGCGACGGCAGTCGTCGTCGTGGTGACCGCCGCTGCGATCGTCTGGATGCTTGCGTTCTTCGCCCGCTCGGCCGCTCGCCATCCGGTCTTGCCGGCGGCGTTCGGGCTCGTGATCGGCGGCAGCCTGTCGAACCTCTTCGATCGCCTGCGGCTCGGGCACGTGACCGACTTCATCGACGTGAATTGGTGGACTTTCCGGATCTTCAACCTCGCCGACAGCTTCATCGTCGTCGGCGTCGTGATCTTGCTCGTCGCGCTCGTCGTCGCCGACCGCGCCCCGCGGCCGCCGCGGCGCACGCTCGACGTCGCCGCTCGGTGAACGTTCCCTCGACGGCCGCGGGAACGCGCCTCGACAAGTTTCTCGCGGAGGCACTCGGCTCGCGCGCGGCGGCGGAGCGTGCAATCGATGCGGGCGCGGTCGTCGACGGTGTCGCGCGGCCGAAGAGCCACCGCCTCGAAGGCGGCGAGGTCGTGACGCTCGCCGACGAGCCCGAGCTCGTGGTGACTCAACACGAGCTCCCCGAGGTGCCGATCGTGTACGAGGACAAGGATGTGCTCGTCGTCGACAAACCCGCGGGGCTCGTCGTCCACTCGGGCGCAGGCCACAGCGGCGACACCCTGGTCGACGCGCTGGCGGGCAAGCTCGCCGGCGGCGACCCCGAGCGGCCGGGGATCGTGCACCGGCTCGATCGCGACACGTCGGGGCTGATGGCCGCGGCACGGACCGAGGAGGCGTACGACCGGCTGTCGCAGCTCGTACGGGAGCGTGTGCTGGAGCGCAGTTACGTGGCGCTGGTCGAGGGCCGGCCGCGCTCCCGCAGGGGCCGAATCGATGCCCGGATCGGTCGCGACCGTCACGATCCGACGCGCGTCTCCCTCGACAGCGAGTCGGCACGCGATGCGGTCACGCACTTCGAGGTGGAGCAGCTGTTCGACCATCACGCGCTCCTGCGCGTCCAGCTCGAGACAGGGCGGATGCACCAGATCCGAGTGCACCTCGCCGCGATCGAGCTGCCGGTGGTCGGGGACCCCGTCTACGGCCGGGCCGACGCAGCGCTGGGTCGACAGTTCCTCCATGCGGCCGAGCTCGCCTTCCCGCACCCGATCAGCGGCGAGCGGCTGGAGCTCCGCTCCCAGCTCCCGAGCGACCTCGCGTCCTACCTTGTGTTGAATCAACACAAGCTCTGAACGGCTACGATTCCGCGGTTCCACGTCCCTTCGACCCGCTGGGGCGCCCTTTCGTGGACGGTGGCCGTGCGTTCGACGCCGGCTTCCACGTGAGGCCCGGCGAGAACCGCAATCGAAACCGAGAAAGGGGCTCTCATGCCCGTCGTTTCCATGAAGGAACTGCTGGAGGCCGGGGTTCACTTCGGTCACCAGACGCGCCGCTGGAACCCGAAGATGAAGCGTTTCATCTTCACCGAGCGCGGCGGCATCTACATCATCGACCTGCAGCAGACGCAGGGACTGCTCCAGGACGCCCACGACTTCGCGCGTGCGATCGCCGAACGCGGCGGCTCCGTGCTCTTCGTCGGCACGAAGAAGCAGGCGCAGGACGCCGTCCGCGACGAGGCGCGCCGTGTCGGCATGCCGTACGTCAACCATCGCTGGCTCGGCGGGCTGCTCACGAACTGGCGCACGATCTCCGACCGGATCCAGCGGCTGCACGAACTGCGCTCGCTGAAGACCGAGTCGCAGCTCGAACTGCTTCCGGCCAAGGAGCGCATCTCGATGGAGGCCGAGCTCGAGAAGCTCGAGGCGAACCTGGGTGGCGTCGCCGACATGCGCCGCCAGCCGGACGCGGTCTTCATCGTCGACCTGCGCAAGGAACAGCTCGCGGTCCGCGAAGCGCAGCGCCTCAAGCTGCCGGTGATCGCACTCGTCGACACGAACTGCGACCCTGATGAGGCGGAGTACGTGATCCCGGGCAATGACGACGCGATCCGCTCGTGCGCGCTTGTGATCAAGGCGATCGCCGACGGGATCGAGGCCGGCAAGCAACGTGTGACGCAGGGCGAGATCGCCGCCAAGCGGAACGGCAAGCAGGAGGAGGCTCCGGCTCCGGCTCCGGCTCCGGCCGAGCCTGAGGCCGAGGCCGAGGGTGCTCCCGCCGCCGCCGCTGCCGACGAGCCGACCACCGCTGCCTCGGAGGAGGAGAGCGCGTGACCGACATCACGGCTGCGATGGTCAAGGAGCTCCGCGACGCGACGAGCGCCGGGATGATGGAGTGCAAGCGCGCGCTTCAGGAGGCGAACGGCGACTTCGACGAGGCGGTCAAGCTCCTCCGTGAGAAGGGCATGGCGTCCGCGGCGAAGCGTGCCGATCGGGCGACCAGCGAGGGCAAGGTCGGCGTGATGGTGCGCGACCAGGTCGGCGCAATCAGCGCGATCGGCTGCGAGACGGAGCCTGTCTCGAACAACGACGACTTCCTCGCCTACGCGGAGAAGACGTTGCGGACCGTGTTCGACGGCGGCGACGCCGACACGCTCGAGGACGAGCGGGTCGAGCTCGCAGCGCGGCTCGGCGAGAACATCCAAGTCGTCGGCACGAAGCGGATGGAGGCGTCGTCCGACGAGGCGATCTCGTACTACGTCCACTCGCCGGCAAACAAGGTCGGCGCGATCGTGCGCACGAAAGGCGGCGACCCCGCGGCGGCCCGCAGCCTCGCACTGCACCTGACGTTCGCGCGCCCGACGTACGGCGCGCGGGACGAGGTTCCGCAGGAGCTCGTCGATGCGGAGCGCGAGATCCTTTCGCGGTCCGAGGAGGTGCTCTCGAAGCCCGAGAACGTCCGCGACAAGATCGTCGAGGGTCAGCTCAACAAGCGCTTCTTCGGCGAGGCCGTCCTGACGGAGCAGACCTGGTACCGCGCCGACGAGTCGACGGGAACGGTCGCGCAGTATCTGAAGGAGCAGGGGATCGAGCTGCTCGACTACGCCTGGTACGCAGTCGCGTAGCGACGGCATGGGCTTCAATCGCGTCCTGCTGAAGCTCTCCGGCGAGGCCCTCATGGGCCGGCGGGAGTACGGCCTCGACGCCGCAACGATCGACGAGTTCGCGCAGGAGCTCGTCGACGTGCGCGCGAACGGGCTCGAGCTCGCGCTCGTGATCGGCGGCGGCAATATCTATCGCGGCATGTCCGCCGCGGCGCAGGGCATCGACCGCGCAACCGGCGACTACATGGGCATGCTCGCGACGGTCTTGAACGCGCTCGCGGTGCAGGAAGCGCTCGAGCGGAGCGGGGCGGACACCCGCGTGCTGTCGGCGATCGAGATGCAGGAGGTCGCGGAACCGTACATCCGCCGGCGCGCCGTCCGCCACCTCGAGAAGGGCCGCGTCGTCATCTTCGCCGCGGGCACCGGAAACCCGTACTTCACGACCGACACGGCGGCGGCGCTGCGGGCGCTCGAGATCGGGGCGGAGGCGATCCTGATGGCCAAGAACGGCGTGGAGGGCGTGCTTGACGGCGATCCCCGTGAGGACAGCGGCGCCAAGCTGATCCCCGAGCTGACCCACTTGCAGGCGATCGAGCGAGGCTTGAAAGTCATGGACACGACTGCGTTGTCGCTCTGTATGGACAACAAGCTCCCGATTCACGTGTTCGAGCTCGCACGCGGTAACGTCGCCAGGGTGGCGGCCGGCGAGCGTGTCGGCACGATCATCTCGACCCCCGAAGGAGACACGCCGTGATCGAAGACTTCATCCGTGACGCGACGCAGCGAATGGACAAGTCGGTCGAGACGACTCACGACCACTTCAACTCCGTGCGCACCGGCCGTGCGGCACCGGCGTTGCTCGACCGCATCACGATCGACTACTACGGGACGCCGACACCGCTCAAGAACCTTGCGACGATCGGTGCCCCCGAGCCGCGGATGCTGACGATCCAGCCGTTCGATCCGTCGTCGATCAAGCAGATCGAGAAGGCGATCCTGGAGTCGGATCTCGGGCTGCAGCCGTCGAACGACGGCAAGCTCATTCGCCTGCCGATCCCGCAGCTCACCGAAGAGCGGCGCAAGGAGTACGTCAAGGTCGTGCGGTCGATGGCCGAGGAAGGCCGAGTCGCGGTTCGCAACGTTCGCCGTGACGTGATGCGGCATCTCGAGGACCTCGTCAAGAACGGCGACGTCGGCGACGACGAAGAGCGCGCGGCCGAAGGGCGCGTCCAGAAGCTCACCGACGAGCACACCGCGAAGATCGACGATCTGCTGAAGCGCAAAGAGGCCGAGATCATGGAGGTGTGAGGCTGTGAGCCTCCTCTCCAGGATCCGCACGCTCTCACGCATCCGGGCCGTCCCCGAGCCCGACCTCCCCGAGGTCGCCGGCTCGGTCGCGATCATCCTCGACGGCAACGGCCGCTGGGCGTCCCGCCGCGGGCTGCCCGTCGCTGCAGGTCATCGCGCCGGCGCGCGCAACGTTCGTCGCGCGGTCGAGGCGTCGATCGATCTCGGGATTCACGACCTGTCGGTGTTCGCGTTCTCGACCGAGAACTGGTCGCGACCGCAGGACGAGGTCGACGCGCTGATGGAGATCTTCGCGGAGACGATCGAGCGCGAGCTCCCCGACCTGGCCGAGCAGGGCGTGCGCGTCCGCTTCATCGGCAGGCGTGACCGTGCACCCGCTGAGCTGCAACGGCGAATGGCGGGGATGGAGGATCGCACCGCGCTCAACACACGCATCAACCTGTGGGTCGCGTTCGACTACGGCGGCCGCGCGGAGCTCGTCGAAGCGGCCCGGCGGATCGTCGAGAGCGGCGTCGACCCTGCGGAGATCGACGAGAACGTCTTTGCGGCAAACCTGTACGCACCCGAGCTGCCGGATCCCGACCTGCTGATCCGCACGAGCGGAGAGCAGCGCATCTCGAACTTCCTGCTCTGGCAGCTGGCGTACTCGGAGCTCGTCTTCTCGGACAAGCTCTGGCCCGACTTCGACGCCCGCGAGTTGCGGTCCGCGCTGGCGGACTACGCGAGCCGCCGTCGAAGATTCGGCGGCCGATGAGCAACTGGCTCTCTCGCATAGTCGTCGCCGCCGTGCTGCTGCCGATCGTCCTCGGCGCGGTGTACCTCGGCGGGTGGTACCTCTTCGCGCTGGTCGCGATCGCGAGCGCGATCGCCTTGCACGAGTACTGGTTGCTCGGCCGAGCCCTTTCGCCGCTCGCGCCGGCGGGCTACATCGGCGGAGCGCTTGCGCTGCTCGGCGCTCAGCTCGACGGCATCGGCTGGATGCTCGGCGGCGCACTGACGACCTTCGCGCTCGCGTTTCTGCTGAAGGCGATCTCCGAGGCGCGCGCCGCGGCAACCGCCGCGATCAGCAGCACGGTGACCGGCGCGCTGTGGATCTGCGGCGGGCTCGGCTTCCTGATCCTCCTCCGGCATCTGCCGACGCACGGCCGCCTGGCGCTCTATACGGTCCTGCTCGCGGTCTGGGCAGGCGACACGCTTGCGTACCTCGGCGGTCGTCTCCTCGGCCGCCACAAGATGGCGCCGTCGACGTCACCCGGCAAGACGTGGGAGGGATTCGTCTTCGGCACCGCCGCAACCGTGTTCGTCGCTTTCGTCGCGATGTACAAGCAGCACTTCCTCTCGATCCCGCAGTCGATCGCGCTCGGGGCGATCATCGCGATCGCCGGGCCGCTCGGCGACCTGTTCGAATCGCTCTTGAAGCGCGACGCGGGTGTGAAGGACAGCGGCACGCTGCTCGGCGGGCACGGCGGCATGCTCGACCGGCTCGACGCGTTCTTCTTCGCCGCGCCCGCGGCTTACTTCGCGATCCTCGCGTTCATTACCTAACGCCAGGCGAGCGGCAGCGGCGTCAAGGGGCATGGCTCGTTGCTCGTGCACGAGCCGCCCGACCCGGCCAATGGGTTGCCGCGTAGTAGTTGGTGAACCACGCTGACCGCGGCCGGAGGTTGTTCATCATGAATGGCGAGTCCGTCGCGTCGACGTGCTGGTAGTCCGTGTTCTCCCCGATCAGTACGAAGACAGGCCCGAACGCAGGCACGCCCTCGATCCGGCTCCCGGCCGCCGCCGGGAGCGCGGCGACCGCCGCCGCAAGGGCTAGGGCGAGGAGAAGTGCCCGCACGCGCCGACTATGACGGGGCACACTGTGGCCATGACGCGGGTCGCGCTGCTGGGTGCCACCGGGTCGATCGGGCGCCAGGCGGTCGAGGTGATCGCCGGGAACCCGGCGCTCGAGCTCGTCGCCGCGACGTCGGGCTCGACGCCGATCGACGGGCTCGCCCCGCTGACGCAGGTCGGAGGGGACCCGACCGAGCTGCTCGAGCGCGCCGAGCCCGACGTCGTCCTGAACGCGACGCTCGGCTTCGCGGGCCTGCCGGGGACGATGTGGGCCTTGGAGCGGGGCGTCACGCTCGCACTTGCGAACAAGGAGAGCCTCGTGGCCGCGGGCGAGCTCGCGCTCGCCGCGCGTGAGCGCGGTGGAGGAGCGCTGATCCCGGTCGACAGCGAGCACTCGGCACTCTTCCAGTGCGCACTCGCAGGTGAGCCCGAGGCGATCGTCCTCACCGCGAGCGGTGGCCCGTTCCGCGGCCGGACGCGTGACGACCTCTCAGATGTCACGCCCGCCGAAGCGCTCGCGCACCCGACGTGGAACATGGGAGCGAAGATCACGATCGACTCGGCCACGCTCGCGAACAAGGGCCTCGAGGTGATCGAGGCGCACTTCCTTTTCGGTGTGCCGTACGGCCGCATCGAGGTGGTGGTGCACCCGACCTCGATCGTCCACGGGCTCGTGCGCTTCGGCGACGGCGCAGCTGTCGCGCATCTCGGCTATCCCGACATGCGTGTCCCGATCTCGTACGCGCTGACGTATCCCGAGCGCGCGGTGACGACGGTGCCGCCGCTCGACCTGACCGCCGGGCCGCTCGAGTTCTTCGAGCCGGACGTCGAGACGTTCCGGCTGCTTGCGCTCGCGCGTGACGCCGGCGAGCGCGGCGGGACGTTTCCGTGCGTATTCAACGCGGCGAACGAAGTGGCGGTGGCCGCGTTCCTCGACGGGCGGAGCGGCTTCCTCGAGATCGCCTCGCGCGTCGAGGACGCGCTGGCACGCGCAGACGGGACACCCGCGCGCGACCTCGACGAGTTGCGCGAGGCCGATCGCCGAGCACGGGAATCCGTGGAGACCGTTTGGGCGTCGTAGCCGCAATCGTCGGCCTGGCGCTGCTCATCCTCATCCACGAGGCGGGCCACTTCTTCGCCGCGCGCGCGGTCGGGATGACGCCGCGCAAGTTCTACCTTGGCTTCGGACCGCCGCTGGTGAAGGTCACGAGAGGCAAGGTCGAGTACGGGATCGGAGCGCTTCCGCTCGGCGGGTACGTGAAGATCCCGGGCATGAGCCGCCCGTCGCCGGGCGACTTGAAAGCGACGCTGCCGTCCGAGGTACGAGAGGCGCACCGTGGGGAGCTCGCGCGGATCGATGCGGCGATCGCGCGGGATGACCTCGACGAAGCGCGCACGGAGCTGACAGCGCTGCGCCCGATCATCGGCGAGTCGCGATACGTGCAGGAGCTCGCCTGGTCGCTCGAGCCGGACGCGTACTGGCGCCAGGCGACGTGGCGACGGCTGGTCGCGATCGGCGCCGGGCCCGGAATCAACCTGCTGTTCGCGTTCGTGCTCTTCACAGCGCTGTTCATGCTCTCGACGACGCGCAGCACGAACGTGATCGCGCGCGTCGAGGCCGGCTCGCCGGCCGCGGCTTCAGGTCTGCATTCGGGTGATCGCATCGTCTCTGTAGCGGGTACGCCTGTGAAGGCGGATGACATCGCACATGCGATCCGCGGCACGAGCGGCCGCCCATTCCGGATCGTCGTCAACCGCAACGGCAAGCGCGTCGTCATCGGTCCGACCCAGGCGCGGCTGAGCGACGGCGTCTACCGGATCGGAATCGCGATCGAGGGGCGCGCAGGGCCCGGTGAGTCCGCGCCCGTCG
>Ga0207707_10002381_pt1 | contig 16946 bp, 18 predicted proteins | sample KBSC83BmetaG_FD_184336 | JGI IMG/M metagenome (GOLD analysis project Ga0207707, IMG submission 184336) | Corn rhizosphere microbial communities from Kellogg Biological Station, Michigan, USA - KBS C8-3B metaG (SPAdes) (version 2) | ecosystem: Host-associated > Plants > Roots > Rhizosphere ...
TCACCACGTGCAGGGAGCGTTGGTTAGCGCTTCCTGAAGACGAACAGATCAGACGAAACCAGTACAGAGTACGTCGATGTCCAGAAACGTCATCCTTGCGCTGCTTGCCGGCGCGTCCTTCCTCAGCATCGGTATCGATTCCGCCGCGGCATTCGACAGAGTGGCCCGCGAACCCAACGTGATCTACGCCAACGATCGGCAAGCGACCGCGGTGCGCCCGGCCTATGCCGAGCGCTCCAACATGGGCGGCGGCTTCATCCAGTTCCTGTTCGGCGACGGCCCGCAGTCGCAGCGCTACTACCAGCAGGAGCCGGCGTATCAGCAGCAGCCGTCCTACTACGTGCCGCAGACCGACTTCGGCCAGGCGCGGCCGATGCTGCAGCAGGAGCAGGCTTACGATCCGGCCCAGCGTCCGCTCGATCCGAAATTCGAGAAGCAGGAAGTCGAGTATCAGGGCCGTGAAGGTCCGGGCACCATCGTGATCGACACGCCGAACAAGTTTCTGTTCCTGGTGCAGGGCAACGGCCGGGCGCTGCGCTACGGCATCGGCGTCGGCCGCCCCGGCTTCACCTGGTCGGGCACCAAGACGATCTCGGCCAAGAAGGAATGGCCGGACTGGACGCCGCCGGCTGAAATGCTCGCACGCCGCCCCGATTTGCCGCGGCACATGGTCGGCGGTCCGGAAAATCCGCTCGGCGCGCGCGCGATGTATCTCGGCTCATCGCTCTACCGCATCCACGGCTCGAACGAACCCTGGACCATCGGTACCAACGTGTCTTCCGGCTGCATCCGCATGCGCAATCAGGACGTGATCGATCTTTACGGCCGCGTCAATGTCGGCACCAGGGTCATCGTGCTCTGATCCGACCATCTCGGGAAATCTCGAGCGCCCAAACAAAAATGGCCGCCCGCGGGGCGGCCATTTCGTTCCGGATCAAGCGCAGCTCACGCGTAGTCGCTGTCGTCGCCGCCGCCGAAATCGTCGGAATCGAGATCCATGGCGTCCTGATCGGCGTCCTGCTGGCGATCGATCTCGGCCTGGTCGAATAGCCCGGCGCGGGAGCCGCTGTCGGAACGGCCGATGTCGTTGATACCTGCGTCGCGGGCGAGCGAGCTGTTCGAGTTATCGCTCCACGGGCTGCCGCCGCGGCTCGTGGTGTCGCCGAAGGCCTGATGATGGCCCCCGCCGCCCATCATGGAGCGGATGCCGTTCATCAGGAGCGAGCCGCCGACCATGCCGGCCGCCGCCGCTGCCGCGGTGCCCAGGAACGAACCGCCGCCGCCGAAAGGCGGCGCGCCATAGGACGAGCCGTAGCCGCCTTGGCCCTGCCCATAAGGTCCCTGACCGTAGCCGCCCTGTCCATAACCTTGGCCCGGCCCCTGGTCGTAATGGCCTTGGTCATACTGGCCCTGGCCCTGGGTTTGCTGCAGCACCTGGCCCGAGTTCCAGACCGGGCGGTTCGGAACCGGCGGCGGGACGTTGGGTACCGAGCCGCGCGGGGCGCTGTCCTTGCCGAAGATCGTGTCGCGCATGGAATCGAGGAAGCCGCCGGATTGGCTCTGCTCCGGCGCATGCGCCTGTTCCAGCTCCTGGATGCGCGTGCCGGCGCGCTTCAACGCCTCGTCCTGCAGCAGCACCGTCTGCACCAGCACATAGAGCGCATTGGGTGCCTTGCGCAGGCCGTCCTGGATCGCAGCCGCCGCCTCGGAATCGCGCGGTGCGCCTTCCACCTTGGCAAGCCGGTCGAAAAGATCGTCAACCAATTGGCGTTCTTGCGGTGTCATGGGTTGTCTCCTCGCGCCCTGGATTCGAGACGCGGCCAAGATGTAGGGGGCGTTTACGTCGCAGGTAGCGCTCCGCCAAAATTAAATTTTGGTATGCGACCAAACGTCAGGTCGCCCGTTCAGGAACCTGTCAGGCCAGTGTAATCTTATTCGCTGCCAGCAGCGACGGAAAATCCTCACCGGCGAGATAGGCATGCTCGACCTCACGCACCTTGGTGAGCGGATCGAGGCCGACCAGCACGTCGTCGACAAAGCCCGGATGGCACATGATGACGCCTCCTTCCGGAATCCCATCCAGGAACCCGTGCATCAGCGCGGCATAGTCGGGCATGCGGGAATAATCATAGGCGCCGGAGAAGGCTGGATTGTATGCGAGGCCCTCGCGCGCGGCGCGGCGCCTGAACTGCGTGGAGAGATAATCGAGGAACAGCGCCTTGGGCGACGCCAGCCGCTGAACAAACGGCTGATTGCGCCGGGCCTGGCGCACCCAGGCCTCCGGCGCCTTCTCCTTGACCGCGGCCAGCAGCCCGTCGCGGACCTGCGGATAGAGCTGCACATGCTGATGACCGTCGACGAAGTCCGGCGCGCGTCCGAACAGGTCGCGGAACGCGGCGATCTGCGTCGAAGCTTCCGCACGGATGATCTCGGGATCGAGCCGGCGCAATTGACCGGCGCGCAGCAGCTTCTTGAAGGGCAGGAACAGTTCGTCCCTGAGCGGGCGGAAATGCATGGTGAGCGGGCGGAACGGTGCCGTCAGGGTGACATGCAGGCCGATGGCGCAGCGCGGGCTGTTGGCGGCGGCTTCCTTCAACCTTGCGACCTCGTCGCGGCCGATCGCAGGCGTCACCACCATCACCGAGGTCGCATTGAGGCGGCCGCGTTCGATCAATTCGCGAATGGCGCGGTTGACGCCGGGGCTGATGCCGTAATCGTCGGCGCAGAGCCAGATGCGCCGCTTGGCGTCGCTCATTCCGCGGCGGTCCTCTCGCCGGCGCTTTCGGCAGGTTGCGCCTCGCAATGCTTCTCGCTGTGCTCGGCGACGAAGTAGATCGGGCGTGCCTTCAATTCCGATAGAATCTTGCCGATATATTCGCCGACGATCCCGATCATGATGAGCTGCACGCCGCCGATGGTCATGAGGCCGACCACCAGCGAGGGATAGCCGGGCACCTGCTTGCCGGTCGTGAACACCTCCCACAGGATCGACAGTCCGAACAGAAAAGCGCCGGACGCGAGGACCACGCCGAGCAGGCTCGCAAAGCGCAAGGGCGCCACCGAGAACGAGGTCAGGCCTTCGATGGAAAGGCCGAGCAGCCGCATGAAAGAGAAGGTCGTGACGCCATGCGCGCGCGGCGCCGGCTCGTAATCGACGCGGATCTGGCGGAAGCCGATCCAGCTTGCAAGCCCCTTAAAGAAGCGGTTGCGTTCGGGGAGTTGCCGCAACGCGGCCACCGCGCGCGGCGAGAGCAGGCGGAAGTCGCCGGCGTCTTCCGGAATTTTCTGGCGCGCGCCCCAGTTGATCAGCGCATAGAAGCCGCGCACAGAGAGCCGCCGTAGCGCCGGTTCATTGTCGCGATGGGCCTTGGCGGTATAGACGACATCATAGCCGCCATCGATCCAGTGGCTCACGAGCTGCTCGACGAATTCGGGCGGGTGCTGTCCGTCGCCGTCCATGAACATCACGGCGCCGCGCCGGGCGTGGTCGAGGCCCGCCATCAGCGCGGCCTCCTTGCCGAAATTGCGCGACAGCGACACCACCTGGACGTCGAGCGCATCGGCCTCAAGGGCCCGCGCGATTTCAAGCGTGCGGTCGGTCGAGCCGTCATCGACATAGACGACTTCGCAGCCGAGCCTGAAGCGCTGCCGCAAACTCGTGGCGAGCGTACCGAGGCGCTCATGCAGCGAGCCCAGTCCCGCCGCCTCGTTATAGACGGGGACGACGATCGACAGCCCCTGCGCCGCGGCGTTGGCGGCCGTGGTCGTCAGGCTCGAGACATCGCTACCGAGCATCATGAATCAAAGTCCCAGCTCCTGTCGGGAACCATATGGCAATCGGTGCGGCTTGTCGCCACAGGCGGCGGATTAACCTATTGTCATCATTGCCGCAGGAACGTCTCAAGCTTGGCGAAAAGCGGGTTCTCGCGGTCGAGCACATAATCCAGCGACGCCACCGATACCGTCTCCGCGCCCTTGGCGCGCAGGAAGGTGCCGAGCGCGTAAAGCTGCGCCGGCGGGCAGTGCAGTGTGACCATGCCGGAAGAGGTCGGAGCGCCGAACGGTGCCACCGCGCCGAAGCGGTTATGGGCCTCGGTGAGCAGGGCGGCATCGCAACCGGCAAAGCGGGTCCGGACCTCGCGGTATTTGTTGGCGCGGGCGCGCGCGGCGATGTGGTCGAGGATGATGCGGGCGGTCTCGCGCGCCTCTGCCGACCAGTCGGCGTCTCGCGAGGCGACAAGATTGGCCTGGCTCTTCAGGATCACGCCGTCGTCGAGCACCTTTAGCCCGTTGGCGGAAAGCGTGGCCCCCGTCGTGGTGATGTCGACGATCATCTCGGCGGTGCCGGTCGCGGGCGCACCTTCGGTCGCGCCGGCGCTTTCGACGATGCGGTAGTCGACCACGCCGTGGGCAGCAAAGAAATTGCGCGTCAGGTTGATGTATTTGGTCGCGACCCGCATCCGCCGGTTATGCTGCTCGCGGAATCCGGTCGTTACGTCGTCGAGATCGGCCATGGTGCGGACGTCGATCCAGGCCTGCGGCACCGCAACCACGACATTGGCGCTGCCGAAACCGAGCTGGTCGATCAACAGCACGCGCTTGTCGGCGTTGGTAATGTTCTCGCGCACGAGATCCTCGCCGGTGACGCCGAGATGCACCGCGCCGCTCGCGAGCTGCGCTGCGATCTCGCCCGCCGAGAGGTAGGCGATCTCGACATTGTCGTAGCCCATCATGGCGCCGCGATAGTCGCGCGCGCCGCGCGGCTTCGCGAGCGAGAGCCCGGCATGGGTGAAGAAGGCCTCGGCGTTTTCCTGCAGTCGGCCCTTGGAGGGCACGGCGAGGACGAAGGGCGTGCTCATGGCTTGCCCCCGCGGCCAAGCTGCGTGAGCGCCTCGACCCAGACCGAGAACCCGACGGCGGGAATCGACGCGGCTGAGCCGAGCTGCGTCATCAGCCCGTCGTAACGGCCGCCGGCGACCAGCGGCTCGGCGCCATTGCCGTGGCCGTGCAACTCGAACTCGAAGCCGGTGTAATAGTCGAGCCCGCGGCCGAAGGAGGTGGAGAAGCGCACGTTGTGCAGATCGATGCCGCGCGCGGCCATGAAGCCGACCCGGCTTTCGAGCTGGTCGATTCCGGCCGCGATGTCGAGCCTGGCGTCGGCGGCGAGCGCGCGGAGCTGCGCGACGGCATCGCCGGGATCGCCCGAGATCGCCAGGAAGCGCTTGATGATGGTGGTAGCGTCGCGCGGCAGCGCGCCCGCCTTCAAGGTCGACTGCTCGAGGAAGCGGTCGGCGATTTCGGCAACCGTGCGGCCGCCGACATTGGTCGCGCCCGCGATCGACATCAGGTCGGTGACGAGCGCGAGCGCTGCCTTGCGGTCGCTGCCTGCGAGAGCTGCGAGCACGCCCTCATATTCGTTGCGGCCCGGCGCGGTGTTCAGCGTGAGCTGCTCGATGTCGTGGGCGAGATCGATCTTGCGGTTGAAGTCCTTGATCAGCCGCCGCCGCCAGACCGGGTAGAGCTGCAGCGCATCGATCAGCGAATTGAACAGGGCGACGTCGCCGGTGCGGATTTCGACATTGCCGACCCCAAAAGCGGCGGTCGCTTCCAGCGCCAGCGCCAGCATCTCGGCATCGGCCGCGGCGCGGTCCTGCCGGCCGAAGGATTCGATGCCGGCCTGCAGAAACTCGCTCGGTTCGCCCGAGCGATAGCGGAACACCGGACCGAGATAGGAAAAGCCCGCGGGCTGGCCGGCGCGCGGCGAGGCGAGATAGTCGCGCGCGACGGGAATGGTGAGGTCGGGCCGCAGGCACAGTTCCTCGCCGCTGGCGTCGCTGGTCAGATACAGGCTCTTGCGGATGTCCTCGCCGGAGAGGTCGACGAATGCCTCGGCCGGCTGCAGGATTGCCGGCTCGGCGCGGATGTAGCCGGCCTGCGCAAACGACAACAGCAGGGCGTCCGCCCAAGCGGCGGTCCCGGAGGTCGAATTGGCTGATGTCGCGGTCATCCCAAGGTTCCACAGGTGCCGGGAACGGTTTCTCCCGGCGGTTTGGCGCAGCCCTTAGCACGGCTCCGATGACGTTTCGACAGGGATCAGGCAAGTCCCTTAACGCCTTCTGTCTTAACGGCTTTTAATGGCCGTTACCGGGTCCTTTCCAGTCGCCCAAAACGCTCTGCACGAGCGCCAGCGCGGCGACGCCGGCCGTATCCGCCCGGAGGATTCTCGGGCCCAGGGCCAGCCTTAAGGTTTGCGGCTGCTGCAACAGCAGCGCGCGTTCCTCCTCGGCAAAGCCGCCTTCGGGGCCGATCAGGACATCCACGCCGTGGGCAAGGGCGAGACCCGCGCGCAAGGCCTCCACGGGATCGGCGACGTCTGCGGCTTCGTCGCAGAACACCAGCAGGCGTTGGCCATCGCGCGTTTCGAGAAAGCGCTCCAGCGGCACGGGATCGTCCACCGATGCGAGGCTCAGGATGCCGCACTGTTCGGCAGCCTCGATCACATTGGCGCGCATGCGCTCGCCATTGACGCGGGACACTTGTGTGAATCGCGTCAGCACCGGCTGCAACGAGGAGGCGCCCATTTCGACCGCCTTCTGCACCATGTAATCGAGCCGCGCATGCTTCAGCGGCGCGAAAACATAGGCGAGGTCGGGCAGGCGGTCCTGCGGCCGGGTCCGGCTTTGGATGGCAAGACTATCCGGCCGCTTGCGCCCCGCGATCTTTGCCTGCCATTCGCCGTCGCGGCCGTTGAAGACGAGAATGGTGTCACCCGACGACAGCCTGAGAACGTTACCCAGATAATTGCTTTGGTCACGTTCGAGCGCCACCGTGCGCTCCTCGCCAAGCGGGGCATCGACGAACAGGCGGGGGCTGCGAAAATCGCGTTCAGGCATTTCCTTCATTCCGGTTCCGGGCCGCCTTTTAGCCCAAAATGGCGGGTCAGGTATCGGCTGCAAATGCCGCCCTGGCGGCGGGCCGAGGAGGCCGCTCTTGACGATGCGCCGCCTGTTTGTGCTGCTGATGCTGGTCGCACTGTCCGCCTCGGGGAGCACTGCATTGGCGCAGGGCATGTCGCCGTCGCCAGAGGAGCAGGCGGCCTGCCTGAAGGCGTTCATTCCGCTACGCGAAGATGCCGAGCGGAAAGGCAAGATGATCAAGGCCGCCCGCGAGCGGCATGCGCCACCGGCGCAAACCTGCAAGCTCATCAGCAGCTACAACACCGCCGAAGTGAAGATGATCAAATACCTCGAGGCCAACTCGGCTCAATGTGGGACCCAGCCATCAGCATCGCTGCTGGAACAATTGAAGGCAGGCCACAAGAATACCGAGCGACTCAGGAATCGGACCTGCGCGTTGGCAGAGCGGATCGACAGGCCGACGCGAACGTCCGACGGGCCGGTGTGGATCGACGACCGCGGCGATCCGGCCTTTCGGCGTCATTTTTAGCCCAAAGGTTTAGAATCCGGGGCAGATATTGGCCGAAAATGCGACGCCGCGCCGCGCTCTTGCCCAATTCCGCGGGTTGTTAACAGGCGGCAGGAATCGTAAAAAGACCATACCGGATATCGCTCCCGGACGTTGGATTCGGGACAGTTTGGGGCCTTTGGACCTTGCCGGAGAAACAGCCTTGATGATCCACCGTTTGATTGTGCCGGTAACGCTGGCCGTCCTTTCCGTTCAGGCGCATTCCGCGCTGGCGCAGGGTGCGTTCCCGGCGCCGCTGCCTGGCCAGCAGGCGGGACCGGTGGCCAACGACCCGGCCTTTCCGCCGGTCAACGGCGCGGCGCCGCGGGCCAGCGTCGGCGCGCCGCCCGCAGCTTCGCCGTTCTCTGGTGGCGCTGCGCCGCTCGCAGGTGGTCCTGGATCTTTCTCGCCGGCCCCGCCATCGCCGCAGGGCGGCGGCGCTCAGGCGCAGGCCTGCCAGAACGGCTTCATTCCGCTGCGCGACGACGCGGAGAAGAAAGGCAAGTTGATCAAGGCGGCGAGCGAACGGCATGCACCGCCGGATGAGGCCTGCAAGATCATCGGCAATTACAGCGCGGCCGAGGTCAAGATGATCAAGTACATCGAGGCCAATTCCGCCAAATGCGGAATCCCGCCGCAGGTCGGCGATCAGCTGAAGGCAGGTCACAAGAGCACCGAGGCGCTTGTGAAGAAGGTCTGCACGGTGGCCGAGCAGATCAAGACGCGCGGGCCGTCAGGGCCCAGCCTGAGCGAGGTGCTCGGCTCCGCCAACGCGGCTCCCGAAGCCACCGCCTCGCGCAAGGGCGGCAGCACCTTCGACACGCTGAACGGCAACGTCCTTCAGAGGTAAATTTCAAATGAGTAACGCGGCGCGCGTTGCGGATGCGACCGGCAATTGGGTCGACACCGTTGCGCCGCCATGGTCGCGGCCCTATCTGCGGCTCGCCCGGCTCGATCGTCCGATCGGATCCTGGCTTTTGCTGATGCCGTGCTGGTGGTCCGCGGCGCTCTCGGCGGGCGTCGCGCACCAGACCAGCCGCCTGCCGCTCGATATCGTGCTGTTCTTCATCGGCGCCTTCGCGATGCGCGGCGCGGGCTGCACGTGGAACGACATCACCGACCGCGATCTGGACGCCAGGGTCGAGCGTACGCGCTCGCGGCCGATTCCGGCGGGCCAGGTGAGCGTGACGCAGGCGTTCGCGTTCCTGGTGCTGCAGGCGCTGGTCGGGCTCGCCGTGCTGTTGCAGTTCAACCGCTTTGCGGTCGCAACCGGCATCGCCTCGCTCGTGATCGTCGCCGTCTATCCCTTCATGAAGCGCATCACCCGGTGGCCGCAGATCGTGCTGGGGCTCGCCTTCTCCTGGGGCGCGCTGATGGGATTTGCGGTGACCTTCGGCAGGCTCGATGTCACGGCGTTCGTGCTTTATGCCGGATCGATCTGCTGGGTGATCGCCTACGACACCATCTATGCGCATCAGGACACCGAGGACGACGCGCTGATCGGTATCAAGTCGACCGCGCGGCTGTTCGCCGAGCGCACGCATCAGGCGCTGGTGGTGTTCTATGGGCTTGCGGTGGTGCTGATCGGCGCGGCGCTCGCGCTTGCCGGTAGCGGGGTGGCGGCCTGGATCGGGCTCACACTATTCGCCGTGCATCTCGGCTGGCAGATCAGCCGCCTGGAGATCAGCGACCCCGCGCTGTGCCTGCGGCTGTTCAAGTCCAACCGCGATGCGGGGCTGTTGCTGTTCGCGGGTCTCTTGATCGACGCCGTGATGCGACAGGCTTAATTCCGCGCGATGATCTCGTGCTCGCCGCGATAGAGGTTGGCGGGATTGAGCAGCGCGCCAACGCGGCGCCGCATCAGGAATTTCGGCCGGCGGAAACGGATGGCGTTGCGGCGACGGCGCCGCGGCGCGGGCTCCCGGGATTCGTCCTGCAATTGCGGCAGCGAGAAGATCTCGCTCCACATCTGCCAGGCGGTCGCGATCTCTTCCGCGTCCGAGCTGACGCAGAGCGGAATCGACAAAGAGGGATCGCGATGCTGCAGCACCAGCATCTGTTCGTCGTCACTTCCATGCAGCGCGACGCCAAGGAAATCGCTGACGCGAACATTGACGGCCATCCGCATGCCCTTGACGGCACGGCGCAGCACGACGCGTTCGCGATGAAGTTCGACCTGCCGCACGCCGCCATCGGCACGAATGTCGTGCGCGGCAAAGCTCAAGGGCAGAGAAAGAGGGTCGAGCCGCATGACACGGCTCGACCCGGCGGGATTGATCCCGCTTGTTGCTGTTTGACGCCTCACGGCTTTTTCTCCCCGCCGGGATTATGCTCCCGGTCGACGCGTGAGACTTTGCCACGGCCCGGTCCGTTTTGGCTTAAAAAGCTCGGTTAAGGAGCCGTCACCGGGGCGCAAACGCCTGCCATGATTGACAAGACCTTGGCTGGCATGATTGACGAGATATTGCGCAGGTCTTGAAAATCGTCGTTTTTCGTCGCGTGAAAATGCTTGAAGTCCGCGCCAATTGGGCACATCTGTCGGGTTTGCTGCTTTGCGCCCGCGCCCCGTAAAATGTCAGGGATTTCGTTCGTGAACTCTTCACCATCCGCCGCATCGACGCTCTCCAAACAATCCGCCAACGCCGACCTGTTTGATCAATCCGCGCTCTCTGCGCTGGCTGAACGGCTGGTCGAGGCGGCCAAGCGCGCCGGTGCGGATGCCGCCGACGCCATCGCGGTGCGCGGCATTTCGCAAGGGGTCGAAGTTCGCGACGGTCATGTCGAGGAATCCGAGCGCTCCGAAGGCGACGATGTCGGCTTGCGCGTGCTGGTGGGGCAGCGGCAGGCGGTGGTGTCGACCAACGACATCGGCAGCGACGGCATCGCGAAGCTTGCCGAGCGTGCGGTGGCGATGGCGCGCGTCGCGCCCGACGACAAATATGTAGGGCTTGCCGATCCCGCGCTGCTGGCGCGGAGCTTTCCGGACCTCGATCTGCTCGATCCCAAAATTCCGTCGGTTGCCGAGTTGGAGCGGCGCGCGCAGGAAGCCGAGGCGGCGGGCCTAGCGGTGAAAGGCGTCACCAAGTCCGGCGGCGCGTCCGCTTCCGCCGGGATCGGCGGCATGGTGCTGGTCACCAGCGCCGGTTTCCACGGTTCTTATCTACGCTCGAGCCAGGGTATCTCCATGACGGCGATCTCGGGCGAGGGCACCGGCATGGAGCGCGACTACGACTACACCTCGGCACCGCATGCCGCCGATCTGGAGAAGCCCGAACGCGTCGGCCGCAGCGCCGGCGAACGCACGGTAGCGCGCAGCAATCCGCGCAAGGTCGAGACCTGCAAGGTGCCCGTCGTCTACGATCCGCGGGTCTCCAATTCGCTGGTCGGCCATCTCGTCAGCGCGGTGAATGGGGCTTCCATCGCGCGCAAGACCTCCTTCCTGAAGGACAAGCTCGGCGCGCAACTCTTTGCCAACAACATTCGCATCATCGACGATCCCCTGCGCAAGCGCGGCCTGCGCTCGCAATCCTTCGATGCCGAGGGTGTGGCGGTGAAACCGCTCGCCATTGTCGACGGCGGTGTGCTCACCACGTGGCTGTTGGATTCGGCGACTGCGCGCGAGCTCGGCCTGAAGACGACCGGCCACGCCCAGCGCGGCGTATCCTCCTCGCCTTCGCCGGGACCGTACAATCTGCATCTCGATGCGGGCGGGCTGTCACCGGCCGAGCTGATCGCCGACATCAAGCAGGGTTTCTACGTCACCGATCTGATCGGTTCCGGCGTCAACGGCGTGACCGGCGACTACAGCCGCGGCGCCTCCGGCTTCTGGATCGAGAACGGCGAGATCACCTATCCCGTGAGCGAGGTGACGATCGCGGGACATCTTCTCGAAGTGTTCAAGTCGATGGTGGCCGCCAACGATCTGGAATTCCGTTACGGCGTCAACGCGCCGACCGTGCGCATCGAGGGATTGACGCTTGGCGGACGCTGACAGCGCGCACGCGGCGAGCTTCGCGCGGGATACCCGATTGCTGAAGGAAACGGTGCGCGAGGCGGGAGGGCTGGCCCTTTCCCTGTTCCGCACCGAGTTGAGGAACTGGACCAAGGGCGCATCCTCGCCGGTCTCCGAAGCCGATATCGCCGTCAACGATTTGCTGGAGACGCGCCTGCGCGGCGCGACGCCGGATTATGGCTGGCTGTCGGAAGAGAGCGCCGATGACGAGGACCGCCTCGGCAAGCGCCGGGTGTGGATCGTCGACCCCATCGACGGAACCCGCGGCTATCTCGCCGGCCGCGAGGACTGGTGCGTGAGCGTGGCGCTGCTCGAGGACGCAGCGCCCATGCTCGCCGCGGTGTTCGCGCCGGCCACGGAGGAGTTTTTCTTCGCAAGCCGCGGGCAGGGCGCCACGCGCAACGACAAGGCGATTTCGGTGACAAGCGGGACCGCGCTCGATTTCGCGCGCGTCGCCGGTCCCAAGCCGCTGGTCGAGCGGCTGAACCCGACGTCGCAGGAAATCGTGTTGCATCCGCGAATCGCCTCGCTCGCACTCCGGCTTTGCCGGGTCGCGCAGGGAAATCTCGATGCGGCGTTTGCCGGCGGCCAGAGTCGGGACTGGGATCTTGCCGCGGCGAATTTGATCGTGCAGGAAGCGAATGGTAATATGACCGCGCTTTCCGGGGACGCGATCCTTTACAATCGCCGGGAAGTGGCGCACGGGGTGCTGGTGGCCGCGGGACGCGAACGTCATGCGAGCATCGTCTCGCATTTTCGCAGCCGTCCGTTGCCGTAAGCGCCGACGCCAGCGCTGAAATCTGCTTGCCGGGCAGCTCCAAGGGAAGACCGATCATGCCAGACAGTGCCCCGCAGCAATTGCTCCATCTCGTCATCGGCGGCGAGTTGATCGATCTCGAACACAACATCTTCAAGGACCTCGGCCAGGTCGAAATCGTCGGCGTGTATCCCAATTACGCGACCGCCCATGCGGCGTGGAGGGCGAAGGCGCAGGCGACCGTCGACAATGCGCAGATGCGCTATTTCGTCGTGCATCTGCACCGGCTGCTCGACCCCGCCCAGGAAGCCAAAAAAGACACGAAACCCTCCCGTTGAAAAAACTGCTTCGCAATACGCTGCGCAGCAGCTGGTTTCAGCATGCTGTGGGGTTCCTCGCGGCCGAATGGCTGCGATTCGTCTGGCGGACGAACCGGTTCAGCTTCGAGCCGGGCGGCTTCGATGCGCTCTATGACCGTGTCGAGGGGCAATTCCCCGCGATCTTCGCGTTCTGGCACGGCCAGCATTTCCTGACGCCCTTCATCAAGACCAAGGACAGCCACAGGGCCAAGGTGCTGATCTCGCTGCACCGCGATGGCGAATTCAATGCGATTGCGGCCGAGCGGCTCGGCATCGGCACCATCCGTGGTTCCGGCGATCACGGCTCGGCGTTTCACCGCAAGGGCGGGGTCGGCGCCTTCAAGGAGATGGTGCGCGCGCTCCACGACAACTATAATGTGGCATTGACCGCGGACGTGCCGAAGCGCTCGCGCGTCGCGGGCCTTGGCATCATCATGCTGGCGCGAGAATCCGGACGGCCCATCATGCCTTTCGCCATGGCCACCAGCCGCTACGTCCAGCTCGACAATTGGGATCGCACCACGATCAACCTGCCGTTCGGACGCGGCGCGGTGGTTGGCATCGAGGAAGTCCACGTGCCGCGCGATGCCGATGCTGCCGTCATGGAAGAGTGCCGCCTGAAGCTGGAGGGTATCCTGAACGAGGCGACCCGCCGCGCCTATGCGCTGGTCGGGCGCCCCGAGGGGGCCGATCATGGCTAGCCCGCTGCCGCTGACGCTGCGATTCTATCGCGGCCTGTCCTCCGCGATGGTGCCGCTGGCGCCCGCGCTGATGAAGCGGCGCCTCAAGCTCGGCAAGGAAGATCCGACACGGATCGGCGAGCGGCGCGGCATCACCCGCGACGCCAGGCCGCGCGGACCGCTGGTCTGGATTCACGGCGCCAGCGTCGGCGAAGTACTGGCTTCCGCCGCGCTGATCGAGCGCTTGCGCGCACTCAACATCCGTATCCTCCTGACGTCGGGCACCGTGACGTCGGCGGCCATCGTGGCAAAACGCTTTCCGCCCGACATCATCCATCAATATGTGCCCTACGATTCCCCGCGCTATGTCGCGCGCTTCCTCGATCACTGGAAGCCCTCGCTCGCTCTGTTCATCGAGTCCGATCTGTGGCCGAACCTGATCCTGCAAGGTGCGGCGCGCCGGCTGCCGATGGTGTTGATCAACGGGCGGATGTCGCATCGCTCGTTCCCGCGCTGGCGCCGGGTACACGGCACGATCTCGGCGCTCCTGGAGAAATTCGACATCTGCCTCGCGCAATCGCAGACCGACGCAGAACGCTTTGCCGCGCTCGGTTGCCGCAATGTCGTGGCCACGGGCAATCTGAAGCTCGACGTCCCGGCGCCTCCCGCCGATCCCGACAGGCTCGAACGGCTGATGTCGTTGACGCGCGGCCGGCCGATCATCGTTGCGGCCTCCACCCATCCGGGCGAGGAGGAAATCCTGATCGAGACGCACAAGGCGCTCGCCGGACTTCTCCCGCAGCTCCTGACCGTGATCGTGCCGCGGCATCCCGACCGGGGCCCTTCGATCTGTCGGCTGGTCGATGCGACGCGGCTGAAGGCGTCGCAGCGTTCCCGCGACGAATTGCCGACAGCCGCGACCGATATCTATGTCGCCGACACGATGGGCGAATTGGGCTTGTTCTATCGGCTTGCGGAAATCGTATTCATGGGCGGCTCGCTGGTGGCGCATGGCGGCCAGAATCCGATCGAGGCGATCAAGCTTGGCGCCTCGATCGTGCACGGCCCGCATGTGTTCAATTTCACCGACGTCTATCATGCGCTCGATGTATCCGGCGGCGCGCGCAAGGCGGAGACGCCGGACGTGCTGATGAAGCAGCTCGGCCAGTTGCTGGCCGAACCCGCCGCGCGCGAGGCGATGGGCGCCGCCTCCAGGCGCGTCGTGGACGAACTTGGCGGCGCGCTGGAGCGCACGCTCGCGGCCCTCGAGCCCTATCTGTTGCAGGTGCGGCTCGAGATGGGAGCCGCCAATGCGTGAGCCAGCGTTCTGGCACGCACCGAAATCCTGGAAATCGCATCTGCTCCGGCCGCTCGGCGCGCTCTATGGCGCGATCGCGACGCAACGCCTGCGTCGCAAGGGCTTTGACGCCGGCATTCCCGTCTTCTGTGTCGGCAATTATCACGTCGGCGGCGCCGGCAAGACCCCGACCGTGCTGGCGCTCACGCGAATTCTTCGCGAGCTCGGCGAGACGCCGGTGGTGCTCAGCCGCGGCTATGGCGGGCGGCTGCGCGGCCCGGTGATGGTCGATCCGGCGCGCCACGATGCGGCCGATGTCGGCGACGAGCCGTTGATGCTGGCTCCGCACGTGCCCGTCGCGGTGTCGCGCGAGCGTATCGACGGCGTGGCGCTGGCGAAGTCGCGGCGCGCCAGCGTGATCCTGATGGATGACGGCTTTCAAAATCCGTCGATCGCCAAGGATGCCTCGCTGATCGTGATCGACAGCAGCCGCGGGCTCGGCAACGGCTTTGTGTTCCCGGCCGGCCCCCTGCGTGCGCCGCTGCAGCCGCAGCTTGCCCGCACGGACGCGCTGATCGTGGTCGGCGAGGGCGCGGCGAGCCGGCCTGTGGCGGCCGAAATCGCATCGCGCGACGGGCTCGTGCTGTCGGCGCACCTCGTACCCGATGCCGCGTCGCTCGACAGGCTGAAGGGAAAGCGCGTGCTCGCCTTTGCCGGGATCGGAGATCCGCAACGCTTCTTCCGGATGCTGCGGGCGGCCGGCATCGAAGTGGTGCGCGAACGCAGCTTCGCCGATCATCATCTTTTTTCGGAACGCGAGATCGAAAGCCTGGTTGCCGATGCGGGGCGCGATCAGCTCACGCTGGTGACGACGGAGAAGGATTTTGCGCGATTGCGCGGGGCCGGCGAGGTGCCGGCCTTGATCCGCGATATCGTGCCGTTCAAGGTCGCGCTCGAATTTGCGGATGAGGGGGGCCTGCGGAAATTCCTCGCGGACCGCCTGTTCAGGGCGCGCGAGAAGAAGTTCCAGGCCAAATAGTTCAACGTCGTCCCGGCCAAGCGAAGCGCGAGCCGGGACCCATACTGCGTGATTTATCTTGAGGCGAAACGGCCGACGTGCTTCGCAACAATGACGGCCTGTGGTTGTTGGTCCCGGCTTTTGCCGAAACGACCATAAATTCTAGCCCGACTGCGTCTTCAGCGCGTCCGGATAATGCCGCTGCAGCACGGCGCTCGGCAGCGCATAGGCTTCCTGCAGGTCGACGCTCCAGTATTTCAGCTCATCGAGCGGAATCCGCGCATCGGTCATCGCGCAGCGCACATAGGTCCCGGGCGAGATCACGCGGAAATCGCCGTCGAGATATTGCACCTGCGCTTCGCCATGACCCGAGGGGCCGAATTTATTCAGCACGATCAAGCTCTCCGATTCAACGTCGTCCACCGCGATCTAGCACAGATATGTGGTCCTGTCCGCCCGCAAAACCCACCGATTTGTGATGTTTTGCGCGAATTGCCGCATGTTAGCTTTTGGTGGGGATGGACGCTCTTTCCAGTTCGCCATAACGGTCTTGCCAAGAACCAGATGCGCCTGAAGTCGGTCATCGCATTGCTGACCTGTGTTGCCGTGGCCTGCCCCGCGGCCGCCGCACCCGTGGCGCCGCGTGAGGTCGGGATTCCCGAAGGCGGCATGACGCTGCATGCGCAACTCTACAAGCCCAACGGCGACGGCCCGTTTCCCACGGTGATCGCGCTGCATGGTTGCGGCGGGCTCGCCGGACGTTCCGAGCCCGTGCTGCCGCGCTATCGGGACTGGGCGGAGCAACTTCTGAAGGACGGCAAGGCGGTGCTGTTGCCGGACAGCTTCGGTTCGCGCGGTCTCGGCCCGCAATGCCGGGTCAAGGAGCGCAAGGTGAGCGCACGCCGCGAGCGGGTCGAGGATATCGCGGCGGCGCGGCGATGGCTGATGCAGCAGGGATGGGTGGCGCGCGACCGCATCAGCCTGATCGGATGGGCCCATGGCGCCAGCGCGCTGCTCTGGGCCGTGCGCCCGCAATTGTTGTCGCGCGGCGCCGAGCCGGACTTCCGCTCGGCGGTCGCGTTCTATCCGGATTGCCGCATCTCCGCGGGCCTCGGCTGGAGCGCGCGGGTGCCGACGCTGCTACTGATCGGCGCCAAGGACGACGTCTCCTCGCCGCCGGCCTGCCGCCAGATGATCGACGGCGCGCGCGGCCGCAGCGCGCTGACGCGGATCGTGGTCTATCCCGGCGCCTATCATGATTTCGATCGCGCCAATTTGCCCGTGCACGCCGTCGCCGGCGGCTCCGACGCGGCCGTGCCGGAACGCGGCCATCTCGGCAGCGACCCCGACGCGCGCGAG
>Ga0207707_10002383_pt1 | contig 16942 bp, 11 predicted proteins | sample KBSC83BmetaG_FD_184336 | JGI IMG/M metagenome (GOLD analysis project Ga0207707, IMG submission 184336) | Corn rhizosphere microbial communities from Kellogg Biological Station, Michigan, USA - KBS C8-3B metaG (SPAdes) (version 2) | ecosystem: Host-associated > Plants > Roots > Rhizosphere ...
CGCACGGGCGCCCCCGCATTCTCCGGAGTCGCGGAATACTCCCCGTTCACGTTGACGCTCCGCGACAACGGCGACCCCGTGCACATCGACGTCGGCCTCGTCACCGGCAATTTCTTCGAGGTGATGGGTCTCTCGCCGGTGCTCGGCCGGTTGACGCGGCCGAGCGACGATGGCCCTGGGGTTCCACCCGTGATGATCCTCTCGCACGAGTTCTGGCTCAAGCGCTTCGGCGGGAATCCCGACGTCATCGGCACGCAGCTAAGGCTGGACGGCAAACCCGTGACGGTGATCGGCGTGCTGCAGTCGGCGCCTTTCTTCCCGGGCAAGGTGGATGCGCTGCTGAACATGGTCATCAGCGAGCACCATCTCAGCGCACAGATGGTAGAGGGGCGTACGCATCGCATGACCGAGATCGTGGCACGGCTGGCGCCGGGCGCGACGCTCCAGCGAGCGCGCACCGAGGTGGCCACGGTCGATGCGCGAATGCAGAGCGAGTTCAAGGAGGCATACGATCCCGGCTCGCACTATCGCGTGAGCGTCATTCCATTCAAGGATGCGCTCGGCGAGCGTGCGCGCCTGACGCTCTGGCTGCTCATGGGTGCGGCGGCCTTCGTCATGATCATCTCCGCCGCGAACGTCGCCAACCTCACGCTCATGCGCGGGGTCGGGAAAGAGCACGAGCTCGTCGCGCGCGCAGCGCTCGGCGCGGGCGTCGCGCGGCTCCGGCGATTGCTGCTCATGGAGAATCTCGTCCTCGCATTGACGGGCGCCGTCATCGGCACGCTCATCGCGATCGCGGGCGTGCGCCTTTTGATCTCGCTGGCCGCGCGGTACTCGCCACGCGCAAACGAGATCCGTCTCGATGGCACCGTGCTCGGCTTCACACTCGCGCTGTCGCTGATTCTCGCGTTCCTGCTCTCTTTCGTCTCGTCGCTGCCGAAGGAGGGGACGTTCGCCTCGGTGATCGCGGGCGGTGGACGGAGGGCGAGCGGCAACGTGCGGAAGCAGCGTCTCCAGCGTGCGCTGGTGATTGCCCAGGTCGCGGTATCGGTGGTTCTGCTCGCCGGTGCGGGGCTGCTCACGCGCACGATGCTTCGGCTCGCGGACATGCAAACCGGGCTCACGACGGAATCGGTGCTCACGATGGACGTGCAGCTTCTGGATTTTACCTCCGCCGACTCGGCGGCGGACGCCGCTGCGAAGCAGACCTACATGCGCATGCAGCGCGAGATCCTCGCGCAGCCAGGGGTCGTCGCGGCCGCAGTGGGCTATCCGATGCCGCTTCGCGCGTCGATCGTGCAGCTCGAGATCAAGGCAGAGGGGAGATCGCGCGAGGCGGGCGAGGCAGTGCCGATGGCGGAGTTCCGGACGGCCAGCCCGGACTTCTTCCGCGCAGCGGGGATTCCGCTGCTCACGGGCCGCGACTTCACTGATGGCGATGCGGCCGGCACGCAACGAGTCGTGGTCGTGAATCGGGCGCTCGTGGACAGGCTCTTCCCGCACGAAGATCCGATCGGCAAGCGGGTGGCATGGACCGGCGACGTATTGCGCTTCACTCCATTCAGCGGCGATTGGCGCACGATCGTCGGCGTCGTCGGCAATACGCGTGATGGAGGGCTCGAGGCACCGCCCCGTGCGGCGGTGTATTCGCCGTTCATGCAGGAGTCGTCGTTCTTCGACGGGCTCGTGGTGCGCTCCGACAGCAACGCGGCGGCGCTCACCTCGGCGGTGACCAGGATCGTGCGCCAAATGGCGCCGGGCACGCCCATCGAGAACGTGATGACGGTCGCGCAGATCAAGGACGAGAGCGTGTCTCCTCGTCGGCTCAATGCCGTTCTCGTCTCCTCGTTCGGAATCCTGGCGCTGATCATCGCGGCAGTCGGCATCGGCGGCGTCCTTGCGTTCTCCGTCACCGCTCGCACGAACGAGATCGGCATTCGCATGAGCCTTGGCGCCGATCGGGGCCGGGTGCAGCGGATGATCCTGAGCGAGGGTGGCGTGCTGCTCGCCGTTGGCCTCGCCCTCGGGGTTGCCGGCGCCTATCTCGCGTCCGGCATCCTTGGCGGATTGCTGTTCGGCGTCGCCCCGCACGATCCGATCACCTTCATCGGCGTCGCCCTGATGATGATGTGCATCGGGCTGCTCGCGTGCTGGATTCCCGCGCTGCGCGCGTCGCGCATCGATCCCGCGATCACCATGCGCACGTAGGAGCGCGGTGCCGGCGCTCGCGCCGGTACGCGCTTGCCCGCCTCAGGGCGCCGCGCGAGCTTGGTGGCGTGCGATCTCTCGCCGCCTTCGTCGGGGTTCTTCTCCTCGTCCACATCGCGCTGCTCTTCGTCCACCCCGCGCCGCCCGTGCCAGTGGCGACCAGCAACGGGCTCGACATTGGAATCGTGTTCGACGTTGGTGGACGCGGCGACAAATCGTTCAACGATGGCGCGTACCGGGGCGGCGAGCGGGCGGAGCACGAGCTCGGCGCGCGCGTGCATTTCATCGAGCCGGGCGAGGGCTCGGATCGCGAGGCGGGACTGCGGCTTCTCGCGGCCGAGCACATGAAGCTGGTGATCGGCGTGGGCTTCATCTTCACCGACGATCTCACTGCGCTCGCCAACGAATACCCGAGCACGAACTTCGCCGGCGTCGACTACGCGCTTAAAATCGACTCGGCGGGGAACGTCGTTCCGCCGCCGCCGAATCTGGCGGCGCTCAAGTTCCGCGAGGAGCAGGGCTCGTTTCTCGTGGGCGCGCTCGCGGCGCTCGTCAGCAAATCGAAGAGGCTCGGCTTCGTGGGCGGCATGGACATCCCGCTCATCCACAAGTTCGAGGCCGGCTATCGCGCGGGGGTGAAGTACGTCTGTCCGGATTGCACGGTGATCGCGCAGTACGCGGGCGTGACGCCCGAGGCATTTCGAAATCCGGGACGCGGCAAGGAGCTCGCGCTCAGCCAGTACCAGTCCGGCGTGAACGTGATCTTCCACGCGTCGGGCTCCACGGGCCTCGGCGTGTTCGAGGCGGCGCGTCAAACCGGGAAGCTCGCAATCGGCGTCGATGCGGATCAGTACTCCGAGGCGCCGGGTCACGTGCTCACGTCGATGGTAAAGGGCGTGGACGCGGTGGTATTCGATCAGATCGAGAAGGTCCGTAACGGCACCTTCCACGGCGGCGTGCAGGAGTACGGTCTCGCCGAGAACGGAGTGGGCTACATCTACGACGCGCACAATCGCGCGCTGATCCCCGACAGCGTGCACGCGCGCGTCGAGCAGATTCGCGACGGGATCATCGCCGGGCGCATCGCGGTGCCGTCCACGCGATGACGAACGCGGGCGACGGCGCGCCGATAGTGCGCATGACTGGAATCGCGAAGCGTTTCGGCGCCGTCGAGGCGATTCGCGACGCAACGCTGGAGGTCGCACCAGGGGAGATCCATGCGCTGGTTGGCGAGAACGGCGCCGGCAAGTCGACGCTCATGCGAATCCTCGCGGGACTCTTCCCTCCCGACTCGGGGACGGTGGAGTTGACGGGCCGCGACGTGACGGGTTGGAGCGCCGCGCAGGCGATACGCGCGAGCGTGGGGATGGTGCACCAGCACTTCATGCTCGTGCCGCTGCTCACGATCACCGAGAACGTCATCCTCGGCCGCGAGCCGCGGCGCGGGCTGGCGATCGACATGGCGCGGGCGCAGCGCGAGGTGGCGGAGGCCGCGGAACGCAACGGCTTCCAGATGAACGTGCGCGCGTGCGTGCGCGATTTGAGCGTGGGCGAGCAGCAGCGCGTGGAGATTTTGAAGACGCTCGTGCGCGGCGCGCGCATCCTTATCCTCGATGAGCCCACGGCGGTGCTGTCGCCACCCGAGGTCCAGGAGCTCTGGCGCGTGCTGCGAGCGCTCAAGGCAACTGGTGGAACGATCATCCTCATCACGCACAAGCTCGATGAGGTCACGGAGATATCGGACACCATCACCGTGATGCGCGCGGGGCGCACCGTGGCGCGCTTCCCCACCGCGGGAGCAAGCGCACAGTCGATCGCGCGCGCGATGGTCGGTCGCGATGTGCTGCTGTCGAACGACGCGGCCACGCCGGCACCATCCCCCACTTCGCAGATCGCGCGAGCCGGCCTCGACGTCCGCCACCTCGTGGTCGCGGGCGAGCGGCGCGCGCGCGCAGTGGACGACGTGTCGTTCGCCGTCGCCCGCGGCGAGATTCTCGGCATCGCCGGCGTGGAGGGGAACGGACAGAGCGCGCTCATCGAGGCGATCGTCGGCCTGCGCCGCGCGACCAGCGGCGAGATCATGCTCGGCGATCGCGACATCACCGCGCTCTCGGTGCGCGAGCGCGACGCGCTCGGGCTCGCGCACATCCCGGAGGACCGCCACCGTCGCGGGCTCGTGCTCGACTTCTCCGTCGCCGACAACCTGATCCTCGGGCGACAGCGCGAGTACGACCATCGCGGCACACTCGATCGCGCGCGCGTGCTCGCCGACGCGCGCGCCGCAATCGAGCGCGCGGAGATCCGTCCGGCGGATCCGGAGTTGCCTGCACGCGCGCTGTCCGGCGGGAACCAACAGAAGATCGTGATCGCGCGCGCTCTCGCGCGCGAGACTTCGGTGCTCGTCGCGGCGCAGCCGACTCGCGGCGTGGACGTGGGCGCGATCGAACAGATTCACGCGCGATTGCGCGCGGCGCGCGACGCGGGGACGGCGATCCTGCTCGTCTCCGCCGATCTCTCGGAGGTGCTCGCGCTCGCCGATCGAGTGGCGGTGATGTACGGCGGACGGATCGTCTCGACCATGCCACGCTCTCAGGCGAGCGAGGAGACGCTGGGCCCGCTCATGACGGGAGCCGCGTGAGCGCGAAGGGGCTGCCGGCCGCGATGCGCGCGCGCGTGGCCGAGGCGCTGCTGCCGCCCCTGGTGGCGCTGCTGGTGTCGATCGTCGCCGGAGATCTGTTGATCCTCGCGGTGGGGCAATCGCCTGGCGCGGTCTATCGGATGATGCTCGAGGGCACGTGGGGGAACGCGTACGGATTCGGGCAGGTGCTGTACAAGACGACGACGCTCGTGTGCACCGGGCTCGCGGTGGCGGTGGGGCTGCGCGCGGGGCTGTTCAACATCGGCGCGGAGGGACAGCTCGCGGCGGGCGGGCTCGGCGCCGCGCTGGTTGGTCTCGCGCTGCCGGCGGGGACTACGGCATTGCTCGCGGTGCCACTGTGCACCGTCGCCGCGCTCGCTGGCGGGGGCATCGTGGGGTACGTGCCGGGCGTGCTGCGCGCGCGCTGGGGCGCGCACGAGGTAATCACGACTATCATGCTCAACTTCATCGTACTCGCACTTCTGAGCTGGATGCTCTCGGGACGATTGCGCGTACCGGAGACGCTGCACACGCAAGCGATTCGCTCTGGCGAGCTGCCGCGTCTTGCGACGTGGTGGGCGCCCTTCCACGGCTCAGCCGCGAACGCGTCGCTCCTCATCGTGCTCGCGGCCGCGGTGGCGACGAGCTGGTATCTCTTCCACACGAGCCGCGGCTACGAGCTGCGAGCGGTGGGGCTTCAGCCCGAAGCGGCGGAGAGCGGCGGCGTGAGCGTGGGCAACACGTGGATTCGCGCGCTCACTCTCAGTGGTGCGCTCGCGGGGCTGGGAGGGATCAACTTCGTACTCGGCTACGAGCACTACTACGAGGAGGGATTCGCGACGGGCGCGGGCTTTCTCGGCATCGCGGTGGCGCTGGTTGGTCGCAGCAATCCCTTCGGCGTCGTGCTCGCCGCGCTCTTCTTCGCGACGCTGTCGCAGGGCGGCCTCGCGATCAACGCGCTCGTGCCCAAACAGATGGTGGATGCGCTGCAGGGTGTGGTGATCCTCGCGATGGCGGCGTCGGTGCCCGAGGTGCGTCGTCTCCTTGCCATCGGGAGGAGCGCGAGATGAGCATGGTGCTCGCGTTCCTCGCGCAGACGCTGCGCATTGCGGTACCGTATCTCTTCGCTGCCGCGGGCGGGGTGCTGGCGGAACGTTCGGGGATCATCAGCCTCACGCTCGAGGGGTTCATGCTGGGCGGCGCGTTCAGCGCGATGCTCGGGAGCTACTGGAGTGGCAATCCGTGGGTGGGCGTGCTCGCTGGCGTCGTGGGCGGGCTCGTGCTCGGACTCGTGCACGCGGTGGCGACCATCCGGTACAAGGCGGACCAGGTGGTGTCCGGAATCGCGATCAATCTGCTCGCTGTCGGACTCACTCGATATTTCCTCAAGCTCGTGTTCGACAGCTCGTCGAACTCGCCGAGGGTGGCGGGATTTTCGGCGGGAACGAGCACGACGGCGCTGGTGGCGGGGCTGCTCCACAATCCGCTGATACCGCTGGGGCTCGTTGCGCTTCCGGTGGTGGCGTGGCTGATGTATCGCACGCCGTTCGGGCTGCGAGTGCGAGCGGTGGGCGAGCATCCGGAGGCGGCGGCGACGCTCGGCGTATCCGTGGCGAGGGTGCGGTACGTTGCGGTCGCGCTGTCGGGGGCGCTAGCCGCACTGGGCGGAACGTATCTCTCGCTCGACCAACATCAGTTTACGGATGGGATGAGCGCGGGTCGCGGATTCATTGCGCTGGCGGCGATCATCTTCGGGAGGTGGGATCCGATGCGTGCGGCGCTGGCGTGTCTGTTCTTCGCGGCGGCGGAGACGCTGCAGATCCAGCTGCAGGCGATGCAGGCGATCCCGTCGCAGTTCGTGCAAATGATTCCATACGTACTCACGATCGTGGCGCTGGTGGGAGTAGTGGGGCGCGCCATTCCCCCCGCGGCGCTGGGCAGGGAGTAGCTTTCGCGCGTGCCAACCTACTTCCAGAGACAGCTGGACGCCCTTCGGGCCGGCGATGCCGGGAAACTCGGTGTGCTGATGTTCACCGCGTTCCTCGACATGGTGGGCGCGCTGATGATCATCCCACTTCTGCCGTTCTACGCGAAGCGGTTTGGCGCGAGCGACTTTGCGGTGATGGTTCTCATCGCGAGTTTCTCGGCGATGCAGCTGGTCAGTGCGCCGCTCTGGGGGCGCGTGTCGGACAAGTACGGGCGAAAGCCGGCGCTGTTGTTCGGGCTGGGCGCATCGATGATTGCGTACACGGTGTTCGCGTACGCGGATTCCTACTGGCTGCTGCTGGTGTCGCGGATAATCCAGGGCGCCGGGGGCGGCACGACGGGGGTGATCCAGGCGTACGTGGCGGACAGCGTGGCGCCGCAGCATCGCGCGCGCGGGCTCGGGTGGCTGTCGTCAGCGACGAACGCGGGAGTGGCGATCGGACCGGCGCTAGCATCGTTCTCGCACAAGATGGGACCGCACTGGCCGGGGCTCATTGCGGCGATTCTGTGCGCGCTCAACATTCTCTTTGCACTGAGATACCTGCCGGAATCGCACGACGCGCGCGCGCGGCTGCGCACGCGAGGGGCGCGAGCGCCCATGGATGCCGTCGCGCGCGTGGCCTGGACCGATGCCCGAAAACCGTACGCGCGGCTCATCTGGATGTACTCCGTGGGCATCGGCGCGTACTACGGCGTGAACGCGCTCATCGTGCTCTTCCTGAGCCGGCACTTCGACGTCACGGAGAACTCCATCGGATTCTTCTACGCGTACATCGCGGTGCTGGCGATCCTGTTCCGGCTTTTCCTGCTGGGCCGGGCGGTAGACAAGCTGGGCGAGGTGCGCACGGCGCGGCTGGGAGCGTTCGCGCTGGCGATCGGGCTCGTGCTCACGCCGCTCACGCGGCCGCTGGCGGTCGCGCACTTTTCGTGGGCGCCGTTCGCGATCGTGATCGCGCTCGTGCCACTTGGTGCCGCGCTCAACTTCCCCAGCGTGACGGCGCTGTTGTCACGCGTGGTGGGCGACCACGAGCGTGGATTGTACATGGGAGTTCAGCAGACGTACGGAGGGATGGCTCGCGTGATCTATCCGCTCGTTGCAGGCATTGCGTCGGATCACATCGGCGAGGCGTCGCCGTTCTGGATCTCGGGGGCGCTCATCCTGAGCACGATTGCGATCGGCTCGGGGCTCGGAGGGTTCAGGCGGCGTGAGCAGGCGGCGGATCTCGAGGGCGCGGCGAAGGTGATGACCGCCGTGAAGTAGCGGGCGAGCACGGCGCGTGCATCGTGACGGTGCGGGATGCGTCCTCGTCCATTGCGTAGGTCCCCAAGCCGCACTTACATCACGACTTACGCCGCCAACGGCGGCAGTGCCGCGACGCTGGATGGCGCGGAAATTTCGCTCGAGGAGCACACCGCATGACCACGAGCACGGCGCCAGTTGCCCGCTCCACTCCGCCTAAAGTGTCCGCCACTCCCGAGCTGTCGGTCGTGATGCCGTGCCTGAACGAGGCGGACACGATCGCCATCTGCATCGAAAAGGCGAAGCGCGCGATTGCGGAGCACGGCATCGACGCCGAGATCGTGATTGCGGACAACGGCAGCACCGATGGCTCGCAGGAGATCGCACGCAAGCTTGGCGCGCGCGTTGTGCCGGTGACGGAACGCGGATATGGCGCCGCGCTCATGGGCGGAATCACCGCGGCGCGCGGCAAGTACGTCATGATGGGCGACGCCGACGACAGCTACGACTGGCTCGAGATCCCGCGATTCCTGTCGAAGCTGCGCGAGGGGTACGCGCTGGTGCAGGGATGCCGGCTCGAGACTGGTGGCGGCACGGTGAAGCCGGGCGCGATGCCCTTTCTCCACCGGTGGTGGGGAAATCCAATGTTCACGACGCTCGCGCGTTGGTGGTTCCGCACGCCCATCCACGACATCTACTGTGGCATGCGCGCGTTCAGCCGCGAAATGTGGCTGTCGCTCGACCAGCGCTGCACGGGGATGGAGTTCGCGCTCGAGATGATGGTGAAGGCGAGTCTTTTCGGCACTCGCACCACCGAGATTCCGATCACGCTGCATCCGGATGGACGGTCGGCGCACCCGCCGCATCTCAAGACGTTCCGCGATGGCTGGCGGAGTCTGCGATTTTTTCTGCTGTTCAGCCCGCGCTGGCTGTTCCTCATGCCGGGGATTCTACTGATCGTGGCGGGGCTGGCAGGCTACGTTCTGGCGATGCCGCAGCTGCGCATCGGCCGCGTCACCTTCGACGTGCACACGCTGCTCTTCGCGAGCCTTGCGATCATCTGCGGCTACCAGTCGATCGCGTTCGCCCTGATGACGAAGGTGTTCGCGATCATGGAAGGGCTCTTGCCGGAAGACCCGCGACTCAACCGCTTCTTCAAGCTCGTGAAGCTCGAGAGCGGGCTCGTGGTGGGCGCGGTAGCGATGCTGGGTGGACTGGTGCTGCTCGGCGGCGCGGTGCACCAGTGGGCGAGCGTGGACTTCGGCGCACTGAACTACGCGCACACGATGCGCTGGGTGATTCCCGGTGTGATGCTCACCGCGCTTGGTTTCCAGACGATTTTGTTCAGCTTCTTCGGGAGTCTGCTGGGGATGCGGCGCCGGTGATCCTTCCCGCGCACGCTCGATGACCATTCAAACCGCGTTCCTCGTACTGATTCTCGCCCTGCTGCTGGGGCGATTCATCACCGTGCCTCGCTTCACGCTCGGCGCGACGCGCGTGCTCTCCTCGAGATGGGTTCCACTGGTGGTGGGCGTGGTGACGGCGCTGTTCATGACGTGGCTCTGGGGCGGACTCGACCAGGTCGCGGTGATTCATGACGAGGCCGCGTATCTGCTTCAGGCCAAATTGTACGCCGGCGGGCACTGGACCGCGCCCGGTCTGCCGCTGCCGGAGTTCTTCGAGCAGTATCACGTGCTCGTCACGCCGGTGATGACGCCGAAATACTTTCCGGGGCACGCGTTCATGCTCGTGCCCGGCATCTGGCTCGGCCTGCCGGGACTAATGCCGGTGTTTCTGCTCGGACTGTGCGGCGCGCTGATCTTCGCCGTCGCGCGCCGCCTCACGAATCCGTGGATCGGTCTGCTCTCGTGGCTCCTCTGGATGACCGCGCCAGGAGTCATGGACTTCATGCCGGGTTACATGTCGGAGACGACGACCGGCGCTTTCTGGATGCTGGGCTGGTACGCACTTCTTCGCTGGCTCGAGGATGACAGGCAGCGGTGGCTGCTGCTGGTGGCCGCGTCCATCGGCATCGGATTCCTCACCCGCCCGCTCACGATGCTCGTGTACGCGTTGCCGATTGGCGGCGTGGTCCTCACGCGCGTCGCGCGACGGCGCTCGTGGAAGGAGCTCGCAGCACCGTTCGGCGTCGGCTTTGCGTGCCTGGGGATCTGGTTTCTCTGGTGTGAGCGCACTACCGGCAGCCTGCTGCACACGCCGTGGGCACTCTACACGCGCGACTACATTCCCGACGACGCGATGGGGTTCGGGCTCACGGGACTCCAGCCGTTGCGCCCGCTCAACCCCGACATGGCACTGTTCAACGAGCAGTTCGTGCAGGCCATGCACCGATACTACACGCTCGCGAGGGTGCCGTCGCAGCTGTGGCATCGCGTGGTGGCGATCGCGGCGAACATGTGGGCAACGCGCGCCATGTTCCTTCCGCTGGCCGCGCTGGCGCTGTTCACGACGAGCGCGGCGCTCTGGTTCGCCTTGGGTACCAGTGCGCTTCTAGTACTCGCGTATCTCTCGTACGCCCACGCGCCGCAGTGGTCGGTGTACTACATCGAGATCCAGCCCGTTCTGGCGTTCGCGACCGCGGTCGCCTGGTGGCGTCTCGCGAGCGTGCTCGCCAACAAGCGGCTCGAATGGCCGCTGCGCACGGTTCCCGCAGTGGCGCCAGGCACCGTCTTCGCGATTATCGCGAGCGCGATCATGCTCGCGCCGTACGCGTCGCGCATGGCGCCCCACGTCGCCGCGGACAAGATCGAGGGATCGGAGTATCATCGCGACTTCCGCGATCTGCTCCGCCTCATTCCCGATGCGCGCAGCATGGTATTCATTCGATACGCGCCCGGCCATAGTCCGCACATGGCCCTCGTGACGAATTCGCCCGACCTGGCCGCGGCACGCGTGTGGACCGTGTACGATCGCGGCGCGGAGAACGTTCGCCTGATGCGGCTCGATCCTCGCCGCACGCCATATCTCTTCGATGAAGCACACCGGGCGCTCATCCGGCTGGACTCCACGGGCGCGCCGCACTTCGATCACGTCATTCTCGAGCCGGGCGGGAGCGGAGGGGATCGATGAGCGCCGACGAAGGACAGGCGAAGCTCGCGCCCAAGGCACTGCTCAACGCCGTGCACCACCGTGCGGTGCACAATCGCCGGGTGCGGATCCTGTCGCACCATCTTGCGCAGATCATTCCGGATGGCGGGCGGGTACTCGACGTTGGCTGTGGCGATGGGCTGATCTCGCGCGCGATCATGAACGAGCGGCCCGATCTCGAGATCGAGGGAGTGGACGTGATGCTCCGCCCAATCACGCACATCCCCGCGACGAAATTCGACGGCAGCGTGCTCCCGTTCGGCGACGAATCGTTCGACTACATCACTATCGTCGACGTGCTGCACCACACGATCGATCCCGTGATCATCCTGGCCGAGTCGTGCCGCGTGGCGCGAAAGGGCGTGGTGATCAAGGATCACCTGCGCGAGGGGTTCGGCGCGGGCGCCACGCTGCGCGTGATGGACTGGGTGGGCAACCGCGGGCATGACGTCGTGCTGCCGTACAACTATCTCTCGCGATCGGAATGGGACGAGGCGTTCAGGCGCGCGCGACTCACGGTGGTCGCGTGGAGAGACAAGCTCAGTCTATATCCGCCGCCGGCGCGATATCTGTTCGACCGCCATCTGCACTTCGTGGCCCTTTTGGCTCCGGACCGGGTCAGACAATCTTCCGGGTCGATGTAGTTGGCGGCGGATTAGCGCGACAAAGGCACGCGCGTCTCACGCTCTACCGGCTCCGCCAACTCCCGCGCCGCCAACTCCCCACCTCCCGACACTCCATCCCCTTCCCGCTCCGTCAAAATCCGCGACCCGCGCCGGTAGGTCATGTAGCTGTACGCCCACTCGATCAATACGCTCAGCCGGTTCCTGAATGTGGCGAGATACATCAGGTGGATGAGCAGCCAGAACCACCAGGCGATCTGCCCTTTTAGCTCGAAGCTCCCGATCTTGGCGATTGCGCGGTAGCGGCCGATCGTCGCGAGATTCCCCTTGTCGCGATAGCGGAATTTTTCCGTCGGCAAGTCGTCGAGCAGACGCATGATGTTCTTGGCGGCCCGCTTCCCCATCTGATTCGCCGCGGGCGCCACCGCGGGCACGGGCGCGCCACTTTCCTCGAACACCGCCGCGAGGTCGCCCGCCACGAAGATCTCGGGATGTCCCGGCACCGAGAGATCCGCACGCACTTCCACTCGCCCCTGCTTGTCGAGCGGCGCACCGAGCGAGCGCGCGAGCGGCGACGCCTGATTGCCCGCGGCCCACAGCACGGTACGCGTTGGGATGCGCTCGTCGCCCACGTACACCGCGTCCGGCTCCACGCGCGTCACGATCGCGTTCGTGCGCACGTTCACTCCCAGCGACTCGAGGTCCCGTCGCGCCCGCGCAGCGAGATTTTCGTCGAAGGCGGTGAGCAGCCGCGGCCCGCCCTCGAGCAGCGTGATTCTCGTCGACCGCGGATCGAAGTTGCGAAAATCGTCGAGCATGGAGTGGTGCGCTATGTCGGGAAGAATCCCCGCCAGCTCCACACCGGTGGGACCGCCGCCGACGATCACGAAGTGCAACCATCCGGCCCGGGTCTCCGCGTCAGCCGCCTTTTCCGCCTCCTCGAATGCTCGCAGGAATCGATCGCGAATGGTGCGCGCATCCTCCAGGCTCTTGAGCCCCGGCGCGAACGGCTCCCACTCGTCGTGCCCGAAGTACGCGTGTCGCGCGCCGGCCGCGATCACGAGATAGTCGTACTCCAGCTTCACGCGCCCCTCGTCGGCGATCACGCGCCGCGCGTCGACGTCTATGAGGTCTACCTCCGCCATCAGCACTGTGGTGTTCTTGTGCTTGCGCAGCAGCCACCTGATCGGCGAGCTGATATCGCTCGGTGACAGCACCGCCGTCGCCACCTGATAGAGCAGCGGCTGGAAGAGATGATGATTCGTGCGATCGAGCAGCGTCACGTCCGCTTCCGCCTCTCTCAGCCCACGCGCTGCGGTGAGGCCGGCGAAACCGCCGCCGATGATCACGATCCGTGGGCGGCTCATGCGGTGGGAATCGTCTCCACCTGCTCCGGGCGCCCACCCAACAGCCGTGCCGCGACCGTAATGATGAGCACGAGGAGGATGAGCAGCACGCTGTACGCTGCCGCGGTGCCGAACGACAGGTTGCGCAGCTGCGCGAGAATCTCCATCGAGATCGGCCGGTTGGCGTGCGTGTACAACACGATCGATGCGACGAACTCCCCCACCGCCGTGATCCCCGCCAGCGTTGCGCCTGCCGCGATGCCCGGTCGCGCTGCCGGGATCACCACGCGCCGCATCGCGAGCCACCAGCTCGCGCCCAGCCCGCGCGCGGCGTCCTCCAGCGACGGATCCATCTGACGGAGCGAGCCCTCGACCGCTGTGGTCACGAGCGGGATGCCGCGCACGAAGTACGCCAGTGGCAAAATCCAGAATGTCCCGACGAGCAGCAGCCGGAATTGCGCTGGCGCGTTGCGATCGAACGTCGACGCGAGGCCGATTGCGATCGCCGTCGCCGGGATCGCCCACGGCAGCACGACGAGCAGCTGCAGGAGCCCGCGTCCGCCAAATCGCCGCCGCGCGATGAGATACGCGGCGACGAAGCAGACGATGATGTTCGCGATCGTCGCCAGCACGGCCATCCCGACGCTGTTGCGCACTGGAATCCAGAGCTGCGGGTCGGTTGCCAATCGCGTGAAGTTCTCGATCGTGTACTGCGGCGGCAGAACCTGCGTCGTCCACGTACCGTCGCGCGCGAACGCCACCAGCACGATCATCGCGTGTGGGAGAATCAGCACGAACACCAGCAGAGCGGCGAGCAGCGGCGCCGCGCGCGCCGCTCCACCGCGCAGCGAGATGCGCGTGTTGCTCCCTTTCCCGCTCACCGCGTACGTGCGGCGGCGCTCGAACCAGCGCAGCAGCACCAGCGCGGCGACCGCGGCAATCGCCATCACCGTCGTCTCGACGTACGCCATCCCCATCGCGCCATTCAGCTTCGACGCAACCACCTGCGTCGAGAGCACGCGAAGCCCGCCGCCGAAGATGTACGGCGCGGAGAAGCTCCCCAGTGCGCTCATGAACACGAGCAGCATCGACCCTGCCAGCGCCGGCGTCACCAGCGGCAGCGTCACTCTGCGCAGTCGAAACGGCGTGGACGCGCCGAGCCCCGCGGCGGCTTCGTCGAGCGTCGCGTCCATGCGCTCGAGCCCCGCCGAGACGAAGAGGAAAACGTAGACGTACATGGTGTAGGCATGTACGAAAATGATCGCCCATACGCCGGTGAGCCGCCACGGCGGTTCGGACAGGTTGAGTCCCCTCTGAACGGCCCTTGTTACGACGCCGCTCTCTCCGTACAGAAAGAGAAATGCGATGACGCCAACCAACGGCGGCAGCGCAGCGGGGAGCGTCGCGACAGCCTGGAGAAATCGCCGACCGCGAAACTCGATGCGGCTGAGCAAAAACGCCAGCGGCAGCCCAACCGCGGTCGCAGCGATCACGGATCCGAACGCCACTTCGAGCGTCGTGCGCAGCGCCTCGATGTCGCTGGGGCTGTGCGCGAACTCGCGCCAGTAACCCAGTCCGTGGCCGAAGCTGCCGACGATGATCGTGACGTTCGGGTAGACGACGCACCAGAGCAGCAGCGCGAGCACCGGCGCCGCCAGCAGCCACGACGCGCGCGCGTCGCGCTTCACACCGCCACCACGGGTACGGGCTCCCGCACCACGCGCACCGCCACGCGATCGCCCTCGCGCACGTCGCGGTTCGTGCTCTGGAGCTCCACCTCCGTCGCGTCGTCCACGCGTACGCGATACACGAGCTGCGTGCCCGCGAACCGTCGATCCGTCACGACTCCGCCCCACCCCGCGCCCTCCGGCGCGAGCGCCAGCGAGTCGGGGCGCAGCACCGCGAGCACGTCACGTGCGTCTCCAAGCGATGCGGGGGCGCGCGCGGCCAGCGTCGTCGGCGTGCCGGCGATGAGCACGGTCACGTTCTTCCCGTCGAAGGTGCCCGGCACGAACGTCGCCCGGCCGATGAATTCCGCCACCGCGCGCGACACCGGATTGTCGTGCAGCTCCTCCGGCGCGCCCACCTGCAACAGTCGTCCGCTATCCATGAGCGCGACGCGGTCCGCCACCGCGAACGCATCCTCCTGATCGTGCGTCACGAACAGCGCGGTGAGGCCGAGCCGCCGCAGCATGGCCCGCAGCTCGTTGCGCGTGGTGCGCCGCAGATTCGGATCGAGGTTCGAGAGCGGCTCGTCGAGCAGCAGTACCGGCGGCTCGATCACGAGCGCACGCGCGAGCGCGACACGCTGCTGCTCGCCGCCCGAGAGCGACTGAATCGCGCGCGGCGCCGCGCCCGCAAGCCCGACGTTCGCGAGCGCCGCCGCGGCGCGCGCGCTCCGCTCCTTTTTCGCTACGCCGCGCGCCTCCAGCCCGAACGCGATGTTCTCGCCCACGCTCATGTGCGGGAAGAGCGCGTAGTGCTGGAAGACCATCCCGAATCCCCGCACGCGCGGTGCGCGGTTCGTGATGTCCGTGCCCTCCAGCCACACGCGCCCCGAGTCCGGCGGCTCGTAGCCCGCCACCATGCGCAGCGTCGTCGTCTTCCCCGATCCGCTCGCGCCCATCAACGCCACCAGCTCCCCGCTCGCGATCTCCAGCGACAACGCGTCTACCGCGAGCTTGTCCCTGAAGCGGCGCGTGAGCGCATCGAGGGACAGCCGCGACGCGCCGGGCATCAGTGGCCGCGATTCCGGTTGCGGATGTTCGCGTCCCAGTAGCGCATCCACTCGTCGAGATGCTGCGCGAGCAGCGCTCGGTCGAGCGGCATCGGCTTGATTTTCGTCTTCGCGTCGCGCACCCACTGGGGCAGCGAGTCCAGCGGGATGTCCGTGCGCGCTGGGATGCGATAGAACTTTCGCGCCGCCACTTCGAGCGCCTCCGGAGTGGTCACGAACTCGTAGAACTGCTTCGCGATGTCCGGATGCTTTGTCCCCTTCACGATCGCGATCGCGTCCACGAGGATGGGCGTACCGCTCGCGGGGATCACGTACTGCACGGGGATGTTGAACCTTCCCTTGAGCGACGCGATGTCCGGCATGTCGTACATCGAGATCAATCCCTCCTGCCGCCCCAGCTTCTGATACAGCACGCCGGGGTCGAGCGCGTACTCCTTCGTGCTCGCGTCCAGTCGCCTGAGCCACGCGTATCCCGAATCCGGGCTTCCCGTGCTTCCCATCCCGCGAATGATCATCGCGCCGAATATCGCTCGCATGCTCCCGCTCGGCAGCGGATCCCTGATGATCATCTTTCCCTTCCACTTCGGATCGAGCACGTCGTCCCAGTCCCTGGGCGCGTCCTCCGCCTTCACGGCATCGCTGTTGTACGCGATTACCTCAGGAGTGAGATAAGTGCCGTACCAGAGATCGCCGGCGCCGCGCCCCTCGGGCGGAACGACGTCTGCCCACGTCGGGCGATACGGCGCGAGCAGTCCCGCCTTGGCCGCGCGCTCGAACACCTCCTCCGGCGCGCCGAACCAGACGTCGGCTTGCGGATTCGCGGCCTCGCTGCGCAAGCGGTCGAGCACATCCTGCGAGCCCATGTCCACCCACTGCACGTCGACGGCCGGATGCGCCTTCTCGAACGCGGCCTCGTAGTACTCGAGCAGATCCTTGCCGTGCGGCGAGTACACGGTGAGCACGGTGCGACCGTCGCCGCTGCACGCGCTGAGTGCGATCGCCGCAGCGCATACGAGCCAGCGCCTCAGCATCACGGCGAGACGACGCGCGCGCCCG
>Ga0207707_10002384_pt1 | contig 16938 bp, 18 predicted proteins | sample KBSC83BmetaG_FD_184336 | JGI IMG/M metagenome (GOLD analysis project Ga0207707, IMG submission 184336) | Corn rhizosphere microbial communities from Kellogg Biological Station, Michigan, USA - KBS C8-3B metaG (SPAdes) (version 2) | ecosystem: Host-associated > Plants > Roots > Rhizosphere ...
GGGGAGCCAAGCGCCTCGTGCACATTCTTCACGCGCAGGTAGCTCGGCCGAAAATCGTGCCCCCACTGGCTTATGCAGTGGGCTTCGTCGATCGCGAGAAGTGATACGCCGATTTTACGGAGGCGCTCGGCGGTCTTGCCGTAGTCAAAGCGCTCGGGCGCTACGTATAGCAGCTTGATCTCGCCGCGCTCGACACGAGCAAGACGATCGGAAACCTGCGACGACGAAAGCGTGCTATTGATGAAGGTCGCCGGCAGTCCCTTGGCAACGAGCGCGTCAACCTGATCTTTCATCAATGAGATGAGCGGCGAAACCACAACGGTCAGACCCGGCAGCAGCAGCGCCGGAACCTGGAAGCAGAGCGATTTTCCGCCGCCGGTGGGGAGCACGACGACGGTATCGCGGCCGCCGAGAATCGCCGACACCGCGGCCTCCTGCCCCGGACGAAACTTCTCGTAGCCGAAGGCGCTCTTGAGGAGATCTCGCGCGTCCTGAAGTGTCGGGGTCGCCATCACATGAAAGCTAGCGACGCAGGCTGGATCGATGTGGCGATGCTTCGCGCACGTAACTGTTGCGCCGCCGGAAACTGGAGTGTCGTCAGATTCCTTCGACGAGCTGCGCGAACTGCGCGGGATCGGCGTTCCCGCCACTGATCACGCAGCAAACGCGCTTCCCCTTGAACCGCGTCGGCTCGGCGAGAACTGCACCGAGGGCGAGCGCACCTGTGGGCTCTGCCTTGAGGTTGGCGAGCGCGAACAAGAGCCTAACTCCTTCCTTGATTTGCTCCTCCGACACCTCGATCACGCCGGTGAGGCCGTGACTGAGGATCTCCCAGTTTTTGTCGCCTACTCTTGCTACCCGCGCGCCATCGGCGATAGTCGTCGACTCTGCAGCTGCGGCCACGATGTGTCCGGCCCTGAAGGATTCGGCGGCATCGTTTGCCAGAGCTGGCTCAGCAGCAAAGACCTGCGTCCTCTTTCCACTCTTCTGGACAGCCTTTACCAGTCCGGATGTGAGCCCACCGCCACCGATCGGCGCGATGATGACGTCGAGATCGAGATCGAGCGCGAACAGCTCCGTCGCAAGGCCGGCATTTCCTTCGATTACAAGGGCATCGTCGTAGGGGCTCGCGATGTAAGCGTCGGGGAACTGTCTTGCGAGCTCGGCGACTCTGTCCAGGCGACTGATCTTTTTGATGTCGATTAGATCCACCGTAGCGCCGAATTCGCGGACGGCGTCGACCTTGATCTTCGTTGCCGTCGACGGCATCACGACCGTGCAGCGCTTCCCGAAGAGCGAGCAGGCATAGGCCATTGCCTGGCCGAAATTGCCCGACGAACCGGTTATGATGTGCGGGTGCTTTACCTGCGAGGCGACGTTGTATGCCGCTCGAAATTTGAAGCTGCCAGTGTACTGAAGGGTCTCGCTCGCGAGCACCAGGTCGACACCAAGTTTTCGCGAGAGGCGCGGGGCCTCGACTATGGTAGTGGGCCGCGGAGGCGTCACGGTCCGAGCCGATGCGGAAGCCTTGACCGACGTCACGAATCGCGGCGTTGAGTGGGCTTGAAGAACCGGAGGATCAGTGCGATGAAGAGAAAGCCGATCCCCGCCCATCTGAGAGCGCTGTCGTCGGTGCGGATGCCCCAGCCGAGCAGAATCGCCGCGACGAGCATCAACGCGAGCTTGGCGGTCAGGAATGGACTCATTGCTCCTTCTTCCGATTTGTGAATCGCTTGATGCCCTCTCGGAAATCGCTCGTCGCGCGTGCGTCAGCATTCGCGACAATCCCGGCCGAGATTCCGTCGAGAAACCCGATGTTGTCGAGCTTATAGAAGAGCGCCTTTGTCGCAGCCATCGATGTCGTCGGTTGTTTCGACAGCTGCTCCAGCACGGCCTTGCAAAGTGGATCGAACTCTTTCGAAGCGAACACGCGGGATACGAGGCCGATCTGCTTCGCTTCGTCCGCCGACAGAATTCGTCCCGTGCTCACGAGATCGAAAGCGTGTTTCTCGCCAACGGAACGACGCAGCATTGTCATCACCATCGCCGGCACGAATCCGACAGTGACCTCGGGATACGCGAAGCGTGCATCCTCGTGGGCGAGCACGATGTCACAAGCTGTGGCCAGTCCCGCTCCTCCTCCGAAAGCACGTCCCCTCACCAGCGCCACGACGGGCTTGTCCATGCGGCGTATCGTATGGAAGACGTGACCTAACGCCTTGGCATCGTCCAGATGCTCTTGCCGGGGCGCGTCGAGCATCTGCTCGAGGGCGCCGAGGTCAGCCCCCGCGCAGAAATCAGAGCCTTCGGCGTCGATGGCTACGACGTTCACCGGGGATTCGCTGAGCGCAAAGAGAGCCTCGGCGAGCTCATTGGCCGTCGTGCGATTGAGCGCATTCTTCTTTCCGGGTCGCGCGAGCGTAATCCAGCCGATCGCTCCCTCGGCGCCCATTCTAACGTTGTTCATGGCGCTTTCGGGAGTCCGAGCCGCTTCGCAATTATGTCCGGTACGTCAATGACCATGCGAAGGAGTGCCGTCGAGTACACTTTGCCTTGGGCGTCGGTCTTGAGCGAGAGCGTACCGCCGCCGTCGAGCGCGCCATGCAGGAGAAAGTTGAGCGCGCCGAGGTTCGGCAGCTCGAAGCGGTCAACGGCACCTTCGATCATTCCGCGAAAGTGTTCGGCGACGGCTTTTTGTGTCACGAACTGATCGAGAACCGCGTACCAGCGCGGCTCGAGCGCGATCACGCCCACGTTGGCGGTGTCGCCTTTATCCCCCGATCGCGCGTGCGCGATGTCGAGAAGGCGAACTTTCATGCGAGGATGTCCACTTTGGTTTTCACAACCGATTTGTCCACGAGTGCCGGCCAATACGCGACAATCTCTTCGACCTTGGGTCTTCCGCCCGCGAATCCAGTGACGGTCGGGGGACCATTGAGCACGAGTGGTGCGATTTCTCGCGTGAATCGTTCCACCGCCGCGCGATCTGACCCGCGAACCCCGAATCGGAGCTGAACCTCAGGCGCATCGCGGCCGTCGCCGGCGAGACGCCCGTGAGTCGCGTTTGCACCAACGAACTCGGCGAGAATACGATCGAACTTGAGTCCAAGCCGGTCGAGCCGCTCGCGAAGAATCGTCTCGGCGAGCGTCGCCTTGTCGAGCGCGTCGGGCCACGCGTACACGAGCGTCCCAACCGCTTTGAAGCCCGCGCGATAGGCGATCGACACTTTCAGCTTGTCGGTGGGCGGCTTGCCCTTGATGCCCGAGACACTAACGCGATCGGTACCGTCATCGTCGAGGTGAATCGTCGTGAAATCGGCGATTACGTCGGGAGTGATGTACGAATGGGGATCGCCCATCTCGTATACGAGCTGCTCACTCACCGTCGGCACGGAGACTCTTCCGCCGGTGCCCGGGTGCTTCGTCACGACAAAGGTGCCATCGGCCTTCGCTTCGACCAGTGGATAGCCGACGTTGGCGAGATCAGGAATCGATCTCCAGTCGTAAAGACAATTGCCGCCCGAGCACTGCGCGCCGCACTCGATGATGTGGCCGGCGACGATTCCGGCGGCGAGCTGATCCCAGCTTTCAGCGCCCCACCCGAACTCGTATCGAAGAGGAGCCATGGTGAGGGCCGTGTCGGTCGACCGTCCCGTGATTACGACATTCGCTCCGCCGCGAAGCGCCTCCACGATCGGCTCAGATCCCAGGTAAGCGTTCGCCGAAAGAACCCGATCGCGGACGGTGGACAGCGGCTCTCCGGTTTCCATATTCGCGAGCGCATGTCCCTGACCGATCAGCTCGTCGAGTCTGCCGAGCAAATCGTCGCCGGTGACGACGCCGATCTTGAGCTTGTCCTTGCCGCTACGCTTAGCGCTGACGGACCTGACTGCTTCGGCGCAGCCGCGCGGATTGACGCCACCAGCGTTGGCGACGACCTTCACGCCGCGCTCGAGCACGGCCGGCAGGATGCTCTCCATGGCGCCCACGAAATCGCGGGCGTATCCCAACGACGGGTCTCGCTCTTTCTGCTTCTGGAGTATCGACATCGTGACTTCGGCCAGATAGTCGAGCATCAGATAATCGATCTGACCGCCTTCCACCTGTCGCCGCGGGGCGTCGAGGTCGTCGCCCCAGAACCCCTGGCCGGCTGCGACGCGAACCACTTCCTTCAATTGCTCGCTCCAAGTTGGGCCGGGAGGACGAACGGACCGAGATGCGGACCAGGATTGTGCAGAGACGCGCGGAGCGCGAGGCTCAGCATCTCACGGGTGTTCTCGGGATACACTATCGCATCGACGAATCCGCGCGCCGCAGCGTAGCGAGCGTCGAGCTGCTGCTCGTAGTCGGCGCGCATCTCTTCGACGGCGCCCTGAACGTCCTTCATCGGTGGGCCCCCACTCTTCTTCGCCGCTTCGAGCGCGGGACCATGCACTGCCTGGATCGCCGACTCTCCTTCCATCACCGCCATCCGGCCAGTAGGCCAGCTGAGAATAAAGTCAGGGTCGAAGCCCTGACCCGCCATCGCGTAGTATCCGGCGCCGGACGCGTGATTGATCGTGAGAACGATCTTCGGAACGAAAGCCGTCGCCATCGCTTCGACGAATCGCGCTCCCGCTCGGATTATTCCTTCCTGCTCCGCTTCCGTCCCGACCATGAAGCCCGACACGTCCTGCACGAAAACAAGGGGGATCCCGAGGCGATCGCAGCGATCGATGAAGTACGCGACCTTCTCCGCGCTCTCGGCGTAGATGATCCCGCCGAATCGCGGCTTCTCACCCTCGCGCGCCTTGATGAGTCCGCGCTGGTTCGCGATGACGCCCACTGTAATTCCGTCGATTCGCGCATCGCCGCAGATCATCTCCTTTGCGAGCCCCTCCTGGAACTCGTCGATGGCGCCGTTGTCGAAGAGCGCGCGAAGCACCTCGTGCATGTCGTAGGACATGCGGTGATCGGAGGGGAGCAGATCGTAGAGAGCGTCCGTCTTCGCTGTGTTTGCTCCTTCGCCCGCCATCAGGGCGACATCGCGGCTCGACGTGGGGAGACTCTCGATGAGATCGCGGATCTTCGCGATGCAGGCTTCATCGTTGTCGAGCGCGTAGTGCGCGACGCCGCTTATCTGCGTGTGAGTCGCGGCACCGCCCAACGTCTCGGCGTCGACGACCTGGCCCGTCGCTCCCTTTACGAGATTAGGTCCACCCAATCCCATGAAGGAGCTGCCCTTGACCATGAGGATCACATCTGACAGCGCGGGCAGATATGCGCCGCCCGCGACGCACTGGCCCATGACAGCCGCGATCTGCGGGATGCGCAGATAGCGACGCATGATCGAGTTGTAGTAGAAGATGCGCGCAGCGCCGTACTGGCCCGGAAACACGCCGCCTTGATAGGGCAGATTCACACCCGCCGAGTCGACGAGATACACGATGGGGATTCGACAGCGCATCGCGATCTCCTGCGCGCGCAGAATCTTCTTGATCGTCTCGGGCCACCAGGAGCCTGCCTTCACCGTCGCGTCGTTGGCAACGACGACCGTCTCGCGCCCGTGGACGCGAATGACTGAAGTCACGACGCCGGCGGAGGGAGCCTGGCCGTCGTACTGGTCGTATGCAACGAGAAGCCCGATCTCGAGCATGCTCGAGCCCGGGTCGCGGAGCAGCTCGACACGCTCACGCGCGGAGAGTTTCCCCTGTTTGTGCAGCTTCTCGATTTTCTTTGCGCCGCCAGCCTCGCGGAGCTTGCTCTCGAGTGAGCGCACCTGGTCGCTCAGCTCACGCAGGCGATTGCTCACTAGGCTTCCTGCTTTTCGCGCGCTCGGAACCAGTCCTTGATGTACGCGATCAGCTCACTCGTCGGAGTTCCGGGACCAAAGAGCTGCCCGATTCCCTGGGCTTGTAGAGCGTCTACATCTTCCCTGGGGATGATTCCCCCGCCCGTGATGAGGATGTCGTCGCGACCCTGCGCGCGAACAAGGTCATTTACGCGCGGAATGAGAGTCATGTGAGCGCCGCTCAGAATTGAGAGGCCAATCACGTCGACGTCCTCCTGAATCGCAGCAGCAGCGATCATCTCCGGAGTCTGATGGAGACCGGTATAAATCACTTCCATCCCCGCGTCCCGAAGCGCGGCGGCAACTACCTTCGCCCCGCGATCGTGTCCATCAAGTCCGGGCTTGGCGACGAGAACTCGAATTGGTCTCATAGAGATGTCAAAGTTAGCGGCAGCAACCGAGGGGCGGCAATCGGGCTTACGCGAGATGTCATTCTTTGCGCGCCACGAGGAGCATCTCGCTGGAGGTGCGGCGGAGCGATCTATCGTTGAATCCGTCGAATGCCTGCTCGACCACGAGTCCGGCATCCTGGCAGAGCTCGGACAGTCGCGTCGCGGTATAGAGGCGAAGACGATGCTCGCGAAATCCTTTCTTCGTGCCGCGCCTCCAGGTTGAGCGTACGGTGAGAACGCCCGATAAAGCGTCGAACTCACGCTCCTGCGCAAACAGCGTCTGGTCGCTTCCCGTCCACCAGTCTTTCGCCAGGAATCGCGCCATAACTCCGTCTCTACTTCCACCATGCCAGATGAGAACACCGCCGGGCTTCAGCACGCGCGCGAATTCCCGAATCACCTGTGCGTCGTCGCTCGGATGCGAAAAGAATCCGAACGACGTGAAGAGATTGAGCACGGCGTCGAAGCGTCCCTTCCAGCGCGCCGGCATCTTGCGCATGTCGCCGCGGGTGTATCGCAGATTTGGACCGACGCCGCGCTTGCGGGCGACAGCCAGCAGATCATTCGAGTAGTCGAGACCATCGACATCGAATCCGGCCTCCGCCAGCAGATGCGCGTGCCGGCCCTGGCCACACGGGACGTCGAGAATGCGCGATCCCGCCGGCAATCCCAGAAGCTCGATGAGCCGCGATCCCTCCTGGCGATCGCGCTCGAGGGTAAAAAGAGGGCCGTACTCCAGCAGATAGTGAGCGTCGAACGCGGACTCCCACCACTCTTTCGATTTCTTCAGAAGAACACTGGCTCGCGGTACGCGCCGAACACGGTCTCCATCGCCGCGCGAATCTCGTAGAGCGTGCAGTATGCGCGCGCGCAGTCGAGGATGTACGGCATCAGATTCTCGCTCGTCTTTGCCGCCCGACGAAGTGCCGCGAGGCGCGTTTCCACGATCCCGTTGTCGCGCTCGGCGCGCATTCTGGCCATTCGGCTACTCTGCTCGCGCTCCGTTTCTTCCGCGATCTTCAGGAGCTCGATCTTGAGCTCTGGCTCGTCGGTCACGAAGTCGTTGACACCCACGATCACCCGCCGGTGCTGCTCGATCTCCCACTGCTGCCTCGCCGCCGACTCGTTGATTTTCCGCTGGAGCCAGCCGGTTTCCAGTCCGCGCACCACGCCGCCGACTTCAGCGATCTGCTCGAACAACATCTCCGCCTCGCGCTCGAGCTCCGTCGTAAGTGTCTCGACGTAGTACGATCCGCCGAGCGGATCGATGACGTTGGGGACGCCAGTCTCGTAAGCGAGGACCTGCTGCGTGCGGAGCGCGACCTGCACCGACTCCTCCGTCGGGAGCGCGAGGGTTTCGTCCATGGAGTTCGTATGCAGCGACTGCGTTCCGCCGAGGACTGCCGCCATCGCCTGATAGGCGACGCGAATGACGTTGTTCATCGGCTGCTGCGCCGTGAGGGTTACGCCCGCGGTCTGCGAATGAAAACGCATCACGAGCGAACGCGGATCCTTGGCGCCATACCGCTCCTTCATGTGCCGCGCCCAAATGCGCCGCGCCGCGCGCAGCTTGGCGATCTCCTCGAAGAAATCGTTGTGGATGTCCCAGAAGAAGGAGAGGCGGGGCGCGAAGGTATCGACGTCCAGCCCCCGAGCAATGCCACGCTCGACGTAGGTGAATCCGTCAGCGAGCGTGAACGCAAGCTCCTGGGCAGCCGTCGCGCCCGCTTCGCGAATATGATAGCCTGAAATCGAGATGGTATTCCACTGCGGCACGTGCTCGGCGGACCACTCGAAGCAGTCGACGATGAGTCGAAGCGCGGGCTCGATGGGATAGACCCACGCGTGCTGCGCCATGTACTCCTTGAGGATGTCGTTCTGGATGGTGCCTCGCAGCTTGTGCGAATCGATTCCCTTTTTCTCCGCTGCCGCGATGTAGAAGCAGTAGAGAATTACCGCCGGCCCGTTGATGGTCATCGAGGTGGAGACCTCGTCGAGCGGAATTCCGTCGAAGAGGGTTTCCATGTCGGCGAGGCTCGAGATCGCGACCCCGCACTTTCCGACTTCGCCCTCGGATCTCGGGTGATCCGAGTCGTACCCCATGAGCGTCGGGAAATCGAACGCGACGGAGAGACCGGTCTGGCCGTGCGCGAGAAGAAACTTGTACCGCTCGTTCGTGTCGCGCGCACTCCCGAAGCCGGCGAACTGGCGCATCGTCCAGAGTCGTCCGCGATATCCGGTTGGGTGGACGCCCCGCGTGTATGGGTAAATCCCGGGCATCCCCAATGCAGCTGGATCCGTCTCAGCAGCATCGAGTGGGGTGTAGACCGCCTGCACCTCCCTCTCCGAGTTCGTGAACGCGATGTCGCGCAGCTCACCCTTCTCGTATTTCTTCCGCCACTCGGCGACCTCCTTCCGAAGCAGGCGCAGCTCGGCACTCTGCTCTTCGACCGTGGCGATCAGTTCCTTCTCGGCAACGCCCTTGGAAGCCGGGCTCTTTAGTTTGCTCACCGTTCGTGTTCTCCGGATACGAGCTCACCGCTCTGGCTGAGCAACTGGTTCGCGACGCCAAAGGGTGTCGAGGTGCCCGCTTCAACCGAGGGCAGCTGTTGCTCCAGCCAGGCAAGCGTTTTGGAATCCTTCCACAGCCTGTCGCTGACTTTGCGCTCCACGACGTCCATCACGCGCTCGCGCATGCGCTCGCGCCGACGCGCGTGCAGGGTGCCGCTCGACTCAAGATAAGCAAAGTGACGGTCGAACGCCGCGACGAGTTCAGCGATTCCTTCCTGCTTCGTCGCCACCGCGCTCAGCACCGGGGGCGTCCACGTCGTGGGATTTTGCACTGCGGCAGCTTCACGTGCGGTTCGTGCTGGATTCATTCGCTTGAGATCTACCCCGTGGTGCGCGGGCGTGTTGCCGAACGACACTCCCTTCCGCAGTCCGAGCATCAGCTCGACGTCATTTCGTAGCCGGTCAGCACCGGGGCGATCCGCCTTGTTCACGACGAAGATGTCCGCAACCTCCATCACGCCGGCCTTGAGAGTCTGAATCGAATCTCCGGATTCCGGCACGAGGATGAGCGCGGTGGAATCCGCTGTCCGCGCGACGTCGAGCTCGGACTGACCGACGCCTACTGTCTCGATCAGCAAGCGATCGAAGCCAAACGCATCGAGAACGTCAGCGACTTCGCGCGTCGCCGCGGCGAGACCACCGAGCGAGCCGCGCGTTGCCATGGACCGAATGAACACGCCCGGATCGAGCGCGACGTTCTCCATCCGCACGCGATCGCCAAGCAGCGCGCCACCTGTGAACGGCGACGTGGGATCCACCGCGATCACGCCGACCGTGAGGCCTTCGTCTCGAAAGTGCTTCGCAAGCAGTGCAGTGATCGTGCTTTTGCCGGCGCCCGGCGGACCGGTGAGACCAATGCGTTTCGCCCGCCCCGTCCGCGGGTGAAGTGTGCTCAGGATTTTCTCGAACCCGTCGCGGTGGTTCTCGACGATGCTGACGACGCGCGCCAGAGCCGCCGGCTTGCCGGCGTCGAAGTCCTCCAGCAGGCGCTCAGATGACACGCGCCACGATCCTTTCCTGCTTCCGCCACATCGGCGACGTAGTACGCGTGGCGCCGAGTGGATGATCGTAACCAAGGACGTGCAGCGTGCCGTGCACGACTAGCCGCAGCAGCTCTTCCTGCGCGGACACGCCCTGGCGTTTGGCATTGGCGCGCGCGATCTCGGCGCAGATGTAGATGTCACCGACAACGGGCCCGCGCCGGCCATGGCGGCCGAGACCAAACGAGATCACATCGGTGGGACCGCGATGTCCCAGATAACGCTGATTGAGCTCCGACATTGCCGCTCGACCGACAAAGGTTATCGAGAGCATTCCGTTCGTCACGTGTTCCGCTTTGAGCGCGGCCGTTGCGGCCGCCTTGATCCGCTCCCTCGATACCAGCAGGCGGCGCACCGTCGAGGAGACATCGATCGCGAGACTCACGAAAGGAAGTGGGACGCCCGGTTCGAGTCTATGGTCTACGTCCCCGCATCTTCCGCATAGGCCTTGATGATCTCACGCACCAGCCGATGGCGCACGACGTCCGCGTCCGACAGATAATAAAACCCGATTCCGTCGATACCGGGCAGGATGCGCTCGATCTGCACCAGCCCCGAGTCCTCGCGCTTGGGCAGGTCAATCTGCGTTTTGTCGCCGGTGATGACAGCCTTGGAATTCACGCCGAGTCGGGTGAGGAACATCTTCATCTGCGCGGCGGTTGCGTTCTGCGCCTCGTCGAGAATCACGAACGCGTCCGCCAAAGTACGTCCGCGCATGTAAGCCAGCGGAGCGATCTCGATCGTGCGCGTCTCGAGAGATTTCTGCACGCGCTCCGGCGGCATCATGTCCTCGAGCGCGTCGTAGAGGGGACGCAGATAGGGATCGACCTTCGCTTGCATATCGCCGGGAAGGAAGCCGAGGCTTTCGCCTGCTTCCACCGCCGGTCGTGCGAGAACGATCCGCCGGACGCGCTTTCTTGCCAGTGCGTCGACGGCGGCAGCGACGGCGAGATAGGTCTTTCCCGTGCCGGCGGGCCCGATGCCGACGACGATGTCGTTCTCCGCCATCAGCTTCATGTACTCGGCCTGACCGTTCGTCTTCGCCTGGATGATCTTTCGCACGCCCGGCAGGACGATGCGCGTCTCGCTGTCGGTTCCGTTTCCGTTGCCGTCACGCGGACCCTCAATGCTCATGCGGAGCACGTCATCGGCGGTGAGAGGCATCTGCTGTTTGGCCGTGTCAATCATTCGCTGCGCGATCGGGATCGCGCGGGCGACGGCGTCTGCGTTTCCGCTTATCGCCAGTGTCTCGCCGCGAAGCGCGATCTTCGCGCCGGTCTGTTTCGCGAGCTCGACCAGGTTTTCGTCGTTGACGCCGGCCAGCGTCAGCATGTCTGCGCCTTCTGTCGAGAGGCGCTGAATCGTTGTCTCTTCGCTCACGTCAGTTGGTCATGTTCTGAAGATGTAGGTCCCTCAGGTCTTCGGGTGGCACCGGTGACGGCGCGTTCTCGAACAGAGCCCTCGCCGCGGTGGTTTTTGGAAATGCGATCACGTCGCGCAATGATGACGCCCCGGCGAGCATCATCGCAATTCTGTCGAAGCCGAGCGCGATGCCGCCGTGCGGCGGCGCGCCGCCGCTCAATGCGTCGAGCAAAAACCCAAAGCGTCCCTGCGCGCTCTTTTCGTCTATTCCGAGCAGCCCGAGGATACGCCGCTGCAATCCGGGATCGTTGATGCGGATACTTCCGCCACCAAGCTCGGTTCCGTTGAGCACCACGTCGTAGGCGAGTGCCCGCGCCTTTTCGGGCGCGGAATCCAGCAGCCCGATGTCGTCAGGGTGCGGCGCCGTGAAGGGATGGTGCACCGAGCTGAGCGCGCCGTTCTGCTCGCGAATGAACATCGGAAAATCGGTGACCCAGAGAAAGGAATTCGTTTTCTCGGGAACCATCGACATCCGCTGGGCGACATCCTGCCGCGCGCGATCGAGCGCCGGACTGGAGATGTGCTCCGCCCCGGCTACCAGGAGACAGAGATCGCCTTCACCAATACCGAGTTGCTTGGCGCCTGCGTCGCTCAGAAACTTCGCGGCTGGCCCCTCGAGGCCATTCGGACCCCGCTTGAGCCGAATGAGTCCGCCCGCTCCCGCTGATTTGGCGATCGCTTCGATTTCGTCGACCTGCTTGCGGGACAACGTCGCGCCGCCAGGAATCTTGAACCCACGCACCCGGCCGCCCGCGGCCAGGGCAGCGTTCGTGATGCTGAACTCCGACCCGCGAAATGCGTCGCTCGCGTCGAACAGCTCGAGAGAATATCGGAGATCCGGGCGATCGGACCCGAATCGCTCCATCGCTTCGGCGTAAGTGAGTCTCGCGAAGCGCGACGGGATCGGCTGGCCGGCTTGCTGGAACAGCGCGGCGAGGAGTCCCTCTGTCAGGCCGATGATGTCTTCCGGCTCGATGAACGACGCCTCGATGTCGATCTGCGTGAATTCCGGCTGCCGGTCGGCGCGGAGATCCTCGTCGCGGAAGCAGCGGGCGATCTGGAAGTAGCGATCGAACCCTGAGATCATCAGCAGCTGCTTGTACAGCTGCGGCGACTGCGGAAGCGCGTAGAACTCGCCAGGATGCACTCTGCTCGGAACCAGGTAATCGCGAGCCCCTTCCGGCGTCGGCTTGGTGAGAATCGGAGTCTCGATCTCGAGAAAGCCGCGCTCGTCGAGAAAGCGGCGCGTCGCCTGCTGCAGGTTGTGGCGCAGAATGAGATTCTTCTGAAGATCCGACCGGCGAAGGTCGAGGTTGCGATGCTTGAGCCGCAGCTCCTCGGCGGGAAGCTTCTCGCCCCTGCCGCGCGCAACTGGGATCGCTGGAGTCTCTGCTGGCCCAACGACCTGAAAATCTTGGGCGCGCACTTCGATGTCGCCCGTCTCCATTTCGGCGTTCCGCATCTCGGCCGGACGGGCAGCGACTTCCCCTTCGATAAGGATCACGGTCTCGAGGCCGAGCTTCCCGGCTCGGTCAATCGTATCGGCGGATGCCCACCGCGGATCGAACGAAACCTGGACGATACCCGCGCGATCGCGGAGGTCCAGGAAGACAATTCCGCCGAGATTTCGCGTGCGGTGCACCCAGCCACCGAGTTTGACTTTGGCGCCAGCGTGCGGCGCTCTCAGCTCGCCTGCCAGATGCGTGCGCTTGGCCGTCGCGAAACGGGACGAAGAAGGCGTGGAGGTCAGCGCCGCGGGGAGTGGGTCGAGAAAGGCATCAAGAGGGGTTAAATTTAGTAGTCGCATAGACTTGGTGGAAGGAGCATGATACAGAAAAACACAGATCGGGAGGCCGCGCCCGCTAAGAGGAACCTCCTGAACATGCTCCCTTCCGAGGCCGAGCAGATCCTGAGGGATTTTGCCGTCGCCAACCGCGAAAAGCCGTTCCGCGGATCGCAGGTCGTACGGCACCTCTGGCAGAACCCGGCGCCGAGCTTCGACGCGATGACTGACCTGCCGGCGGCATTCCGCACGCTCCTCGACAACCACTTTACGATTCCCAGGTTGGCGCTCGCAACGCGGCAATCGTCCAGCGACGGCACCGAGAAGTTTCTCTTCCGTCTCGACGACGGCGAATTCATCGAGACCGTCGCGATCCCCGAAGGGTCACGCCTCACTCTGTGCATCTCATCGCAGGCCGGCTGCGCGCTTCAATGCGCGTTCTGCGCCACGGGGGCGATGGGCTTTACACGCAACCTTCAGATGTTCGAGATCGCGGGTCAGGTGCGCGAGATGAAGCTGCTCGACCCACCGAAGACCGTGACGAACGTCGTCTTCATGGGAATGGGTGAGCCTCTTATGAACTGGAGAGCCGTCGACCCCACGCTCACCGTCCTCAACGCACCTGCCGGCCTCGGCATTGGCGCGCGCCATATCACCGTCTCCACCGTCGGAGTGCTGCCGGGAATCGTCGCCCTTGGTGAACGGCCGGAACAGTTCCGTCTCGCAATCTCCATTCACGCGCCGAACGACGAGCTGCGCCAATCGCTGATGCCGATCAACACCAAGTATCCCCTCGCGAGCGTGATAGACGCCGCGAAAGTGTTCGATCGCCGTGTGACGTTCGAGTATGTGATGCTTGGCGGAATAAACGACGGCGCCGACCAGGTGGCGGAGCTCGCAGATCTCGCACGAGAATGCCGCGCGTTCGTGAATCTCATTCCGCTCCACCCCGGTGGGGCCGGTGATTTTACTCCCAGCTCCTCCGAGCAGATTCACTGGTTCGCGCGTCGCCTCAGAGTAGCGGGCGTCGAGGTCGCGGTGAGAAAGAGCCGCGGCATGGACATCGCCGCGGCGTGCGGCCAGTTACGGGTGGAACGGCAGCGCAGGCGCGCGCCAATCGGCGCCGAGGATGACGGTAACATCCAGGTAGCGTGAGCTGTCGGGACGCTCCAGCACTGCGGCGTTCATGGCTCGTCCCACACGCGCGGCCCAGTCCGGATGTCCGGAGCGATCGAGGACGAGCGTAGTCGGCATTTGATCCGGATTTGTGCCGGACCCCACGACGTCGAACCCGTGCTCCCGTAGAAACTGAGTCGCACGACGCGCCAGACCTTTCGTTCGCGTGCCATTCAATACCTCGACTTTTATACGAACCCCTGCGGGGGGTTTTGCGTTGTCAGGCACGGCGACCACTGTGTTGCGCGTCCGGCTGTTCAACGCCCGCACCCCGAACCAGGCCAGTAGACCCACTGCGATCAGCGCGAGGAAGATCCTGCCGTAGCGACGCCCCTTGAGGCTCACCGCAGACTGTTCCAGAGCTCGACGGTCTCGGGGAAAATGTGGTTTCCTTCGCGCACCGACCATTCCAGCCGGAAGCGAACAACCTGGCGAAACACGCCCTCGAAGTTGTGCGGAACCTGGCTCGCCAGGAACCCGCGGTCCTCGGCGAGAAACTTCCGGCCCGGCTCGAGATAGTCAGCCATGTAAAGTGCTCGCCCCGTTCGATCCCAGCTCGCATGACCAACGGTGTGATAACGAATCGCATCGATGAGACTCTGCCTTCGTTCGCCTTCCTCCTCGAGCTTGATCGCCACTGCCGGACCGTGCAGCAATCCATCGGGGGACGTGCGATCGCCGGTAATCTCGCGCAGCTCCGCGATCGGCGCATCGCGCAGCGCATCGTGCCACGTGCCGGCGTCGATCCACATGTTGGCCTCATCTGGGCTCAAGCGCATCGCAGCGCCCCAGGCGCGAAGGAGTGACGTGACGCGCTGTATGTGCGCGAAGCGCCTCTCGCTCACTTCAGCCCATACGGGCAACCCCGACTCCGTGACGCGAGGCATTAGAAGATGATGTTGTCGATGAGTTTCGTCTCGCCCACACGGACGGCGCCGACGGCCGCGTCGCCGTGGCGCACAGTGTTGACGCGCTGAAATGTGTCGGCGTTCACCGCCGCGAGGTAGCGCGGGGTCAGTCCAGTGACGCGCTCCAGCATGCGCCACCCGATCGCCTCGAGGGCGCTCGCTCGCCGCTCGCCCTTGGCGAATGCGTCGCGCATCGCGAAAAGCGCCTTGGACAGTTTCAGCCCCAGCTCCCGGTCCTTTGCAGAGAGATACCGATTACGACTCGACATCGCCAAGCCATCCGGATCTCTCAGGATCGGAACGACGTGAATGCCTACGGCGAAGTTGAGATCTCGCACCATCGCCTTGATGCACGCCACTTGCTGAAGATCCTTCTGGCCGAAGACAGCCACGTCCGGCATCACCACGTTGAACAGCTTCGCGACAACGGTGAGCACCCCCTCAAAGTGGTGCGGCCGCACCGCCCCTTCCCACTCTTTCCCAACGCTGCCGGGATGCACGATTACCACCGGGGCATGCTCGGGATACATGTCCTCTTTCGTTGGCGCGAAGACAAAATCGACTCCCCTCCCCTCCGCGAGCTTCGAGTCCTGGTCGAGCATACGTGGATATCTGTCGAAGTCCTCGCTCGGCCCGAACTGCAGCGGATTGACGAAGATGCTCATGACGACGATGTCTGCCATGCGCTTCGCCTCGTCCACCAATGTGAGATGTCCCTCGTGTAGCGCGCCCATCGTCGGAACAAAGGCGATGCTCTTGCCATTCGCTCTCGCGTTCGCAACAACCCCGCGCATCTCGGCCAGTGTTTCGACGGACTGCATCGCTAGAAGCTGTGGTCCGCGTCTGGATAAGCGCCGCTTCTTACATCGCGCGCCCAGTCGCCGATCGCGGAGCGCACCTCCTCCGCCATCTCCGCGTATTTCTTGAGGAACTTGGGCTCGAATGTGTCGTTCAGTCCCAGAACGTCGGGAAGAACAAGCACCTGACCGTCGCACTCCACACCGGCGCCAATACCTATAGTTGGAATCCCCACCGCTTTCGTCACGCGGGCGGAGACGGCAGCTGGAACGAGCTCCAGGACTATCGCGAACGCTCCCGCCTCCTCCAGTCCTTTCGCCTCCGTAACGAGTCGTTCCGCACCTTCTTCCTCGCGCCCTTGGACACGCGCGCCACCCAGCGTGTTGACCGACTGAGGTGTAAATCCGATGTGCGCGACAACGGGGATCCCGGTGCGCACGAGCGCGTGAACCGTATCCAGCATCTCTGGACTTCCACCCTCGACTTTGACCGCGCCGGCCCCCGATTCCTGAATCGCGCGCCCGCAGTTGAGCACCGCGCTCTCGATGCTCGCCTGGTAAGAAAGGAAGGGCATGTCGATTATGATCAGGGCCCGCTTCGCGCCGCGCCGCACCGCTGAGGCGTGATAGATCATGTGATCGAGAGTCACGGGAAGCGTCGAGGAGTATCCCATGATCGCCGTTCCAACGGAGTCGCCGACGAGAATCGCGTCAACTCCCGATTCGTCCACGAGTCTGCCGAACAGAGCGTCGTACGCCGTCATCACGACGAGCTTCTCCCCTTTGCGCTTGCGCTCCGCGAAATCCCGCACCGTCACAGGACGCTGTTCCGATTTGGGCTTATTCAACTCGCGCGCTCCGCAGCTCCGAGAGCTCCCGCAGCCAGAAATCGCGATTGGACAGCTCAGGATGCGGCACCGTGAGTCCGGGCTCGCGCACCGCCTGCTTCTCGAACAGGACAATGTCCAGATCGAGAGTGCGAGGCCCCCAGCGGGCGTCGCGAACGCGACCGGCGTCGA
>Ga0207707_10002386_pt1 | contig 16904 bp, 16 predicted proteins | sample KBSC83BmetaG_FD_184336 | JGI IMG/M metagenome (GOLD analysis project Ga0207707, IMG submission 184336) | Corn rhizosphere microbial communities from Kellogg Biological Station, Michigan, USA - KBS C8-3B metaG (SPAdes) (version 2) | ecosystem: Host-associated > Plants > Roots > Rhizosphere ...
GACTCGCGCCATCCATGGCGCTCGCCCTACGGGCTGCCTGCGGCATTCGCGTTTGCACTCCTGCAAACGCAGTCGGGTTCCGCATCCGATGGAACCGGGTGCGGCCCCGGAATGACGACAATGTTGTTGCTTTTCCGTTGGTCTTCGGCTTCACAATGCTTCTGAGGCAAAGTCGGCCAGCCGCGACCGTTCGCCCCGGCGCAGCGTGATGTGTGCGGCGTGCGGCCAATGCTTGAAACGATCGACCGCGTAGGTGAGGCCTGAAGTCGTTTCGGTGAGGTACGGCGTGTCGATCTGCTCGACGTTGCCGAGGCAGACGATCTTGGTGCCGGGGCCGGCGCGCGTCACCAGTGTCTTCATCTGCTTGGGCGTGATGTTCTGCGCCTCGTCGATGATCAGGTAGCGCGAGAGAAAAGTGCGGCCGCGCATGAAGTTGAGCGAACGGATCTTGATGCGCGAGGCGAGCAAATCGTTCGTCGCCTGGCGTCCCCACGAACCGCCTTCCTCGGGATTGGTCAGCACTTCGAGGTTGTCGGTGAGCGCGCCCATCCACGGCGTCATCTTTTCCTCTTCGGTGCCGGGCAGGAAACCGATGTCCTCGCCAACGCTGACCGTCGCCCGGGTCATGATGATTTCGCGGTAGCGCTGCTGGTCCATCACCTGGGCGAGGCCAGCGGCCAGCGCCAACAAGGTCTTGCCGGTGCCGGCGGTGCCGAGCAGGGTGACGAAGTCGATGTCCGGGTCCATCAGCATGTTCAGCGCGAAATTCTGTTCGCGGTTGCGCGCGGCGATGCCCCATACGCTGTGCGCGGTGCTGGTGTAGTCGTGCAGCAAGGCGAGTTTGGTCTTGTCGCTCGCTTGATCGAGCACGCGCAGCTCGACGCTGTTTTCGCCGGGCAGGTACAGGCACTCGTTGGGTTGCCAGTTCTCGTCGTCGCGGGGTGTTACCTCATAGAACGTCTGTCCGCGTTCCGACCACGAACGCAATTCCGGATGGCGATCCCAGAAGTCGGCGGGCAGTTCCGCGGCGCCGGTGTACAGCAGCGAAAAATCGTCCAGCGCGCGGTCGTTCTCGTAATCCTCGGCGGCGATGCCGGAGATCGTCGCCTTGATGCGCAGGTTGATGTCTTTCGACACCAGCGCCACCGCGGCATCCGGATTGTGTTCGCGCAAGTCCAGGATCGCCGCGAGGATGCGGTTGTCGGCCTTGCCCTGGCCATTGCTGGTTTGCGTCTGGAAGTACAAGCGTCCATTGGCGCCACTGCTGCGCAGCTTGATGCCGTCGGGTTGCTGGAGCGGCACGCCGTCGGCGATGCCGTGGCTGTTGTTGCGCTCGATCAGTTCGTTGAGGAAGCGGCTGGTTTGGCGTGCATTGCGCGCGACTTCCGACACGCCCTGTTTCTTTTCGTCCAGTTCCTCCAGCACCGTCATCGGGATGAACACGTCGTGTTCTTCGAAGCGGAAAAGTGCGGTCGGATCGTGCAGCAAGACATTGGTGTCCAGCGCGTAGATGCGCCGGGCGGCGGGCTTCGGCATGCGGGCTCCGGAAAAGGATGATGAGTCGGGTGCGCTGGACGGGCGCGTTGCGGCGGAGGAACGAACGGACTTGCTCACTTGGCGGGGATCGCATCCAGGACAGCTTGCGCGTGGCCGGGCACTTTCACCCCGCGCCATTCCTGGACCAGCTTGCCGTCGGGGTCGATGAGAAAGGTGCTGCGATCGACGCCGAGGTATTCACGGCCATACAGTTTTTTCTGCTTGATCACGTCGAAGGCCTTGCACCAGGTTTCATCGGTGTCGGCGACGAGTGTGAAGGGCAGGCCCAGTTTTTCCTTGAATCCGTGGTGCGAACGCGCGCTGTCGCGCGACACGCCGACGATCGAGGCGCCGCGGCGCTTGAATTTTGTGTACAGGTCACGGAAATCGCCGGCTTCGCGGGTGCAGCCGGTGGTGTTGTCCTTGGGGTAGAAATACAGCACGACCCATTGGTCTTTCAGGTCGGCGAGCTTCAGCGTGTCGCCCGACTGGGTGGTGCCGGAGAGTTTGGGAGGCTTGTTGCCGATCTTGGTCATAAAAATGGATCCCGGCTTTCGCCGGGATGACGATTAAAGGAAGGTTGCACTTTAAAACTTCACCGGATCCATGATCGCGTCGAGGTTCAAACCGTCGCACATTTCCATGAATTCGTCACGCAGTTCCGCGATGCGGGTGTCGGCCGGGATGCCGACGGTGAGCTGCGCCTGGAACATGTCGGCGCCGGTCTGCATGGCTTGGTAACGCATCGAGGACATCTGCTCGATGCTGATCGAGCGGCGGTTGAAGAAGTCGATCAACTCGACCAGCACGCCCGGCTTGTCGGCCGCGACCACCTCGACCATGTACGGCAGCAGGTGGCTTTGCTGGTCGCGCGATTGGGTGCGGTAACTCAGGATGTGCAGATTGTCGCTGCGGCCGATGCGGGCCAGCGCGTTCTCCAGCTTGGCGATGGCGTCCCAGCCGCCCTTGGCCAGCAACAGCACCGAAACGTCGGCGCCGACGGTGGCGACGCGCGATTCCACGAGGTTGCAACCTGCGTCGGCGATGCGCCGCGACAGCACCAGCAGCGGAGAATCCGCGGCGGGAGCGACCGCCTGGATCAGCAACTGGTGATCGGTGGTGGGACGCGCGTGGGCTTGGTTCAAGCGGGTGACGGTCTTGAGGTTCACGCGGCAAGAATAGTGGTGTCGGTCAACGTTTCCAATGCGATCATGTTTTTGCGCTCGTCCCTGATCGCTGCTTCGAAAACCCAGTGGCGGGAATCGAAGTAAAAGGCGGTCTGGGGGACCAGAACGGGCATCCATGCCCTGACTTTTCACAACAGCCGCTTCGAGCAGACGTTTACAGCTGCTTCGAGCAAGCGTTTACAGCCGTTGCGGGTGCCGTATCATGCAGCGTTTGCACCGAGGTGGAGTCGCGCTTGGAAGTCAATGGCAGCCTGTGCGCCATCGCGACCCCGTTCGACGTGGGCGGCGCGCTCGACCTGCCCGCATTCGGGCGGCTGATCGATTACCAATTGGACGGCGGCACCCAAGGCATCGTGGTGGCCGGTTCCACCGGCGAAGCCCACATGCTGGACGAGCACGAATACGAGCGCCTGCTGGCGTTCGCGGTGGAGCGCGTCGCCCATCGGGTGCCAATCATCGCCGGCACCGGTGAAGCGGCCACGTCGAAAACCATCGCGCTGACGAAACGCGCGCAGGCGCTGGGTGCCGACGCGGCGCTGGTGGTGACGCCTTATTACGTGCGTCCGACCCAGGACGGCTTGCGCCGCCACTTCGGCGAGGTTGCCGCGCAGGGGGGGCTTCCCGTGGTGATGTACAACGTGCCCTCGCGCACGGGTTGCGACATGCAGCCGGAAACGGTCGCGGCCCTGCGCGACCTCGACGGCATCGTCGGGATCAAGGAGGCCGTCGGCACCCCCGAACGCATTGCGGCGATCGCGCAACTTCGGCGGCCGGGATTTGTCTATCTGTCCGGTGACGATGGCAGCGCGGCCGATGCAATGCTGGCTGGCGCAGGAGGCGTGGTCTCGGTGGTGAACAATCTGGTGCCGAAATTGTTCCGAACGCTGTGCGATGCGGCGTGCGGCGGCGATCGCACGGCCGCCATGCAGCATGCTGCGCGCCTCGCGCCCTTGCTGAACGCGCTCGACTGCGCGCCCAACCCGATCCCCGTCAAGGCCGGCCTGGCCGAGCTGGGTCTGTGCAGGGCGGCGTTGCGGCTGCCGCTGGTCGAGTTGCCCCCCTCCGCGGCGCGGACGCGCTTGCGCGACACACTGCTTCCCCTTGCTGGCGTCACCACACCCTGATCATGCACAATGCGCCCATGAAACGAACCCTGATTCCGTTGCTCCTTATCGCGTCGGTCGCGCTCGCCGGCTGCCAGACCATCAAGTCCCACAATCCGTTCCGGCACAAGGAACCGGCCTACAAGGCCGCGCAACAGGAACAGCCGCTCGAAGTGCCGCCCGGCATGGACCAGCCGCCGACCACCGAAGCGCTGGCCATTCCGGAAGCCGGGAACGGCGCGCAGGCGGGCACAGCGGCACCTTCCGAAACCGGCGCACCTGCCATGACGCAGGCGCAGGCCAGCGGTGGCACGAGCGGCACCAGCCTCACCCTTCCGGATACGCCCGACAGTGTTTACCGCCGCGTCGGGCTGGCGCTGGCGCGCGGTGATGCCGGTCAGGTGACGGCCCACGATGATGCCGCGCATACCTACCAGGTTGCGGTGGATACCGTCGTCACCAAGAAGGCGGAAGGCGGCTTCTTCCATCGCATGTTCCACCACGGCAAGAGCGAAACCGTGAAGGGCGCGGTCACCATCAGCGTCGCGCCGTCGGGCACCGGCAGCGTGGTCAGCGCGCAGGGCGATGCCGATGCCGCCGCGCGCGTGATGACCGTCCTGCAACAGAGATTGGGCGGCGGCTGAATTCCGCGCACGCATTTAAACGAAAACGCCGCCCTCGGGCGGCGTTTTCGTTTGCGGAGTCATCTTTCCAATAGCGGCAACTTGTCCGTCTTGCCGTCCCACTCCTTCGCGTCGGGCGGCGAATCCTTGCGCTCGGTCAGCACCGGCCAGATCTTCGCCAGCTCCGCGTTCAACGCGATATAACCTTCCTGTCCGGCGGGCACATCGTCCTCGGGGAAGATTGCGAGCGCGGGACATTCCGGCTCGCACAACGTGCAATCGATGCACTCATCCGGATCGATCGCGAGGAAGTTCGGTCCCTCGTGGAAGCAATCGACCGGGCACACCTCCACGCAGTCGGTGTACTTGCACTTCACGCAGTTGTCGGTAACGACGAAGGTCATGGGCAGCAGGGAGCAATTGATCGCTTCAATCCGGAATGATCGCACACATGCAGCTTCAATCGAAGCGGCTGTTGTGAAAAGTCAGGCCATGGGTGGCCGTTCCGGTCTGTCGCGGGCGCGACTAGCGAGGGGTGTCGCGGACGAGAACGAAGCAGCGATCAGGGATCGATCACACAAACATGGCGCTCCCTGCGGGACTCGAACCCGCGTTACCGCCGTGAGAGGGCGATGTCCTGGGCCACTAGACGAAGGGAGCGTGGCGCCGCGCAGCGCGCTAGTATATCGGACTTCGTGCCGCGCATTCGCGGTATGTCCTTTGCACGGATGTTTCCCATTGAGTTCCGATTCGCCGGCCTCCGGCCATAGCCAGTCTCTGCCGCGCGTCATACCGCGCGCGCAGCACAACGTGTCCCGCAAGCAGGTCAGCCGTGGTGCGTTGAAGGTGCTGTACGGACTCAAGGATGCAGGATTTCGTGCGTGCCTGGTGGGCGGCGCGGTGCGCGACCTGTTGCTGGGGCGCCAGCCCAAGGACTTCGACATCGCCACCGACGCGACGCCCGAGGACGTGAGGAAGCTGTTCCGCAACTGCCGGTTGATCGGGCGGCGGTTTCGCCTCGCGCACGTCATCTTCGGACCGGAGATCGTCGAAGTCGCGACGTTCCGCGGCACTGGCGAAGGCGATGCCAGCGAGGATCGCCACGTGGTCGACGGCCGCATCCTGCGCGACAACGTCTGGGGCAGCATCGAGGAAGATGCGCTGCGTCGCGACTTCCGCGTCAACGCGCTGTACTACGACATCGCCGATTTCAGCGTGATCGATTACGTCGGCGGCATCGAGGATCTCGAACAGAAGCGCCTGCGCCTGATCGGCGATCCGGCTACGCGTTACCGCGAAGATCCGGTGCGCATGCTGCGCGCGGCGCGGCTGGCGGCAAAACTGGATTTCGTGATCGACGCGGAAGCCGCGGCGTCATTGCATGAACTCGGGCATCTGCTGACGGATGCTCCGTCCGCGCGGCTGTTCGACGAATGCCAGAAGATGTTCCTCGCGGGCTACGGTCTCGCGAGCTTCCGCATGCTGGTGAAGTACGACCTGCTGCGGCACCTGTTTCCCGGTACGGTGCACGCGCTGGCGCACGACAAGTCGGGTGCGCTGCTGACTCTGGTCGAGCGCGGCCTCGCCGGCACCGACGCACGCGTGGCCGACGGTCGTCCGGTGACGCCGGCGTTCCTGTTTGCGGTACTGCTGTGGGGCGAAGTGGCGACGCTGGCGGCGCAATTGCTCGCCGACGGCACGGTGCAATCGCTGGCGTGGCAGCGCGCGGCGCACCGGGTGATGGCGGAGCAGGGCAAGCGCGTGGCCATTCCGCGTCGCTTCGGTTATGCCATCGAGGACATCTGGGCACTGCAACCGCGCTTCGCCGAACGCACCCGCAAACGCGTATTCCGTCTGATGGCGCACCCGCGTTTTCGCGCGGCCTACGATTTCCTGCTGTTGCGTGGCGCCGAATCGGAGGCGCTGCGCGAATCCGGTGCGTGGTGGACCGAAATCCAGGCGTTGCCGCCCGATCAGGTTTCCGAGCAGTTGGCGCCCAAGACGGCCGCCGCCAACACCGCCGCCGACACCGGTGAAAAACCCGCGGGCAGCGGGCGTCGCCGCCACCGCGGCGGCCGGGGGCGCAAGGCCGCAGTGCCGAAATCCGATTCGTCCGAATGACGCATGGCTGAAACCGTCACCGCCTGCGTTGCGCTGGGCAGCAATCTCGATGACCCACGCGTGCAGGTGGAACGCGGATTCGCGGCGCTTGCGGCGCTGCCGAATACCGTTGTGCGCGCACGCTCGCGGTTGTATCGCACGCCGCCGTGGGGCTTGGTCGACCAGCCCGACTTCATCAACGCCGCCGCACGGCTGGAAACAACCCTGGCGCCGCGCGAACTGCTCGACGCGTTGCTTGCCATCGAAGCCCGTGCAGGCCGCGTACGCGGAGCACGCAACGGTCCGCGAATCCTCGATCTGGACCTGCTGCTGTACGGCGACCATGCCATCAACGAACCGGATCTCGTGGTGCCGCATCCGCGCTTGCACGAACGCGCCTTCGTGCTTTTGCCGCTGGCCGATATCGCGCCCGATCTGGAAGTGCCGGGGCAGGGCCGCGTGGCTGAACTATTGGAGCATGTCGACACTGCCGGTTGTGTGCCGATTGGGTGATCCACCACGGATATACTCAACAGATGCTGAAGATATACCGCGATATCACCGGGCCGTGCCTGGCGCCGGACGGCAGCGCGCTCGCGATCGGCGCATTCGATGGCCTGCACCGCGGCCACGCCGCGCTGCTTGCGAAGGTGCGCGAACGCGCGACCAAGCGCGGTCTTGTCGCGGCGGCGGTGAGCTTCGAGCCCTTGCCACGCAGTTATTTTTCGCCCGCGCCCTTGAAGCGGCTTTCCTCGGTGCGCGAAAAGTTGTGCGGGTTCGCCGACGCAGGCATCGAGACATTGTTGCTGCTGCGCTTCAACGCCGCGCTGGTGGGCGCGAGCGCCGAAGATTTCGTGCGCGACGTGCTGGTCGCGCGGATGGGCGCGCGTGAAATCTGGGTGGGCGCAGATTTTCGCTTCGGCCACAATCGTGTCGGCGATGTGGCACTCCTCGAAGCCATGCAAGGCGAAGGCGGTTACGAAGTGCGTGTGCTGGATGCCGTGTCGAATGGCGACGGCGAGCGTGTGTCGGCTTCGCGCGTGCGCGGCGCATTGACGGCCGGCGATTTCGCGCATGCGGCCGAGTTGCTGGGCCGCCGCTTCACCATCGGTGGACGCGTGGTGCCCGGCCAGCGCATGGGCCACCAGCTCGGCTATCCCACCGCGAACATCCGGCTGGGCAAGCGCGTCTCTCCGGTATCCGGCATCTTCGCGGTACGCGTACGCGTCGGCGACAAGTGGTGGCCGGGCGTGGCCAGCCTGGGCGTGCGCCCGACGATCGCGGGCGGCGGCGAGCCATTGCTGGAAGCCCATCTGTTCGATTTCGATGGCGATGTCTACGGCCAGCGCATCGAAGTCGAGTTCGTCGCCAAGTTGCGCGACGAGCAGAAATTCGCCGGTCTGGATGCGCTGCGCGCGCAGATGGATCGGGATGCCGTGGAAGCGCGGCGCATTCTTGCGGACAACCCTGACTTTTCCGGAGCCATCGCGTGAGCCGCGACTACAAGCAAACCATCAACCTTCCGCAGACCGCGTTCGCGATGAAGGCCGACCTCGCGAAACGCGAACCGGCGATGCTGACCGATTGGGAATCGTCGCAGCGTTATGCCGAGCTGCAAAAGCGTACTGGCAATCGCGCGCACGCGTTCATCCTGCACGATGGTCCGCCGTACGCGAACGGCAAGATCCATTTGGGCCACGCAGTCAACAAGATCCTGAAGGACATCGTGGTGCGTTCGAAGCTGATGGCCGGCTTCCGTTCGCCCTACGTGCCGGGCTGGGATTGCCATGGCCTGCCGATCGAAATCGCGGTCGAAAAGAAGTACGGCAAGGTCGGGCACAAGATCGACGCGGAAAGTTTCCGCCAGCACTGCCGCGACTATGCGGCGCAGCAGATCGACCTGCAGCGCGCGGACTTCAAGCGTCTCGGCGTGCTCGGCGATTGGGAACACCCGTACCGCACGATGGATTTCAAGTACGAGGCCGACATCCTGCGCGCGCTCGCGGGCGTTTACGCGAACGGCCACGTCGCGCGCGGCTTCAAGCCGGTGCATTGGTGCTTCGATTGCGGTTCGGCGCTGGCCGAAGCCGAAATCGAATACCAGGACAAGCAGTCGCCTGCGATCGATGTCGCGTACGACGCGCTCGACCCGAAGGCTCTCGCCGCGAAGTTCGGCGTGGCCGTCGACGACCCCACGATTGTCGTCGCGGTGCCGATCTGGACGACGACACCCTGGACGCTGCCGGCCAGCATGGCGGTGACGCTGGGGCCCGAATTCGACTACGTGCTGGTCGAAGGCCCGATCCGCGGCGGCGAGCGCACGCTGCTGGTTGTCGCCGAAGCACTGGCGGACAAGGCACTCGCGCGCTACGGCGTCGAGCAGGTGAAAGTGCTTGGGCACGCGAAAGGCGCGTCGCTGGAAAACCTGCGCCTGAAACATCCGTTCTACGACCGCGAGATCCCGCTGATCCTGGGCGATCATGTTTCAGCCGAGGATGGCACCGGTGCGGTGCACACGGCCCCTGGACATGGCGCCGACGACTTCGTGGTCGGCCAGAAGTACGGCATCGTGGCCGCCACGCCGGCCAACGTGCTGAACCCCGTTGGCGCGAACGGCGTGTACCTGCCCGGCACACCGATCTTCGAGGGCCAGCACATCTGGAAGGCCAACGACGCGATCATCGATTTGCTGCGTGAGCGTGGCGTGCTGCTGGCGTCGGAGAAGATCACGCACAGCTACCCGCACTGCTGGCGACACCACACGCCGATCGCGTTCCGCACCACGCCGCAGTGGTTCATCGCGATGGACGCCGAAGGCTTGCGCGCGAACGCGCTGCACGCGATCCACAACGACGTGAAGTTCTATCCCGCGTGGGGTGAGGAGCGCATCAACAACATGGTCGAAGGCCGCCCGGACTGGTGCATCAGCCGTCAGCGCACCTGGGGCGTGCCGATCGCATTGGCCGTGCACAAGGTTTCCGGCGAGCCGCATCCGCGCAGCGCAAAGTTGCTGGAGCAGGTGGCGCAGCGCGTCGAAAAGGATGGCGTGGATGGCTGGTACGGGCTGGATCTCGAGGACGTGCTGGGCGAGGAAGCGAAGGATTACGAAAAGGTCCACGACATCCTCGACGTCTGGTTCGATTCGGGCGTCACGCATTTCTGCGTGCTCGACCAGCGGCCGGAACTGCACCGCAACGAAGGCGACCAGGTGATGTACCTGGAAGGTTCCGACCAGCACCGCGGCTGGTTCCAGTCGTCGCTGCTGACCAGTTGCGCGATGCACGGCCACGCGCCGTTCGACGAAGTGCTGACCCACGGCTTCACCGTCGATGCGCAGGGCCGCAAGATGTCGAAGTCGCTCGGCAACGGCATCGAACCCCAGGACGTGATGAACCGCTATGGCGCCGACATCCTGCGCCTGTGGATTGCGTCGGCCGATTACCGCAACGAAATGGCGCTGTCCGACGAAATCCTGAAACGCGTCGCCGACAGCTACCGCCGCATCCGCAACACCTGCCGATTCCTGCTCGGCAACCTCGACGGTTTCGATCCGGCGCGCGATCTGCTGACGGTCGATCGCTGCCTGCTGCTCGACCAATGGGCGATCCGCAGTGCGCGCGACGTGCAGGATGCCGTGGTCGCCGCCTACGCGCGCTATGACTTCCCGGAAGTCGTGCAACGCGTGCAGAACTTCTGTACGAACGAGATGGGCGCGCTGTACCTCGACATTACCAAGGACCGCCTGTACACGATGCCGACGGCCAGCCACGGCCGGCGCAGCGCGCAATCGGCGATGTTCCGGATTCTCGAAGCGATGGTGCGCTGGCTGGCGCCGCTGTTCGCGTTCACCGCCGAGGAAATCTGGCAGGCGATGCCGCGCCAGATGCACATGCCCACCGAAATCCGCGGCGGCTTCACCACGCGCGATGCGTCGGTGCTGTACGAAACCTGGTACCAGGGCCTGCGCGAAACCCAGAACAGCCCCGACCAGCGCCGTTGGTGGAGCGATCTGCTGGCGATCCGCGAAACCGCCGGGCGCGTGCTGGAGGGCATGCGCAAGGACGGCAAGATCGGCTCGTCGCTCGACGCGACGCTCACGCTGCACGCCGATCCTGCCGTCGTCGAACGCTACAAGCATGTCGCCGACGAACTGCGCTTCTTCTTCATCGTGTCGGACTTGCGCCTCGATGTCGGCGAAGCGCCAGCCGACGCAGTGCTGACCGAACTCGAAGGCGCCAACGTATGGGTGTCGGCGGCCGTGAGCAGCGCGCCCAAGTGCGTGCGTTGCTGGCACCATCGCGAGGACGTCGGCCGGGACGCCGATCATCCGGAATTGTGCGGCCGCTGCATCGAGAACGTGCTGGCGTTCGAAGGCAAGGGAGCGGGCGAAAATCGCAGGTGGTTTTGACGCAGTGTGCGCTGGTACTAATCCCAGTCCCCGATCCGCCCCATGCGTATCCGGTTCGCGAACAGCGAGAACGCGAGTTTCGCCGCGAGGCCTTGCGAGCGTTGTATCCAAGGCGGCAGGTATTGCGGTGGCGCGACGGAACCATCGGCGAAGCAGGGCCGCAATGCGATCGCGTCGTCCAGCGCCAGCTTGCCCGCGAACAAATGCTGCATCAGGTCCAGCCGGCGCCGTTTGAAGGCCCAGCGGAAGAACGTGTGCACCGTGAGCAGGCCCGCGAGGTACACGTTGTCCTTGGTGAATGCCGCGCCGCCGGTGACCGGCACGCCGCGATAGACGCGCTGTGTGGAATAGAAACTGTCGGCGACGTTCTGTCCGTGCGCGCGGAACCAGCGGTACACCTCCACGAAATCCGCGCCCGACAGGGCCATGTCGATCGCGAGGATGCGCAGGCTGATCCGCTGCAGGCGCGCGATGTCGATGGAACCCGACATCAGTTCCGCGAATACCGCCAGACCCTCCTGCGTCGCGGTTGCGCGCGGTGCGGTGCGCGCGAGTGATTTCAATACCGGCTGCGCGCGGCCGTTGCGCGCGGTGAGCGTGTGCACGAAAGCTTCATGCGCCAGCAGTTGCGAGCGGTCGTATTCGGAAAAACATGTTGCCCCGCGCAGGCGAATGCGGGTGGCACCGGCGGCGGCTTTCGCGGTCAGTTCCGGATCGATCTCGACGCGCACCGTGGCAGCACCGAAGCAGGCGTCCACTTCGGCCTGCACTTCATCGCGTAACACTTCCGCGGGAATGCAGTATTCGGCTTCCGGCAGCGCTCCGTTACCCAGTTCCTCCGCGATCTCGAGGAACCAGCGCGCGGCATCGAGGTTGGTTTGGGTGCCGCCCGGCAGCGCATCGCCGGGCCGTCCATAGAGTTCAATCGACGGCGCGGTGACGCCATCGGTGCCAACCGCTTCCAGCATGCGCGCCGCAGTTTGCCACGACGTCGCGCTGTGCCGAAGGTACGCGCCGAGCGGATGTGATGCGTCGGCCGCCGATGTGATTGCGTCCAGCTCCGCACGTTGCGCGGAGAAGTCGGGCGCGTGGTATTCGAAACGCGGAAGGGTTTCGCGGCCGTGGTGCAGATCTTCGAGAAAACGCCGTTCGACCGCCGCCGGCCACGCCACGGTGTCGAGCACGCGGATGCCGCGCACCGCTTCCACCAGTCGTTTGTCGAGTGCGGCGCAGCGACGCAGGGCGGCGGTTGGCGCGGCGTCCTTCATCACATCGCTATTCGCGTTCCTGCCAGCCGCGGTGCCGCTGCGAGCGGATCGGTTCGTGGCTGCCGCGCAGGCGGTCCTCGAAGCGGGCGGCCTGTTCCGCGCGCTGGTCGTGCAGCTTCAGGTAATGCCGCCAACGTTCGTGGTCGAGTTCGCCCGCGTCGAGCGCCTCGCGCACCGCGCAACCGGGCTCGTTGCCGTGGCTGCAATCGGTGAAACGGCACTGCTCCGTCAGCGCGTCGATGTCGTCGAACAGTTCGAGTTCTTCGTCGCCGGTCAATTTCAGTTCGCGCATGCCGGGAGTATCGATCAGGCAGGCGCCACCGGGCAATGGCAGCAATGCGCGGTGACTGGTGGTGTGGCGACCGCGGTCGTCGCCGGTGCGGGTCGCCGCGGTGGCCATGCGGTCCTCGCCCAGCAAGGTGTTGGTGAGGGTGGATTTGCCGGCGCCGGATGAGCCCACCAGTACAACGGTGGTCGTGGGTGCGAAGTGAGCTCTCAGCGCGGCGGCACTCGCCGCGTCCTTGCCGTTGATCGCGACAACGGGTGAATCGGCGGGCAGGCGTTTGCGCAGCGCATCGATCGCCGCGTCGGCTTTCGCGTCATCGGCCATGTCCCGCTTGGTCAACACGACGACCGCGCGCGCGCCAGAGCCTTCGACCAGCGCGAGGTAGCGCTCGATGCGCGCGGGATTGAAATCGCCGTCGAGCCCCGTCAGTACGCACACGACGTCGATATTGGTGGCGATGATCTGGCGTTGGTACTTTTCACCCGCGGCTGCGCGCTCGAACACGCCGCGGCGCGGCAAGACTTCCACGATATGCGGCGGCGCGCCGGTTTCGATGACCACAAAATCGCCGACCGCGGGCCGTGCGGCGGGGTCGAGATTGCGTTTCAGGAATTTCGGTGCCGGCTGCACGTTGAAGGCGTGCTCGCCGTCGTGGACTTCGTAGCCGGCGCGGTGCTGCGCCGACACGCGGGCCAGCATGTGTCCGGGCGGCAGCGGCGGGAGGGCGCCCTGCCAGCCGATGCGCTGCACGGCCGGAGGGGATTGCGTGGAAGCGGTTGCCATGGCGGGGGATTGCCCGTCCGATGAGTCGGTTTGGGTGTTTGCGGACGCCGGAATCGGCGCTAGCATGCCCGATCCCTCGATCGTTTGCAGCCATGCACGCAGCCGCCGTTCATCCGGGCTTCCATCTTGCGCGGGTCCGCTACGAGAGTGGCGCGATTTTCTCCCCTCTCCCGTCGGGAGAGGCGGCCGCAGGCCGAGCGCGTAGCGCTGGGGTGAGGGTACGAGTCTTGCGATGAGCACATTCCTTGCACTGGGCGACTCCTACACCATCGGCGAAGGCGTTGCGCTTGACAAGCGTTGGCCTGCGCAACTGGTGGCGCGATTGCGCAACGAAGGCATCGACGTTGGCGATCCTCAAATCGTTGCGACGACCGGATGGACCACCGACGAGCTTGCGGCGGCGATGGACACGGCGTCGTTCGCGGCACCTTACGGCTTGGTGACAATGCTGATCGGCGTCAACAACCAGTATCGCGGGCGGCCGCTCGACGAGTACCGCGCGCAGTTACATGCATTGCTGCAACGCGCGACCAAACTAGCCGGCGGCAACACCGAGCATGTCCTCGTGGTGTCGATTCCCGATTGGGGAGTGACATCGTTCGCGGCGCGCGAAGGTCGTGACGCCTCAGGCATCGCTCGCCAGATCGACGCCTTCAATGCCGCTGCGTGCGCGGAGGCGCGCGAAGTCGGCGCGCAGTGGGTCGATGTCACAACCATTTCGCGTGCATCGGACGCGCGCAACGAACTGGTCGGCGACGGACTGCATCCGTCCGGCGCACAGTACGCGCGCTGGACCGAAGCCATTTTGCCGGTTGCACAAAAGATTCTGGCCCGGGATTGATTCGCACGCGCCGCTATCATGCGCGCTTCGAGATTGCGTGGCGAAGGAAATCCGCTTGAGCAAGTTGCCCAAACCCAATGCGCTGGCGTGGCTGGCCATGTCCGCGCTGGTCATCGTGCTGGATCAGATCACCAAGGCCGTCGTCCGGCATACGCTGATCCCGTACATGCCACACCAGGTGATTCCACACCTGCTCAACTGGACGCTGGCGTTCAACCGTGGCGCGGCCTTCAGCTTCCTGGCCGATTCGTCGGACTGGCAGACGTGGCTGTTCGGCGGGCTCGCGGTGGCGGTGTGCATCGGTCTGATCGTGTGGCTGGCACGCATCCCGCGCCGGGATTGGCGCACCGCGTTGCCGGTCGCCTTGATCATCGGCGGCGCGCTTGGCAACCTGATCGATCGCCTGATCCACGGGCAAGTCACCGATTTCATCCACGTCTATTGGCACGCGTGGTCGTATCCCGCCTTCAACGTGGCCGACTCCGCCATCACCGTGGGCGCGGTGCTGCTCATAGCGTTCGGATTGTTCGGCGGTGGACATGACCACCGTGCGCAGCAACAATAGGCGGCTGTCGTGCCTGCGTGATCCTTGTCCGCGGCACGGGACAGCGGCTTTTGCCGCTGCCGGCATTTCCCGAAATCATGAGGCTCCTGCATGAATTTTCACGAATATCAGGCCAAGCAATTGTTTGCCGAATTCGGCATCGCGGTGCCGCCGGGCAAGGTCGCATCGACGCCGGCCGAAGCGGTTGAGGCCGCACGTGTGCTGGGTGGCGAGCAGTGGATGGTGAAGGCGCAAATCCACGCGGGCGGACGTGGCAAGTCCGGTGGCGTGAAGTTCTGCGATTCGCTGGACAAGGTGAAGGCCGCGGCCGACGGCATGCTCGGCAAGAACATGGAGACCTACCAGTCGGGCGGCGTCGCATTGCCGGTGAATCTGGTGCTGGTCACCGAGGCCACCGACATCGCCAAGGAACTCTATCTCTCGATCCTGGTGGATCGCGGCGAAAAAGCCGTCACCTTCATCGCGTCGGCGCGTGGTGGCGTCGACATCGAACAGGTCGCGCGTGAAACGCCGGACGAAATCCACACCATCACGGTGAACTTCACCGAAGGCCTGCAGCCCTACCAGTGCCGGGAACTCGGCTTCGCGCTGGGCCTGAACGCCAAGCAGGTCAACCAGCTCGCCAAGATTATGCTGGGCCTGTACAAGCTGTTCAATGCCAAGGATCTTTCGCTGGTCGAACTGAACCCGCTCGCGATCATCGCATCCGGCGACCTGATGGCGCTGGACGGCAAGGTCAATTCCGACGACAACGCCGAATTCCGGCATCCGGAACTGGCCGCGATGCGCGACGTGTCGCAGGAAGACAAGGCCGAGGCCGAAGCCGCGGCCGAACACCTCAACTACGTGACGATGGATGGCAACATCGGCTGCATGGTCAATGGCGCGGGCCTCGCGATGGCGACCATGGACGTGATCAAGCTGGCCGGTGGCGAACCCGCCAACTTTCTCGACGTCGGTGGCGGCGCGACGAAAGAGCGCGTGACCTCGGCATTCAAGCTGATCCTCTCGTCGCCCAAGGTCAACTGCATCCTCGTCAACATCTTCGGCGGCATCGTCCGCTGCGACCTGATCGCCGAAGGCATCATTGCGGCGGTCAAGGAAGTGGGGCTGAAGATTCCGGTGGTGGTGCGCCTCGAAGGCACCAACGTCGAGAAGGGGCGCGAACTGTTGAGCAACTCCGGCCTCAAGATCACACCCGCGAACGATCTGAACGACGCCGCGCAGAAAGCCGTCGTGGCGGCGAAAGCCGCGTAAACGAAACTGGGTAGGGCGGGAGCAACGTAGCGAATCCCGCCGTTTTCGATTTCACGAAGGCGGGATGCGCCGCTGCGCGGCTTCTCCCGCCCTACTTGAAGGGTTTGGAAGTCATGAGCGTATTGGTCAACAAAAACACCAAAGTCATCTGCCAGGGCTTCACCGGCCAGCAGGGCACCTTCCATTCGCAGCAGGCGCTGGATTACGGCACCAAGCTGGTCGGCGGCGTCACGCCGGGCAAGGGCGGCACCGAACACATCGGTCTGCCGGTTTTCAACACGGTGCGCGAAGCGGTGGACGATACCGGCGCCGACGCCTCGGTGATCTTCGTGCCGCCGCCGTTCGCGGCCGACGCGATCATGGAAGCCGCCGCGGGCGGCATCAAGGTGATCGTCGCGATCACCGAAGGCATCCCGGTGCTCGACATGCTGCGCGTCAAGAACGTGCTGAAGGATTATCCCGACAGCGTGCTGATCGGCCCGAACTGCCCCGGCATCATCACGCCCGGCGAGTGCAAGATCGGCATCATGCCCGGCCACATCCACCAGCCCGGCAAGGTCGCGATCGTGTCGCGTTCGGGCACGTTGACCTATGAAGCCGTGTTCCAGACCACCAACGTGGGTCTCGGCCAGTCCACGGTCATCGGCATCGGCGGCGATCCGATCAACGGCATGAACTTCATCGATTGCCTGAAACTGTTCCAGGACGACAAGCAGACCGAGGGCATCATCATGGTCGGCGAAATCGGCGGCAGCGCCGAGGAAGAGGCGGCCGAATTCATCGAGGAACACGTCACCAAGCCGGTGGTCGCATTCATCGCTGGCGCGTCCGCGCCTCCCGGCAAGCGCATGGGTCATGCCGGAGCCATCATCTCGGGTGGCAAGGGCACCGCCGCGGCCAAGTTCGCGGCGCTGGAAAAGGCCGGCGTCAGCACGGTGAAGTCGCCG
>Ga0207707_10002388_pt1 | contig 16900 bp, 12 predicted proteins | sample KBSC83BmetaG_FD_184336 | JGI IMG/M metagenome (GOLD analysis project Ga0207707, IMG submission 184336) | Corn rhizosphere microbial communities from Kellogg Biological Station, Michigan, USA - KBS C8-3B metaG (SPAdes) (version 2) | ecosystem: Host-associated > Plants > Roots > Rhizosphere ...
TTCGCGTGCATCGAAGTGGGTGTCGGTGATCACCTGCCGCAGGTACGGCATGTGCAGGAAACCGTCGACCAGGGTGACGCCCTTACCCAACGGATCGCGCAAGGCCTCGTCCGCCACAATGCTGCCACCATCCAGCGCGCCGTAGGCATGGCCGCCGAGGATCGCCAGGCCGGCGCTGCTGCCGCCGATCGGCTTGCCTTCGGCCACGTGCCGGTCCAGCAGCGTGTTCAACGGCGTGCCTTGCCAGAACCGCACGTAGTTGGCCTGGTCACCGCCGGCGATGAAGATGCCATCGGCCCGCCGCACGATGTCCAGTACCACCGGATCGCTGGCCGCCGCACGGCTGTGAAACACCAGCGTCTGCACCGAGGCCACGCCGCCGACATCGGTGTACAGCTCGCGTTGCAAGTCATCGCTGCCGGACGCGCGCAGGATCACGAAATGCCCATGGCCAGCCTTGCCGGCCAGCCACGCGAAAGCCTGCCGCGGCCACTGTCCGCCACCCAGCAACAACATCGCCGGTTCGGTGTCGCCAGGGCGGGTCGCCTGCAGATTACCGATCCGGTAGTACTCGTAACCCGATCGGGCGGCGGTCGGTTCCGGTGTCCTCGCCAGCGCTGTCGGGCCGATCGCGGCCAGGCACAACGCCAGCAGGCACGGCATCGCCGCGCGGAGACAGCCGGCCAGGTTTCCGGGCAAGAAGGTCATGGATCGATATCCCGCATGCAGGTGACGGAGAGGGATTGCGCCAACGTGGCGTACACCAAGGCCGGGACGAACCGTAATGGGGTTTCCCCCATCTCGGGTTTTCGTAAGAAATTGCGGTAAGGTCGCCCTTGTGAACGAATCCCTCGACACTTGGTTCGCCCGCGAAATTCTCGTGCATGAAAGTGCCTTGATGCGTTACCTGCTGCGCAGCTGGTTCCGCCGTGACGAGATCCACGACCTGCGCCAAGACATCTACGTGCGGGTCTACGAGGCGGCAGCAAAGGCCCGCCCGGCAATGCCGAAATCGTTCATGTTCACCACCGCGCGCCATCTGATGACCGACCGGCTGCGCCGCGGGCGCGTGGTCTCGATCGAGGCGGTGGGTGATTTGGACGCGCTGAACGTCTTGATAGATGACGTCTCGCCGGAACGACGGCTGAGCGCACGGCAGGAACTGCAACGCCTCACCGCGGCGTTCGACCGCCTGCCCGAACGCTGTCGGGAGGTGGTCTGGCTGCGCCGGGTGGAGGAGTTGTCGCAAAAGGAAGTCGCTGCACGCATGGGCATCGGTGAGAAGACGGTGGAAAAGCAGGTGGCCAAAGGCATGCGCCTGATCGCGGAATATTTCTACGGCGGCAGTGCGGTGCTTCGCACCAGCCGCCGCGCCGCACCGGCTGCCGAACGCGGAGATGGGCATGCCCAACAGCAGGCAGATTGAGCGCATCGCCGCAGCATGGCTGGCCCGGCGCGATGCCGGGGCCTGGTCAGCGCACGAGCAGGCCCGGCTGGATGCCTGGTTGAGTGCCTGCACCGCGCATCGGATCGCGTTCGTCCGGCTGGAAGCGGCATGGCACCAGAGCGATCGCCTGAAAGCGCTTGGCGCCGGTGTGGCCAGCGGCACGCTGCCGGCGCGCGGCGCGTGGACGCTGTCGCCGTTTTTCGATTCGCCCGAGGCGCATCACCTGCCGGCAACCGGAGCAGCGAACGATGCCGTGGGCGAAACACCGTGCCCACAGCCAGCCACGCCAGCGAGTGCCACCAATCCAATCCGGCCTGCCCGCCGCGCACCGAAGCGGCCATGGCGCACGCGACTGCGCTACGTGGCTGCCGCCGCGGCAGTGATATTGACTGCGTCATTGGCGCTGGGCTGGCATCACTACACGGCAGTGGAACAGGCCACCTATCGCAGTGCCATGGGCGGCCTGCAGGAGGTGCCACTGGCCGATGGCTCCGTCGTCACGCTGAGCAGCGACAGCCGCATCCTCGTCACGTTCTCCCACGGCGAACGCCACGTCGACTTGCAACAGGGCGAGGCGTTCTTCAAGGTGGCCAAGGACCCGGCCCGACCGTTCGTGGTCGGCGCCGATGGCCGCCGCGCGACCGCCGTCGGCACCCGCTTTGCCGTACGCCACGGTGGCACCGACCTGCGCGTCGTGGTCACCGAGGGACTGGTGCGGCTCGAAGCGGACAACAATCCGGACGGGCGTCGCCAACCCACCACCCTGCTGCCTGCCGGCAGCGTGGCGACGGCCAGCAACGCCGGCGTGGTGGTGCGCTCCGGCTCGATACAGCGGGCCGAGGAATACCTGAGCTGGCGCACCGGTTTCGTCAATTTCCACGACACCCCGTTGAGCGCCGCCGCCGCCGAGTTCAACCGTTACAACCCACGCAAGATCGTCATCGGCGACGCAGCGGTCGGGCGCATGCGGATCGGCGGCAACTTCCGCTGGTCCAATGCCGACACCTTCGTGCGGTTGCTGGAACAGGGCTTCCCGATCCGCGCCGTGCGCCGCGACAACGCCATCGTGCTGCAGCATCGCTAGCGTCGCCACGGCTCCCGGGAACGGCGTGCTGTTGCCACGGCCATCGCTCCAACGCCACATCCGACGGCGACCCTACGTGTGGCCGTGGGTGCGTCAACATCCGTACCGGCAAAAATCCGGGACGAAAAATCAGCTGGCGGAGGGGGGATCGGTGCCGTTCGTTCGTCCCGCATAGTCAAGGCGCTATCGTGCGCCACCTCCGGGGAAGGGCGACCATGGTCAATTCGTTGCGCGGTGCATTGCTGGCCGCGATCTGTTCGGTCTCCATGCTGGCGTATGCGCAAACCGACACCGTCAGGCAGCTGGACATTCCGGCTGGTGACATGGTCACCGCGCTGGACGCGTTGGCCCGGCAATCGGGCGCGCAATTCATCTACCAGGCAGATCAACTCAAGGGACTGCGCACATCCGGCGTGCACGGCACGCTCTCGGCGGACGCCGCATTGAGCCGGCTGCTGCAAGGCAGCGGTTTCGGTATCCAGCGCGATACTTCCGGGGCCGTCGTGATCGTGAAGCGCGGCAATCCGACACCCACGTCGCGGCCAGCCGTTCCGGCAATGCCACCCGCCACCGGCAATAACCCGGCCGACGCGGAGCCGCCAGCCACCACCGAGCTGGAAGCCGTCCAGGTAACCGGGTCGCGGATTCCGCGCGCCCAACTGGAGGGCCCGGCGCCGGTCACCGTGATCACCGCCAACGACATCAAGGCCAGCGGCTTCGCCAGCGTGCCGGACGTGATGCGCGCCATCACCCAGAACAGCGGCGAGACGCAGAGCCAGCAGTCCTCCAGCGGCGCGGATTTCTCGCCGGGTGCGGAAGAGGTCGACCTGCGCGGACTCGGCCCCAACCACACCCTGGTGCTGGTCAACGGCCGCCGCATCGCCGACTTTCCGATGCCGTTCAAGGGCCGCAGCAACTTCACCGACGTCTCCAACATCCCGATCGGCATGATCGACCGCATCGAGATCCTTACCGGCAGCGCCTCGGCGGTGTACGGTTCGGCCGCAATCTCCGGTGTGGTCAATTTCATCCTGAAGCAGCACGCCGATGGCACCACCATCGACCTGCGCTATGGCGACACCACCCGCGGCGGCGGACGCTCGACCAAGCTGAATTTTTCCACCGGCTTTGCGCACAACGATTTCAACCTGGTGTTCGGTGCCGAGCTGATCGACCAGCAGCCGCTGTGGGCGTACGACCGCAAGATCCAGGACTCCACCGCCGACGCGCCGACCGAACGCTCGCGGGTGCCGCGCCGGGCATTTTTGAATGGCGATGAGAACGACGACTACATCGATCCGGGCCAGGCCACCTGCGATGCGCTGGCCTACCTCAACGGCGGCACCACGGTGTACGCGAACCGGCCGCGCTACGGCAATTTCTGCGGCAGCGCCGAATCGATCGGCTACGGCACCATCCTCAGCGAGCGGCGCGGCATCAACACCTACACCTCGGCCAACCTGAAGCTCAGCGACAACCTGTCGTGGTTTGGCGACATGCAGCTCGGCTACAGCAAGGTCAGCCTGTTCCGCGACGTCGAGCAATGGAACTACCAGGCCCCGGACGGCAACGAGGACGGCTATTTCTACAACGCCCACACCGGTGGCATCGAGAACTGGTACCGCCAGTTTTCACCGGAGGAAATGGGCGGTCTCGGCCGCGGCATGATCGAAAACACGCAAAAGACCTTCAGTCTGACCACCGGCTTCAAGGGCACGTTCGGCCAGAACTGGGATTACGAGGCCTCGCTCAGCCACTCGCAATACAAGGCGCTGATCAGCTGGCCGCAGACCGTTGCCGACAAGGCGAACAACCTGTACCTCGGCCCGCAACTCGGCGTTGACGCCGACAGTGGTCTGCCGATCTTCGACGCCGATCCAACCCGGCTGTACACGCCGCTGACCCGTGCCGAATACGACTCGGTCACCGCGCGCACCAACTACCACCCCGAGTCGCGCAGCGACACGCTCGCCTTCACCCTGACCAACACCGACCTGTTCACCATGCCGGCCGGCCCGGCCGGCTTCGCCGGCGTGCTCGAATACGGCAACCAGGCGTACGACCTCAACCCCGACCCGCTCGCCACCCAGTACTACTACTACAGCTGGAAGGACTCCGATGGCCACGGTAGCCGCAACCGCTGGGCCGCCGCCGGCGAGCTGCGCCTGCCACTGCTGGACACGCTCAACCTCAGCGTGGCCAGCCGCTACGACCAGTATCGCTTTGCCGGCAACCAGACCGGCAAGCTGACCTACAGCACCGGACTGGAATGGCGTCCACTCGACACCCTGCTGGTGCGCGGCTCGTACGGCACCGCGTTCCGTGCACCAGATCTGCACTACGTCTACGCCGGCATTGGCAATGACGAAACCTCAGGCAACGACTACTACCGCTGCCGCACGGAGGAGCCAAACGAGGACATCACCGACTGTTCCTACTCCGGCGAGGGTCTGATCCGCACCCGCCAGGGCAACCGCAACCTGAGCTCCGAAACCAGCGCCTCGTGGACCGGCGGATTCGTGTGGTCGCCAACCACCAACCTGGACTTCTCGGTCGACTACTTCAACATCCGCATGCGCAACCAGGTGCAGGACCTGAGCACCGACCGCATCCTGCAGCTGGAAGCCAGCTGCCGCATCGGCACCGACGTCAGCGGCAACGCGGTCGATCCGAATTCACCCAGCTGCCTCGACGCCGTGGCCCGCGTCAACCGCTATCCCGCCAGCAGCACAGTTGACCCGGGCGGCCTGTACGGCATCTTCGTCAACCCGATCAACGTCGCCAACGAACGCACCAGCGGCATCGACGCCACCGCACACTACAAGCTGGCCACCGCGATCGGCACGTTCCGCTTCAGCGGCAACTACACCTGGACGCGCAACCACCTGTTCCAGCAGTATCCGGGCGACGCCACGCTGGATGAACTCGCGGTCAACAGCGGCTTTGACATTCCACGCGACAAGGCCAGCGCCAGCGTGTCATGGGAACGCAATGCATGGTCGGCAACGCTGTACGGCCAGCGCCTGGGGCGGCTGCCGAACTCGGACTCGTATGACCAGATCGTCGACACCCGCGCCGGAGAGCCGGCCTGGGTTCGCGCCACCTACCGCTACAACGCGTCGATCCAGTACAAGTTCAGCGACCACGTGCAGCTGTCACTGGCGGTGGACAACCTGTTCGACAAGCTGCCGCCGCGCGACCCGACCTACACGTCGTACCCGTACTACGACATCTCCTGGTTCGACGCCGCCGGCCGCAGCTACTACCTGCAGTTCACGTACAAGTTCGGCGGCAGCGCACTGTAGCGGCATTGGCAGGTGCGCACCCTGTGCGCCCCTGTGGATGAATCGGGGACGGGGCGGGAAGCACGCCACGCCCGGGTGGTTCAGACGTTGAACAGGAAATGCAGCACGTCGCCATCCTTGACGAGGTAGTCCTTGCCTTCCTTGCGCAACCGGCCGGCGGCGGCGGCGCCGGCCTCGCCCCGGTACTGGATGAAATCGTCGTAGCCGACCGTCTCGGCGCGGATGAAGCCGCGTTCGAAATCGGTATGGATCACCCCGGCGGCCTGCGGTGCGGTGGCATCGCGCCGCACCTGCCACGCGCGCACTTCCTTCTCGCCCGCGGTGAAATACGTCTGCAGGTCGAGCAGTGTGTAACCGGCACGGATCACCCGGTTCAGGCCCGGCTCGGCCAGGCCCATGTCGCGCAGGAATTCGTCGCGGTCGGCATCCTCCAGCTGCGCCATTTCCTCTTCCATCGACGCGCACACCGGCACCACCTCGGCGCCTTCGGTGGCGGCGCGGGCGCGCACGGCATCCAGCAACGGATTGTTCTCGAAACCGTCATCGGCAACGTTGGCGATGTACATCAGCGGCTTCAGCGTAAGCAGAAACATGTCGCGTACCAGCGCCTTTTCCTCGGCGTCCAGCCCGATCGAACGGGCCGACTTGCCGGCGCCAAGCGCAGCAACCAGTTTCTCCAGCACGGGCTTCTTCGCCACTGCCTCCTTGTCGTTCGCCTTCGCCGCACGCTCGGCCTTGTTCAGCGCCTTCTCCACCGATTCCAGATCGGCCAGCGCCAACTCGGTATCGATGGTGTCGATGTCGGAGATGGGATCGACCTTGCCGGCGACATGGATCACGTCACCTTCGAAACAGCGCACCACATGCGCAATCGCATCGACCTCGCGGATATGCGCCAGAAACTTGTTGCCCAGGCCCTCGCCTTTCGAGGCACCCGCCACCAGGCCGGCAATGTCGACAAACTCCATGGTGGTCGGCACGATCCGCTGCGGATGGACGACCTCCGCCAATGCGTCCAGCCGCGAATCAGGCACCGGCACGATGCCGACATTCGGCTCGATCGTGCAGAACGGGAAGTTCGCCGCAGCGATACCCGCCTTGGTCAGCGCATTGAACAGCGTGGACTTGCCAACGTTGGGCAAACCGACAATGCCGCATTTGATGCCCATGAAAACTCCGGGAAAAGTGGAAAAACCCGCAAACACTTGCGCCGGACAGCCCGGGCGGCAAGCATGGCGCCAACGCGCCTTCGCCGTCACTCAGCGCAACACGCATGGCAACGGTGGTGCGTGAGACACAAGGCGGCAGTAGCACCGCATTACTGGCGCGGCGCACCCGGCTCAGGCACGTGCTCGCCATTCCCGGTACCCGTCGTGTGCAGCATCTGCATCGCCTTGTCGAACTGGCCGTCCACTGCCAGCGGCAGCACGTTCAACGCGCGCGCGATGGCATCGGTGATGGCTTCCTCATCCACGGCCGATGGGCGTCCCAGCACCCATTCGATGACGCGGTTGCGGTCACGCGGGTGGCCGATGCCAAGGCGCAGGCGGTAAAACCGCCCGTGCCCAAGCTGAGCAATGATGTCGCGCAGGCCGTTGTCACCGCCGTGCCCACCGTCAAACTTCAAGCGCGCGGTACCGGGCGGCAAATCCAGATCGTCATGGACGATCAGGCAGCTTGCGGGTTCGATCTTGTAATAGTGCAACGCGGCGACCACCGCGCTGCCACTCTTGTTCATGAACGTCGCGGGCTTGAGCAACCGCACTGACGCGCCGCCGATGTCCAGCTTGCACACCTCACCGTGCAACTTGCCGTCAAACGCAAAGCGCGCGTCAGCACCACGGGCCAGCGTGTCGACCAAGCGGAACCCGGCGTTGTGCCGGGTGCGCAAGTATTCGGCACCGGGGTTGCCCAGCCCGACGATGAGTTGCAAACCAGTCATGCCCGCAGTCGGCAGCGACGGCCCGCACGTCACCGACGCGCGGGCCGCAGCGGCTTACTTCTTGTCGTCCTTCTTGGCCGCGGCAGGCTTTTCGTCCTTCTTGCCCGCAGCTGCCGGGGCGGCGGCACCGGCCGCGCCGGCAGCACCGGCGGCAGGTTCGGCGGCGGCGACCGGAGCCTCATCCACCTCTTCACGCATGAGGTTGGCGGTGACCACGGCCACGTCACTGCTCTCATCGACAATCTGGATCACCAGCTCGACGTTGGGCGGCAACTTCACCTTGGACAAGTGGACGATGTCGCCAGGTTTCAGCTCGGCCAGATCGACGTCGATGTACTCGGGCAGATCCTTCGGCAGGCAGGAGACCTCCACCTCCGTCAGGTTGTGGGAAATCACCACGCCCGCGGTCTTGGCTGCCGGCGACGTTTCCTTGTTGAGGAAATGCAGCGGCACGCTGACGCGCAGAGCTTCCTTCTCGTTCACCCGCAGAAAATCCATGTGCATCATCAACTGCTTGAATGGGTGCTTCTGCCAGTCACGCACCAGCACCTTCTGTACCTTGTCGTCGACATTCAGGTCGAGGATCGAGGAGAAAAACCACTCATTCTTCGACGCCAGCAAAATGGTGTTGTGCAGGACCTGGATGCTCTGCGGCGGTTGGCCGGCACCATAGACGACCGCAGGCACGAAGCCGGCATGACGCAGGCGGCGGCTCGCACCTTTCCCCTCGTCCTTGCGGCTCTGCGCCTTGATTTCATGTGACTTTGCCATTTCGTTACTACCTTGGTTGGTGTATGCCGCCTCGCGACGGTCGAGTGACTCCCCCGCGACCAGGGAAGACGTTACTTCACACGGCATCCGTGCCGCGAAAAACTGAAGATCAAGACCGCCCATCCATGGGCGGACATTTCAATTTCTTTCACGCAGCATCCGTGCCGCGAAAAGCTGAACAGCAAAACCGCCCGTCCTGGGTGGACTCTCAAATTTTCAATCGACGTACAGCGAGCTGACCGACTCGCCGAACGCGATGCGGCGAATGGTTTCCGCCAGCAACTCGGCCACCGAGAGCTGGCGAATCTTGGCGCAGGCCCGCACTTCCGGACGCAGCGGCAAGGTATCGGTAACCACCAACTGATCGAGCTGCGAACCCTCAATGTTGCTGATGGCCATGCCGGACAGCACCGGGTGCACGCAATACGCCGTGACCCGCTTCGCCCCGCGCTCTTTCAATGCCGCGGCCGCTGCACACAAGGTGCCGGCCGTGTCGACGATGTCATCGACCAGCACGCAGGATTTGCCGTTCACGTCGCCGATGATGTTCATCACCGTGGATACGTTTGGTTTTGGCCGGCGTTTGTCGATGATCGCCAGATCTGCATCATCCAGACGCTTGGCGATGGCGCGCGCGCGCACCACACCACCCACGTCCGGGCTGACCACGATCAGGTCATCCATGCTGTGATGCCGCCAGATGTCCGCCAGCAGCACCGGCGAGGCGTACACGTTGTCCACCGGCATGTCGAAGAAGCCCTGGATCTGATCGGCATGCAAATCCACGGTCAGCACGCGATCGACCCCAGCCGCGCCAATCATGCGGGCGGCCAGTTTGGCGGTGATCGGCACGCGCGCCGAGCGTGGTCGGCGATCCTGCCGGGCATAGCCAAAATACGGAATGACTGCCGTGACACTGGCCGCCGAGGCGCGCTTGAGGGCATCGGTGAGCGCCAGTAGCTCAAACAGGTTCACCGCGCTCGGCGAGCCCGTTGGCTGGATGACGAAAACTTCCTGGCGACGGACGTTCTCCTCGATCTCAATCTGCACCTCGCCATCGCTGAACGTGCCGACCAGCGCCTTGCCCAGCGGCACCCCCAGCCGATGCGCCACGTCTTCGGCCAGCACGTGATGCGCATTGCCGGTAAACAACATCATTGAAGTGGACGTGTCCACGGTTGCTACCTCGAAACCAAAGCCATCATGAGTGGCTGGGGCGGCAGGATTCGAACCTGCGTATGCGGGAATCAAAATCCCGTGCCTTAACCAGCTTGGCGACGCCCCAGTGAACTGTTTGTCCGGCTGTCCTTAAGCTTTACCTTTGCCGCCGCATCCATCGGCGACCGTGCCACTCACACCAGCTGCTGATGCCGGACCAACGCCTGCTGCAGCGGGGAAACCGTCATGCCGGAGGCGACATGTGCGGTGAACGCCAACGGGCAGTGCCGGGCGATGGCCAGCGCCTGGTCGTACGATCTGGTCTCCAAAAAAACACAACCACCACTGCCGGAGAGGCGCGCATGGCCGGACCGCTCCAGCCAGTCCAGTGCCGCGGCCACGGCCGGATGCCGCGCACGCACCACTGGCGTGAAGGCATTGTCCACCGTTTCGCCGGAAACAAAGGATGAAATTGTCGCCGGTGGCGCATTTCGTGTCAATTCATGCGCCTGGAACAGCTCCGCCGTGGATACCTGCGTATGCGGATCAAGTACCACGTAGTGGCGGCGCGGCAACTGCAGTGGAGTCAACTGTTCGCCCACCCCCTCCGCCCAGGCCGAGCGTCCGCGCACGAACACCGGCACGTCGGCACCGAGCTGGCCCCCAAGTTCGGCCAGTACATCCTCGCTCAAACCCAGGCCCCATAGCGTGTTCAATGCCACCAGTACGGTGGCCGCATCCGAGCTGCCACCGCCCAGGCCACCGCCCAGCGGAATGCGCTTGTGTACCGCAATGTCGACGCCGGCATTGATCCCGGCGTGGGCACGCAACAACTGCGCCGCGCGCACGGTCAAATCGCGCTCTGCAAGCACGCCTGGCATATCGCGCTGACGCTGGATTTCACCCTCCGCACGTACTCGCAATCGCACCTCATCGCCCCAGTCGAGCAGGCGAAATACCGTCTGCAATTGGTGATAACCGTCCGCGCGCCGACCCGTGATACGCAAAAACAAATTGAGCTTGGCCGGCGCGGGCCAGACCGTCCATTCGTCCCGGGCCAACGGTGACAGCTGGCGGCGCATGAACACGCGCAAGTCCACCGGGAACCCGTTGTCCGCGTCGCGCTGGCGCGCCAGTGCGAAGCTCGCATCCTTCCGGTCGACCGCGACAAATCCGTGCCGCGCGTAGAACGGGGCGTTCCACGCCACGTCGGCCAGCGTGCCCAGATCCACCTGGCGGTAACCCGCTGCACGCGCCCAGTCACACGCCTGCTCCAGCAATGCGGAGCCGATGCCGAGTCGGCCGTGGCTCGGCAATACATCGATTTCCGCAACGCCAATGCCACCGCCAGCCACAGCTGTATCCAGCCAGATGAAACCGACCAACTCGTCGGTCGCATCGCGAGCCACCCATACCAGCCCGTGAGTTATCGCCCGCTGCAGCAACGCTGGCGGTATCGCCATGGCGGCATAGCTCGCCCACGCCCGATGGCCACGAAACATTTGCACTGCTGCACGCTCGATCGCGCACAACGCAGCTACCTGATCGGACTGGGCATGTTCCACGCGAAAATGCATCAAAATCTCCAAGACGACTCGCACTCGTTGCCAGCGCGGGCTGCAGACTACCGCTCACCGCCAACACCACCAACCCGCCGCAGTCCGTGCGCCGAAGTGCGAGGCAGCGGGCTCCACGCCCAGCCCGGGAGCCTGGGCAGTAGCAGCTTTCGATGCGCGGAGTGGTTGCGTGAGGACAGTTTTTCGCCTTGCGCCAACCCATGGTGTTTCCATGGCCCCGGCAGCGGCGGAACAGCCGGACCATGCAGCCGCTTGCGCAGCCCCGCAGCTTCCGCCCGCGCTCCCTGGGAGCACCACTATGGACCGGCAAACCGGCGGAAATCTGTCCTCGCACAGCCGAATTCTCGACTCGACCACCAAAGCCCGACAGACTCCTATCGAAATTGCCAGCTGTCGATCGACAATTTCACCTTGTACGGTGCCCGCTCGGCAAACACCTTCTGCGGCAGCGGCGGCTGGCGAGTCATGTCCCACTGTCGATAGTCGACCACCCAGCCATCCTGACGCAGCAGCGACGGCAGACGGTTGGTGCCAAAATCCAGTTCCGCCGTGCCGCCATCCGCGCGCAGGCCGAGCACCCACGCGCGCAAGTCACGCAACGGCACGTTCCAACCCAGCGCCTTGCGCATCAGCGCCTCGGCATCCGCGCCGCGCAACGGGCCACCGTCCAGTCCTTCCAGCAACGCGCCATCGGGACCGCCACTGAGGCGGAAACTCTTGCTTGCCAGGGGACCACGCAGTACGAACTCGTAACGTTCGCCATCCTGCGTCCAGCTGAAACTGCCGCTGCCGCCATCGCGCCCGGAGGTCACCCCGAGCCGTCCGCTCAATGTCCAGTGCGTGGCATGCGCCAACACCTGCTCGCGGGCCAACTGCTCGTTGAGCAAGCCGGCATCGCCCTTGATGCGCGCAGCGGGCACACACGCCGCCAGCAACAACGGCAGCGCCATGCACAATAACCGGCTCACGACTTTCATGGATGCAGGCGCTTCAAGGTTTCCTGCAGCGTCGCATTGTGCGGATCGAGCTTGCGCACTTCGTCAAACACTAGTTGCGCGTCATGCGCGTTGCCTTGCTTGAGCAGGACCTCGCCCAGGTGCACGCCAACGTCAGGATCCTTGCGCGACGCCCACGCCACACGCAACGTCTGCACTGCCTGTTCAAGGTGCCCCAGCCGATACTGCAGCCAACCCCAGGAGTCGGCGATGGCTGGATCCTCCGGCTTGGCCGCGCGTGCCACCTGGATCAGGCGCTCCGCCTCGGGCAGGTCACGATTGGCATCAGCCAGCGTGAAACCCAGCGCATTGCTGGCATCGACATCGCCAGGCTTGATTTTCAGCAAACGCTGAAAGTCCTGCACCGCCATGTCGATGTTCCCCGCCTGCGCGTACGCCAGGCCGCGGCCGTAGAGCAGCGCGGGATCGTCCGGCACCACCTGCAATGCACGCCCGAACGCGGCTTCGGCTTGCGGATACTTCCGCTCGCGCAGATACAGTTCGGCGTCCAGCTGATAGGCCTGACGCAACTGCGCAGGCTGTTCGAGATAGCTCAACTCCAACTGCTCCAGCAGCTGGTGCGCATCAGCGGTTCGACCCTGCGTGTGCAAGATCAGTGCGCTGCGCAGATCCGCATCAAGCGCGTGCGGATCGTCATCACCCACCTGCGCATACCACGTCAGCGCTTCGGCGTCGCGATGTTGCATTTCGGCCAACTGCCCGAGCAGGTACGCACTCTGTTCGCGCACTTCCGGTGTGGCCTGCTGCAGCTGTTGATAGAGCGCCGCCAGCGTCTTGTCATCCTTGTTCTGCGCGGCCAGTGCCGCCCGCAGCGCATAGATCTCGGCGTTCTGCGGGCCGCGTTCCAGCGCTCTGGCCGCGGCTGGATAATCACCCGCCCGGCCCAGCACGGCCGCATACGCCAAACGCAATCGGGTATCCGTGGGCGCTCTGCTGATCGCCTGCTGGAGCAACGCCCGGGCACCGGCAGCATCGCCCTGGCTGAGCTTCAGATGGGCCGTCCACGCATAGGTCTCGGGGCTGCGGAAGCGGGTCATGGCAGCTTCGGCAATCCGCATGGCGTAGGCGTGCCGGCCCAGCTTGTCGCCCAACTCGCTCATCGCCAACCATGCCTGGACATCGGCCGGCAGGCGTTGCGGTGTCGCCAACGCCTCCAACATGCGTGCGGCCTGAGCCTGGTCGCGCGCACCGACCAACACGCGCCCAAACTGGCGCCACGCGTTCTTGTCCCCGCTGGCCAGCAACCGCTCGAGCTCGATCTGCGCCAGCGCCCCATCACCGCGATCCAGTGCCAGTTCTGCCCGGGCCCGGGCCAGCGCCGCAGGGGTCGCACCCAATTGTTGCCACTTGTCCAGCGCGCGTGACGCCGCAGTATCGTCGTGAATGGCAAGCGCCAGCTCGGCAGCGCGTGCGGCAACCTTGGGGTCGCTGCTCAAGCTCATGGCCCGGCCATAGAAACCGGCTGCCGCCGGCAGATCCGCACGCGTCAGTGCCATTTCGCCCGCCAGCATCTGCGCCAGCACATCGTGCTCCGCATCGGGTGTAGTCACCACCATGCGCGCCAGCGGTTGTGGTGTGGCAACGATTGCCGCTGGCACGGTTTGCACCGGAGCGGTGGCGCAGGCAGCCAAAGCCAGCGTACACGCCGCCAGTGCCGTAAAATGCCGCAACGGCTTGAACTTGGCCGAACTGCTCAGCACACTAGCCTTCATCTGTTTGCCCGGTTCGCTTGCCCGAATCACCACGCGGCGACTTGCGCCAAGCTTAGCCCACGTTGCCACCCTGCCACCGTCGAGATACCTCCCTAACATGCCGCTGATCGCCCTCGGGCTCAATCACCTCACTGCGCCGGTCAGTTTGCGCGAACAGGTGGTGTTCGACGCGGACGCCGCTGCCGCGGCGCTGGGCGAGCTCAGCCACGAACCAGGGGTCGAGGAAGCGCTGATTCTGTCCACCTGCAACCGCACCGAAATATATGCTGGCGTGCACCGGGGTGCCGAAGGGGCACCGCAATTTTGGCTGGAGCGGCATCAGCATTTGACCGCCGGCAAACTGGATGAGTTCCTGTATCGCTATGACGAACAGGAAGCGGTGCGCCACGTGTTTCGCGTCGCCACCGGGCTGGACTCGATGGTGCTCGGCGAGCCGCAAATCCTCGGCCAGGTCAAGGATGCCTACCGCCAGGCACAGGCGGCGCAAACCATGCGCGCGCCGCTGGATCGCCTGCTGCAGCACACGTTCGCCGTGGCCAAACGCGTGCGCACGGATACCCGGATCGGCGCCAATACGGTTTCCGTGGCGTTCACGGCTGTGCGTCTGGCCGAACGTGTCTTCACCGACCTGAAGCAGGCATGCGTGCTGTTGATCGGCGCTGGCGACACGATCGAACTGGTCGCCCGGCACCTCACCGAGAAACACGTGGCGCGCCTGATCGTGGCCAACCGCACACCCGAAAACGCGCAGGAACTGGCCGGTCGCTACAGCGGTTACGCCATTGCGCTGGGAGACTTGGCGCAGCACCTGGCCGAAGCGGACATCGTGATTTCGTCCACCGCCGCACGCCAACCCATCGTGACCCGGACGATGGTCGAGCGGGCGATGAACACGCGCCGGCGCAAGCCCATGTTCATGGTCGACATTGCCGTGCCACGCGACATCGAGGCCAGCGTTGGCGAGTTGCCGGACGTGTATCTGTACGGCATCGACGACCTGCGTCAGGTGATCGACGACAACCGTCGCTCGCGCGCCGCCGCCGCACACGAAGCGGAGGCCATCATCGACTTGCAGGTGGAACGCTATATGGCCTGGCGCCGTGCGCTCACGCTGAAAAACCCCGTGCTGGACATGCGTCACCACGCCGAGGTCTATCGCGATGAAGTACTGGGCAAGGCGCGGGCCATGCTCACCCACGGCAAGCCGGCCGAAGCTGCGCTGGAGTTCCTCGCGCACACCTTGACCAACAAACTGCTGCACCATCCGACCGTACGCCTGCGTGACGCGGCGCTGAGTGGCGACACCGAGCTGCTGCACGCGGCTGAGCGCCTGTACCACATCGACGACGACACCCACTCGCGGACATAGAACGCCTCCGGCCGCGACCGCTTGGTGACGGAAGCGTCGCCGGATACCGGCTTTGCCCACTGCATCTGCCCTCGCATGGTGTCGGGGCAACATCTGCCGCCAGCCCAAAGTGAACATCACCCAGCAATGACTCCATCGATCCGCCGCAAGCTTGAAGCACTGGCCGAGCGCCACGAGGAAATCGGGCTGCTGCTCGCGCAGCCGGACGCGCACGCCGACAACGCACGTTTCCGCGCGCTGTCACAGGAATACGCGCAACTCGACGCGGTAACCGTCTCGCTGCACGAGCACGACCGGGCCGAACGCGAGCTGGCCGAAGCGCATGCCATGCTCGACGATCCCGAATTGCGCGAGATGGCGGCCGACGACGTGCAACGCCTGCAGCGGCAGCTGCTCGACCTGGACGCTGCGTTGCAGATCCTGTTGCTGCCCAAGGACCCGCGCGACGACGCCAGCCTGTATCTGGAAATACGTGCCGGCACCGGCGGCGACGAGGCTGCCATCTTTGCCGGCGACCTGTTGCGCATGTACACGCGCTATGCGGAAACGCGGCGCTGGCAGGTGGAAATTCTCAGCGAGCACGCGGGTGAACACGGCGGCTTCAAGGAAGTGGTGGCACGCGTCGAAGGCACCGGCGCGTACTCGCAATTCAAGTTTGAATCCGGCACCCACCGCGTCCAGCGCGTGCCGGAAACCGAGTCGCAGGGGCGCATCCACACCTCCGCGGCCACCGTCGCGATCATGCCGGTACCCGACGAGATTGATGACGTCGAAATCAACCCGAGCGAGTTGAAAGTCGACACGTTCCGGTCCTCGGGGGCTGGCGGCCAGCACATCAACAAGACCGAATCCGCCATTCGCATCACCCACCTGCCCACCGGCACCGTGGTGGAATGCCAGGATGAACGCAGTCAGCACAAGAACCGGGCGCGGGCGATGAGCCTGCTCAAGGCGCGCTTGCTGGATGCCGAACGCAGCAAGCAAAGTGCGGAACGCTCCGAGGCGCGCCGGCTGCAGGTCGGTTCCGGCGATCGCAGCCAGCGCATACGCACCTACAATTTCCCGCAGGGGCGGATTACCGACCACCGCATCAATCTCACGCTGTACCGCCTGCCGGAAATCATGCAGGGCGACCTGGCCGAGTTGATCGGCGCGCTGAACCGGGAATATCAGGCCGACCAACTGCAGGCCCTGGGCACCGCGTGAATCCGGCCCGCGTCAGGCGCAGCGAAACCCTTGCAGTACCCGCTCGGCCTGCTCTTCGCGCGTGACCTGCTCGACCTGCGCCGCCGGTGGCCCCTGTTGCAACCAGCCTTGCAACGCATCAAGCGCTGCAGCTGCCCCGCTGGCAACTACCTCGACGCTGCCATCCGGCTGATTCCGGGCGTATCCGACCAAGCCCAGCGCCAGCGCGCGCTCGCGCGTGCTGGCGCGATAAAACACCCCTTGCACTCGGCCGGTGACAATGAACTTTGCGGTCGCCATCACTCGACGCCAATGGCTTTCGCCAGGCTGGCCG
>Ga0207707_10002397_pt1 | contig 16870 bp, 10 predicted proteins | sample KBSC83BmetaG_FD_184336 | JGI IMG/M metagenome (GOLD analysis project Ga0207707, IMG submission 184336) | Corn rhizosphere microbial communities from Kellogg Biological Station, Michigan, USA - KBS C8-3B metaG (SPAdes) (version 2) | ecosystem: Host-associated > Plants > Roots > Rhizosphere ...
TGCACCGCGAAGGCGGCCCATAGCGCCAGCGCAGCGATCGTGACGATTGCGAGCGGCGGCGACGTCCAGCCGCGCGCGTGACCGATGACCGGCACGTTGAGCGCGGCGACGAGGCCCGCGGCCATCAGCACGAAGCCCGCCAGGTCGAACGGGTGGCGCTCGGCGACGATGACATTGGCGAGCGTGCGCCGCGCCAGCGCGATGCCGGCGATTGCGAACGGCAGCGACAGCACGAAGATCCACCGCCAGCCGAACCCGGTGACGAGCGCGCCGCCGATCGCCGGGCCGACGGCGGGCGCGAGCACGATGCCGACGCCGTAGATGCCCATCGCGCGGCCGCGCTCGGCGAGCGGAAAGACGCGGAACAGCACGACCATTGCGAGCGGCTGCAGCACGCCGGCGGCGGCGCCCTGCAGCACGCGCGCGAGCACGAGGCTGTCCATGTCCCACGCGAGCGCGCCGAGCAGCGATCCCGCGAAGAACAGCGCCAGCATCGCGATGAACGTCGCGCGCTCGCCGAAGCGCGCGAGTGCCCACGCGCTCGCCAGCATCGTCGCGGTGGTGGCGGCGAGGAAGCCGGTGGCGAGCCACTGGACGGTGTCGTGGCCGACGTGCATCTCGTCCATCAGCGCCGGGAACGCGACGTTGATGATCGTCGCGGCGAGCAGCGTCGTGATGGTGCCGAGCATCAGCGTCGCGACGATCCACGGGCGCTCGTTGCGGATGCGCGGCATCACGCTTGGCGCTGTCATTGGACTCCCCTGCACGCTGCGTGCTGCGGGGCCCGCAGTTGACAAATTCGGCGCTTCGGGCGGCCCGGCGCGCTCATGGCCAAGCTACGCCAGCGCGAGCGGCTTGCCGGCGAGCGTCGCCGCGGCGCGCGCCGCGGCGTCCCACGGATCGCCGTGGCCGAGGCCCTTGGCGAGCGCGTCGAGCGGGGCGAGCCGCGCGACGAGCGCGCGCAGCGTGTCGCGCGACACGCGCCGCGCCGCCGATTCCATCGCCGCCTGGCGCCGGCCCCAGACGCGCGCCTGGCGGATCGCAACGGCGGCCGGCGTGCCGCCGTCCATCGCGGCGCGCACCGCGGCGAGCGCGTGCACGTCCTCGGCGAGCTGCCAGACGACGAGCGTCAGCGCTTCGCCCGCGTCGCGCAGCGCCGCCAGCACGCGCAATGCGCGCGGCGCGTCACCGGCGAGCCAGGCCTCGGAGAGCGCGAACACGTCGAAGCGCGCGACGTCCGACACCGCCGCCTCGACGGCGTCTTGCGCGAGCTCGCCGGGCGGCAACAGCAGCGCGAGCTTGTCGATCTCCTGGCGCGCGGCGAGGAGATTGCCCTCGCAGAGGTCGGCGAGGTACTCGAGCGTCGCGGGCGGCGCGCGCTGGCCCGCGCGGGCGAGGCGCGCGCCGATCCACGCCGGCAGCGCGTCGCGCTCGACCGGCTGCACGGCGATCGTCACGGCATCGCGCGAGAGCGCCTCGAACCACGCCGACTGCTGCGTCGCGCGATCGAGCTTCGGCAGCGTGACGAGCGTGACGTTGTCGCGATTGAGGCCCGCGGCGAGCGCTGCGAGCGCCGCGACGCCGTCGACGCCGGGGCGGCCCGACGGGATGCGCAGGTCGATGAGCTTGCGGTCGGCGAAGAGCCCCCGGCTCGCGTTGGCGGCGATGAGCGCATCCCACTTGAAATGCTGCTCGACGATGAACGTCTCGCGCTCTTCGCAGCCGGCGGCGCGCGCCGCCGCGCGCACGGCGTCGGCCGCCTCGAGCGCGAGGAGCGGCTCGTCGCCGTGGATCACGTAGAGCGGCGCGACGCCTTTGGCGAGTTGCCGCGGCAGGTCGTCGGCGCGCATCGCGTCGCCCGCTTACGTGGGCTTGCGGGCCGCCTGCAGCCGCCGCACGATCTGGTGCACGGCATCGGACTGCATCTCCAGCACGAGGCGGTTCTCCTCGATCTGCCGCGCGAGGCGCTCGGTGTCGTCGTAGAGGTACGTGCGGCGGATGACGATCTCGTCGGCCGGGAGCCAGTCGTTGCCGGCGTTGTCGCGCAGCCGCAGCTGCACGCGCTTCTGCAGCGCGAACTCGCGCGCGCGGCCGCCGGGCGACAGCGACAGCACGTCCTTGTCGTCGACGACGAGCGGGATGTCGAGGATCACCTGCGCCTTGGCGGGGTCGTCGACGATCTTTGCCGTGCTGGCGTTGGCGAGCGCCTTGCGCAGCTCGGCGCCGAACGCCGGCGCGCCAGGGGCGTTCACATAGATCGAGTCGAAGCGGTACGTCGCCGCGCCGCGCAGGTGGAAGCCGCAGCCGGCGAGCTCGAGCGCCGCGCCGCCCAGCGCGAGCGCGCGCAGCGCGCCGCGACGGTCACACGACGACATTGACGAGCCTGCCCGGCACCACGATCACCTTGCGGATGGGCGCGCCGGCGGCGTGCTTCGCGACGTCGGCGCTCGCGCGCGCGGCCGCCTCGATCGCCGCGCGGTCGGCGGCGCTCGGCACGACGATCTTGCCGCGCAGCTTGCCGTTGACCTGCAGCACGAGCTCGATCTCCTCCTGCGCGAGCGCGGCGGGATCGGGATCGGGCCAAGGCGCGTCGAGGAGGTCGCCGATGCGCGCGGCGTAGCCGAGGTCGCTCCACAGCGCCCACATCGTGTGCGGCGCGACGGGGTAGAGCACGCGAAGGAGGATCGAGAGGCCTTCGCCGACCACCGCGTCGCGGCCGCGCGCGCCCCCCTCGAGGGCTTCCAGCGCATTCAGCATCTTCATCGCCGCCGACACGACGGTGTTGTACTGGATGCGCTCGTAGTCGTAGTTGGCCTGCGCGAGCGCCTGGTGGATCTCGCGGCGCGTCGCCGCGGCGGCGGCGTCGAGCGCAGCCGCGCCCGAGGGCGCGGGCGTGCCGGCCGCGGCCTGCGCGCCTTGCGCGAACGTCCACAGGCGCCGCAGGAAGCGGTGCGTGCCCTCGACGCCGTTGGCCGACCACTCGATCGTCTGCTCGGGCGGCGACGCGAACATCACGAACGTGCGCGCGGCGTCGGCGCCGTAGCGCTCGACCATCTCGGTCGGGTCGACGCCGTTGAGCTTCGACTTCGACATCGTGCCCAAGCCGTCGTATTCGACCGGGTCGCCGTCCTGCCGGTACGTGCCGCCGATCACGTGGCCGTTGGCGTTGCGCTCGATGTCGACGTCCTTCGGCGCGATGTAGTCCTTGCCGCCCTTGTCGTTGCGGCGGAAGAACGCGTGGTCGAGCACCATGCCCTGGGTGAGGAGCCGCGTGAACGGCTCGTCGTACGCCACCATCCCCATGTCGCGCATCACCTTGGTCCAGAAGCGCGCGTAAAGAAGGTGCAGGATCGCGTGCGTGATGCCGCCGATGTACTGGTCCATCGGCATCCAGTACGCGTCGCGGCCGTCGATCATTGTCGCGGCGCCCGGGCTCGTGTAGCGCATGAAGTACCACGAGGAGTCGACGAAGGTGTCCATCGTGTCGGTCTCGCGCTTCGCCGGGCCCTTGCATTTCGGGCACGCGGTGTCGACGAAGTCGGCGCGCCTCGCGAGAGGGTTGCCGGTGCCGTCCGGCACGCAGTCCTCGGGCAGCACGACCGGCAACTCGTCATCGGGCACCGGCACGTCGCCGCACGCGGGGCAATGCACGATCGGAATCGGCGTGCCCCAGTAGCGCTGCCGCGAGATGCCCCAGTCGCGCAGGCGGAACGTCGTGCGCTTCTCGCCCAACCCGGCCTGACCGAGGTCGGCGGCGATGGCGGTCACCGCGTCGTGGTACGCGAGCCCGTCGTACTTGCCGGAATTGACGAGGCGGCCGCGCTCCTTGTCGTCGTACCACGGCTGCCAGCGCTCGTAGTCGAACGCCTGGCCCTCGACGTCGACGACGGGGAGGACGCGCAGGCCGTACTTCCGCGCGAATGCGAAGTCGCGCTCGTCGTGCGCGGGCACGCCCATCACCGCGCCTTCGCCGTAGCTCATCAGCACATAGTTGCCGACCCACACCTCGACTTCGGCGCCGGTCAGCGGATGGACGACGTAGAGGCCGGTCGGCACGCCCTCCTTCTCCATCGTCGCGAGGTCGGCCTCGATGACGCTCGTGCGGCGCGCGGCCTCGACGAACTCGCGCACGTGCGCGCTGCGCCACGCGGCGACGGCGGCGAGCGGGTGCTCGGGCGCCACCGCGCAGAACGTCACGCCCATGATCGTGTCGGCGCGTGTCGTGAACACCCACAGCTTGCCGTCGCCGACGAGGCGGTCGTCGGCGTCGCGGATATCGTGCTTGAACGCGAAGCGCACACCCTCGCTGCGGCCGATCCAGTTGCGCTGCATCAGCTTCACGCGCTCGGGCCATCCGCTCATCCGGTCGAGGCAGTCCAGCAGCTCGTCGGCGTATTGCGTGATCCGCAGGTAATACATCGGGATCTCGCGCTTCTCGACGGGTGCCCCGGAGCGCCAGCCGCGCCCGTCGATCACCTGCTCGTTGGCGAGCACCGTCCGGTCGACCGGGTCCCAGTTGACGACCCCCGTCTTCTTGTAGGCGATGCCCCTTTCGTACATGCGCAGGAACATCCACTGGTTCCAGCGGTAGTAGTCCGGCGCGCAGGTCGTGAGCTCGCGCGACCAGTCGATCGCGAAGCCCATCACCTCGAGCTGCGCTTTCATGTACGCGATGTTGTCGTAGGTCCACTTCGCCGGCGCCTCTCCGCTCTTCATCGCGGCGTTCTCGGCGGGCAGCCCGAACGCGTCCCAGCCCATCGGCATCAGCACGTTGTGGCCGCGCATCCGCAGGTGGCGGTACATGACGTCGTTGATCGTGTAGTTGCGCACGTGCCCCATGTGCAGCTTGCCCGACGGGTAGGGCAGCATCGACACGCAGTAGTACTTCTTCCTGCCGGGCTTTTCCGTCGCGCGATAGGCATCGGCGGCGACCCAGGCGTCGCGCGCGGCTTGCTCGATTTCGCGGGGATTGAACGGATTCATGGCGCGCGGTCGATGGCGATCACGACGTAATCGACGATTATACCGAGGCCGATCGGCGCGACCGGCGCGGCGGGCCGGGCGTCCGCGTGCGGGACAAGGTCCGCGCGCGGGCGGCGATGATTTATCCTTCGCGCTGGGGAGGGAGCTTGATGCCGGTCAATTCGACCGATGCGGCGCGCAGGGGGACGTTGCGCGCGCCGCGCAGCCCGGGTGAAACTGTGCCCGCGGCGCCGTGCGCGCAGCGGCGCGCCGCGCTGCGCGCGCTCGCCGCCGCTGCCGTGCTGCTTGCCGGATTCGCGCCGGCGGCGCGCGCCGCCTCCGACACGATGACGCTGGTCGTGGCGGCGGTGCCCGGTGGCGGCATCGACCACGCTGCACGGCTCATCGCCCAGCGGCTCGAGCGGGATTTCGGCCGCAACGTGATCTTCGAGTACCGGCCGGGCGCCGCGACCCGCCTGGCCGGCGACTTCGTCGCGAAAGCGCCGCCGGACGGCAGCGCGCTGCTCGTGACCACCGGCGCCTCGACGATCGACCTCGCGTTCAATCCCGACGCGCAACCCAACATCCTCGAGGACTTCGTGCCGGTGGCGCAGCTTTCCGCCGGGCAGCTCCTGTTCGTCGTCGGCGCCGCGTCGCCCATCCGCACGACGCAGGACATCGTCGCGCGCGCCCGCGCCGCGCCCGGTGCGCTCAACTTCGGCACGGTCAACGTGCAGTCGACGCAACGCGTCGTCGGCGAGCTCTTCATGCTCTCGACCGGCACCCGGATGGTCCAGGTTCCCTACAAGGCAGAGGTCGCGATCATGGTGGCGGTCGCCAACGGCGTCCTCGACTTCGGCATCGTCGGCATCGGCACCGCATTGCCGCTGATCGAGGCAGGCAAGGTGCGCCCGATCGCGGTCGCGAGCAACCATCGCGCGCGTGCGCTGCCCGATGTGCCGACGCTCGCGCAAAGCGGCGTGGCGAACGTCGACCTACCGCAGTGGTACGGCGTGCTCGCGCCGGCGGGCACGCCAGCGGCTCTGGTCAAGGCGCTCGCGCACTCGATCGAGCAGGAGGTGCGCTCCCCCGAGTACCACCGCGGCATACAGGCGATCGGCCTCGAGCCGGTCCACCGCACGCAGCCCGAGTTCGCCGCGATGCTGAAGCACGAGGTTGCCCGTTATCGCGACATCATCGGCACCGCGAACCTTGCGCAATGACGTCGTGAGCTCCGCCGCCGAGACCGTTGCAACGCGCCTCGCGCGCTGGGCCGCGCAAAAGCCCGGCGAGGTCGCGCTGTTCGAGGGCGCACGGCACGTCACCTGGCACGACCTCGACGAGCGCGCCACGGCGATCGCGTTGCGCATCCTCGCCGCGTCCAGCAGCACCGAGCGCCCGCAGCGCGTGCTGCTGCTGTTCCGCGACCGCATCGCCACGATCGAGGCGCTGGCCGGCGTCGTGCGCAGCGGCCACACCTTCGTCGTGCTCGACGCCAACGATCCCGACGACCGCGTGCGCTTCATCGCCGCCGACGCCGAGCCGCGGCTGCTGCTCACCGACGCGTCGCTCGCCGACCGCGCGGTGGCGATCGCACCGCCGGGCTGCGTCGTCGTCGACACCGGCGATGGGACGCGGTCCGCCGCAGCGCCCGCGACGATGCCCGGCGTCGATCCACGCGACATCGCGTACATCACCTACACGTCGGGCTCGACCGGCAAGGCCAAGGGCGTCTGCCAGACCCACGTGGCGCAGCTGCATTTCGTCGACTTCTTCACGCGCGCGGTGGGACTCGGCGCCGCGGATCGCGTCGCGCTGCTGCATTCGATCGCGTTCGGTGCCGGGCTCGCGACCGTCGCGCGCACGCTCGCGGGCGGCATTGCGCTCGGTCTGTACGACCTCCGGCGGCAAGGCCTCGCGGGGCTCGCCGACTGGCTCGATCGCGAGCGCATCAGCACGGTCCAGCTCTTTCCCACGATCATGCGCGAGCTGGATCAGCAGCTCGGCGAGCGTCGCTCGCTGCCCCACCTGCGCCTCCTGCATCTCGGCGGCGAGACCGCGTTCGCCGAGGATTTCGCATGCGTGGTCCGCCGCACCGGCCCGGCATGCCGGTTCCTCCACCAGCTCGCGATGACCGAGGTGAGCCTCGTCGCGCAGTTCTTGCCCGCGCGCGACGTCGCGCTGCCGCCCGGATCGGTGATCCCGGTGGGCAGGCCGGTGGAGGGCGTGCGCATCGAGATCCGTCGCGACGACGATTCGCCGGCGGCGACCGGCGAAGCCGGCGAGATCGTCGTGTTCAGCCGATTCGTGAGCCCCGGCTACTGGAAGCGCGCGGATCTCGACGCGAAAGCCTTCGTCGCCGACCCGGCCGATGCCCTGTCGCGCGGCTATCGCACCGGCGACATCGGCCGCTTCGACGAGCAGGGGGTGCTGCACTTCATCGGGCGCGTCGGCACGCGCGTGAAGATTCGCGGCAACACCGTCGATCTCGCCGAAGTCGACGCGGCGCTGCTCGCATGGCCCGGCACCGCCGTGGCGGCAATCGCCGCCGAGCCCGATCCCGACGACGAATTGCAGATGCGCCTCGTCGCCTATGTCGAGGTGCGCGATTCGGCGAGGCGCGATGGGCGCGCGCTGATGGCGTTCCTCGGCGACAAGCTCCCCCGCCACATGCTGCCGTCGGCGGTGCGCTTCCTCGCGGCATTGCCACGCACGCCCAACGGCAAGGTCGACCGCAAGCGTCTTGCGACCGAGCCGGTGCTGCCGCCGGAGGCACCGCCGTACGTCGCACCGCGCGACGCCACCGAAGCCGCCGTTGCGCACATGTTCCGCGGGCTCCTCGGTGTCGAGCGCGCCGGCTGCGAGGACGACTTCTTCTTCCTCGGCGGCGACTCGATGGCCGCCGGCGAGCTGCAGGAGCGCATCCACGAAGCCTTCGGCGTGCGCCTCGCCGGCTTCCAGGACGAGGCGACCGTCGCCGGTATCGCCGCGTCGATCAAGGCGATCCTCGCCGAGGCGGGTCCGCGGGCGCGCGAAATGCCGATGCTGGTGCCGATGTGGCGCAACGGCAGCCAGGTGCCGCTGTTCATGGTTCACGGCCGCCAGGGGCAGGCTTTCGTCAGCCCGTACTTCATGAACGTGCTCGGCGACGACCAGCCCGTATGGACGTTCCAGGCACGGGGCCTCGACGGCCGCGCACAACCGCATCCGACCGTCGACGCGATGATCGACGACTACGCCGCCGAGATCCGCAAGGTGCGACCGCAAGGTCCCTATTTCATCGGCGGGCTGTGCGTGGGCTGCTATGTCGCCGCCGGCGTGGCGCGCAAGCTGCGCGGCGAAGGCGACGCCGTGCTGCCGCTCCTGCTGCTCGATCCGCCCAACCGCGTGCGGGCGCGCACTGCCGCGCATGGCGATCCCGACCACGTGCGCGCGAAAATGCGCAAGCGCCGCGGCGAGGGCCGGCTTTCCGCCGAGATGGACGACCCCGAGTACATGGAGGTCTCGGTGCGCACCGCGGCGGCGTTCAACGACGCGATCTCGCGCTACGTGCCGCCGCCGTACGACGGGCCGGTGTACGTGCTGTCGAGCCGCAGCCGGATGCAGCGCGACGATCCGCTGGAGATCCGCCGCTATTTCACCGGCCGCGTCAAGCGCTACGAGGTCGGCAACTCGCACAACGAGGCGCTCGACCCGCGCAACCCGGTGTTCGCGGCGACGCTGCGCCGCTGCCTCGACCTCATCCGGGCGGCCGATCGCGACAGCGGCGGGGCGGCGCGCACCCGCAACGCGACGAGCGGCGACGTCGCGCCCCGGGACTGACGGGCGCATGCGCGCGATTCGCGCAGCCATCGTCGTCACGGCCGCGGTCCTTGCGCCGCTCGCCGCGCTCGCGCAGTCGCCCGACCGGCCGGTGATACTCGTCGTCGGCGCATCGCCCGGCGGCGGCGTCGACCGCACGGCGCGGATCCTCGCGCAGGAGCTCGGCGCGCGGCTGCACGTCGACGTCGTCGTCGAGAATCGCGCCGGCGGCGGCACGCGCCTCGCGGGCGACTACGTCGCGAAGGCCGCGCCCGATGGCCACACGCTCTTGTTCACGACCGGCGAGTCGACCGTCGACCTGGCGTTCGACGCGCACGCGACGCCCAGCATCCTGCGCGACTTCACGCCGGTGACGCGCGTGGCCGTGACGCCGACGATCCTCGTCGTGCGGGCGTCGTCGCCGATGAAGAGCGTCGGCGACGTCGTCGCGCGCGCGCAACGCGAGCCCGGCAAGCTCAATTACTCGACGGCGGGCGTCAAGTCGACGATGCACCTCGTCGGCGAGATCTTCAAGCGCGAGAGCCGCGCCGACATCGTCCACATCCCGTACAAGGGCTCGGTGCCCGCGCTGACGGCGCTGATGGGCGGCGACGTCGACATGACGTTCGTGTCGCTTGCCTCGGCGTTGCCGTACCTCGACGCCGGCAAGCTGCGCGCGCTGGCGGTTGCCGACACGCGGCGCACGCCGCTCGCGCCGAACGTGCCGACGTTCGCCGAGGCGGGCGTCCGCGACGTCGTCTCGGTGATCTGGAACGGCATCCTCGCACCGGTCGGCACGCCGGTCGCGGTCGTCGAGCGGATCGCGAACGCTGTCGCAGGCGTGTCATCGTCGCCGGCGTACCGGCGGCAGCTCGCGACGATGGCGGAGCAGCCGGCACCGACGTCGCCGGCGCAATTCGGCACGATGCTGCGCGACGATGTCGCAACGTACGCCCGTATCATCGGCTCCGCCGGCATTCTCGCCGAGTGAGCGGCCGGCGAGCACGCGCGACGCCACGTTCCCGGCCCGGGATCACGACGCCATGACGACGACGGCCCCCGTAGCGCGTGAGACGATCGCGACGAGGCTCGCGGCTTTTGCCGCGCGTGATCCGCGCCGGCCGGCGATCGTCGACCGCGACCGCACCGTGAGCTACGGCGAGCTCGATCGCGACGCCTCGGCGATTGCGCGCACGCTGGCCGCGATCGACGGCGCGCGCGGCGGCAACGTTTGCCTTCTGCTCGGCGACCGCGTCAGCGCGATCACGGGCATCGCCGGCGTGGCGCGCAGCGGCGCGGCGTACGTGCCGTTCGATCCCGCCGATCCCGAGGAGCGGCTGCGCTTCATGCTCGCCGACGCCGCGCCCGCCGCCGTCATCACCGAGCCGTCCCACGTCGATGCGGCGCGCGCGCTCGCGCCGGCGGGCTGCGCGATCGTCGACATCGCGGCGGCGCTGCGCGACGCGGCGACGGGCGCGCTACCGGCGGTGGACGGCAACGCCGACGCGCACCTCTACTACACGTCGGGATCGACCGGCCAGTCGAAAGGCGTGCGCCAGACGCATGCCAACCAGCTTCATTTCGTCGACGCCTACGCGCGCAACGTCGGAATCAATGAAGGCGACCGGCTGTCGCTTCTCTACTCGATCGGGTTCGCCGCCGGCATCGGCGGCGTCTATCGCGGCATCGCGCTCGGCACGACGCTATGCCTCTACGACCTGCGTCGCGACGGGATCGCGGGGCTCGCCGACTGGCTCGACCGCGAGCGGCTGACGATGCTGCACACCTTCGCGATGGTGTTCCGCGAGATGGCGAAGCGCATCGGTGCGAAGCGCGTGTTTCCGCACCTCGGCGTGCTGCACCTCGGCGGCGAGTCGATGTACGCGGGCGACGTCGATCTCTACCGCGCCCATACGACGCCGCGCTGCAGGCTCGTCCACCAGTTCTCGGCGACCGAGGTCTCCATCATCGCGCAGGGCTTGATGAACCACGACAGCGCGTTCGCGCCGGGAACGGTGATTCCCGTCGGCCGCGCGGTGGACGGCGTGCGCATCGAGATCCGTGACGAGGACGGCCGCGTGGCGGCGCCGGGCGTGGCGGGCGAGGTCGTCGCCTGCACACGCCATGCGAGCCCCGGCTACTGGCGCCGGCCCGAGCTCGATGCCGCGGCGTTCTCGGCCGACCCGCGCGATCCCGGCGGGCGCTGCTATCGCACCGGCGATCTCGGCCGCCTCGATGCCGACGGCGTGTTGCACTTCCTCGGGCGCTCGGGAACGCGCACCAAGATCCGCGGGCACACGATCGACCTCGCCGAAGTGGACGCCGCGCTTGCGGGCTTCGTCGACGCGAGCGGCGCGGCCGCGGTGGCGGAGGCCGACGACGGCGACGGGCAGCCGCTGCGCCTTGTCGCCTACGTCGAGGCTGCCGCGGGGGCACGGCGCGATCCCGCCGCGCTCAAGCGCTTCCTCGCGTCGAAGCTGCCGCAGCACATGATGCCGTCGGAAGTGCGCTACGTCGCTGCGCTGCCGCGCACGCCGGGCGGCAAGCTCGACCGCAAGCGCCTCGCCGACGCCGAACGGCTGCCCGCCGATGCGGTCGCGTCGACGCCGCCGCGCGGCGCGCTGGAGGCGGCGGTCGCGCACGTGTTCGGCGAGCTCCTCCACGTCGGCGCAATCGGCGCCGAGAGCGACTTCTTCCTGCTGGGCGGCGATTCGCTGATGGCGAGCGACCTGCAGGCGCGCCTCGAGTCCGAGTTCGGTGTCCATGTCGGCGACTTCCATCGCGACGCGACGGTCGCCGGTATCGCCGCGCGCGTGCGCCGCGCGCTCACCGAAGCGCCGCAGCACGCGCCGGCGATGCCGATGCTGCTGCCGCTGTGGCAGGCGGGCAGCGCGGTCCCGCTCTTCATGGTGCACGGTCGTCACGGCCAGGCGTTCGTCAGCCCGCATTTCATGAAGCTGCTGGGCGACGACCAGCCGGTGTGGGCGTTCCAGGCGCGCGGCCTCGACGGCCGCAGCGCGCCGCATCCGACGATCGAGGCGATGGTCGACGACTATGTCGCCGAGGTGCGCAAGGTGCGCCCGCAGGGCCCGTATTTCATCGGCGGCTTGTGCGTCGGCTGCTTCGTCGCCGCGGCGATGGCGACAAGGTTGCGCGCGGCCGGCGAGGAGGTGCTGCCGCTCTTGCTGCTCGATCCGCCGAATCGCGTCCGTGGCCGCACGGCCGCGCACGCCGATCCCGACCACGTGTCCGGCAAGATGCTCCGCCGCCGCGCCGAGGGGCGGCTGCACGGCCCGATGGAGGAGCCCGCGTTCCTCGAACGCGCGGTGCAGACGGCCGAGGCGTTCAACGACGCGGTCAGGCGCTACGAGCCGGTGCCGTACGGCGGTCCCGTCTACGTGCTGTCGAGCCGCCGGCGGATGAGCGGCGACGATCCGCTCGAGCTGCGGCGCTATTTCAACGGACGCGTCAAGCGCTACGAGGTCGGCACGACGCACAACGACGCGCTCGACCCGCGCAATCCGGTGTTCGCGAGCACGCTGAAGCGGTGCATCGAGCTGATCCACGGGGCGATGCGTCCACCTCGAGCGGTCGGCATGCCGGCCGAGGTGGCACGCCGGGAATGAGCGCTTTCTCGCACCGTCGCCGCGCGGTCCTCGCGCTGGCTGCGGTGCCGATGCTGGTCGGCATCCCCGCGCAGGCCGCCAAGCCGGTGCTGCGCCTCGTCGTCGCGGCCGCGCCCGGCGGCGGCATCGACCGCATGGCGAGGCTTCTCGCGCAGCGCTTCGAGGCGGACCTTCACCGCAGCGTCGTCGTCGAGAACCGGCCGGGCGGCGGGAACCGCATCGCGCTCGGCGAGATCGTGCAGGCGGGGCCGGGCGGCGACACGCTTCTCGTCACGACCGGCGCGTCGACGATCGACCTCGCTTTCGACGCGAACGCCCGGCCCAACATCGTCGACGACGCCACGCCGGTCGCGCTGGTCGCGGCGAGCCAGCTCGTGTTCCTCGTCGGCGCGAAATCGTCGCTGCGCAGCGTCGGCGACCTCGTCGCCCGCGCGCGTGCCGCGCCCGGCGTGCTCGACTACGGCAGCGTCAACGTGCAGTCGACGCAGCGCGTCGCGGGCGAGCTCTTCAAGCTCGCCACGCGCACCGACATCGTGCAGATCCCGTACCGCAGCGAGATTGCCAACATCGCCGCGCTGGTCGCGGGCGACATCGACGTCGCGATCGTCACGCTCGCCTCCTCGCTGCCGATGATCCGTGCCGGGGAGGTGCGCCCGCTGGCGGTCTCGAGCGCCGCGCGGGCCCGCGCGCTGCCCGACGTGCCGACGCTCGCCGAGGCGGGCGTCGCCGGCGTCACGCTGGAAAGCTGGTGCGGGTTGTTCGCGCCGCGCGGCACGCCGGAGGAGACCGTCGCGTCGCTCGCCGACGCCGTGCAGCGCGCCGGTGCGTCGCCCGAATACCGCGCCGCGCTTGCGTCGATGGGCGAGGAGCTGCGGCCGGGCTCGCCCGCTGCGTTCGCCGCGATGCTCAAGACCGAGCTCGCCCGCTACCGCGAAGTGATCGACACCGCGCATCTGCGCGCGCGGTGACGGCGCTGCGCGGCCGCGCCGACGGCGGGCGCTGATCTCGCATCGCCCGTCGAGCGCGTCGGCACGCGTTCAGTAAGCCGCCGGTGCGACGAGCGCCGCCACGCCGAGCACCGCGAACATCAGCGCGGCGGCGATGCGGATGGCGCGCAACGGCAGCCGCTTCGCCGCAAGGCCGCCGAACAGCACCGTGGGCACGTCGACGATGAGCATGCCGAGCGTCGTGCCGGCAACGACCGGCGCCAGCATGCCGAAGCGCGACGCGAGGATGGCGGTGGCAACCTGGGTCTTGTCGCCCATCTCGGCCAGGAAGAACGCCACGGCCGTCACGACGAACACGCCGTGCGACGTCGTCGCCGGCGCGTCGTCGTCGCCGATCGCGTCGGGCTTGAGCGCCCAGACCGCCACCGCGAAGAACGACAACGCGATCGCCCATTGCAGCCAATCGGCGGGCACCACGCTGCGCAGCACCGTGCCGACGTAGCCCGCCAGCGTGTGGTTGACGAGCGTGGCGGCGAGGATGCCGAGGATCACCGGCCAGGGTTTGCGGAACCTGGCGGCCAGCAGCATGGCCAAAAGCTGCGTCTTGTCGCCGATCTCGCCGAGCGCGACCACGCCCGCGCTGACCAGGAACGCCTCGAGGGGATTTCCGACCAAAGGAACGCGCGGCCGGCCCCGGAGGCACGATCGCCGTTGAATGGAATGGCAGAATTATATGTTTCCTCCCAGATGCCGCCTGATCCGATGCCGCTTCGCGCCTTGACGCTGATCGCCCGCACGCTCGCCGCGATGGCGCTCGCGTGCGCGACGGTCGCGGCCGCGGCCCCGGTGCGCACCGGCCACGTCAGCGCCGAGCTGGTCGCCGAGAAGACGGCGTTCGTGCCGGGCGCCGACAACGTCGTCGCGCTGAAGCTCGCGCTCGATCCCGGCTGGCACACGTACTGGCGCAATCCGGGCGATTCCGGCCTGCCGACGACGTTGGCGTGGACGTTGCCGCAGGGCGTCACGGCAGGCGCGATCGTCTGGCTGCCGCCCAAGCTCCTGCCGGTCGGGCCGCTCGTCAACTACGGCTACGAAGGCGTCGCCTGGCATCCGGTCACGGTACGCTCCGCGCCGGGCGCGGCGCTGGGCTCGCAGGTGACGCTCGCCGCGCGCGCTGACTGGCTCGTGTGCCGCGAGACGTGCATCCCGGAAGGCGCCGACCTCACGCTGACGCTGCCGGTGGCGGCCGATGCGACGATCGACCCTCGCGACGGCGCGGCGCTCGCGGCGGCACGCGCGTCGGCGCCCGGCGCACTGGCGGACACCGGCTGGCGCGCCAGCGCGCGTGGCGACGGCCCCCATGTGGCGATCACGCTGACGCCGCCCGCCGGCGCGGCCGATCCGGGCGATCTCCGCTACTTCGCCGACGATGCCGATCGTGTCGAGCCCGCGGGCGCGCAGGTGCTCGAGCATCGCGATGGCGCGTATGTGCTCACCGTGCCGGTGTCGAGCCAGCTCGCCAACGACGCCGAGCATGGCTTCACGCGCGTCGCGGGCCTGCTGACGGCGAGCGCGGGCTTTTCGAGCGCGCGCGCAGCGACGATCGACGTGCCGCTCGAAGGCCGCGTCGTGCCGGGACCCAAGCCGATCGCCACGGTCGTGGCGACGGCCGAGGCAGCGCCTGTCCCTGGCTCCGCGCCCGCCGCGTCGCGCGACACGATGACGCTCGCGCTCGCGGCGCTGTTCGCGCTCGCCGGCGGCGCGATCCTCAACCTGATGCCCTGCGTGTTCCCGGTGCTCTCGCTCAAGGTGCTTGGGTTCGCCGCGCGCCGCGACGACCGCGCCGCGCTGCGGCGCGAGGCGTTCGCGTACGCCGGCGGCGTGATCGCCACGTTCGTCGCGCTGGCCATCGCGCTGGTGGCGTTGCGTGCAGCGGGGCACGAGCTCGGCTGGGGCTTCCAGCTCCAGTCGCCGCCGGTCGTGGCCGCGCTGGCGGTGCTGTTCTTCGTGCTGGGGATCAACCTCGCCGGCGTGTTCGAGTTCGGCCAGATCGCGCCGGCCGGCATGCGCAGCTTCGCGAGCGCGAACCGCGCGCTCGATGCGTTCGGCGCGGGCATACTCGCGGTCGTCATCGCGTCGCCGTGCACGGCTCCGTTCATGGGCGCTGCGCTCGGCTTCGCGTTGTCGCAATCGATCGCGGCGACGCTCGCGATCTTCGTGATGCTGGGCGCCGGCATGGCGCTGCCGTATGTACTGCTCGCATGGTTCCCCGCGTGGCAGGCGCGCATGCCGCGCCCGGGCGCGTGGATGGTGCGCCTGAAGCAGCTGCTCGCGTTCCCGATGTTCGCGACCGTCGCCTGGCTCGCGTGGGTGCTGGGCGCGCAGGTCGACAACGACGCGGTGCTCCGGCTCCTCGCGCTGTGCATCGCGATCGCGTTCGTGCTGTGGGCGCTGCACGCGCGGCGCATGGGCGGCACGCGCGCGTTCGGCGTCGCCGCCGCGCTGGGTGTCGTCGCGGCGGTTGCGCTGGCGCTGCCGCTCGCGTCGACGACGACGCGCGCTGCGGCGGTCAATTCGACCGCTTCCGCCGAGGACGGGTGGCAGCCATTCGCGCCGGCGGTCGTGCGCGATCTCACGTCCGCCGGGCGCCCGGTATTCGTCGATTTCACCGCGGCGTGGTGCGTCACCTGCCAAGTGAACAAGCGCACGACGCTGGCGCGGCCGCGCGTGCAGGCGGCGTTCGCCGACGCGCACGTCGCGCTGGTGCGTGCCGACTGGACGCGTCGCGACCCGGCGATCACCGAGGCGCTTGCCGCACTCGGGCGCAACGGCGTGCCGGCCTACGTGCTGTACCGGCCCGGCAAGTCACCGCTGCTGCTGCCCGAGATCCTGACGCAGCAGACGGTGTTCGAGGCGCTCGCGACGCTTCGGGGATGACGTCATCCCCGCGAACGCGGGGATCCAGCGGTGACGGCGGCTTGGGCTCGATGGCTGCCGGGGGCGCCGGCTTCATCGAAATGTCAAGGCTGGATTCCCGCGTTCGCGGGAATGACGGAGGCGCCCGGCCACCATCCGCCGCCCAGCGCATCGAGGAGCGCCGCGGTGTCGGCGTAGCGCGCCGCGGTCGCCTCGGCGTGCGCGAGCACCGCATCGAGGTACGTGCGCTCGGCGTCGAGGCGCTCGAGCTCGCTGACGCCGCCGAGCGCGTAGCGCTTTTGCGTGATGTCGCGCGCATGCGCGGCCGCCGCCTCGGCGCTTGCCCGCGCGCTTTCCTCGCGCGCGTCGGCCTCCAGCGCGCGCATCGCGTCGGCGACCTGCTGCAGCCCGTGCAGCACGCTCGCCCGGTAGGCCTCCCGGGCGGCGTCGAACGCCGCGATCGCCGCGCGCTTCCTCGCCTTAAGCTCGGGGCCGCGCAGCAGCGGCTGCACGAGGTCGAGCGCGATGCTCCAGATGTTGATGCCGCGCGCGATGTCGGCGAGCGAGCTGTGCGTCGACGAGGCGCTGCCGCTGAAGCTGAACTGCGGATAGAGCGCG
>Ga0207707_10002399_pt1 | contig 16863 bp, 13 predicted proteins | sample KBSC83BmetaG_FD_184336 | JGI IMG/M metagenome (GOLD analysis project Ga0207707, IMG submission 184336) | Corn rhizosphere microbial communities from Kellogg Biological Station, Michigan, USA - KBS C8-3B metaG (SPAdes) (version 2) | ecosystem: Host-associated > Plants > Roots > Rhizosphere ...
GCGTGAGCGCGCCGCCGCATGTCCGCCAGGCATTGTTCGCGCGCTCGGTGGACAACGACGATCTGCTGCCGGTGCTGAGCAAGCCGTTCCTGATCACGCACGGCACCGACGACGCGGTGGTGAGTCCGGCCGTCATCGATCGGCAGATGGCGCGCATTCCGCGGGCCCGCATCCACATGCTGGCCGGCGCGGGGCATGCCTGCTTCTGGAACGATGCGCCGGCCTACAACCGCTGTCTGCGGGAGTTCGCCGCGACCGCCTAGAAGTGGCGCAGGTCGGCGAGCACGCTCGCCGATCCGGACCTCTCGAAGAAGCAGCGCATTGGCGCGGTTGCGCCGATGCCGTACGATCAAGCGCACCGGAGATGGCATTCCTCCGCGAACCGCCCTGAGGCTGATGATGCCTACCAACGCCCAAGCTGCGTGAGGTAGGCCATGACGGACATCTACAGCCTCGCCACTCTCTGGCTCGGCCTCGCCCTGGTGGCGACGCTCCTCTCCATCTGGCTGCGCATCGCCACGGCGATGTCGGAAATCATCATCGGCACGGTGGCGCAGCTCCTCATCGGCGCCGCCCTCGGCGGTGCAGTGCTGGGCGCGGACCAGTCGTGGATCAAGTTCCTCGCCAGCACCGGCGCGGTGGTGCTCACGTTCCTCGCCGGCGCCGAGCTCGATCCCCAGGTGATGCGGCGCGAGTGGCGGCAGGCGACCGTCGTCGGCCTGATCGCCTTCACCGCTCCGTTCCTCGGCTGCGCGGCGGTGGCGCGCTGGCCGCTCAGCTGGAGCCCCGCCGCCAGCTGGCTCAGCGGCATCGCGCTGTCCACGACTTCAGTGGCGGTCGTGTACGCCGTCATGCTCGAGTCGGGCCTCAACCGCACCGAGTACGGCAAGGTCGTGCTGGCGGCGTGCTTCGTCAACGATCTCGCCACGGTGCTGGCGCTCGGCTTCAAGTTCTCGCCCTTCACCGTGCGTACGCTGGTGTTCGCCGCCGGCTGCACCGTGGCCTTCTTCGTGATGCCGTGGCTCGTGCCGCGTTTCTTCCGCCGCTTCGGCGGCCGTCCCGCGGAGCTCGAGGCGAAGCTGCTGCTGCTGGCGATGTTCGGCCTCGGGGCGCTGGCCCTGTGGGCGGGCAGCGAGCCGGTACTGCCGGCATATGTTCTCGGCATGATCCTCGCCGGCACCGTCGGCCGGGATCACGAGCTGGTGCGACGGCTGCGCACGCTGACCTTCGGCCTGCTGACGCCGTTCTACTTCATCCGCGCTGGCGCGTTCGTCTCGGTGCCGGCGCTCGTCTCCGGCGCCGCTGTGCTCACCCTGCTGCTCGGGGCCAAGATGCTGAGCAAGTTCGCGGGGGTATACCCGGTCACGCGGCTGTTCCGTGCGCCGCGGCGCGAGGCCCTCTACACCACGCTCCTCATGTCCACCGGCCTGACCTTCGGCAGCATCGCATCATTGTTCGGTCTCAGCCACGGCATCATCACGCAGCAACAGTACTCGTACCTGATCGCCGCCGTGATCGGCAGCGCCATCGTGCCGACGCTCATCGCCAACGGGTTCTTCCTGCCGCGCCATCTGCTGCCGCCGGCCGCGACCGCACCGCCCGCCGCCGCCGAGCCACTGCACGACCCGTGAGTGCGCGCTCCTCCCGAACTACAGGCGGCGCAGGCGCTCGAGGTAGGCCTGCTCATCGGGCAGGCGCGCGTCGCGCTGCGCTTCCCACAGCGTCTCGGCGAGCGGCTCGAGCATGGCGTGCTCGGCCGCGTGCGCGCTGCCGAGACGGCCGCTGAGCGCGGCGTGCAGCTGCGCGATGCCGGCAGGGCGGTCGGTCGCCACCTGCTCGCGGATCGCCAGGTGCAGCCCCATGTGCAGGAAGGGATTGGCGCGGCCGCCCTCGGGGGGAAACTCGGCCGCCAGGGCATCCTCGCCCGATTCGAGCCAGGCGACGTACTCCGGATGCTCGGCGATGACCGCCGCCAGCTGCGCCTCGAGCGGCTCGAGTGGCGCCCGCGCGCTGAACTTGCGCCATGCTTCGAGGTAGCGGCGGCGCAGCTGCTCGCGGCCCTCGGTGGCCAACATCGGTACCGCGCTCCGCTCAGACGCGCGCGCGCCGGCCTGGACGCCGCGCGGGCCGCATGGGGCGCGTCGCGCGCACGACGCGCGCCGGCGTCTTGGCCGGGTACTCGCACAGGTCGCGGATGATGCAGGTCGGGCAGGCCGGGGAGCGAGCCGTGCACACGTAGCGGCCGTGCAGCAGCAGCCAGTGGTGCGCGTCCTTGCGAAACTCCGGCGGCGTGCTGGCGATGAGCCCCGCCTCGACCGCGAGCGGGTTGCGCCCGGGGGCGAGCCCGGTACGGTTGGCGACGCGGAAGATGTGCGTATCGACCGCGATCTCCACCTGACCGAACACCATGTTGAGGATGATGCTCGCGGTCTTGCGGCCGACCCCGGGCAGCGCCTCGAGCGCTGCGCGCTCGGACGGCACCGCCCCGCCGTGCCGCTCCAGGATCTGCTGCGCGAGGCCCACGAGGTTCCTGGCCTTGGTGTTGTAGAGACCCACGGTCTTGATGTAGGGCTTCACCCCCTCGACGCCGAGGGCGGCGATGGCCGCCGGCGTGTTGGCGACGGGGAACAGCACTCGGGTGGCAGCGTTGACGCTCTTGTCGGTGGTGTGCGCCGAGAGCATGACCGCGGCCAGGAGCTCGAAGGGCGAGCTGTGCAGCAGCTCCGTCGTCGGCGCCGGGTTGGCGGCCTGCAGCCGGCGGAAGATCGCTCTGCGGGTGGCCGGATGCATGGGCTAGCCCGGCGCCCCGGCCTGCTTGCGCGCACTCACCAGCGCCGCCGAGCGCGCCGCGTGCGCGGCGAGGCGCTGGTTGCGCGCCGCGTAGCGCGTGCGGTTGTCGGCCGGCGCGGGCGCTGCGACCGGCGCGGCGAGCTCGGCGCGCGCCACCATGCTGATGCAGTCGACCGGGCAGGGCGCGACGCACAGCTCGCATCCCGTGCACAGAGCGAGCAGCACGGTGTGCATCTGCTTCTGGGCCCCGACGATGGCATCGACCGGGCAAGGCGGCAGGCACTTGGCGCAGCCGATGCAGACGGCCTCGTCGATCTGCGCCACGAGCGGCGGACCTTCGGCGCCGCATTCCGGGTCGAGCGGCAGCGCGGGGCGCTGCAGCAGCCGTGCCAGCGCGGCGATGGTGTCCGCGCCACCCGGCGGGCAGCGGTTGAGGTCAGCCGCGCCGGCGGCCACCGCTTCCGCGTACGGGCGGCAGCCGGGGTACCCGCAGCGCGTGCACTGCGTCTGCGGCAGCAGGGCGTCGATCTGGTCCGCGCTGTGCATGGGTGCGCCGCGTGCGGTTTTTCAGCTGACCTTCATGCCGGGGGTGGCGCCCGCGTCCGCCGCCAGCAGGAACAGCCCCGGCGTCTCGCCGCTCGCCGCCAGCACCATGCCCTGCGAGACGCCGAACTTCATCTTGCGCGGCGCGAGGTTGGCGACCACCACGGCGAGACGACCCTTGAGGGCGGCCGGTTCGTAGGCGGACTTGATGCCGGCGAACACGGTGCGCGTCTCCGAGCCGAGATCGAGCGTCAGCTTCAGCAGCTTGTCGGCACCGGCGACCGTCTCGGCCTCCACGATGCGGGCCACGCGCAGGTCGATGCGCTTGAACTCGTCGATGGAGATCTCCGCGGCGACGCCCGGTGTGGCCGCGCCGTCGGCGGCGCGCGTCACGGGCGCCGGCGCGGCGGGCGGCTCGGGCTCGAAGAGCGCATCGAGCATCTTCGCGTCGACGCGCGTCAGCAGGTGCCGGTAGGGGTTGATGCGCTCGGGCAGGGCGGCGGCATCGCTCCAGGCGAAGCGGCGCTCGAGGCCGAACAGCTCCAGCGCCACGTGCGCGGCCAGGTGCGGCAGCACCGGCGCCAGCAGGACCGACAGCAGCTTGAAGCCGTGCAGGGCGCGCGAGCACACGTCCTGCAGCTCCGCGGCGCGCGCCGGGTCCTTGGCCAGCACCCACGGCTGGCGCGCGTCGAAGTCGTGATTGATGCGGTCGGCGAGCGCCATGATGTCGCGCATGGCCTTGCCGAACTCGCGGTTCTCGTAGGCCTGCTGCACCTGGAAGGCGTGTGCCGCGGCCAGTGCCGTCAGCTGCTCGGTGTCGCCCTGGTACTTCAGCTGGCCGTTGAAGTGGCGCGTGATGAAGCTCGCGGCGCGGCTGGCGATGTTGACGTACTTGCCCACCAGGTCGCTGTTGACGCGCGCCACGAAGTCGTCGGGGTTGAAGTCGAGGTCCTCGACGCTCGCGTTGAGCTTGGCGGCGATGTAGTAGCGCAGCCACTCCGCGTTCATGCCCAGTTCCAGGTAGCGCAGCGGGCTGATGGCGGTGCCGCGCGACTTGGACAGTTTCTCGCCCGAGACGGTGAGAAATCCGTGCACGTAGACCTGGTCCGGAACCTTGTACGGCGGGCCGGCGAACTTGAGCATCGCCGGCCAGAACAGGGTGTGGAAGTAGATGATGTCCTTGCCGATGAAGTGGATCTGCTCGGTATCGGCCGCGGTCAGGAACTCCGTGAAGCTGCGCCGCTCGCCGTTGGCGCGCGCCTTGCCGCTTTCGAAGTAGCTCTGCAGCGCCGCGAGGTAGCCGATCGGCGCATCCAGCCACACGTAGAAGTACTTGCCGGGCGCATCCGGGATCGGGATGCCGAAGTAGGGGGCATCGCGCGAGATGTCCCAGTCGCCGAGCGCCTGCTCGCCGCTGCCGGCGAGCCACTCGCGCGCCTTGTTGACGACCTGTGGCTGCAGCCGCTCCGGCGCTCCCAGCCACTCGCGCAGGAACGCCACGCACTTCGGGTCCGACAGGCGGAAGAAGAAGTGCTCGGAGGCCTTCAGCAGCGGCTTGGCACCGGTTAGCGTCGAATAGGGATTGATGAGGTCGGTGGGCGCATACACCGTGCTGCACACCTCGCACGCATCGCCGTATTGGTCGGGCGAGTGGCAGTTCGGGCACTCGCCCTTGATGTAGCGGTCGGGCAGGAACATGCCCTTGAGCGGGTCGTAGAACTGCTCGACCGACTTGCGGTAGATGAGTCCGGCAGCGTTGAGGCGCGCGTACACGTCCTGCGACAGCCGGGTGTTCTCCGGCGAGTCGGTCGAGTGCCAGTGATCGAAGCCGAGGTGAAAGCCCTCGAGATACGGGCGGCGGCCCGCGGCAATGCGCGCCACCAGCTGCTGCGGCGTGACGCCCTCGCTCTCGGCCTTGAGCATGATGGGCGCGCCGTGCGCGTCGTCGGCGCACACGAAGTGCAGTTCGTGGCCCTGCATTCTCTGGAAGCGCACCCAGATGTCCGCCTGGATGTACTCCATGATGTGGCCGATGTGCAGCGGGCCGTTGGCGTAGGGCAACGCCGTGGTGACGAAGATCTTGCGGGTCATCCGCCCTAGTTTACACAGCTTGGCGGCGGCGCTGCGCCGCCGGGCGCGCGGCCTCAGCCGGCGTCCCGGTACTCCTCGAACTTGCTCTTGTTGATGGCCTTCTTGAAGGCCTCTTTGCCGCTGATCTGGCGCTGGTTGAACAGCTGCTCGATGGCGGAGTCCATGGTGCGCATGCCGAACGCCCCGCCGGCCTGCATGGTGTTCTCGAGCTGATCGAGCTTGCCCTGGCGGATCAGGTTGGAGGCCGCCGGCGTGTTCACCAGGATCTCGAGCGCGGCGACGCGCCCCTGCTTGTCGGCGCGCTGCAGCAGCTGCTGCGAGACCACGCCGCGCAGCGAGGTCGAGAGCATGGTGCGCACGTGCGACTGCTTGTCGGACGGGAACACGTTGACCATGCGGTCCACGGTCTGGGCCGCGCCGTTGGTGTGCAGCGTGCCCATGACCAGAATGCCCATCTCGGCCGCGGTCACCGCGATGCTCATGGTCTCCAGGTCGCGCAACTCGCCCACCAGGATGACGTCCGGATCCTCGCGCAGGGCCGAGTGCAGCGCGGCCGCGAAGCTCTGGCTGTGCACGCCGATCTCGCGCTGGCTGATGAGACAGTTCTTGCGCTCGTGCACGAACTCGATCGGGTCCTCGACCGTGAGGATGTGGCCCTTCACGCGGCGGTTGATGTCATCGATCATGGCCGCCAGCGTCGTCGACTTGCCCGAGCCGGTCTTGCCGGTCACCAGGATCAGGCCGTTATTGGCGCGGGACATTTGCCGCACCGACTCGGGCATCTTGAGTTCATCGAGGGTCAGCGCCTTGGAGGGGATGGCGCGGAACACCGCGCCCATGCCGTTCAGCTGCCGCATGACGTTGACGCGGAAGCGGCCCCGGCCCTCGAGGGTGTAGGCGAAGTCGGCGCCGTCCTTGGACTCGAAGCGCTCGAGCGCCGCCTTGGGCATGATCTCGTACAGCGCCTGCTTGACGGACTCCGTCGCCAGCTTGTCGGGCTTGAGCGCCGACAGGTCGCCGTACAGGCGCATGCGCGGCGGGTCGCCGGCGATGAAGTGCAGGTCGGAGCCGCGCTTCTCCAGCACCTCGATCAGGAATGAGTCGACCTGCGGCATGCGTCAAGCTTCAGGCGGCCGAGGAGTTGGTCACGGGCCCCGGCGCCGAGGTGATGTCGACCTTGGGCAGCATGCTGGTGTCGGTCACGAACTTCTGGAACTGGCGCTTCTCGGTGGCGTAGTTGTAGGCGTCGTCCGGATCAACCGTGCGCGCATTGATGGCCCCCATCAGCGCCTGGTCGAGCAGCTGCATGCCCAGATCGCGGCCCATCTGCAGCTGGCTCGGGATCTGGTGCGTCTGCTCGGTCTGGATCAGCTTGGCGATCGCCTTGGTCATCATGAGTACTTCGCATATCGCCTTGCGGCCGTGGCCGTCGGGGGTCTTCACCAGTACTTGGGTGACCACCGCCAGCAGGCTCTGCGCCAGGAAGCTCTTGGTTTGCTCGCGCTCCTCGACCGGCAGCGCATCGATGATGCGGTCGATGGTCTTGACGGCACTGGTGGTGTGCAGGGTGCCGAGCACCAGGTGCCCGGTCTCGGCTGCGGTCATGGCCATGGAGATGGTCTCGGCGTCGCGCAACTCGCCCACCAGGATGACGTCCGGGTCCTCGCGCATGGCGGCGCGCACCCCTTCGGCGAAGCTCGGGATGTGCGTGCCGAGCTCGCGCTGGATGACCTGGCTGTTCTTGCTCGGATGCACGAACTCGATCGGATCCTCGAGGCTGATGATGTTGAGGCGGCGCGTCGAGTTCAGATGATCGATCATGGCCGCGAGCGTCGTCGACTTGCCGGTGCCGGTCGAGCCGGTGACCAGCACCATGCCCTGGTGGAAGTCGCACAGCTTGGTGACCACGGGCGGCAGCGCCAGCTTCTCCAGCGTCGGCACGGTCGAGGGAATGGTGCGGAACGTGGCCCCCACCCCGGTGTCCTTGCGGAACACGTTGACACGGAAGCGCCCGCCCTCGGAGGACACGTAGGAGAAGTCCAGGTCGTTGCCCTTGTTGAACAGCTCGTTCTGGGAACGGGTGAGGATCTCGGCGATGTAGCCCTCGAGCTCCGAGGCGCGCAGGTCGCGGAACTTGATCGGCAGCAGATCCCCGTGCATGCGCAGCATCGGGGGCACCCCGACCGCCAGATGCACGTCCGAGCACCCCTGCTGGGTGCCCAGCTTCAAAAACGCATCGATGCGCGCCAAGCGCCTGCTCCTGAGGGTAGGGGTCTAGATACCTGTTTAGCCGCTTCGAGGCTTTGGGATCAACAACTTGAGGTCGGAAATTTGACCTAACGCACGAACTTAAGCAAGGCAGGGGCGGGGGCTGGGCCGTACGGCCCGCGCGGCCCTGCGCGGGGCGGGTCAGCGGCTGTACTGATCCAGGGCCTGGCTGAGCTCGTTCATGCTCTGGAAGCGCTTGGTCTTGTCGACCGCCATGGCCTTCATCACCAGATCCGACAACCCCGGTGGCAGGTTCGGATTGACGTCCTGGGGGACGCGCGCCTTGCCCTGCACGTGCTGATACATGACCGACATGTGGTCGCCGCGCGAATACGGCGGCACGCCGGTCACCATCTCGTACATCATGACCCCGAGGGCGTAGATGTCGGCGCGCTGGTCGACCTTCTTGCCGAGGATCTGCTCGGGGGCCATGTACTTGGGCGAGCCGATGACGTAGCCGGTCTTGGTGAGCTGCGTGTCGCCTTCGCGCTGCGCCGCCGCCACCCCGAAGTCCACGATCTTGAGCAGGCCTTCCTGGTTGATGAGCACGTTGGCCGGCTTCAGGTCGCGGTGCACGATGCCCTGCTGATGCGCCACCGTCATGCCGGTGCAGATGTCGATGCCGAACTGCACCGCGCGTTTCAGCTCGATCGGCTTCTCGTTGACGACTTCGCTGCCGAGCGTGTGCGAGGGGAAGTACTCCATGGAGATGGCGTACAGGCCCTGGATGTACAGGAAGTCGTAGATGCGGATGACGTTCTTGTGGGTGATCTTGCGCGAGTAGCGCAGCTCGTGGACGAAGCGCTTCATCACCTCCTCGTCCTGCGAGACGTTGGGGTTCAGGAACTTGAGGATCAGGCGTTCGTCGACGACCGTGTCCTCCATGAGCAGCACGGTGCCGAACGCGCCGCGGCCGATGCGATCGATGTACTTGTAGCGCCCCTCGATGATGTCGCCCGACTTGAGGGTCTGGATGTCGAGCCGCGCGGCGGCCTCAGCCTGGCGGGCCGCCTGGGCGCGGTCCTGTTCGGAAATGACCTGGGTCTTGGCGACCTCGGCAGGCGCAGGCTGCGGCGGGCGCACGCCCGCCTGCGCCGCGGCCGCGGCGGTCGCCGCCGGCGGCAGGGGCGTGGAGCTGGCCCCGGCGGCACCGAGCGCGGTGATGCCGGCGATGCGGTTGTCGAGCTCCGTGACCGCGGCGGCCGCCATGCGCGAGATGGTCTGATCGGGCGAGGCCATCTGCGCCTGCAGCTCGTGGCGTACCTGCTCGGCGCGGTTCTCGTCCGCGACCCGCGACAGGGCCTGGATGGCCTCGATGCGGATCTCGCGTTCCGGGCGCGCCACCAGGGGCAGCAGCGTGTCGACCAGCTTGCTGTCGCCGAGCTTGCCGAGCGCGCGCACCACGATCGGGGCCGCCTTGCCGCTCGCGGGGGAGTGCAGCATTTCCATCAGGCGCGGCAGGGCGCGCTTGTTGCCGATCTCGGCCAGCGCGTCCACGGCGCGCTCGCTCACCCACCAGTCGGTGTCCTTGGTCGCCTGGATGAGCGAGTCGACGGCGCGCTCGTCCTTGGTCTGATTGAGGATCTCGATGGCCGCGCGGCGGATGTCCTCGTCCTTGTCGCGCACCAGCTGCAGCACCGCATCGATCACCTTCGGGCCGCCGATCTTGCCGAGCGCGTCGGCGGCACGGCTGCGCACCCACCAGTCGCTGTCCTTGAGCGACTCGAGCAGGTACTTGACCGACTGGGCGTTGCCGACCTCGTTCAGCACCTCGACCGCGGCGCGGCGCGCGTTCTCGTTCTCGTCCTTGAGGATGTCGATCAGGTAGCGGATGGTCTCGGGGTGGTTGGCCTTGATGACCACGTCGATGGCACGGTTGAGCACGTCGATCTCGGGGTCGCGCAGCAGCGCGCACACCCGCTCGATGTCGATCGGCCCGTCCATGCGCTGCAGCGCCGAGAGCGTGGCGCCGCGGATCAGCTTGTTGGGATCCTTGAGCAGCGCCTGCAGCGCCGTCTGCACTTCGGGGGTGTTGAAGCGCGCCAGGGTATTGATGATGTGCACGCGCGCGATCGGGTCCTTGCCCTGCACGCGCCCGATGAGCTCGGGCACCGCGCTCTTGTCGGCGATCTCGGAGATGACGCGGAACAGGGCCGCCTTCTCGTTCGGCTCCTGGGTGTAGGCGGCGTTGAGCAGCTCGCGCACCGTGAAGCGGGTCTTCTGCGCCGCGATCACCTCGAGGATCGTGGGCCTGGAGATGCCCGGCGCCGCGAGGGCCTCGATCAGCATGTGGGCCGGGTAGTTGCGGCTGCTGGTGAGCGCCCAGGAGATCCCGGAGATCACCCGCGGACTGCCCTCGACCAGGCCGCGCACGAACTGCGGGAAGGTCTTCTGGCTGACGAGGCTCGCCAGCACGTCCACGAACGCCATGGTGGCCGACTTGTCGGCGTCCGGCAGTGCCCCGAACACGGCTTCGATCGCGCCCGGGCCGACCTCCTTCAGCCGCGCGATCGCCTTCTGCGTCGCAGGGCTCGACGGATCGGTCGCGGACCGGATCTCCGTAACCAGCCGGTCGGCACGCAAGTTCGTGAAAAAGCTCATTCGGCCTTTCCGTGGGGAGCCGCTGATGCACGTCTCCGCCGCGCCCCCCGCGCCGGAGCACTATGCAAGGCAGTGGCGGAGTCTGTCCGGGCCGGCGTCACGCGGCCGCGACCGCATAATAAAATAAGGAGCATCCGGCATTCGAACCCGCCGGATTATGCCATAGCCTTGAGCCGGGCCACGGAGGCGGCCGTGTGCGCTCCCGGCGCCCACGCTCTAGAATCTGTCTCTGGACGGCCTGCGGTTTCAACATGATCCCCGAATCCTCCCTGGAGAGCGCGCGCGCCGCGCTCGATGCCTACGTCGACCCCTACCTCGGGCAGTCCCTGGCGGCGGTCCAGGCGGTGCGCGAAGTGCGTGCCGATGGCGCGGGACTGACCGCGCGCGTGGCGCTCGGCTACCCGGTGGGCGGCTACCGGGAGGAACTGACGGCCGCGCTGCGCGGGCAGCTGGCCGCAGCCGGCATCGACGCGCCGCTCACCGTCCAGCTCGAGGCGGACGTCCGTGCACACGCCGTGCAGCGCAACCTCAAGCCGCTGGGGGAGATCGCCAATGTCGTGGCGGTGGCCTCGGGCAAGGGGGGCGTCGGCAAGTCGACCGTGGCGGTCAACCTGGCGCTCGCCTGGGCCATCCAGGGGGCGCGGGTGGGGCTGCTCGATGCGGACATCTACGGCCCGAGCCAGCCGCTCATGCTGGGGCTCAGCGGGCAGCGCCCGAACTCGCCCGACGGCAAGCACCTGCGGCCGCTCACCGCCCACGGGATCAGCGCCATGTCGATCGGCTTCCTGGTGGACGCCGAGCAGCCGATGGTGTGGCGCGGGCCGATGGTGACCCAGGCGCTGAGCCAGCTCCTGTCGGAGACGCAGTGGGGCGTGCTCGACTACCTGGTGGTCGACATGCCGCCCGGCACCGGCGACATCCAGTTGACGCTCGCGCAGCGCGTGCCGGTCGCCGGCGCGGTGATCGTCACCACTCCCCAGGACATCGCGCTTGCCGATGCCCGCAAGGGCCTCAAGATGTTCGAGAAGGTGGCGGTGCCGGTGCTCGGCATCGTCGAGAACATGAGCGTGCACGTGTGCGCGAACTGCGGCCACAGCGAGCACATCTTCGGCGCCGGGGGGGGCGAGCGCATGGCGCGCGAGTACGGCGTGCGCCTGCTCGGCGAGCTGCCGCTCGATGCGCACATCCGCGAGGAGGCCGACGGCGGCCGCCCCACGGTGGTCGCAAGTCCCGATTCGCCGCGCGCCCGGCCGTATTTCGAGATGGCGCGCCGCACCGCCGGCGCGCTGGCGGTGCGCGCCCGCGACCGCAGTGGCGTGTTCCCCAAGATAGTGGTCGAAGAGACCTGAAATGCGCGGTGTGAAAGGTGCTAACGTGCGCCGCGCGGCCGACGCGGCGCGCCTCACGGGGAAATTATGAGCATCAAGTCCGACAACTGGATCCGGCGCATGGCGCGCGATCACGGCATGATCGAGCCGTTCGCCGCGGAGCAGGTGCGGCAGTCGGACGGACACAGGATCATCTCGTACGGCACCTCGAGCTACGGCTACGACGTGCGTTGCGCCAGCGAGTTCAAGATCTTCACGAACATCAACTCGACGATTGTCGATCCCAAGAACTTCGACGCCAAGAACTTCGTCGATTTTGGCGGCGAAGTGTGCATTATTCCTCCCAACTCATTTGCGCTCGCTCGCACCGTCGAGTACTTCCGGATCCCGCGCAATGTCCTGACCGTTTGTCTTGGCAAGTCGACTTACGCCCGCTGTTTCAGCGGCGGCACGCGAGTCGCGCTCGTCGACGGCACCGCGCCGACGCTCGAGGAGATGGCTCGCGGGCACGCTCAAGGTGCCGTGTACCGGGGGTACAGCATCGGGCCATCCGGGCGTCTGATCGTGACACTGCTCGATGCACCTCGATTCATCGGCAGAGATGCGCTACTCGAGATCACTCTCGACAATGGCGAACAGGTACAGGCTACTCCCGATCATCTCTTCATGAAGCGCAACGGCGTCATGATCGAGGCGCGCGAATTGCGTCCGGGTCACGCGCTCATGCCGCTGTATCGCGATCTAGTGCGCGGCTATGAGGCCGTGTATCAGCCCCTCGAGGGGTACATGTACCCGACCCAGCGGCTGGCGGACGAATGGAACCTACGGCATGAGATTTATCGGGATACACCCGGGACTCACCGCCATCACCGCGACTTTGATCGCCGCAATCACCGCCCTACCAACACTGAGCGCATGGGGGCTGCGGAGCACATTCGCCTGCATAACGCGGACAGCGACGCAGAGTCGTTTGATCCCGAGGCTCACGGCGCGGCGACCCGCGCGTCCCTCAGACGCCGCGCTGAGGATCCTCGATGGCGCGACGACTATGCGCGCGTACAGGCGAAAAGGGCACGAGAGTTCTGGGGCGAGGCTCGCTACGCCGCAGCACGCGAGCGCGTGCTTGCGGCAGCTCGCAACCAGAGCGATGCGACCCGCGAGGCTCATCGTCGAGCAATGCTGAAGCGATTTTCGGACCCTGCGGAACGCGCGCGACACTCACACAGAGCGGCCCGTGCTTGGGCAGCGGATGACGGGTCCCGTCGACGACGCCAGGCGGACGTTGCTCGCCGGATTCGGATCCGCCCGGAGATCACGCGCGAAGCAGTCGAGCGGGCTCTCCAAGCCGCCGGTTCGATTCGGGGTGCCGCCCAACTCCTGGACTGCGACCGCCCAGTATTCCGGCGATTCCCCGCAGTCATCGCTCAGGTTCGCGGGCGTCCGAGTTACCGTAACCACAAGGTTGTCTGCGTGCGCGAGCTCGCGGGTGATCACGACGTCTACTGTCTCACCGTACCTGAGGCTGGGAATTTCGCGCTCGAGGCCGGGGTCTTCGTCCACAACTGCGGCATCATCGTCAACGTAACGCCTCTCGAGCCGGAGTGGGAAGGCCACGTGACGCTCGAGTTTTCCAACACCACGCCACTGCCGGCGAAGATCTACGCCAACGAGGGCGTGGCGCAGATGCTGTTCTTCGAGTCCGACGAGGTGTGCTCGACGTCCTACAAGGACCGCGGCGGCAAGTACCAGGGCCAGCGCGGCGTCACGCTGCCGAAAGCCTGAGCCTTCAGCGCTTCAGGCTCTCGATCTGCAGCGTCCACTGCACCTCGTCGCCCTTGGTCTGCTCGACCTTCATGGGGATGAAGCCCTTGTCGGGCGCGCACCAGAAGCGCGTGGTGCGCGGTGAGTACTTCTTCTGCGCGCGGTAAATCACGGTCGGCACCTCGCCCAGCGGCGTCTTCAGGGTCGCCGCGCCCTCGCGCGTGAACTGGTACTCGCGCACGCTGTTCTTGTCGATGAGCTGGAACTTGTCGGGCGTCTTGCCGGCGAGCAGCTCGGTCATCAGGGCGAGCTGCACCGAGGCGTCGTCCTGCACCGCGGGCGTCAGCGGCAGGTCGACTTTGGTGCCCTCGTAGTTCCCGGTGAGGCGCTTGGCCTGCCAGTCGTACTTGAGCTCGATGCTGTGCCTGGCATCGCCGCCGCCGGAGCGGTAGCTCTGCGGCTGGATGCCGTCGCCGACCACCTTCGCGACGCTCGTCTGGTCGGGTGAGAGTCCCGAGGCGAGCCGGCCGAGCCCGCGTCCTTCGCTCTTCGAGGAGTAGGTCCAGGTGTCGCCGGACTTCTCGAGCCCGAGGTTCGAGACCGCGACCGTCATGCCGTGCCAGATGCCCTGGTAGGTCGCCTGGTAGGGCCTGAGCTCATCCGCGTGGACGGTCGGGGCGCTGAGCAGCGCCGCGCTCAAGGCGATGCAGCCGGCGGCGCGCCGCCGCCCCGCCATCTCAGTCTGCCGCTGCACTGAAGTCCTCCACGATCGGCTGATCCAGGCGTGCGCCGTCGAGCCACGCCGCACCATCGTGCCACTTCAGCCGCTGCTGCGCGACCCAGCCGATGACGCGCGGATAGATGACGTGCTCGGTACCGAGCACGCGTGCCGCCAGCGTCGCCTCGGTGTCCCCGGGCCGCACCGGCACGCGCGACTGCAGCACTACCGGCCCGGCATCGAGCTCGGGGGTCACGTAGTGCACGCTGGCGCCGTGCTCGCGCTCGGCCGCAGCGAGGATGCGGCGGTGGGTGTCGAGGCCGCGGTAGGCGGGCAGGAGCGAGGGGTGCACGTTCAGCATGCGCCCGAGGTAGCGCGCGACGAAGCCGGCCGAGAGGACCCGCATGAAGCCGGCGAGCGCGATCAGCTCCGGCCGCGCGGCCTCGATGGCCTCGGCCAGCCGCGCCTCGAACTCGACGCGCGCGTCGCCCTTGATTCGCGGCACCGTCGCGGTGGCGGCGCCGAGCCCGGCGGCGCTGGCAAGTCCGGGCGCATCCGCGCGGTCCGAGATCACGCGCACGACCCGGGCGTGAATCTCGCCCGCGCGGCAGGCGCGGGCGATCGCGGTCATGTTGCTGCCGCGGCCGGAGATGAGCACGACGAGCCGCAGCGGCGGTGCGGCGTTCATTCGCTGATGACGACGCCCCGGCCGCCGGCACGCACCTCGCCGATCAGCTGCGCATGCTCGCCCTGGGAGTTGAGGAGTTGCACCGTCGCCTGCGCCTGCGCGGCCGGCACGATCGCTACCATGCCGATGCCGCAGTTGAAGGTACGGTACATCTCGGCCGAGTCGACCCGCGCGATGTGTTGCAGCCAGTCGAACACCGGGTCGCGGTGCCAGCTCGCGCGGCTGAGCACCGCCTCGGTGCCCGCGGGCAGCACGCGCGGGATGTTGTCGCTGAGGCCGCCGCCGGTGATGTGGGCGAGGCCGTGCACGGGCAGGGCACGTATCAGCGCCAGCAGTGGCTTCACGTAGATGCGGGTCGGGGCGAGCAGGCGATCGAAGAGGCTGCGGCCCTCGAGCTGCGTGCCCGGCCCGGCCTCGGCCATGCTCACGAGCTTTCTGATGAGCGAGTAGCCGTTCGAGTGCGGGCCCGACGAATCGAGCCCGACGATGGCATCGCCGGCGCGCACCCGGCTGCCGTCGATGATCGCCTCTTTCTCCACCACGCCGACGCAGAAGCCGGCCAGGTCGTAGTCGGCGCCGTGGTACATGCCGGGCATCTCGGCGGTCTCGCCGCCCACCAGCGCCGCACCGGCCTGCACGCAGCCCTCGATGATGCCGCGCACCACGGCTTCGGCGACGTCGACCTGCAGCTTGCCGGTGGCGTAGTAGTCGAGGAAGAACAGCGGCTCGGCGCCCTGCACCACGACGTCGTTGGCGCACATGGCCACGAGGTCGATGCCGATGGTGTCGTGGCGGCCGGTATCGATCGCCAGGCGCAGTTTCGTGCCGACGCCGTCCGTGCCCGACACCAGCACCGGCTGGCGATAGCCGGGCGGCAGCTCCACCAGCGCGCCGAAGCCGCCGATACCCGCCAACACCTCGCGGCGCTGCGCGCGCCGCACCAGCGGCTTGATGCGCTCGACGAGCTCGTCACCGGCGTCGATGTCGACGCCGGCATCGCGATAGGTAGTGCCGGGGATGTCGCTCATGGCTCCTGGGCGGCGCGCGTCCGGGCCGCCGTGGGGCCGGGGCGCTATGCTATTGTACCCGGCGCTTCGCGCGCATGCGCAGGCAATCCAGACAATGTCGCGAACGGCCCAAATTCAACTGCGGCGCACGGCACGTATGCCGGCTCTGCTGGCTGGACTTGTGTGTTGTGCGCCCTGCCGCCGGCGGCGTCGGCCGGGCGAGCGGTGCGCGTCTACGAGGTCGATGTCGACGGCCAGTCGGCGCCGGCGGTGCAGAACGCCATGCGCCAGGCGCTGGTGCGCGCCACCGGGCGGCGCGAATCGGCCGACGACCCGGCGTTCGCCAGCCTCGTGGCCGATGCGCCCAAGTACGTGAAGAGCTACGCCGCCGGAGCGCGCGGCGAGTCGCAGGTGGTATTCGATGCGGCGGCGGTCGAGCAGGCGGTGGCCGCCGTCGGCCGCAGCGTGTGGGACCGGGTGCGCCCGTTCACGCTGGTGGCGCTGGCGCCGCCGCGCAATCGCGCCGCGCAGGACGCGGCGCGCGCCGAGCTGGAGCGCGTGGCCGCCGAGCGCGGCCTGCCGATCAGCCTGGTGCCGGTCACGGTCGATGACGCCGCGGGCAGCCCGCTCGCCAGCGCCGCGCTCATGCAGACGGCGCAGCGCTACGGCGGCGACGAGATCCTCGTGGGCCGCGGCGAGGATGCCGGGCCCGACACGGTGCTGCAGTGGACCTTGTACACGCGCACGGCGAGCGAGAGCTGGAGCGGCCCGCTGGCCGCCGGCATCGAGCGCACGGTCGACTTCCTGGTGCCGCCGCAGGGCGGCTCGCTGGCACAGACGGACGCCACGACGCGCGTGCGCGTCGATGGCGTCACGAGCCTTCCCGACTACGCCAGCGTGGCGCGGCTGCTGGAGAGCGTGCCGGGCGTGCGGCGCGCCAACGTCGTGGTCGCCGACCCCGGCAGCGTGGTGTTCGAGCTGACCGTACGCGGCGGCGCCGCCGCGCTCGAGCAGGGGCTGGCCGCTTCCACGCGGCTGCGCGGCGGCGGCGCCCCGCCCGTGTATCGC
>Ga0207707_10002406_pt1 | contig 16841 bp, 15 predicted proteins | sample KBSC83BmetaG_FD_184336 | JGI IMG/M metagenome (GOLD analysis project Ga0207707, IMG submission 184336) | Corn rhizosphere microbial communities from Kellogg Biological Station, Michigan, USA - KBS C8-3B metaG (SPAdes) (version 2) | ecosystem: Host-associated > Plants > Roots > Rhizosphere ...
CCGCGCGGCGGAATTTATCGATCAAGCCTGGCGCCGAACCGTGGTCTTCAAGGAGTGGTGGATGGAATACAATGCCTCGCGTTGGGAAATGCTGAATGCCTCGACCCCGGCGGAGAGCGATCTTCTCGAAGCCCGGTTTCATGTCGCCAACGCCGAAGTGTTCACGGATGCGATGAACGAGCAGGACCGCGCCATGAAAGAGCTTGCCCGCGCGGAAACTTCGCTTGAAGCGGCCGAGCGGCTGGTTAAGCCGCGCCTCGCTCTGCAGTTGACCAGCGTCCGAAAGGAAATCGTCGCCGCGGAAAATAGCAACCCCGCCACCGAGCCGTTCGAAGCGATCAAAAGCGATCTGGATCGCTTGATCGAGCGGCTGCGGTTATCGAACACTTAATGATTCTTCCAGTGGTTCGCGGCACAAGGAATCCTGTTCCCTGTCATCGGATCCCGCGAGAGCAATGCTCCCCGGAATGCATTGCTATTGTGCCTTGACCGATTTTGTTCTTGCAGGCAGATTCGATTTCGGTAGACGGGTCATCTCTTCCAGGGAGGATTTCGGTCGATGAAGCAAGCTCAAGTGATTTTCTTCGTTCTGTCCTTACTGCTGATGGCTCCGCAGCACGTCCGCTCCGACGATGTCATCCGCATCGGCATCGTCTCAGCCACCTTCGGCTACGCGCCGGTTTACGTGGCCAAGGAAAAAGGTTTCTTCAAGCGCGAAGGGCTTTACCCGGAAATTGTCATCATCAGCCGCAACGAGCAGATCGTCCAGGCCTTGATCGCCGACTCGCTTCAGTTCGGCAACGTGCCGCCGAACCTGATCGCCGTCCTCCTGCAACAGGGCAATCGCGATATCAAGCTCATCGCCGGCTCGTTCAACGGCACCACCTATTCGCTGATCGCTCTGCCTAAGTACAAAAAGATGGAAGATCTCAAAGGCGGGACGAAATTGGCGATGTCCGGCATCACCTCCGCAGCGGCGCTGATGATGAAACAGATGCTCAAAGAACGTAACGTGCTCTATCCGCGCGACTATAGTTTGATCTCGATCGGCGGCTCCACGCCGCAGTTTACCGCGCTTCAAAGCGGCCAGGTCGATGCGGCGCTGCTGGCGCAGCCGCTCAGCATCATGGCCGTCGAGCAAGGATTCAGCAATCTCGGCGACGCCTACAAGCTCATGCCCGACTATCAGCTCTCGGCGATCGGCGTGCGCGAAGGCTGGGCGCAGAAAAATCGCGGCATCGTCCTCCGTTATCTCAAAGCCTTGGTGTCGACCTATCGCTGGCTGCACGACAATCGCGAAGAGGCGATTAAAATTCTGCCGGCGATCACCAAACTCGAGGCGAAGTACATTGCGAAATCCTGGGAGACTTACACGCAGACCCAGATCTGGCCGCGCAACGGCGAAGTGAATCTCAAAGGTGTGCAGACGGTTTTCAATTTGATTGCCGAAGAAGGCATGCTGAAGAAACCGCTTCCGAAACCTGAAGACATCGTCGATGCGAGCTTTCTCGATGAAGCGAGAAAGGCGCTGCCGCGCTAGTCTGCTAATCGAGAACACCCACAGCGCTGGATGCACAGCGCAACTATTTGACCCGGTCGTTCAGCCTCTTGGCCATCACGGTGCCGATGTAAAACACAAATTTGCTCTACCGGGCCTGCCGCGAGAAGCGCGACCGAGTTCCATCTCGCGAAAAGACGTCTTTGCTTCTTTTGCGAGTTTTATTGTAAAGGAACCCATCTCCGCACGGCGGTAAATTTGATGGCTCCCTCGAATTCAAAAAATCTGCTTCGTTATGGCTGCGTCATCATAGCGCTGCTGGCGCTGGCGCGCGGCATCGGCGCAGCGGCCGAATCGAAGCCGAGCGAGTGGGAAAAAGTCCTCAAGGGCGCCGAAAGCGAGGGCGAAGTCGCGGTTTACGTCGTCGATTATCCGCGCTTCACCGTCAGTCAGTTTCAAAAGGCCTTTCCCAAGATTCGTCTCAATCAGGTCGATGGACCGAGCGGTCCGGCGCTTTCTTCCCGGCTCATGGCCGAACGGCGGGCGGGCAAGTACCAGGCCGATCTCTACATCGCCGGCCAGGGAACCCACGTTTCGGTTTTGTATCCGGCGAAAGCTCTGGCGCCGATGCCGCCGGCTTTTCTTCTGCCCGAAGTGAAAGACGAGTCGAAGTGGTTCAAAGGCAAGCATCGTTTTGTCGATCCGGAAGCGCGCCACTCGTTTGTCTTTCAGGGACATCGCGGCCTTTACGTATCGGTCAATACGCAGCAGGCAAAAGCGGATGAAATTAAATCCTGGTGGGACCTGCTGAATCCCAGGTGGAAAGGAAAAATAATCGGCTACGACCCCACCGTCGCCGGCGTGGCGCGCAACGTCCTCTGGTATCTCTACATGAACAAGGCGCTGGGTGCGGACTTCATCGGCAAATTTTACGGCGACATGCAGGTGACCTTGAGCCGCGATCATCGCCAACTGGTGGATTGGCTGGCCGCGGGCAGGGCAGCGCTCTGCGTGCCGTGCGACGACGCCGAACTGGCCAGCGCCCGGGAGCAGCGGCTGCCGGTGGAATCGGTTATCTCCACTTTGAAGGAAGGCGACTACATCGCCGGCGGCCAGGGCGTGATCAGTCTGATGGCGCAGGCGCCGCATCCGCACGCGGCACAGATTTTTCTCAACTGGTTTCTGTCGCGCGAAGGCCAGAGCACTTTTCAGGAGCAGTCGGTCAAGTCCGGGCAGCGTAACGCCAACTCCCGGCGCATCGATATCGCCAAGGATGTGATCGCGCCGGAATACCGCTTGAAGGACGATGCGGTTTTTTGGCAGAACGGTCCCAACGTCGATCAGGAAACCGCCGAAGCGACCAAGCTGCTCAAAGCGATTCTCGCGAAGCGACCATAGGAGAGAATCATGCTTTCAAAAGGGGACAACGAACTTTTAACCCAGGTTCATCCCGGCAGCGCCATGGGCGAGCTCTTAAGGCGCTACTGGATTCCCGCGCTGCTCTCGGAGGAGATTCCTGAGCCGGATTGTCCTCCGGTGCGCGTGCGCCTGCTCGGCGAGGATCTTGTCGCCTTTCGCGACGCCGGCGGGCGGGTCGGCCTGCTCGGCGAGCATTGCGCCCATCGCGGCACGTCGCTGTTTTTCGGCCGCAACGAAGAGTGCGGTCTGCGCTGCATTTATCACGGCTGGAAATACGACGTGGAAGGCAAGGTGCTCGAAACGCCGGCGGAGCCGGCCGGCAGTCAGCTTAAAAATAAAGTGCAACACACCGCCTACCCCTGCGTCGAAGCGGGCGGCATGGTGTTCACCTACATGGGACCGCGCGAAGCGCAGCCGGTATTTCCGACCTACACCTGGCTCGGCGTGCCGCAGCCGCAGATTTACATCGCCAAGAGCCAGTTGGAATGCAACTATCTGCAGGCGCTGGACGGCGACTGCGATTCCTCGCACCTGAATTACCTGCACAAAACTTTCAAGCCGGACGGCCGGCACAACGCGCTGCGGCACGAAGATCAGGCGCCGACCTTCGAGATCGACGAGATGGACTTCGGCTTTCGCGTCGCCGCGATTCGAAAAGTCGGCGAGCAGCGTTACGTGCGGGTTTCCCAATTCGTCATGCCGTTCATCGGCTGCGTGCCGGTGGGCCGCGAGATCGACGGCCGCCTCGACGGCTTCAAGGCCGTCTACCAGGTGCCGGCGGACGATCACACGACGTGGCGTTACGATTTCTTTTTCAAGTACGCCAAGCCGATGACCCGGGAGGATTCGTCCAAGCGCGACTTCGTCGATGCCAGTTACCGAAAGATCCGCAATTCAAGAAACAATTATCTTCAGGACCGCCAGGCGCAGAAGACGGCCAACTTCACCGGCATCGAAGAATTTCTCAACCAGGACGCCTGCGCCACGGAAAGCATGGGTGCCATCGCCGACCGAACCCAAGAGCATCTCGGCGCCAGCGACTCCTATGTTATCCAGGTGCGCAGGTTTCTGCTTAAGGCGGTGAGGGATCTGCAAGCCGGCAAAGTGCCGCCGGGTCTCGTCTACGACGCGGCGCGAGCGGACTTTTCTCGCGTCCGCTGCGACGTGGCGTATTTGCCGGACGGAGCTTCCTGGCGCAACATTTTCGACCGGACGGAGGACCAGCGATGATTATCGATGTGCACGGCCATGTATCGGCGCCGACGGAATTGTGGGCGTACAAAGCGGGTTTGCTTTCGGCGCGCGGCGCGCACGGGCGCGGCGGGGTCAACGTCACGGACGACGAGATCCGCGCCGCGGCCAACCGCAAGGAGAACTGGGCCAAGGGCCATCTCGACTACATGCGCGATCACGGCACCGATGTGCAGCTTATTTCGCCGCGGCCGTTTCAACTGATGCAGTCGGAAAAGCCGGCCAAGCTCGTCCACTGGTTCACCGAGGAATGCAACAACATCATCCACCGCCAGATGAAACTTTTCCCCGGCCAGTGGATCGGCGTCTGTGCCCTGCCGCAGACCGCCGGCGATCCCATCGAGCAGGCGATTCCCGAGCTGGAGCGCTGCGTGAAGCTCGGCTTCGTCGGTTGTCTGTTGAATCCCGATCCCTACGAAAACAGCGGCACGGAAGCGCCGCCGCTGGGCGACCGCTACTGGTATCCGCTCTACGAAAAGCTCTGTGAATTGGATGTGCCGGCGCACATTCACGGCACCGGCTCACGCTCGGAGCGAAGCCCTTATTCCGTCCACTTCATCAACGAAGAATCCATCGCGGTCTTTGGCCTGGTGAATTCCACCGTGTTCAAGGATTTTCCCAAGCTCAAAATCGTCCTCAGCCACGGCGGCGGCGCGATTCCCTATCAGCTCGGCCGCTTCGAAGCGCCGTCGCTCCGACGCGGCACGGGCGGGCGTTTCTCCGACAGCTTGCGCAAGCTTTATTTCGACACGGTTTTGTATACTGAAGATGCGCTCCGGCTTTTGATCAAAACCGTCGGCGTTGATCGCTGTCTCTTCGGCACCGAGTGTCCGGGCATCGGATCTTCCGTCGATCCCGCCACCGGTCGTTCCATGGACAATGTCAAAGCGATGATCGAAAACATCAAGTGGCTGAGCGCGGCGGACCGTAAAAAGATCTTCGAAGAGAACGCCCGGGCGGTGTTCAGGCTGCCACCGGCGTAAACATCGGAATGCGGTCGTGCCAGCGGGCGAAACGCCGCGTGATGGCTATCGTCATCGCGGCAGGAGCTACCGTCACGTTATGTTATTGAATCAAGAACAAGAGGCTGTTTAGAATATTACGAGCGCAACTGTTCGAATCGATACCGTGTCGACATGGCCCGTGAACCAATACCGATTTCGTCTCGCTGGTTTCAAGGGGCGATCATTACTTACCTCATCGGTTTCACGGTGCTTGGTTTGCTCGCGTATCTGGTCTATCGTGACCAGCCGCCGTTGCCCGCCCAAGTCGTAGCAGGGGGCCAGGTTCTGTTCACCCGCGACGATATCATCCGCGGCATGAATGTCTTTCAGCGTTACGCTCTTATGGAGTATGGCTCCGTGTACGGCCACGGCGCCTATCTTGGTCCCGATTTCACCGCTGAGTATCTCCACAAAAGCGCTGAGTTCCTGGTCGGTGCGTATGCGGGCACAACCGTCGCTGGGTTGTCGGCGCGCGAGCGCGTCGCCGCCGAGCTTCACGAAAACAACTATGACGCTGTGCAAGATGCGCTCTCCTGGAGCGGCGCGCGGGGGAACGCGCACGCGATGATGGAGGAGTACTACCGCGCGATTTTCTATGCGAAGCGGACACGCGGCGGCGCGCAGGCCGAATGGATCACGGATCCTGACGATATTCGCAGACTGGCTGCTTTTTTTGCATGGACGGCTTGGACCGCGGCCGCGAATCGCCCGGGACAGTCCTATTCTTACACTAACAATTGGCCACCGGAGCCGCTGGCCGGCAACTTCATCACTGCCGATGCCATTGTCTGGAGCGTGATTTCTATCGTCGGCTTGCTGGGCGGCACAGGGCTTATCTTGTATTTCTTCGGCCGCTACGACTGGCTCGGGTGGGGCGAGCCGGAAACCAAGCGGGTGCAATTCCGTCCTATCGAGGAAGTGGCAGTCACACCGGCGCAGCGAGCTGTCGTGTGGTTTCTGTTCGTGGCGTCTTTGCTTTTCGTGTTGCAGACCCTCACCGGCGGTCTCATCGCCCATTATCGCGCCGAACCGGAGGGTTTTTTCGGCATCGATTTCTCAACCCTGCTGCCGTTCAACATTATGCGCACCTGGCATGTACAGCTGGCGATCTTCTGGGTCTCGGCATCTTATCTTGCCACCGGCATCTTCATTGTCCCGCTAATCGCTGGACGCGAGCGCGCGGGTCAAGCGCCCCTGGCGGTCGCGCTTCTCATCGCTGTTGCGCTGGTGGTGTTCGGCAGTCTCGCGGGCGAGTATGCCGGCGCGCGCGGCTGGTTGGGAGGAGGACTGTGGTTTTGGCTCGGCCATCAAGGCTGGGAATATCTCGATCTGGGCAGGCTCTGGCAGATCTTGCTGATCGTGGGCCTGTTCCTCTGGGTTTTCATTTTGTTTCGGGGCCTTCAAGGCACCCTGAGAGAGCACCATTTCGGCAACATGCCGTGGCTGCTTTTTTATGCGGCGCTCGCCATTCCCGTTTTCTACGCCGTTGGTCTGTTAGCGAGTCCCCATAAAGGTTTCGTGGTCAATGATTTCTGGCGCTTCTGGGTGGTGCATCTTTGGGTTGAAGATTTTCTCGAGCTCTTTACGACCGTGATTGTCGCCTACATGTTTGTCTTGCTTGGGATTGTCCGGCAAGCCACGGCCCTGCGCGTGATCTATCTGGATATCATCCTCTATTCTCTGGGCGGGGTCGTCGGCACGATGCATCATCTCTATTTCAGCGGCACGCCGGTCGCGCACCTGGCTCTCGGCGCCACGTTCTCAGCGCTGGAGGTCATCCCGTTGGTGTTGTTGACCCTCGAAGCTTGGTCGTTTGTCAAATCAGGCGAGCAGAAAACACTGGATCAATATCATTTCCATCGCTGGGCCGTCTGGTTCCTCGTGGCGGTAGGCGTATGGAATTTCCTCGGCGCCGGGATATTTGGTTTCCTGATTAATCTTCCGGTAGTGAGCTACTATGAAATTGGCACGGCGCTCACAGCCAATCACGCCCACACGGCGATGATGGGTGTTTACGGCATGCTCGCGGCGGGGCTTCTGCTTTTTTGTCTGCGCTACTTGACGCGCGCGGACCGATGGAGCGACCGCGCGGCCAAAATATCGTTTTGGTCTCTGAATATCGGATTGGCGTGGATGGCATTTGTCAATCTTTTTCCGCTCGGCATTGTCCAGCTTCATCGTGCCGTCGGCACCGGCTACTGGTATGCGCGGAGCCTGGCGTTCCTTGAGGTGCCCTGGGTCAACGTTGTCGAATGGCTACGCTTGCCGGGCGACGCGCTTTTTATCCTGGGCGGCGCCCTGCCTCTGGTGTGGCTCTGTTGGCAAGCTGTCCGCTACCCCAACCCGCGCCGAATTGAAGCCGAGAGCGACCTGCCGCGCTCTCTCTATGCCTATGAAACGGAGGAAAGGAAATAGCAGAATCTTGGAGCGTCCCGCTTGGGAAGTCGAGTCCTAGAGAGCAATCGAGGGGAAATTATAATTTCAGGTCATAGCCGGCGCGCGCCAACGCGCGGCGCGCGGCGTCGGTGACGAAAGCGTTGTCGACGTGCGGTAGAACGTTTACCTCGGCGCAGTTTTGCAACTGATTTAAAATTACTTCGACTTCGTTGCCGACGATATCCTCGCACTGATCGTACATGCCGCCTGGATCCTCTTCTAGGGGGTTGTGGACTTTTAAAATCGCACGGATCGCCGCAATCACCGGCGCGCTCGGCGGCGGCACGAGCAGCGCGGCCAGCGCGCCGTGGTCGAGACGCAGCCGACCCGCAACCGAAAGCGGCTCCCCGCGGCGTTTTTGCGCCGCGGGAAGCAGGACTTTTTCTTCCATCCCGATATGCTTCAGCAGACCCGCGCGGAATTGGGCGTAGGCCGTGGCATCGATATTTTCTGGATCGGCTGTGGCGCGATCGAGCAAGCCGTCGAGACGCCGGTGATCGTCTGCTAGATACCGGTGAATATTTCGCGCCATGACATTCCCATCCCAGGCGTCGTAAAGCATGCGGCGATCAGTCTCGAATTAGTCAGCAATAGCCATCAAACTGCGAACGGCCTAGCCGTAACGAAAGATATTCGCTGACCAGCATGGCGGCTGGATAAAGAACTTTCTCTTCCCTTTTGGCATGGAGCATGAGCTTTTCAGCAAATCGCGCAGGCTCAGCTTTCTTTTCCCGGTTTGCCGTCGCTGTCAATTTCTTAAGCGCGCTAATGATGGCCCTGTGCTCGCGACGCATTTTTGGCAACTCTACTTTCAGGCGATCTGTCATAGCGAAAACGCTGCGCATTTCTTGATCTACTTTGCCTCGCATCAAAAGCGCCATTAAACCGATCAGCGGTAATGCGAATTCTTCCTCCTTCACGAAATGATTCTGAAGCACTTTCGTCAGAGCTTTCGCCCGCGCGCCCGTTTTGCCGCCTGCTTTGGTTGCCCGGACAAGCTCCGCATGAAGTTCTTTGTGTTCTGATTTTAAAAGTTCAGGGATTTTGGGCCTCATGTCGCGTCTCCTTCGCTTGTTTGTGGCATGTCACGGGAAATCTGATCAGTATTGAGTCGTCACCACGTGCATTTGTCGTGTGGGCGCCACTGGTGCCGAGCGGCATTAGAGTACTTGTCGGAATAACTCATTGGCGTGCGCACCAACTCCCCGAGCCTGCGACTTTTAGCATTGGCTGCGGTTAAAGCTCCGTGATCGATCGTAGTCAGGAAACTTCCCTTTCTCTTATCGAAACTTCTCTTTGGCCGCAGACGAAGCGGCGTTGACCGCGGGCAGCGAGCAAAACCCGTTGGCCTCTATGCCAAAAACTGGATTGAACTTGCTGCGAAAGTTTTCCAGAGCGACGATGGCGGCAAGTTCCACAAGCTCCTCATCCGTGAAATGCCGTTTGAGCCGCTTGAAAAAGCTGTCCGTCACCCGCTTTGTCGTGTAGGTCATCCGCTCGGCGAGTTCTAGGGCCGCCCGCTCGCGTGGCGAGAAGAGAGGACTTTCGCGGTAGCCTGCCAGCACCGCCTCCACCTTTTCTGTTGAAGCCCCGTTGTGCATCGCACTGGATGCATTAATATCAATTCAAAAGGGACACCCGTTGATATTCGCGGTCTGGACGCAGAGCAAATGGCGCAGGTCGGGCTCAATCAGCCCGGAGGCAAGAATTCCCTGAGCCAGAGCCTGAACGCCTTGTTGGATTGTCGGTCTCAGTGCGTATATTTTCGCGGTATTCGAAACAAAACCGTAGCGTTTCTCCTGCTCCTCAAAAACCGCAAGCACCTCTTCGGTTGCCTTACTTTTCGATACACCTTTAATCCTAGACATGAACCATCCTCCCACGTTGTATTTTTCACCAATTCCGTAATCACTCATCTATGATTTTAGGACAAGTAATTCGATCGCCTTTGACGGCAGCAAATGGAGTCAACCCATGGAGCCGAACACTTGTTGCCGATATATATGCAGCACCTCGATTCCGCGGATCAGAAGGGAATCGGAGAAGGAGCGAGCGATGACAGCGCCAAGGCCCAGCTTCAGCGCACATGAGCGCCACTTTTTTTCGGTGGCTAGATCCAACAACTCACCCTGGCCTTTTTTGAATTCCGCAGTTTGCATGTAATCCGCAAAGCCCCGAAAGCTGAGATTGCGCCAACCCATGTTGGGCAAATCACGTGCGGGCTTTCTCAATTCTCAAGCCGCTTCCACTAAGAGAGCGCCGGTGCCTGCTCGTTACGTGACATGGCAAACGTAATCAGCATAGCGCAGTCGTCATGTGCTTTGGCCGTGTGACTGATTCCGGGTCCGAGAGTTATCAAAGCACCGGCGGGGACATCCACATCTCCCTTGTCCGTAGTCAGTCTCAGACACCCACGGATTGTCTGAATACTGACGGGACCGGCCACGTGATGGGATGGAAGCACAGTGCCCTTCTTCAAAGCCACCAGAGTAATCCGTAAGGGTCCTTCCTTGACCAGAGTCTTCGCGGCACGGCCCGTCTTAGAATCTTCGGCAAATTCCTGTAAGGCATCATCTTCCGCCCCGAGCATGAAAGTCAAAATTTTCGCCGAAAGCCGGCGAGTCCGAAGTACATTGGATTTCTTTTTATCCACGTCTAAACTCTCCTTTCGATCCTAGAAGCGAACAGCTCTCCTACTTGAGACTGGCGCAGACCTTAGAAAGATCTATTTCTCACACCCCTTGCTGGGCTCACTATACTTACTGATGATGAATCAGCTCCGTCTGGGCACATGAATGTGTTCCCGCTTTTTCGCTCAGCTTAGTTTGTTCGTCAGTGTCCAGAACCGGTGCCGGTATTGTGAGCGTTGAATACGGACGGCGCCGGATCGCCGGTGGCGCTCAGAATGCCAAGGGCCCCGCGGTCAGTACGGAAGATGCTATGATCAACCAGCACATAGTCCCCCGGCACCTGCAACTTGAAATCCAAGATTACGGCCCCGCCCGCCGGAATCAGCGTCGTCTGGACGTCGCTTTCAGAGTTCGTGAGGCTGCCTTCTCTGTAGACTTTGTCGAAAATCTCACCGATGACGTGAAACGAGGACACCAAGTTGGGGCCGATGTTACCTACGTACAATCGAATGGTTTCACCCACCTTGGCGTGCAGGCTGCCCTTGCCGGTGAGCGCCTGAGCGTGGCCATTAAATACAATATACTCCGGCTTTTCCAGATAACCTTTGTTCGATGAAAACGTCGCGAGCCCCGGGGTGCCGATCTCTTCTGCGGTGTAGAACTCGCTCTGCACGACATAATATTCGCGGTCCACTTTGGGCAGGCCCTTCTCGGGTTCCACGAGCACCAGGCCGTAAAGCCCGTTGGCAATATGCGCCGGAATCGGCGGCGCTGCGCAGTGATAGAGGAACAGGCCGGCGTTCAGCGCCGTGAAAGTCGCCGCGCTTTTTTCGCCGGGGTTGGTCATCAGCGCGCCGGCCCCTCCACCCGGGCCTGTGACAGCGTGGAAATCGACCGTGTGGGTGAGTTTGCCCTTCGAATTATCCAAGCGCACTTCGAACGTGTCGCCGACGCGAAGCCGGATAAACGGACCGGGCGTGTGGCCGTTGTAGCTCCAGAATTCATAGGTCACGCCGTCCGCCAGAGATCTCTCCTCTTCAGTGACCGCAAGATCGACCACGACATGCGCCGGTTTGGTCCGCGCGATGGGCGGTGGAACTGCCGGCGCAAAACTCATGGCTGCCGCTTCGGGTGTTTCGTTAGCCGCGGTTCTCTGATCGGCAGAATTCCGATCGCACCCGAGCAGCAGAATCAACGGGAGAACCGCCGCCAAACGCTGGGTCGTTTTCATGGCTCCGCTCCTTGTTGTTGGCCGAACCGACACAATCGAGCGCAGGTTGTTGGCGAGAAATAGCAGGACCGCCAAGACGTTGAGCATGCCGCCCCAGCGCTGGAGCGACGGCCACCAGCCGAGATCGCCCGTGACTCGCAAAAACAGCGAGAGGTGCAGCAGTCCGGCATGAAGATAAAAAGCGTTGTGAAACGGCAAAGCCAAACCGGTGACGGTCGGCAAAATGATCGGCGCATGGGCGAAGATCATCGAAAACACGAAACCCAAAAAAATCGCGTGCAACATCGCGTCATAGTAGAGGCCCGCGGCAAAAAACTGCGCGAAGAAAATCCAGAGAACCCCTGCGGCCAGGAGCCAGAAATAGCCGGCGATCAGACAAACTCCCATGAAGCGCGGCAGGCCGGATTGGCGGGCCGACTGCCAGGCCAGATCGTAACGGATCAGCCACAGCGCAATCGCTACGAATCCCGCGCCCGCCAGGCGCAAACCGAAGTGGAAAGCGAATAAAGAAACGAGGATCCCCGCAATTACCGCGGTCACACTCAAATGGAAAAGCGCGCGCACTCGGGCCGGCGGGCGCCGGATTCTGGAAAGCTCCAGTCGTTCGCCGGCGATCATCAGGACAAGAAAAGCCACCCACCACGGGACCAGCCTGAATGTCGGCGAGCCCGCCATCCAGAGAACATTTCCCCCGGCCCAGGCGAGCGCGCTGAGCGTCATGACGATGAAATGCGCCGAGGGCTGCAGGCGATACAGCAGAACGAAGACGGCGGCCATGACCAAGGCGGCCAACGCCGCCAGGAGAGCGCTCAAGTGCGCGGAGAAACCCGCGAGCACGGCGATGGCGCTGAGAGCGGCCAGCACCGGAACGGCATAGGGCCAGGATCGCCCCAGCGCGACCGCGCGTTCGAGTCCGATCAGCGTACCGAGAAAGCCGATCACCATGACCGGCCCATGAGCCAGCGGGAACTGATCGTGGGGCACGGGAAGCGTCCAGCCAAGGCGCGCCAAGCCGCTCCAAAGCGCTGCGAGCAGAGCGCCGCCGGCCAGAGCCATCAAACCAAACCGCCCCCGCGGTGAATCGATGATCATCGGATCACGCCTGCTCCGCCCTACGGAAGCGGCCTGCGCGTGAGCTCGATGGCATCATCATCGTGCTGCGCAGCCGCAAGTTTTCGAACTTCACCAGCACGCAATTATCCTGCAATCCGCCTCACTCGCAAAGCACGCGCGGGAACAGCACGTTGTTCTCGAGATGGATGTGTTCCATCAATTCATCCGACACCCGGTTAAGGCGCAGGTAAAGCGCTTTCCAGGTCGGGCATGCTTCCGCCGGCGCGATAAACTCATGGCTCAGCGCGCGCAGATGTTCCAGGTTCCTGCCGTGATCTTCATGTTCCTGTTCCATCACGCGGATCGGCGCCGCGGCGCGATTGTGATTGCCGCTTCGGATCATCGGAAACAAGACCTGTTCTTCCTTCGCCATGTGATCGAGAATCGCCTCGTGAATCATCCGCAGGTGGCTCGCGAGACCGCGCGGGCAGGTGGGCTTGCTCGCGTGAACACGCTCGACCTTGTCCGCCATGTCTATGAGCGCCGGCAGCTCGGCGCGGAGCCGCTTGTGGTAGTGGCCTTCGATAAAATTTGCGAGCTCTCCGACCGGTTTGCTCGCCAGTTCGGATAGATTGCCGTTCGCCTCTTCGTTACTGATCTCCTTCAGGATCGAACTCGGGTTCAACCCTTTTTCGCTGCAGGCTTCTTCGAGCGGGCGCCGGCCGTGGCAGCAAAAATCAAGACCGTGCTTCAAAAAAACGCGGCTCGCGCCGGGGTGGGTGATGGCGAGATCGGCGAGCGTTGGATTTTGGTTAAGCATTTTTGTTCTCCTTTGTTTGGATTTCCCTGAGAGCACTAGAGCAGCCACAGTGCCAGGTCGTTTCTGTCACTTGCATCAGCTATCCTTGAAATCTTTCAGCCTGCGCGGCCGTTTGGAACTGCGCCTTACCATCTGCGGGATGGGATCGATATGCTTCCTTTGGTGGCGCCGCGTGCTTTCGAGCGCGAGTCACCGATAACCCCTCGTCATGGGTCACTTCACCAATTTGCTTCCGCATCCTGCCGAGATTATTGAGTCGCGACGCATAACCGGTCTTTCTCAGCACCTCCATGACGCGGCTCTCGGAGCCCCAATCGCTCCATAAGACGTTGCGTACCGGCACCGTCACGAGACGGGCCGACTTATCGTTTGCCAAGGGCTCCAATATTTCCTTGGAAAAGTTGCTCGGCGGCAGCTGTTGATAGATCGTCTCGGTGACGGCTTCTTCATCAGCGCTGCCGATAGCTTCATCTATCGGGCGAAAAGCATCGAAGATCGTAGGGGCAAGAACGCTGATCACATCCAAAAGCGTGCTGGTTTTGAAAACCATCATCATGGTGTTCCAGAGGGCACCGGTGCGCACGAGCTTTTGCGCTGCGTCGCGATCCGGCTTTTCGACAAAAGAGGCAATCCGAAAAAATGGATTGGCGCCTTGCCGCAACCTTCTGCCGGGGACGATATAACCGTATTCTGACTCATCCCGTTCCGGATCGAGCCCTAAGAGCACGATGCGCGAAGAATTTTGCTCAACCAAATGCTGCGCAAATTTCAGATAGCTCAGTAACTTTTCCTCTTCGAGGACGAAATGATCGGAGGGCAGCACTGTGACGATAGATTGCGGCGCGCGCTTCGCGACATGCAACAGGGCGAGAAGAATTCCGGCCGTGGTTTCCTTGTTTTCCGGCTGGACGACTACGCTGCCGATCGGTCGCTTTGCAATCTGCCGACGGACATCTGGAAAAATAAGATGATTCCTGTTGATGACCGTAAACACGTGCGGGGCAGGGGTCAATCGTTCGGCGCGATCGAGGGTATGCTCAAGCATCGAACGACAGCCGATAACATTGACGTACTGCTTGGGCAGCAAATCCTGGCGGAGGAGATGAACGAACGGGCGAAGGCGTTTCCCCTCGCCGCCCGCGAGCACGAGCGCGTATGGGAGCGACTCCTTTCCGGTGCCATTTAACTTGGTCGGTACAACGCTGCGGCTTTGCTTCATGTTTTCTCCCTGTCTATGCGTGAATATTTTTCCGAAACTTTGTTGAATTTCATGCCCGCCGGCTTGGCCAGTCGCAGCGACTTGTCGCGGGCTGCTTTCGACGAAACAGTACCGGACACTGTCACTTCGTTTTAGCGGCCACTGCTGGAACGTCGATTGCGGCTCTCAGGTCCTCGTCGGTTTCGATCCTCGCTCGGACTCTCCTTTCGAGCTCCAGGTCGTACATCATGTTGTGGACCTTCGAACCGCCGCCTCGTCTCTATCCCCATCACAGCCACGGCAGCAAAAGTCGAGGCCGTGTTTCAGAAAAACGCGGCTCGCGCCGGGGTGGGTGATCGCCATTTCGGCGAGCGTTGTACTTTGATTTGGCATTTCGATTCTCCTCTGTTTTTGAGCTTCGCAAGTTTACTAGAGCAGGCACGATGCCAGGTTATTTTCTTTGTAATTGCAGTGGATTACGCGCTGAGTTATAAAAGTCATAACTTATTGTTGTTGTGAAAATATTAACGGGGTTATGAATGGAACAACGCGCTGACAAGCTCGAAGTGCTAATGGAAATTGCGCGGGACCTCACCGCTTCGCTCGCTGCGGACGATCGTTACAACCGGCTCTTGAATGCCGTGACCCGGGTCATCCCGTGCGACGCGGCGTGTTTGCTGCGCCTCGAGGGTGACGATCTGGTTCCGCTTGCCGGCCGCGGCCTGGCGCAAGAGGCGCTGGTGCGGCGATTCAGCCGGCGCGATCATCCACGCCTGGATGTGATCCTGCGTTCGACCGATCCCGTGCTCTTTCCCGCCGACAGCCCGCTGCCGGATCCCTTCGACAACTTGCTTCGCTCCGATCCCGAAGCGCGGCTGAGAGTGCATGCCTGCCTGGGTTGTCGATTGACCGAAGGCAGCGAGGTTGTCGGAGCGCTAACGGCGGATGCTTTACAGCCGCAAAGCTTCGACGGCATCGATCGGCACATGCTGCAGATGCTCGGCGCCTTGGCCGGCGCGGCGATGCGTACGACTTCTTTGATCGAAGCCCTCGAGCAGGTCGCCGAAAGACGAGGCGAGATTGCGCGCGAGCTCTACCGCAGCGCCGGAAGCGCCGGCGGTGGCCAGATTCTGGGCCGCAGCGCTGTGGTACGCCGGCTGCTGGACGAGATGCGCACCGTCGCCGGCTCGGATCTGCCGGTGCTCATAACCGGCGAAACCGGGGTGGGTAAGGAACTGGTGGCGCGCCAGATTCACGATCTATCCTCGCGGCGCGATGAAGCGATGATTCATGTGAATTGCGCGGCATTGCCGGAATCGGTGGCGGAAAGCGAGCTTTTCGGCCACGTGAAAGGTTCCTTCACCGGCGCGGTACGCGATCGCGCGGGGAAATTCGAAATCGCGCACGACGGCACGCTCTTTCTCGATGAAGTCGGCGAGCTGCCGCTCTCGCTCCAGCCCAAGCTCCTGCGCGCGATTCAACAGGGCGAGGTGCAACGGGTGGGCTCCGACCGCGCGATCCACGTCGAAGTAAGAGTCATCGCCGCGACCAACCGCGACCTCGCCGCGGCCATGGAGCAGGGCCGATTCCGCGCCGATCTCTATCATCGGCTTGCGGTCTATCCGATTTACGTGGCGCCGCTGCGCGACCGGCGCGAGGACATTGCCATTCTTGCCGCGCATTTTCTCGACGGCTCGCGCCAGCGCCTCGGCCTCGGTCCGCTGCGGCTTTCCGACGCTGCGCTGGAGCGCTTGACGGCTGCGGACTGGCCCGGCAACGTGCGCGAATTGGAAAACGTCGTCAGCCGCGGCGTGTTGCGCGCCACCCGCGGTCCCATCGATCGAACCCGAACCGTGCTGCTTTCGCCGGAGCATCTCGATCTGCAGAGCCCCGGTCAAAGCATTCCTTCCGATTCGGGCGGCAACGAAGCGGAGCAATCCGCGCACCCGGTTTCGTCTCTAGCGGAAAGAGTCGATGCTTTTCGCCGGCGCACGATTCTGAATACGGTAGAGCGGCATAGCGGTAACTGGGCGGCCGCTGCGCGCGAGCTGGGGCTGCACCGCAGCAACCTCCATCAACTTGCGAGTCGGCTCGGGCTCCGTGTCCGGCCGCAACGATAAAGCTTCGAAAATAGCATGCAAAGCGATGATCGAAAATATCGAGTGGCTGAGCACAGCGGACCGCTAGAAAAACTTTGAGGACACGTGCGAACGGTGTTCAAGCTGACGGATGGATGAAAAGGAAGGCCTCTATACACGCCGAAACGCGAAAGCGCGGCGCCAGTCGAAACGTACCGGACTA
>Ga0207707_10002410_pt1 | contig 16836 bp, 15 predicted proteins | sample KBSC83BmetaG_FD_184336 | JGI IMG/M metagenome (GOLD analysis project Ga0207707, IMG submission 184336) | Corn rhizosphere microbial communities from Kellogg Biological Station, Michigan, USA - KBS C8-3B metaG (SPAdes) (version 2) | ecosystem: Host-associated > Plants > Roots > Rhizosphere ...
ATGTCTACCGACGAGGTCAAGGACGCTTACGCCAATTAGCGCAAGCAGGAGCTTTTTTTCTGACCATCAGCGGAGGGGAACCTCTGCTGAGGCGCGATTGCCTGGAAATCTTAGCTTACGCGCGAAAGTTGTCCTTCAACGTAAAACTGAAAACCAATGGGCTGCTGATCGGCGAGCAGCAGGCCGCACAGCTTTGCGAACTCGGAATCGAACAAGTTCAAATCAGCGTGTATTCGCACCGCTCTAGCGTTCATGATTCCATTACGAAGATTCGGGGATCCTGGTTGCGAACTTTGGAGGCGATCCGGAGGCTGAAGTCGCAAGGCTTGAGGGTGACGATTGCCAACGTCCTGATGAAGGAAAATATCCAGGACTACGCTGAAGTGCAGGCCCTCGCGCGCGAACTGGGGGTTCATTGCACACTCGATCCTACGATTACGCCGAAGATGGATGGCAATACCGATATTCTTGCCATGCGGATCTCCGGAGATCGCTTGGCGCCTGTGTTTCACGATCCCTCCCTGGTGGGCAATGTCGATGAGTTCTGTGCACCCCCTGGACCAGTCGACGATGACATTCTCGATGGCATACCGTGCAGCGCCGGACACACCTCTTGCTACATTTCCCCGTATGGAGATGTGTATCCGTGCGTGCAGTTTCCGCTTACGTGCGGAAACCTGCGCAAACAAAGCTTCTGGGAAATCTGGAGAGGATCGCCTCAGTTCAAGGAAGTCAGGTCAATTCGGGCGCGCGAGTTGCATACCTGCTCGGGATGCACGCACGTGGGAACCTGTTCACGTTGCCCGGGTTTGGCTTACATGGAAGGGGACATGCGAGGGCCATCCCGGGCTGACTGCGACAAGGCTTACGTGAGGACTGGGATACCCTCTGCCCAAATGATCAAGAGGTCAAGGGATAGGAATTCCGTGGCCGCCAGCCGGCTAGTACAGATTTCAATCGTAGAGCCCTGCCTTCCAGTCGATTAATGCCGGATTTCGGGTCTGTCGAGCAACCCTCGCCAAACCCGTGCTCCATTCACTCCAACGTGTCCGAGGAGTAAATATTCGTTTCCGGTTTTGCTTACGGCTGGTGAGTGTTTCTTCATTAAGATGAGAACAATCTTGAGTCCTCGGGCAGGGACCGGTTCTCAGACAGGGCTGCTGAATTGCAGACTCAACGATTGAGAAGCAACTAGCGGGACTTCGACGCGGTTCTCATTAGGTGCGGGCAAATGGACGAGGCTGGGCAGTTGGGGAGGACAGCTTGTTTCGCAATCCTAGTTCTATCCTGCGAACCCTTGGGGTCGCCGGCATAGCGTTTGCTGCGCTTACGTTTGTGGCGGCCGACAGATTTACGATTCACCCTCGCACGGCCGATATCGGACAGCGCGCCCGGATTCTCCTCACAAAGGGAATCGATGACGACAAGCTCGTAACCCTTCATGGAAATACTCGCCCAGAAGCGCGGGATCGAAGAAATGACCGAGGCCGCGTGGACGACGACTTTCCCATGGAGCATATGCTTCTTCAGCTGCGACGTCCGGCAGAACTGGAGCAGGAATTCGAAGACTTCATCGAGCAGCTCACCGATAAGAGTTCGCCGAACTTCCGGGCCTGGCTGATGCCGCCGGAACAGGGCCAACTCTACGGCCCATCGCAGGCCGATCTGGACACGCTCCAGACCTGGCTCGAATCGCATGGCTTTACCGTGAACTACATCTATCCGACCGGTATGGTGATGGACATTTCCGGGACCGCGGGGACAATCAATGCAGCGTTTCACACCGAAATCCATCATCTCGACGTTCGGGGCCAAGCGCATTACGCGAACATGACGGACCCATCGATCCCAGCGGCGCTCGCACCCTTGGTCGTGGGCGTCGTGTCCATGCACGATTTCAAGCCCCAGGCAATGAATAAACCCAGGCTGGATTACACGTTCGCAGGTTGCGGAGGATCGTGTTATGCCCTTTCGCCTGCCGAATTCGAGGTAATTTACAACGTGAATCCGCTCTTCCGCTTGGGGATCAACGGCTCGGGACAAACCATCGTGCTGGTCGAGGACAGCAACACCTACGGCACGGATGTCGCTACCTATCGCAACAAGTTTCTGAGCAAATATACGGGCACGGTGACGACCATCCACCCGTCGGGAAGTAACGCCTGCCTGGATCCGGGTACCAATGCGGACGACGGGGAGGCCGATCTAGACGCGGAAGTGGCTAGCGCGATCGCACCCAATGCCACCATCGAGATTGCCAGTTGCAGTAACACAGCCACGTTTGGGGGCTTGATCGCCATCGAGAATCTTCTTGCCACAGGAACGCCTCCTGCCATTATCAGCATGAGCTATGGCGAATGCGAGGCCTTCAACGGCGCAACCTCGAACGCGGCGTTCAACGCTGCGTTTCAAACCGGAGCTGCAGCGGGCGTTTCCATCTTCGTTTCCGCGGGTGACTCAGGCGCCTCAACCTGTGCGCCTCTCTACGGAGCAACAATCGACCACGCTCGTCCAGGCGTTGGAGTAACCGGTTGGGGTGAGACCATCTATAACGTTTCGGTCGGTGGCACAGATTTCGAGGACACTTACAACGCGCTCAAGGGCTCACCCGCAATTCCGGTGAGTACGTATTGGTATTCGACGAATACCAGCACCGCTAGCTCGGTCAAGTCCTACATTCCTGAGATTCCCTGGAACGATTCCTGCGCAGGCTATCTGCTCTACAACTTCGCTGGTCGTGCTACCGGGTACGGATCGAGCGGGCTGTGCGCTAGCTCCAATCGCAGCATTGCCGCGGGAGGGGGAGGCCCGAGCAGTTGTGCCACCGGGGGTGGCGGCCTGGATCAAACGGGTTTCGCGGTCGTCGACGGTACCTGTACGGGATACCAGAAGCCCTCGTGGCAATCTGGAATTTTTGGAAATCCTGCCGATGGGGTGCGGGATGTTCCCGATGTTTCTCTGTTTGCGGCCAACGGCCTTTGGGGACACTACGTTATTGTCTGTTACTCGGATACGGCGAATGGCGGAACGTCGTGTGCCGGTGCACCCAGCACCTGGAGCGGTTTCGGAGGAACCTCGGTAGCCGCGCCAGTGATGGCCTCCATCCAGGCTTTGGTGAATGAAGAGTGGGGCATCCGTGTGGGCAATCCGAATCCCACATATTATTCAATCGCTAAGACAGAATTTGGATCCTCGGGCAATTCTGGGTGCTATTCGATCAATCAGCCAGCTCCAAGGGGATTGAGTTCTACTTGCGTGTTCTACGACATTACCCAAGGCGATACCGACGTAGATTGCCGATACTACCCAACCAATAACAATAATTCCGATGGCGTTGGATGCTTCCGACCATCCGGCACCTACGGCGCCCTGAGCACCCAGGCGCTGAACACCGGCACGGTCACAGCCGGCGGCTCCGGCTATACCAGCGCTCCTAAGTGCACAATCAGCGCACCGAGTAATCTGGGTAAATATCTGGCGCCGAACGGCACCGTCCTTTGGGCCGGCGGAACCCAAGCCACCTGTACCGCCACAATCAATACCATCACCCATGTCGTCACCGGGGTAACTATCAGTGCTGGCGGGTCAGGGTACGTCGGCGGCGCGTCTTGCACTTTGACCGGGGGTGGGGGAACAGGGGCGACTTGCTCGGTGTCGCCAGTCATGGGCACGATTGCATCAGCGTACCAGCCAGCATATGGGGCTACGTCCGGATGGGACTTTGCAACCGGAATCGGGAGCGTCAACGCGTACAACTTGGTTTTTAACAGTGCTTGGTAGGGTCGCGCATAGGTCACACGCGCAAACTCAGGGGGAGAGTCCTTGGCGTTTTAGGCTGATGCGATGAAAAAACTCACATTCAATGCAGGCGCGCTGCGGTGTCGAATATTCGCGATGATGGGCGGGCTCACTCTGCTTGCGACTTCCATCCACGCCCAGGATAGCCCGTTAGATCGCATCGGCATCCCCGAGGATTGGACTCACCATCACGTCGTGTTCACGGAACCGGGCACGGCGGAGCAGGCTCTTCAGAGTGGGGATTTCGATCGTTGGGTGAGGATCGTCAACGACCCTCGATACCAATTGCAGCGAGCAAAGCGCCTTGCCGTGCGTCGCTTGCCGGCATCCTCCCACGATCCGGGCTCCAATACTGGCCTGGACGTCAACTCAGGCGAGGCCGATGCTCCCCCTAACCAAGCCGCGCTTCTTCAACTTCCCCGAGGTCTGACTAAAGCCACCGGCGCGTCGTCCTTGCCCCGGGTCGAGGCGAACCAGCGCGGCAGAGAACCCAACCGGTTCAGATTTCCTCCCCAACGAGGACGCCGGCGCCACAACGGAGAAAAGGTCGATTGGAGCGAAACGCTAGGAAGTGGAGGGAGCTTGGGCCTCGGGAACTATCCCGCCAAGTTTTCCTTCTCAACCTCAGCTGCAAGCTGCACGGACTGGGTCGTGTACCCGACAGGCCTGCCTGGAAGTTCCACTCAAGCCACGATCCTGGCATACACGAACCTCTATACAACGACATGCGGCGGCAGCGTCCCAACTGTGGGTTGGGCCTACAATACCGGGACCGGCAGTTCGGTCCTGACCTCGCCGGTTCTTTCGCTCGATGGGTCACAAATTGCCTTCGTGCAAAACGGTTCGACCGGCGCGAGCCTCGTCATTTTGAAATGGGCGGCAGGCGGCACGCTCACCGCTCCCGCCACACCAGCGACCCAGGCTTCCGGAAGCGCCTACCGCGCCTGCACCGCACCCTGCATGCTCCGCATCAATTTCAGTGGCGCTGTTAGCGACAGCGGGTCCGCCGCTTGGTACGACTATGGCACGGATGCTGCATGGGTGGGCGACGACAGCGGTATGCTGCACAAGTTCACTGGGGTTTTCGCAGGTTCGCCGACGGAGGTCACGACCGCCGGCTGGCCAGTGACGGTCAGCGCATCGCCGCTCAACACCCCGATTCTCGATTCCGTCACGAGCAACCTGTTTGTCGGGGACTACAACCTTTCGGTCGACTCGGCATGCACGCCATCGTCTTCCAACACCAATTCGCCTTGCGGATTTCTCTATTCCTACAATTCTTCAAGCGGGGCTTTGATCGCCAAATCCGCCCAACTCGATTTCAACTTTGGACTGGTAGGCACGCCGATGCTTGATCAATCTGCGGGAAGGCTCTACGTGCCGGTAGGTTCCGATGGCGAAACGGGTGCTTCGACACGCTGCGGAAATTCGACGCCCTGCGCAGCCGTTTTCCAACTGCCGACGACTTTTTCAAACGGAGCAAATGGTGTTGAATCAGCCGTTGGTCCTGGCTTCAGTTTTCTGCTCATCGGCGCCTTCGATAACCAGTATTTGACTTCGGCAAACGCTTCCAGTCCGACCGGCCACATGTATGTGGTGGGAAATACCGGGGCGGCCAACAACACCTTGTACCAAATCTCGATCAGCGCGAATGTGATGAGCACGACATCCGCCGCCGGCCCGGTGGTTGCTCAGAATTTCACCAACGGATTTTTCGCGGCGGGACTGAGCGTCACCGAGTTTTTCAACGGCGCCAAAGACTATGTCTTTTTGAGCACCATCGCGTTCAGCAACTATTCGGGTTGTGGTACGACGCCGAGCATTAACATCGGTTGTGTGGTGGGGTTCGATGTGACCACCGGTTCGATATCACCTTCCACGCTACCGACTGGATCCTCTCCCGCCGCTGGAGGTGCCAGCGGGATCATTGTTGATAACGCGGGTTCCGGTGTCGGCGAATCGAACATCTATTTTTCAGCTCTTGCGAACCAGACCTGCACGACATCGGGTGGGAACAGCGGTTGCGCGATTCAAATCGCGCAATCTGCGCCTTAGGGTCTGTTAGCACGGCCGGTCAAAACCTAGCCTCATTACTGTCCCTGGTTCTGGAAGGGCTCTCGATGTCATCCTGCTTGCCCTAAGGTCTCCGCCACGGTGTACGCCTCGACCTTATTCGTTTGAAGTCAGATACCAGCCATAAATATTGTGGGCTGGACTGGGCAAGTCCCGGTATATACTTCCGCGCAACTGCGGGCGCCTGCTCGCGGTGATTGATTGAATGCTTAAGAGGAGGTTCGGATGAACGCACGTCGCGTGGCTCTGTTGGGAAGTGCGTTGTTGGGGACCTTGCTGGCTGCGGGAATGGCGAATGCGCAGTCGTCGGACAACTCGCCGGCGGCGATGGCATTTGCCGGCACAATGATGCTGGTGTTCGTGGTGATCGGGATTGCGATGTATATCTATGTGGCACTGGCGCTGCAGACCATCGCGACGAAAACCGCTACGGCAAATGGGTGGCTGGCTTGGATTCCGATCGCGAACATCTTCTTGATGTTAAGCGTGGCCAAGAAGCCTATGTGGTGGTTCATCCTGTTTCTGATCCCGCTGGTAAACATTGCCATTGCGATCATGACCTGGATGGGCGTAGCCGAGGCAGTAAAGAAACCCAGTTGGTGGGGCATTCTGATGATCGTTCCCCTCGCCAATCTTGTGGTGCCGGGTTATCTCGCGTGGGCAGATTAAGAAACACATGCCCAATAGGTTAGGCCTCTGCCGGTGTAATCCAAGCATTGAGGAGCGCCCTTTCATCGTGGAGACTTGTCCCGGGTGGATCAACCAGTGTCTTTAAGAAAACTGGAACGCGTTTAGAACTCTCTTAGCTGGCGGGATTGACCTAGACAAAGAACCATGTGGAGACACGCCCTCATCAGGGTGTTTCCATGGTGAGGGCGCGCCGTTTTTCGCGGCGCGTATAATTGCGACCCGATGCTTGGACATAAGAAATTGAGGGATCCGGGAGAAGAACTGCGAGCGCAAAGCCTTCTAGACGCAGCTCCAGATGCCATGGTTGTGGCAGATGAACTGGGTAAGATTGTTCTTGTCAACCGCCAAACTGAGCGTCTATTCGGCTATCGGCGAGACGAGTTGGTTGGGCGTGAGGTTGAGGGGCTCATCCCAGAACGTTTCCGCAGAAGACACCAGACAAACCGGGCGAGTCTCTTCCAAGAGCCGGGTGTCCGCCCAATGGGTGCCAAGCTGGAACTATTCGGTTTGCGGAAAGATGGTACAGAGTTTCCGATTGAAATCAACCTGAGCCCGATTGAAACCGACACGGGCGTCTTGGTCACGAGCGCGATTCGCGACACCACTGACCGCAAACTGAGGGACGAGGCGCGATTCCGGCTTGCCGCTATTGTCGAATCCTCTGAGGATGCAATCCTTTCAGTAACGCTCGAGGGCGTTATCGTAACCTGGAATCCAGGTGCCGAGCGCATGTTCGGGTACACCGAAAATGAGGCGGTCGGAAAGGTTGTTACCCTCATCGTCCCGCCGGAACGTCTCGATGAGGAAGACAAGATTCTTGAGACTTTGAGAGCAGGTGGTCGCATCGAGCAGTTTGAAACGGTTCGTGTCTCGAAAACGGGCGAACGAATCGACGTATCCCTGAGCATCTCCCCGATTAAGAACTCAACCGGCAAAACAGTGGGCTATGCCGGCATAGAACGAGACATTACCCAAAGAAAGCAGGCCGAAGAGGCCGTGTTGAGTTCTGAGCAACGATATCGGTTGCTTTTTGAGCGGAATGTCGCGGGTGTTGGCATCAGTCTGGATGGACGGATGTTGGAATGCAACGACGGTTGGGCCCGCATTCTTGGCTATGCGTCGAAAGACGAATTGGTCGGACGCCAAGCGGCAGAGTTTTATTTCCATCCAGAGGATCGCCAACGGCTCGTAGACGAATTATTCGAGAATCAAGCCGTGTTCAGTCGTGAGCTGCAACTGAGGCGGAAAGACGGGACTCCGGTCTGGGTGCTGTTCAACGCAGCAGCACTTCATTCCGGACACAACGTACCCCTAATCCAAAGCACCATGATTGACATTTCAGATTGGAAACGCGCAGAAGAGGCTCTGTTATGCATGACCCGAAAGCTAGTGGATGCACAGGAGCAAGAACGCGCTCGCATCGGCAGAGAGCTTCACGATGACGTCAACCAGCGCCTCGCCATGGTATCCGTAGAACTCGACCAGATTCAGCAGAGTCCTACCACGGTTCAGAGCCGTGTGCAAGATCTCAGAAATGAATTGCGCCAGATATCCGACGATGTACAGGCTATAGCGCACGATTTACACTCCTCAAAATTGGAATATTTAGGCGCCGTGGCGGGCATGAGGAGCTGGTGTAAGGAGGTCGCCGACCGGCACAAGATCGAGATCGGGTTCAGAAGCGATGCTACCGGCAGTCTGCCACTCGAGCTTGGGCTTCCCCTGTTTCGAGTTCTTCAGGAAGCCGTAAACAACGCCATTAAGCACAGCGGAGAAACACGAATTGAAGTCGAATTGCGCGAAGATTCCGGTGGAATTCACCTGAGCATTAGTGATTCAGGCAAGGGCTTCGATGTCGATTCAGCACTCCGAGGGAAAGGCCTTGGTCTCATCAGCATGATGGAGCGTGTTCGGCTGGTAAATGGAACGATTGGTATTGAGTCACGACCGATGGGCGGAACGAACATCCAGGTGCGCATCCCGCTAGGGCAAGGCAGCAATGCCGAACGTCTCTCAGCCTAGTCGATGGTTCTTCGGGAATCCTTCCGGCTTACGATATTCGAGCGATCAATGTGACGATCTAGGAAATGGTCTGACCAGCCAAGGCCCCTACGAGGAAGTGACATGCCAGGCTGGCACTGATAAATCGCTTGCCTTCGAGGACAGTTCTTATCGCGGGCAGGAGCTCATGAGCGGCATCCGATTTTATGACGAAGCCCGTAGCCCCGGTGCTCAGGGCTTCTTTCGCGATATCCGGGGAGCGGTTCTCGCTGACGAACAGAATCTTGGAATCTGGCGCAACCTGACGGATTCCTCGAGCGGCAAGAATTCCATTGAGGCCGGGCAGGCTTATGTCCAGAAGAATCACGTCGGGTTGTAGTTCCTGAGCTCTCTGAATCGCTTCCTCGCCATCGGCAGCCTCGCCAACAACATGCAGATTCTCTTGCGCTAGAAGTGTGAGGCGCTCAAAACTCCGCCAGGGCTCATAATCATCAACCAAAACAACTCTCACCGGTGTTTTCACAAGGTTCTCTCTTAGGGTACTGCGGCTTTCAAGACGAGGTAAAGGTGTGCCTGTCCGCCAATGAGACAGCCAGAAGCATCCCCTCGGCGCGAGTGCGAGGGGTGAAGACCGTCTAGATTCGCAACGGAACGGATGGAGGGCTGGTATCAGTACAAGAGAAGTCAAAGTATCGTGCTGAGATGAAAACGCCGAGCGAACCGAATGGGAGTTTTCTTCCTTCGACAAAATTCTGACAGTGAAACGCCAAGATTGCGCATGCAAACAGGTAAGCCGCACCTGCGCACACAGCAGCAATCGCTAGGCTGTATTCTGTGTCATTCCCAGACTGAATTGGCGGATCCCAGGTGTCGATGAGTTCAAGAATCGGGCACACCAAGCAGATCATCAGCGCAAGCGTTCCGATCACTTGAGAGGTAGAAATTCTCATCGGTCCGGAGTGTAGCGGAAAACAGGTCGGCCTGAACACGGTTTTGCGAGCTGCTGCTGGGGCGCTGGCATGGTTCAAGGTTTATGCCCTAGCTGAGGCCCCGCATCCGATTTGCAACCTGAATGGATTCAAGTACACTGGCCAGCTCGTGTCTTCCCCAGACTGGAGTGCATCGTTTCGGAAGAGCTATATCGGCTGGCTGGTTCGCAGCCGGGTTGGGCCGAATTTCTCCGATATCTCTTTTTACGATGCAGATGTAAAACTCAGTTACGACGTAGCCCCTGGTCAGAACCTGAGCCTTTACACGCTGGGCGGACACACAAACGCAACCACTACCCGGCCAACGACCACCGATTTCATTGGCGGGGCTGGCGATTTCTATTTCAGCCGCTTGGGATGGCGGTCCACGATTAACGAACATCTGGTCCTGACGAGCCGCGCAGCATACATACGGCAGCCTCTCGTGGAACACTATTTTGGAATAACCTGATTCTCATGAGGATTATCAGGAGTGGACTGGGGGCAGCGACCTGGTTTGGAACCTGTGGAAGCAGCACGTTTTGGATGGCGGCTGGACATTGCGTCGCATGAGCTATCCCTATTTGGCAGGAGGAATCCAATCGAACGGAAACGTGATAACCGCCGAGGTGAATCCACGAACGCTTCCCGGCCTTGGCTACCTCCAGCAGGCATCCAGCTTCTTTGAGGGCAAGTTGCACCTGCTCGGCAGCCTTCGCTACGACCAGTCTGAGCGCTATCCGGATCATCCCTTGTCGCCGCAGGCGTCGATGGCACTACAGCTGGCCCGAGCAACAACCGTCCAACTTGGGTACGCCCACTACGTCCAGAACAACTTCCCTCCTAATATTGGGCAACCAGGAACTTGCCCTGAAGAGTCGCAGGGTTGGCGCGGCAGGCACACCTCTCGCTTGCTCAATAGTCATGCAACCCAAGTTGAAACAATTCACTGGTTGCGGGGTCTTATCCTAAAAAGATGCTCTTGCAACGGCCAAGAAGCACCACGTCGATCGCCACGGCTGACCTCAATACGATTTCCAGTGTCATGGCTATCGTTACTTTCGCGACCATAGCGTCGGGATGTTGATGGGCGAGGCGTCCGCCGCGGAGCAATTACCCTGCCGATCTCAACTGTCGTCTCGCCTCCCTGACGTTGCGCCACACGAGGGCGCACGTGTACCAGGCGGCAAGGGAGGGCAATAACGCAGTGTACATTCCCGCCATATAGTGAAACCGCCCGTCCAGAATGACCGGGAAGATGAAGTGGGTCAGCTCGCCAAACATCATCCCAAAGTAAAAGACACTCACCAAGAAATATCCGAATGCCCACCGCTTCTGGACCATGACCAGGCCGGCGATCCAGATGATTGGCGCAATGAAAGCCGCGACGGTCAAGAATATTGCTTGGGATACTTGAACTCCTGTCAGTCTCGTCATCACCACTTCAATGTGAGCCACGAACTCTTCGTACACGTGGACAATGAACAATATGACTGTCACGAGGTGTGGAACCACGATCACCCCGGGATCGACCGACACGCGATACGTCGTCAACATCCAGACGACGAGGCCGCCGATGAATGTTGCAGAAAAGAGTCCAGCGGGAAAGGCGAGTAGGCGGAAAACGATGTAGACGGAGATGATGAACGTCACGACACCAATGAGTGAACGCGTCTTGTTTCGCATGATCCCTTCTAGGCTGATGCACCGAGGAGACGGTTGAGCATCGCAACCACGTATTTCCAGAGCACGAAATAAGTGGCCGCGATCGGCACCACAACCAATGCTGCGCCTCGTATGGTCACAAACGTCAGTCCGAGCATATGCGCGAGAACGACACCCGAAACAATCAAAAGGATCGCCAGCGACGCTCCGAACCAGCCGATCGGAATACGCCAGCGCCGTCGCAGCGCGATATAAAGGGCGTTCCACGCCCCCCAAATGAAGGGATTGAGCGCTGTCGGGAAAATCATCGCCCGTTCGACGGAGCTCGGAATCGCGGAGAATCGGAGAGCGACCACGACCGCGGCCGCGGAGACAACCAGCGACGGCACCGCGACGCCCGCCATATACGCTCGTAGAAAGGGATGCGGCAACGTTGTATTGTCCGACATAGCTTCACAAGCGTGCTTCAGAACGTCGGCGCCTTGGGCAGGGTGAAACGCGCCAGGGCCATCATCAGCCCAATGATAACGACCGGCCCAATCCACGACCAGATCGTGGTCCGAGTGGTCGCAGTTGGACGCGGTAATCGTCGATCCGCCGGCCGCAAGGCCCACGAGCAGACCGTGAAAACCGCGAACACCACCGCAGCCATCCACGCCCTCGGCTCGTCCCCGACTGCGAGGTGGGAAGCGAGCGCAGCGGAGTAGTTAAAGAACGTACCCGCGTAGGCCCATTCTTTCAGCAGCGGCAGGCCGGGTGCAATTAGAGCAGCGGCGGCGCCCAATTGCCAAAACCCGAGGATGTTGCCGAAATATTGCGGGTAACCCAGGTGATTGAGCATGACGCGCAAATACTGGATGTGAAAAATGCCCCACACGAATCCCGAAGCGTTTTCAAACACAACCAGCAGCGTGAACACCCAGTACGCGGTCGTCCGCAGTCCCAAGCGACAGAAGATTTGATCTTGCGTGATGCCGGCCATTGATGTCTTCAAAACATTGCTTGTTCGTTCCGACATTGATCCTCCCAAGGCTCTCCGGTCGAGGAGCCGGCGGTTTCGTGTGAATTGCGGAGCGCGGCCACGGCAGCCCCCTCACAGACATGACCCGTGGCACAAAGTAAGTGTGACCGGCTGAGTCGTTCGGAGCGCGGTGAACGCGTATGCTCAATTGAGGTCGTTGTGCTCGGCTTGGATCCGGCTCTGAGCTGGGCACTTCGCTGAACGCCCTACGGGCGCGCGTGGTCTGTCACATTCGGCGATTTTCATCGGTCATTACTGTGAGAGATTCGCTGCTCTCGCTGCCGCCTGCCGCCTGCCGGCTCGGGCGGTGGCGGTGTGCATGAAACTTGGAGAGCTGCACCTATGGATGATCAACATTGGCTGGCCGAGCAGTTCGAGTCCAACCGGGCCCGTATGCGAGCGGTTGCCTATCGAATGCTTGGATCCCTGAGTGAAGCAGATGATGCGGTCCAGGAATCGTGGCTGCGGCTCGCCCGATCAGACTCCGGTCAAATCGAGAACCTCACCGCGTGGTTGACTACAGTCGTAGCAAGGGTCTCTCTCAATATGCTTCGGTCGCGGCAGACTCGGCGTGAGGATCCGTTGGGTTTGCGCCTGCCAGACCCGATCGTGATCTATCCGGACGATCGCGCTGACCCGGAGAACGCGGCCCTGCTGGTCGACTCCGTGAGTCTCGCGTTGCTGGTGGTCCTCGAGGCTCTCGGCCCTGACGAGCGGCTCGCATTCGTGCTGCACGACATGTTCGGCATGGCGTTCGACGAAATCGCGCCCATCGTCGGGCGCTCACCGACGACCACCCGGCAACTTGCCAGTCGCGCCCGCCGACGGGTACAGGGATTCGGCAAGGTCCCGGAGCGCAATCTGGAACGCCAGCGAAAAGTCGTCGACGCCTTTCTGATGGCAACACGGAACGGTGACTTGGTTGCGCTCATCGAAGTACTCCACCCGGACGTCGTCGTACGTGCCGATCGCGGCGCGGCGGTTTCAGGGGTGTTGACCGAACTCCGCGGTGCGCGCGCGGTGGCCGAAGGTGCCTTGACGTTCTCCAAGCTGGCTCGATTTGCGCGACCCGCACTGGTGAATAGCTCTCCGGGAATCCTGTCGTTCGACGCGCATGGCAACCCGTTTTGTGTCATGGCGTTTACAGTGGCTGACGGACGAATCGTGGAAATCGACATCTTCGGTGATCCAGAGCGCGTCCGTCAGCTCAAACTGGGGTGCCTCACCGATCCCGAAAACGCGAAGGACTGACGAACACTGCTAATCGCATCCTTAGTGAGCAGAGAAAGGAGCACTAAAATGCAGCATTGAGTAATCTAAAGTACGAGTTTGGATTTCCTATGTGTAGTATCTTCAGGGCTAAGCACGCAATATATGCATGCCACCGGAGTCAGGTCGCCAGCGAATGCAGATTCTCTTCTGCTGCCGCGCTGTTTCGCCGCCAATGTGACGGCATCTTGAAGCGCGGGACACTCTGCGCCCGTGACAATTGCCACAACACGTGGCACATCGGATGGGATGCTCACGCCCGTGTCTTTGACAACGAAACCAGCCTTACTAGTGCTTTTGATTTCTATCCCCACGCCGCTAGCGGGTTCTATGAAGCTGCCGGGAGTCAATTCCAGCGAGTACAACTCGTCGGGAATGCCGTCAACAACGATAGCCGAATAATCGCGGTATTGGAGCAACTGTCCGCTCCGGACAAGTTCACACGACTGATTAAGGTGTTCATGAATAAGAATGCGTGCTGTCTTTGGGTTCTCTGGATCGGTGCCACCAAATGCCACCGCAGATAAAGACAAAACAGCAACTACCGACTGCCATCCGAGCCTCATCAGCGTGATGTTATCAGAGTGGCCCACTCGAACCAGCTTATCGACTGAATATAATCACTGAATGAAAGTGCGCCTTTGGATCGCTGCCTTGCTGGTGTGTACCGGGATATCAGCGCAGGAAAGCCCCTCTGCATTGGTTCTTGATGTCTCGAAGGAACCCCACCACAAGGTTGTATTTGAGAACCCGCAGGTCAGAGCCTTCCGCCTCGAACTTCAACCCGGCGAAGGAACCTTACCGCACCGCCATGAACGACCTTACGCTTATCTCAGTTTGCAAACTCTGACGATTTCAAATGAAGTCCGAGGTCGGCCACCCGTCGTTGTTGCACTTGAAGCCGGCGATGTTCACACCTCCAAGGGCGGGTTCACTCTCGCGGAAAGGAATAAGTCACCTGCACCTGCCGACGTCATAGTGATCGAGGCGCAGAAAGCTGATACAGGCGATTTTGCAACGCCGCTCGGGGGGTTTCGCTATCACGATGCGGCTTTTGGTGAATTATTCCAATTACCTCAGATGCGTGCATACTCAATGGTAATTGCGGCGGGCGGCCACACAGAAAAGCACGAAGAACGTTTCGATAGGCTCCTGGTAGCTCTATCTGACTTGAAACTCCGCGAGGACGTTGCCGAACAGCCTTCTTCTGAGATTGTTATGAAGGCTGGGGAAATCAAATGGTTCCCAAGGGGAACAAATCACGCGACAACGAACACGGGCAACTCACCAGCCACATTCATCACATTCGAGTTTCGATAAAGGAAACGATCCCACCACGCCAAGGGATGTCGGCGAGGGCGATGGGAAAGGGAGCACTTTGGCTTGCCTTCGATTGAGTACTCGCCTATGATCTGGGCTTGGAGCGAGTTGTTGGTAAGTTGTTGAAAGGTAAATGGTCGGGGCGATAGGATTTGAACCTACGACCCCCTGCGCCCAAGGCAGGTGCGCTACCAGGCTGCGCTACGCCCCGACAGGTAGTTCTGGATTATTTTACCCCACGAAATTAAGGAGCGCTCAAAGCTCACCGATTTCACGCCCTCGCAAAGTCCACGTATCCGCGCTGAACATCTGTACGCATGAGTCTCACGCGCAGCTTGTCGCCAACATCCAGTCCCTTTTGTCCCTGCGTCAGCAAGCCTTCGACATGGGGTGTTAATACGCGAACAAACGTTCCATGGGGGGTCACACCCGTAACGATGGCATCGAAGGTCGCTCCAATGCGGTCGCTCATCACCGACGCCGCCAGGCGCTTCGACATTTCTCGTTCAACCTTGCGCGCGGCATTTTCTTTCTCGGTACAGTTGCGGGCAATCGATGCAAGTTCGTCGTCTGAATAAGGGTTGGGGGCGCCGGCGATGTGGGCCTTCAACAACCGCTGCGTAACCACGTCGGCAAAACGGCGGTTTGGCGCGGTAGAGTGAGTGTAGTCTTGGACGGCCAGTCCAAAGTGGCCCATTTCTGGATCGCCGGGACGCTCGAGCACGTACTCGCCGGGACCAATCAACTTAATCACCGCGAGTGAAAGATCAGCAAAGTGATCGGGATCTGCCTGCTTGCGGAGCAAGAGGAAATCATTCAACGCCTTCGAGTCCGGGCTAGCCGGAAGAGAGCCGCCGTGGATCGCTGCAAGTTGAACGATGCGGTCCCAGCGCTCAGGAGTCTTCACGACGCGCCGGAGCGATGAAACATTGAGTAGAAGTCGAGCCACCACGCCGTTTGCTGCCACCATGAAATCTTCGATCAGCTCGGTGGCAGGATTCTTCTGCTGTTTGGCAACGTCTACCACTTTTCCGCTCACCAGAATTGGGCGAACTTCGTTGGTATCGATGTTCAAAGCTCCGTGCGAATAGCGCTCCTTTTTGAGCGCCCCTGCGACTTGATTTTGGGTCTTGAGCTGCCCCTGCAGATCGCCCGAGGCCTCTACCTTCGGCGGAGGCGGAGCCGCACCTTCGAGCCACGCTCCCACGGCACCGTACGTTAGCTGGGCTTTGTTTTGAACCAGCGCCGGATACACCGTTCCGGATGACACCGTTCCGTCGCCGGCGGCGGTGAACTCAATCACCATGGCCAACCGATCCTGACTTTCAAGGAGCGACGACGCGCCGGTCGAAAGCGCCTCCGGCAGCATGGGGAAGTCCCTCACCCCGGTATATACGGTTGTTGTCTCCTTCGCGGCATGATCATCTATGGGGCATGACTTAGGAACAAAAGCGTCCACATCCGCGATGCCGATCATGACCTTCACATGACCATTCGAGAGTTGCTCGACAACTTCAATTTGATCGAGATCGCGCGACGTATCGTTATCGATAGAGGACCACAGCAATCCCCGGAGATCGCGCAGTCCGCTGGAGGCGACGGGCGGTCGCGACTGAATCGAAGCCATCTGCTTGACGACAGCATCCGGAAAATCGGGTTCAAAGCCATGCTCCAGCATGATTTGCTTGGCCATTGTCTGAAGATCAACCTGCGCAGCGGATGAATTGCTCATGCACGCTCCCGTGAGTAAGTGAGACAGGGTAACACTTTGCCAGCCCAATTGGCTCTGGCCCAGCTAGTCGTCATCGCGGAGTTCCTGGTATCGCATCAGCACGTCTTCCTTTGAGACCACGCCTTCTAGCTGACTGAAGTTTGCTCGGTTCACCACAGGTATCAGCGGCCAGAGATCCACATAGCGCAGCGCGGCCTCAAGGGAATGGTCGGGATGAAGGTAGGGCATTCGCAGCGCCGGTATCAGTGTGCGAAGGCGACTTTCGGCGTCGCCGCAAATCCAAGCATTAAGCTCGGCAG
>Ga0207707_10002411_pt1 | contig 16810 bp, 12 predicted proteins | sample KBSC83BmetaG_FD_184336 | JGI IMG/M metagenome (GOLD analysis project Ga0207707, IMG submission 184336) | Corn rhizosphere microbial communities from Kellogg Biological Station, Michigan, USA - KBS C8-3B metaG (SPAdes) (version 2) | ecosystem: Host-associated > Plants > Roots > Rhizosphere ...
GACTCAAGAACGGCACGTTCTATCCGCTCTGGCAGGACGTGCGCCCCACCTCCGAGGGCGAGCCGCCCGCGGTGGGCATCGGACGCATTCGTCTCTCGTACGACGGCGGCCCCCACGTGCTGCTCGTCACCGAGGCATTCGGCGAGACGGACGTTCGTAACGATCCGCACACTCGCGAATCGCCCTTCCGCAATACCTCGGGCGTCGTCGGATTTCAGGACGCGTACGTCAACGCGAAGGTCGGCAGCCTGATCGTCTCGCTCGGCCGCTCGCGCGAGGCGTGGCTGGGCGACGGCGAGGAATCGCTCGCGCTGTCGGCGAATGGGCCTGCCTACGACCGGCTGCTCCTCTCCCTTCGCTTCTCGAAGTTCGAGCTGCGCGCATTCGCCGCGACGATCAACGACGTCGTGCTCGACTCGATGCACGACGTGCTGCCGGCAGGCGTCGCCCAGCAGCGTTGGCATCGCTTCGCCTTCGGCCACGCGATCACGTACAAGCCGGTGAAGAAGGTCGAGCTCACGCTCGGCGAGACCGCGATGGTGCAGCGACAGGGATTCACGGTGGATCTGGCGTATCTCAACCCGCTGATGATCTATCAGACCACGCAGCACGATACCAGCCAGAGCGGGGCAGGGGACGCGAACCTCACCGGATTCTTCGCCGTCCGCGCGACCGCGGGGCGTGCGACATTTTCGGGCGAGTGGCTGGTGGACGACATCCAGATCGACGCGAAGGACCGGGCGAAATATCCGAATCAGTTCGGATGGAATCTGGAGGCGGCGTACGCACTGCCCACGCCGGTGCCGGCGTCGATCGGCGCGCAGTACCGCCGGATCGGCACCTTCACGTATATCGGACAGGTCGACTATTCGAAGGTCTACGCGAACTTCGATCAGCCGCTCGGCTCCGAGCTCGGCCCCGACGCTGACATGCTGCGCGGATACGGAGAGCTCTGGACGTCGGGCAAGTTGCGATTCGTCGGTGGCATCGCCCGGTGGCGCCACGGCGCCTACCGGCTCAACGACCGCCCGACACAGAATCGCCTTGGCCACGCGGACGATCCATTCCCGGACACGACGGCCGATCGTCCCGACCCGCAGCGCGCATGGCTCGGCGACCTCTCGGCCGAGTGGCTGGACGCGATCATTCCGATCACCGCGAAGGTGGAGGTGGCTCGCGTCACTAACGTGAACAACGTGCCCACGCCGGCCAGGAATTTCGCGCGTCTGCAGCTCACGGCGAGCTACAGGTTCCGCTATCCGTGAACGCTCGCGTCCGCCGACATTGCCCCACCCTTGAAGCGCAGCTAACTTCAACGGCTGTATCGCTTTTCCGCATTTCCACCACGATCGCCCAATCGAATTCTGAATGCGCATCACCGTCGTCGGAACCGGCTACGTTGGCCTGGTCGTAGGCGCCTGTCTCGCGGAGACGGGCAACGACGTCCGTTGCGCCGACGTGGACCAGGCGAAGATCGAGGGACTCAGGAAGAACATCCTGCCCATCTATGAGCCGGGTCTCGACCAGCTGGTGGAGCGCAATCAGTCGCAGCGGCGACTCGAGTTCACCACCGATGTTCCCGCCGCGATCGCCGGCGCCGAGGTGGTGTTCATCGCGGTCGGCACACCTCCCGATGAGGATGGCTCGGCGGACCTGCGCCACGTGCTCGCGGTGGCCGAGCTCGTGGGCACGCACATGACGCGCGAGGTCGTGGTCGTCACGAAATCGACCGTGCCGGTTGGGACCGCCGAGAAGGTGGAAGCCGCCGTGGCCAAAAAGGCGAAGTTCCCCTTCCATCTCTGCAGCAATCCGGAGTTTCTCAAGGAGGGCGCCGCGGTCGACGACTTCCTCAAGCCCGACCGCGTGGTGCTCGGCGTCGCGACCGATCACGCGCGCTCGGTGATGGCGGAGCTCTACGCGCCGTTCGTGCGCACGGGGAAGCCGATCATCTTCATGGACATCCCGTCGGCCGAGATGACGAAGTACGCGGCGAACGCGATGCTCGCCACGCGCATCTCGTTCATGAACGAGATCGCGAACCTGTGCGAGCGAGTCGGCGCCGACGTGGACATGGTACGAAAGGGTATCGGCAGCGACGGCCGCATCGGTCCTTCGTTTCTCTTCCCCGGACCCGGCTACGGCGGGTCGTGTTTCCCGAAGGACGTGAAGGCACTGCTGCGCACCTCCGAGGAGCGCGGCGCCACACTTTCGGTGCTCAACGCCGTGGAAGAGGCGAACGACAGGCAGAAGCATCTGCTCTTCGCGAAGCTCGGCGAGGCGTTCGGCGGCGGGCTGCGCGGCGCGCGCATCGCGGTGTGGGGACTGGCGTTCAAGCCGCAGACCGACGACATGCGGGAATCGCCGGCGCTCACGCTCATCGAGGAGCTGCTCGGTGCCGGTGCCACCGTGATGGCGCACGACCCGGTCGCGATGCCGGAAGCGAAGCGACGGCTCGGCGACCGCATCGGCTACGCGGGCTCGAACTACGATGCGCTGAACGGCGCCGCCGCGCTCGTCGTCGTCACGGACTGGAACGAATACCGGCATCCGGACTTCGCGCGCATCAAGAGCACGCTGTCGAAGCCCATCGTGATCGACGGACGAAACCTCTACGATCCCGCGAAAATGCTGGCGCTCGGCTTCACGTACCGGTCGATCGGCCGGCGGGACCGCCAGTCGTGAGAGTCCTGATCACCGGCGGCGCCGGCTTTCTCGGGTCGCATCTCACGGATCGCTTCCTCGCCGACGGCCACGAGGTCGTGGGGCTCGACAATTTCATCACCGGTCATCCGGACAACATCGCGCACCTGGCCAGCGAGCCGCGCTACGAGTTCATCCGGCACAACATTTCGACCTACACGTACGTGCAGGGCAAGCTCGATGGCGTGCTCCACTTCGCGAGCCCGGCGAGCCCGATCGACTACCTCGAGCTCCCGATCCCGACGCTCAAGGTCGGGGCGCTCGGCACGCACAACGCGCTCGGGCTGGCGAAGGACAAGGGCGCGCGCTTCTTCCTCGCGTCGACGAGCGAGGTGTACGGCGACCCGCTCGTGCATCCGCAGCCCGAGACGTACTGGGGGAACGTGAATCCGGTTGGTCCGCGCGGCGTGTACGACGAGGCGAAGCGATTCGCCGAGGCGCTCACGATGGCGTATCACCGGTACCACGGCCTCGACACGCGGATCGTCCGGATCTTCAACACGTACGGTCCGCGGATGCGTCCGCGCGATGGACGCGTCGTCTCGAACTTCATCGTGCAGGCGCTGCGGAACGAGCCGATCACCATCTACGGCACCGGCGCGCAGACGCGGAGCTTCTGCTACGTGTCGGACGAAGTCGAGGGGATCTACCGGCTCTTCATGCGTGGCGATCACGAGCCCACGAACATCGGCAATCCGGTGGAGTACACCGTGCGGCAGCTCGCCGAGATGGTTCGCGAGCTCACGAACACAAAGGCGCCCCTGGTGGAGCGGCCGCTGCCGGAGGACGATCCGAAGATCCGGCGTCCCGACATCACGAACGCGCGGGCGAAGCTGGGCTGGGAGCCGGAAGTCGACATCCGCGAAGGGCTCGCGCGCACCATCGCGTACTTCGCGAGCCTCCCCGCCGAGCGGATGGCGCCCCGTGAGTGAGAAGATCGTCGTCACCGGTGCGGCCGGATTCATCGGCTCGCACGTGGTCGACGCGCTGCTCGCGCGCGGCGACACGGTCGTGGGAATCGACAACTTCGATTCCTTCTACGATCCCGACATCAAGCGCGCCAATCTCGCCGACGCGATGCTGCACCCGTCGTTCGAGCTCGTGGAGGCGGACGTGCGCGACGCGGCCGCGGTGCGCCGCGTCGTCGACGCGTTTCACCCGGACGCGATCGTGCACCTCGCGGCGCGCGCGGGCGTGCGCCCCTCGATTCAGGATCCGGCGCTGTACGCCGCGGTGAACGTGCTCGGCACCACCGTGATCCTCGACGCGGCGCGGGCCGCGAAGGTGTCGCGGCTCATCGTCGCGTCGAGCTCGAGCGTCTACGGTGACGACGCCACGCCCCCCTTTCGCGAGGACGAGGCGGCGATCTCGCCCATCAGCCCGTACGCGGCCACGAAGCGCGCCGCCGAGCTGATGTGCGGCACGTACGCGGGGCTCTGTCCGTGGATGCGCATCGTCTCGCTTCGATTCTTCACCGTGTATGGGCCGCGGCAGCGCCCGGATCTCGCGATTCACTCTTTCACGCGTCGCATCCTCGCGGGGGAGCCGGTGCCGTTCTTCGGCGACGGCTCGGCGGAGCGCGACTACACGTACATCACAGACACCCTGCAAGGGGTCCTCGGCGCCGTCGACCGGACGCGCACGTCGGCGCCCGGGCACGAGGTCTTCAACCTCGGCGAGTCCGCCGTCACGTCGCTCTCGGAGCTCGTACGGCTGATCGAGGATGCGACAGGCAAACAGGCGAACCTTCAGCGGCTGCCGAGCCAGCCGGGGGACGTCCGGCGCACGCTGGCCGACATCTCGAAGGCGCGCACACATCTCGGTTACGCACCGTCGGTGAAGGTGAGCGACGGCATTCCGCGTTTCGTGGCTTGGTTCCGCGAGAGCGGCATCGGCGCCGGAATCACCTCTACGGTCGCGCGCGGCTGAACCCGCCGCGCATTTCGGGGTAACACATCGGTCATGGCCTTTACTCAGCGAACGCGTCTGCTCGCCATCGTCTCCGTCGTGATGGTCGCAGGCTGCCACAAGAATGGCTTTCAGCCGCTCAAGTTTGCATCGCACCAGGCACTCTTCGACGCCTCGCTCGCCGAGTTGAAGAAGCACAAGTGGGATCACGCGGTCGCAGGATTCGAGAAGCTCACGACCGATCTGCCGGCGCGTGATCCGCTGCTCCCCGAGTCGTACTACTACCTGGGGAAGGCGCACTACGGCCATCACGAGTACATTCTCGCCGCGCAGTCGTTCTCCCGCGTGGCCGAGAATTTTCCGGAGGACTCGCTCGCCGATCGGGCGACGTACGAGACGGGCGTCTCGTACTCCAAGCTGTGGCGGCGGCCGTCGCTCGATCCCGAATACGGCGAGACCGCGCGCAGCACCTTCCAGAGCTTTCTCGCCGCGTATCCCGACTCCCCGCTGCGTGACTCCGCCGAGAAGCAGATCCAGCGACTCAACGAGTGGTTCGCGATCAAGGGTTACAACAACGGCGTGACCTACTACAAGCGCAAGGCGTACGATTCCGGCATCATCTACTTTCGCGATGTCGTGAAGGACTATCCGAAGACCGACGGCGCGCGGAAGTCGCTCATCCGGCTCGTGCAGTCGTACCGCGCGATCAAGTACAAGGAGGACGCGTCGGAGACGTGCGGCACGCTCGAGCAGCGTTTCCCGGGCGACAAGGACGCCGCCAAGGCGTGCAAAGGGGTGAAGCCCACCATCGTCGCCGACACCACCGCGAAGCCGCCGGCGGCCACGGCCGCCGAGCAGCCGGCGCCGAGCACCGTCCCGTCGCCGGTGCCCGCCGCGCCTCCGGCGTCCTGAGCACGCAGTGCGACTCGGCGTCCTCGGCGGGACGTTCGACCCTCCGCACGTTGGCCATTTGCTCGCCGCGAGCGACGCGTACGAGGCGCTCTCGCTCGATCGTCTCGCGTTCGTCCCGGCGGCCGTGCCGCCCTTCAAGTCACGCACCGTGCGGGCGACCGCGGAGCAGCGGCTGCGCATGCTGGAGCTGACCATCGGCGGCGACGCGCGCTTCGAGGCGAGCCGACTGGAACTGGATCGAAGCGGGTTATCTTACACGGTGGACACGCTCGCGGAGCTCGCTGCGTCGGCGCCGGGCGTGTCGCTCTTCCTGTTGATCGGCGAAGATCTTGCCGGGCAGTTCGCCAGTTGGCGCGACTCCGAGCGGATCGCGCAGCTCGCGCAGGTCGTCGTGCTGGCGCGGGGCGAGGCCGCGGCGGCGAGCGCGTTCGAGGGTGCGGTGCCGATGACCCGGCTGGGGACGCGGCGTGTAGACATCTCGTCTACGGAGATCCGCGACAGGATCCAGGGCAATCGCCCGATTCACGGATTTGTGACCGATGCCGTCGCCGCGTTCATCGATGCGGCCGGCTTGTACCGATAGAGGCAACGCATGCTCAAGACTTTGGCCACGACGATCTTTGGAACGAGGCACGCGCGTGAGTTGAAGCGCGTGCAACCGATCGTCGATGCGATCAACGAGGAATACGAGCGGTTGCACGGCGTATCCGAGGAGGAGCTCCGCGGCCAGACGGCCAAGCTGCGCGCCATCCTCGCGGCCAAGACGGCGCCGCTCGAAGCGCGGATCGCCGAGCTCAAGGAGCGCAAGCATTCCTCGCCCGATGCCGAGGAGCGCGAGCGGATCGATCGCGAGATCAACGGCCCGGACGGGAAGGGCGGCATCGAGAACGAGCTGCGCGAAACGATCGCCGAGGTGCTCGACGAGGTGCTGCCGGAGGCGTTCGCCACCGTGCGCGAGGGTGCGCGACGGCTGGTGGGGAGCACGGCGATGGTCACCGGGCACGAGACGCCGTGGAACATGGTGCACTACGATGTGCAGCTCATCGGCGGCATCCAGCTTCACTTCGGGAAGATCGCCGAGATGGCGACCGGCGAAGGGAAGACGCTCGTCGCGACGCTTCCGCTCTACCTGAACGCGCTCGCCTCGCGCGGCGCGCATCTCGTGACGGTGAACTCGTACCTCGCCCGCCGCGACTCGCAGTGGATGGGGCATCTGTACACCTACCTCGGCATGTCGGTGGGCTGCATCGACGACACCGAGCCGGGGACGCCGGACCGTCGCGGCGCCTACCTGTGCGACATCACGTACGGCACGAACAACGAGTTCGGCTTCGACTATCTGCGCGACAACATGGTCGTGTCGCTCGAGCAGCGGGTGCAGCGCCCGCACTGGTACGCGATCGTCGACGAAGTGGACTCCGTGCTCATCGACGAGGCGCGCACGCCGCTCATCATCTCGGGGCCGGTAGGCGACGAGAGCGACGCGCAGTATCGCGAGTTCAACGCCACGGTCGCACGGGTGGTGCGCGCCCAATCCGACGACGCCAACCGGCTCGTCGCCGAGGGCGAAGAGGCGATGGAGAAGGGCGAGACGGATGAGGCGGGGCTCCGCCTGTATCAGGCCCAGCTCGGCGCCCCGAAGAACAAGCGGCTGCTCAAGGCGCTCCAGGAGCCCGGCGTCAAGCAGCTCGTGCAGCGGATGGAGCTCGATCACATCGCGGACCGCAAGCAGCCCGCCGCGAAGCAGCGCTTCCACGACATCGAGGAGCGGCTGCTCTTCGTGCTCGACGAGCGCGGCCACACGGTCCACCTCACGGATCGCGGCGCCGACTACATGTCGCCGAGCGATCCGGAAGCGTTCATGCTGCCGGACATTTCGGAGGAGGTCCACCGGATCGACCACGATGCGTCGCTCACGCCGCAGCAAAAGCTCGACGCGCGCGCGGCCATCGAGCGCGCGTACGCCGAGCGCAGCGAGCGCCTCAACATCGTGCACCAGCTGCTGCGCGCGCACGCGTTGTACGAAAAGGACGTGAACTACGTCGTGCAGGATGGACAGGTGCTCATCGTCGACGAGTTCACCGGGCGCACGATGCCGGGACGCCGGTGGTCCGAGGGACTCCATCAGGCGGTGGAGGCCAAGGAAGGCGTGCAGGTGAAGGGCGAGACGCAGACGATGGCGACCATCACCATCCAGAACTACTTCCGCATGTACGAGAAGCTCTCGGGCATGACCGGCACGGCGGAGACCGAGGAGACGGAGTTCCACGACATCTACAAGCTCGACGTCGCAGTGATTCCCACGAACAAGCCGGTGATTCGCGACGACCGCCAGGACTGGATCTATCGCACGCGCCGCGAGAAGTACAACGCGATTCTGGAGGAGACCCAGCGGCTCCACGACCTCGGCTATCCGGTGCTCGTCGGTACCGTGAACGTGGACGTGTCGGAGACGCTCGCGCGCATGTTCCAGCGCGCCGGGATCAAGCACAACGTGCTGAACGCGAAGTACCACCAGCGCGAGGCGGAGATCGTGGCGGGCGCCGGGCAGCCGGGTGCCGTGACCATCGCGACGAACATGGCCGGCCGCGGAACCGACATCAAGCTCGGCGACGGCGTCACCGAGTCGAAGCATTCGGTGGTGAAGGATTCCGACGGCAAGACGATGGAGGTCGAAGAGATCGGCGGACTCCACATCATCGGCTCGGAGCGCCACGAGTCGCGCCGCATCGATCGCCAGCTTCGCGGCCGCGCCGGCCGCCAGGGCGATCCCGGCGCGACGCAGTTCTTCCTCTCGCTCGAAGACGATCTGATGCGCCTGTTCGGATCGGAGCGCATCGCGAAGCTCATGGACCGCCTGGGCGCGCAGGAAGGAGAGGTGCTCGCGCACCCGCTCATCACGCGATCGATCGAGCAGGCGCAGAAGCGCGTCGAGTTGCAGAACTTCCAGGCACGCAAGCGGCTGCTCGAGTACGACGACGTGATGAACCAGCAGCGCGAGGTCATCTACTCGCTCCGCTCGTTCGCGCTCGAGGGCGGCGAAGAGCTGAAGGGCGAAGCGCTGAAGATGGTGGAGAAGGCGGTGGAGCGGCGCGTCGAGCAGGCGCTCGAGTCGTACGACAGCGAGAGCGACTGGGACTTTGCGGTGCTCCGGCAGGATCTGCTCATCCACTACCTCCTGTTCGTCCCCGAGCTCGAGGATGGGTCCAGCGAGAGGCCGGGAACGGTGGCGGAGGCGAAGGAGCGCGCGCACGCCGCCGCGGACGCGGCGTTCGAGGCGAAGATCGCGTCGCTCGCGCCGTACGCCGATCAGCTGCTCTCGCGCGTGATGCTTCACGTGCTGGATGAAAAGTGGAAGGACCACCTGTACGACCTCGATCAGCTGCGCGCGGCGATCCACTACCGGTCGTGGGGGCAGAAGGATCCGCTGGTGGAGTACAAGCAGGAGGCCTACACGATGTTCGTGGACCTCATGGCGGATCTCTACCACACGTTCGCGGAGCGCTTCCTTCGCGCGCAGATCGTGTTCGAGCCGCCGCAGCAGGGCGGCGACGGGTCGGGCGGCGGGCAGGGGGGAGGCGCCGGCGGCCGTCCCGCGGCGCGCGGGCCGCAGGCGCCGGCGAAGCGGTACAACGCGCTCGGCATCCTCGAGGATGTGCCGGCGGATGAGGACGGACGCAGCAACGGCGCGGGCGAGGCCGAGCCCGAGGGTGAGGTGGACATCGGCCCTGGCGAGCCGGGTACGCAGCAGGTGGTGGCGCGCAAGGAAGCGCGCGTCGTCGGCGCCGGTCGCGGCGTGACGAGCCTGGCGCCGACGCCGGATGCGAACGTCGATTGGTCGAGCGTCGGGCGAAACGACCCGTGTCCCTGCGGCTCCGGCAAGAAGTTCAAGAAGTGTCACGGAGCGACGGCCTAGCCTCGCGACGGTTTCGCCGGAGTCGAACGAAAGGGATGCGCCGCATTGGGGCGCGCGCCACTAAGTAGGTGGCTCGCGCCCCGATTCGCGTTCGTACCTCACGCCGAGGTAGCTCTCCCGTGTCCCACTCCGCCGCGCTCACGGTTCCCACATCGGTCACCATCATGGAGCTCCCCCGCTCGGAGCGTCCGCGCGAGCGGCTCCGCGATCACGGGGCCGCCTCGCTGAGCGCCGCGGAGCTGCTCGCCATCATCGTCGGCAGCGGCGGCACCGGCCGTTCGGCGATCGTGGTCGGACAATCGATTCTGGAATCGGCGGGCGGATCGCTGCGCCGAATCGCCGCGCAGCCTGTCGCGGCGCTCACCGGCATGCGCGGGGTGGGGGCGGCGCGCGCGGCAACCGTGCACGCGGCGCTCGAGCTGGGGCGGCGAATGGCGAACGAAGGGCGCGACGAGGGCGCCCCGATGCGATCGCCGCGCGAGGTCTACGCCGCGTTCGCCTCCCGGCTGCAGGACCTGCCGGTGGAGGAATTCCACGTCGCGGTGCTCGATTCGCAGCACCGGCTCGAGCGGGACATCGCTGTCACGCGCGGCATACTGAACTCGTCGCTCGTGCATCCGCGCGAGGTGTTCCGCGAGGCGATCGCCGAGCGCGCCGCGGCGATCATCCTCGTGCACAATCATCCCAGCGGCGACCCGACGCCGTCGGCGGACGACCGCGTGGTGACGGACCAGTTGGTGGCGGCGGGACGGCTGCTCGACATCCCGGTGCACGATCATCTCATCGTCGGGCGCGGCCGCTACGTGAGCTTCGCCGAAGCGGGACTGCTCTAGGCGCCGCGCGAGTACGCCATGAACACGCGGCCGTTCCTGAAGGTCCGCGAGCGCGTCAACGTCCACGGCTGCCGGTCGGCCACGCCCGCGAACTGGCTCTTCCCGGCGCCGAGCACGATCGGGCAGACGAGCAGCTGCACCTCGTCGATCAACCCCCGCGCGGCGAGTTGCGCCACGATCGATCCGGATCCGAGCACCGTCAGGTCGGGTCCGGGCGTCTGCTTGATGCGCGCGATCTCGGTGGCCGGATCGCCTTTCAGCAGCGTGGTGTTCGCCCAGTCGGCGCGGTCGAGCGTGCGCGAGAATACGTACTTTGGCGCGTCGTTCATCCCCTTCGCGATCTCGGGCATCGCCTGCATCATCTTGGCCGTCGGCCACGACGAGGCCATGATGTCGTAGGTGACGCGGCCGAAGACCAGGGCGTTGGCACCCTTCGCGTTCCCTTTCGTGAATTCAATGAGCTCCGGATCGTTGCCGCCGGCGTGGGCCCACATGTAGTCGTTGTTCGCGTCGGCGTAATAGCCGTCCAGCGATACGTTGTTGAACACGCCTAGGTGTCTCATTGCCTTCTCTCGGTTGAGCGAAATGTGCGGCCGGCATCGGCGCTGCAAGCCTCCGGCCAATGGGACGTTTTCTGCAACAAGTTGCCCTCAAATCGCGTTTGATGTAGTAGGTTGAGCAGAGGCATTGACGCGACCGACAGGACGGATGTGACGGCTCCGACGCTCAAGACCATTCTTCCCGAGCTGACCCTTGGCGACGCCCGCATCGAGCGCCTCGATGCGGACCTGATCGCGCGCGCCTACAAGTTCAGCGAGCGCGCGCACTACGGGCAGAAGCGGTCGTCCGGTGCGCCCTACCTCCACCACTGCGTGGAGGTCGCGAAGATCCTCGCCGAGCTGCACCTCGATTCGAGCACGGTCGCCTGCGGGCTGATTCACGATGTGGTGGAAGACACCGCGGTCACCGTCGCCGATGTGGCCGCGGAATTCGGCAAGGAGATCGCGGCGATCGTCGATGGCGTCACGAAGATCGGGAACATCTCCTTCCAGTCGCGCGAGGAGCGCCAGGTCGAGAACTACCGCAAGCTCCTGCTCTCGATCGCGAAGGATGTCCGCGTCATCCTGATCAAGCTCGCGGACCGGCTCCACAACATGCGCACGCTCGACTATCTCCCGGAGGAGAAGCGCCGCCGAATTGCGCAGGAGACGATGGATCTCTACGCTCCGCTCGCGCACCGGTTCGGAATGGCGCAGATGCGGTGGGAGCTCGAGGATCTTTCCTTCAAGTACATCGAGCCGCCGGAATACAAGGCGCTCGCGAAGCTCGTCGCGCAAAAGCGTGACATGCGCGAGCAGCTCATCGGGCAGTTCTCGGAGCCGCTCGACCGCGAGCTCAAGCGCGCCGGCATCAAGGACGTCGAGGTCGTCGGCCGGCCGAAGCATCTCTGGTCCATCTGGAAGAAGATGAAGTCGCGCGACAAGCCCTACGAGGAGATCTACGACCTCATGGCCGTGCGCGTGCTCGTGAACAGCGTTCCGGAGTGCTACCACGCGCTCGGCGTCATCCACGACGGGTGGACGCCGCTGCAGGAGCGCATCAAGGACTACATCGCGCAGCCCAAGTCCAACGGCTACCAGTCGCTCCACACCACGGTGTTCGGGCCGGGGCGGCAGCTCTACGAGGTGCAGATTCGCACGCGCGAGATGCACGAGACAGCCGAATACGGAATCGCCGCGCACTGGCTGTACAAGGAGAATCGCACCAGCGCCGACAAGGCCGAGCAGGACATGAGCTGGCTGCGCCAGATTCTCGAGTTCCAGCTCGACGCGAAGAATCCGGACGAGTTCCTCGAGTTCCTCAAGCTCGATCTCTACCAGAAGGAGATCTTCGTCCTGACGCCCACGGGCGACGTCATCGAGCTTCCCGAGGGCGCGACGCCCATCGACTTCGCGTTCGCGGTGCACACCGAGGTCGGCATCCACTGCCAGGGCGCGAAGGTGAACGGCCGCATCGCGCCGCTCTCGCGCGAGCTGCGCAGCTCCGACACGGTGGAGATCGTGACGTCTCCCACCGCGAAGCCGAGCCGCGATTGGCTCGCGCACGTGCGCACCGGGCGCGCGCGCCACAAGATCCGGCAATGGATTCGCGTCGAGGAACAGAACACCTCGGCGAAGATCGGCCGTGAGATGCTCGACCGCGAGCTGCGCCGCCGCCACGTGAAGCCGGACGACACGCTGCTCAACGCCACCGCGAAAGCGCTCGGCCTCAACGACTCGAAACATCTCATCTCGTCGATCGGCCAGGGCGACATTGCGATCGCGCAGGCGCTCAAGATCATGTTCCCTGAGGAGGCGACAGGCGCGCCGGCCAAGGCGAGCACGATCGAGCGGCTCGTGCGGCGTATGCGCGGTCCCGCGCGCGGCGTGCGCATCCAGGGCGTCGATGGGCTCATGGTGCGCTACTCGCAGTGCTGTCAGCCCGTGCCAGGCGATCCCGTGGTCGGATACGTCACGCGCGGTCGCGGCGTGAGCATCCACCGCGTCGATTGCCCGAACGTGCTCCTGCTCGCGGAGGAGCCGGAGCGGCGGCTCGAGATCGACTGGAAGGAGCAGGAGGGCGAGCTCTTTCTCGTGCGGCTGGCGCTCGAGGGCTCGGACAGGCGTGGGCTCTACGCGGACGTCGCCGCCGCGATCACCGAGAGCGGCACGAGCATCAAGAGCATGGAGCTGCGGTCGGGGCTCGGTGGCAACGTGTCTGGATCGGTGCTCCTCGAGGTCGAGAATCTCGCGCACCTGCAGAAGCTCACCAGGCTCATCCGTAAGGTCAAAGGGATCTCGAGCGCCGAGCGCAGGGAGCGGACGGAGCGGAACTGATCCGCGCTCGTCTTCCGAGGGAAAATCGGCAAGCCGAAGATCTCCCGAATCGTTATATTTTCGTATGGCCGAATTCGATCTGCAGGCGCCCTTCAAGCCGGCGGGGGACCAGCCGCGCGCGATCGCGGAGCTGTCCGCCGGGCTCGCGCGCGGCGACAGGTTCCAGACGCTGCTCGGCGTGACCGGCTCCGGCAAGACCATGAGCATCGCCAACGTCATCAAGACGCATGGGCGGCCCACGCTCGTGCTTTCGCACAACAAGACGCTCGCCGCGCAGCTCTACGGTGAGCTGAAGAGCTTCTTTCCGCACAACGCGGTCGAGTACTTCATCTCGTACTACGACTACTACCAGCCGGAGGCGTACGTGCCCACCACGGACACGTACATCGAGAAGGACGCGTCGATCAACGAGGACATCGACCGGCTGCGGCTGCGCGCGACCTCGAGCCTGATGGAGCGCGAGGACGTCATCATCGTCGCGACCGTCTCCGCGATCTACGGCTTGGGCGATCCCGTCGAGTATCGCGCGCGGATGGTCAGCATCTCGCGCGGCGACGTGCGCGGACGCGACGACATCCTGCGCGCGCTGGTCGGCATCCAGTATTCGCGCAACGACGTCGCGTTCGAGCGCGGCACGTTCCGCGTGCGGGGCGACACGGTCGAGATCTTTCCGGCGTACGAGGAACAGGCCGTGCGCATCGAGATGTGGGGCGACGAGGTCGAGCGCATCTCGAAGATCGACGCGGTCACCGGCGAGACCATCGCCGACCTCGAGCGCGCCGCGATCTATCCGGCGAAGCACTTCGTCACCTCGCGGCCCACGCTCGAGCGCGCGATCGGGCTCATTCGCGCGGAGCTCGCGGAGCGCCTCACGCTCCTGCGCGAGCAGGGAAAGCTGCTCGAGGCGCAGCGGCTCGAGTCGCGCACCAACTTCGACGTCGAGATGATGCTCGAGGTGGGAACGTGCGCCGGGATCGAGAACTACTCGCGGCATCTCTCCGGACGCCAGGCCGGGGAGCGCCCGGCCTGCCTGTTCGACTTCTTCCCCGAGGACTTTCTCGTGGTCGTCGACGAGTCGCACGTCTCGCTGCCGCAGATCGGCGGGATGTTCAACGGCGACCGCGCGCGCAAGCTCACGCTCGTCGACTACGGATTCCGCCTGCCCAGCGCGCTCGACAACCGGCCGCTGATGTTCGACGAGTTTCTGAAGCTCACGCCGCGCGCGCTCTTCGTGTCGGCCACGCCGGGCGACCTCGAGCTCCAGCTCTCGGAAGGCGTCGTGGTCGAGCAGATCATTCGCCCCACGGGGCTGGTGGACCCCGAGATCGAGGTGCGTCCCGTGCGCGGCCAGGTGGACGATCTGCTCGGCGAGATCCGCCTGCGCGAGCGGCGCGGCGAGCGCGTGCTCGTCACCACGCTCACCAAGCGGATGGCCGAGGATCTCACCGACTATCTGCAGCAGATGGGCGTGCGCGTGCGCTACATGCACTCCGACATCGATGCGATCGAGCGGATGGAGATCATTCGCGGGCTGCGGCTCGGCGAGTTCGACGTGCTCGTGGGGATCAACCTGCTCCGCGAAGGACTCGACCTCCCGGAGGTGTCGCTGGTGGCCGTGCTCGACGCGGACCAGGAAGGATTTCTCCGCAGCGACCGCTCGCTCATCCAGACCACTGGACGCGCGGCGCGCCACGTCGAGGGGCGGGCGATCTTCTACGCGGACCGGATCACCGGCTCGATGGCGCGATGCATCGAGGAGACGAAGCGGCGCCGCGAGATTCAGCGGGCGCACAATCTCGAGCACGGCATCACGCCGACGACGGTGGTGAAGAGCACCGAGCAGGTACGCTTCATCACCCGCGTCGCCGACGCGCGCGGCGATCGCGACGACCGAAGCCGCAAGGTGGCGGAGCAGGTGGCGACGTACGCGAGCGAGATGGACACGGCGACGCTCGTCGAGCTTCTGGAATCGCAGATGAAGGAGGCCGCGGCGAATCTCGACTTCGAGTCCGCGGCGGCGCTGCGCGATCAGCTCCTGGAGGTGAAGGCGCGCGGGAGCCCGGCGGCGCACAAGCGTGGAGAAGGGCTCAGCCGCATCCGGGCACCACGCTGATGGACGCGCACCACCACATCGTGCCCGCGAAGGCACCGCGCGGACACATCGCCCTCACCCGCGACGAGCTCGTCGCGTGGGGGGAGCGCTTCGGCCGCTCCGCGCACCCGCGCCTCGTCGTCGCGATCGCCGGCGACCTCGGCGCGGGGAAGACGACGCTCGTGCAGGCGATCTGCCGCGGCGCCGGCGTGAAAACCGAGGTGACCAGCCCGACGTACGCGCTCGTGCACGAATATCAGGGCGATCGCTTCCCGATCTATCATCTCGACCTGTACCGGCTCGAGCGCGCCGAGGATCTCACGAATCTCGGCTGGGACGACATGCTGCGCGCGAACGCGCTCGTGCTCGTGGAGTGGCCGGAGCGCGGCGGCGCGCGCATCCCCGACGATGCGGTGCCGATCGATCTCGAGCTCGATCCCGCGGACGAGGAGCGACGGCTCCTCCTCGCCGGATGACGCGATCGCTCACGCTCGCGCTCGAGGCCGCGACCTCCTCGGGCTCCGTGGCCGTGCTCCGCGACGCCGAGCTGCTCGCGTCGCGCGAGGTCGCGATGCGCAGTGGCGCCGACGAAGGGCTGCTCCCCGCCATCGACTCGGCGCTCGCCGAGGCGCGCGCGTCGACGCGCGATCTCGCCCGCATCGTCTGCGGCGCCGGGCCGGGGAGCTTCACCAGCCTCCGCGTCGCCGCCTCGCTCGCGAAGGGGATCGCCTTCGCGCATGGCATCCCGCTGCTCGCGGTGCCCTCGCTCACGCTCATCGCCGCCGATCCGTCGCTCGCCGACGGTCCGTACATCGCCGTGCTCGACGCCCTGCGCGGCGAGCTGTACGCGGGCGCCTACGCTCGCGATGGCGACTCGGTTGCGGAGCTCGCGCCGATTCGGCTGATGTCGCGCGACGAGATCGAGCGCGAGGCCGAGTCGCTGCACGCACAGGTGATCGGCCCCGAGGAGCGGCCCCGCACGCCGCCGCGCGCGGCCAACATCGTGCGACTCTCATCGTGGCTCGCGCTGCCGCCGGTGCCGCTCGCCGCATGGGAGCCTGACTACGGCAGGCTCGCCGAGGCGCAGGTGAAATGGGAGCGCGCGCACGGGCGCCCGCTCGCGGTGGAGTGAGCATGCGCGCCGACGAGGATACCGGCACGGACATCGCGCGTCCCGCGCTGCGCCCGCAGGCGAGGGTGCGCGCCGTGCGCGGCTCCGACATCGATGCGATCGTGGCGATCGAGCAGACGTCGTTCGGCGATCCATGGAATCGCAACGGATTCGTCGAGCTGCTCGGCGATCCGCGGGTCTGCTTCCGGCTCGCGGAGCTCGGGGGCGTCGTGAGCGGTTACGTCGTCGCCTGGTTCGTGCTCGACGAGGGCGAGATCGGTAACCTCGCCGTCGTGGCGGGCGCACGCCGGCAGGGAGTCGGCGCGCTGCTCCTGGATGCGGCGATCGCCGCCGCCCGCGAGGCGGAGGTGGAATCGCTCTATCTCGAGGTGCGGGACTCCAACATGGCCGCGCGCGCCCTCTATGCTTCCAGGGGGTTTGCCGAGGTCGGTCGCCGGCGCG
>Ga0207707_10002414_pt1 | contig 16806 bp, 11 predicted proteins | sample KBSC83BmetaG_FD_184336 | JGI IMG/M metagenome (GOLD analysis project Ga0207707, IMG submission 184336) | Corn rhizosphere microbial communities from Kellogg Biological Station, Michigan, USA - KBS C8-3B metaG (SPAdes) (version 2) | ecosystem: Host-associated > Plants > Roots > Rhizosphere ...
TGATCGCGCGCTTGGCGATGGCGTTGAGCGCATCCGGGCGGAACTCGATCTCGACGCTTTCCATGTCGAACAGTTTCTTGAACTGCTTGGTGATCGCGTTCCTGGGCTCGGTGAGGATTTTCACCAGCGCGTCTTCGTCCAGCTCGTCCAGCGTGGCGACCACCGGCAGACGGCCGACGAATTCCGGGATCAGACCGTACTTCACCAGATCTTCCGGCTCGACGTTGGCCAGCAACGCGCCGACATTCTGCTTGCGTTGCTTGCTGCGGATCTCGGCACCGAAGCCGATCCCGGTGGTCTCCGAGCGTTGCTGGATCACCTTGTCAAGACCCGAGAACGCGCCACCGCAGAGGAACAGGATGTTCTTGGTATCGACCTGCAGGAATTCCTGCTGCGGATGCTTGCGCCCGCCCTGCGGCGGCACCGAGGCCACTGTGCCCTCGATGAGTTTCAACAGCGCCTGCTGCACGCCTTCGCCGGAAACATCACGGGTGATCGACGGGTTTTCGCTCTTGCGCGAAATCTTGTCGATCTCGTCGATGTACACGATGCCGGTCTGCGCCTTCTCGACGTCGTAGTCGCACTTCTGCAGCAACTTCTGGATGATGTTCTCGACATCTTCGCCAACGTAGCCCGCCTCGGTGAGCGTGGTCGCATCGGCGATCGTGAACGGCACGTTCAACAGGCGCGCCAGCGTTTCGGCCAGCAGCGTCTTGCCACAGCCGGTCGGCCCGATCAGCAGGATGTTGGACTTCGCAAGCTCGATGTCGTCCTTCTTGGCACGCGACTCCATCCGCTTGTAGTGGTTGTACACCGCGACGGCGAGCGCCTTCTTGGCGCGCGATTGCCCGATCACGTACTGGTCGAGCGTCTCCAGGATTTCGCGCGGCTTGGGCAACTGGGTGCGGCCGGAGGCGGCCTTTTCTTCCAGTTCCTCGCGAATGATGTCGTTGCACAATTCGACGCATTCATCGCAGATGAACACGCTGGGGCCCGCGATCAACTTGCGGACTTCGTGCTGGCTCTTGCCGCAGAACGAGCAGTAAAGGATCTTGCCGCCTTCGTTGCCGCGGCCGGGCCGGTCCTCGCTCATCTCGTGCTCCGTCGATCAGTCGTGCAGTGAGTCATTCGGGAAGCCCCGACGTGGCCGCAGCATAACACAGCCGAACCAGCCGGCTGGCCTGCCGCAACGGGGAATTGTCCTGAAAAAAGATCGGAAAATCGTGGGCTTGCGATCGATGCCTCAAGCCGACTTTACCGAGTCGTCGGCGCGCCGGTCGAACACCGTGTCGATCAGGCCGTAGTCCCTGGCATCCTCGGCACTCATGAAACGGTCGCGCTCCATGTCGCGCGCGATCTGCTCGACAGTCTTGCCGGTGTGCTTGGCGTAGATCTCGTTGAGGCGTCCGCGCAGGTACAGGATTTCCTTGGCGTGGATCTCGATGTCCGTCGCCTGGCCCTGTGCACCGCCGGAGGGCTGGTGGATCATGATGCGCGAATTCGGCAACGCGAACCGCTTGCCCTTGGTGCCGGCCATCAGCAACAGCGACGCCGCGCTACAGGCCTGCCCGACGCACATGGTGCTGACGTCCGGCTTGATGAACTGCATGGTGTCGTAGACAGCCAACCCGGCAGACACCACGCCGCCCGGACTGTTGATGTAGAACTGGATGTCCTTGTCCGGGTTCTCCGATTCCAGGAACAGCATCTGCGCCATGACCACATTGGCGACGTTGTCGTCGATCGGGCCGACCAGGAAGATGATGCGTTCCTTCAGCAGGCGCGAGTAGATGTCGTACGAACGCTCGCCGCGCGCGGTCTGCTCGACGACGATCGGGACCAGATTGAGGTTGCGGATTTCCTGCGTTTCAGAGCGCTGCATGATGTTCTCCAGATGACGGCGGATCAGGCCGCCTTGCTTCAGATCGCTGTGTTCTGCGGATGCATCACTTCGTCGAAATTCAGGGCGATGTCGGTGGCATTCGCGTGATCCGCCACCCATTCGGAAACCTGGTCTTCGAGCACAGCCGTCCGCACGTTGTCCATCATCTGGGGGTTGTTGCGATAGAGTTCAACGACCTGCTCGGGTTCCTCGTAGGTCGAGGCGATCTTGGCGATCCGCTCGGTCACCTTGCGGTTGTCCACGCGCAGGTTGTTGCTTTGCGCGATCTGGCGCAGCAGCAGGCCGGCGATCACGCGCTGGTGCGCGATCGGCAGGGCCGCTTCGATCGCCGCAGCCGGAATCGACTGCTCGCCCGACAAGCCTGGCATCGCCGCCCGCACCAGCGATTCGGCTTCCGCGTGTTCCAGCACCCTGGGCACATCCACATCAGCGTACGTGGCGGCAAGCTTGCTGCCGACTTCGTTGCGCAGGCGGGCGCGCAACGCATTCTCCAGTTCGCGCTCGAGGTTGGCGCGGACTTCCTTGCGGAAGGTCTCGGCGGATCCGTCTTCGATGCCGAAGTTGCGGATGAAGGCCGCATCGACTTCCGGCATGTGCGGGGCCTGCACCTCGCCGATGCGCAGCTCGACCTTGGCCTGCTTCGCAGCCAATTGCGGGATCGGGAACGTTGGCGGGAACTCCACGTCGAACGACAGTTCCTCGCCAGCCTTGTGGCCCTTCAGGGCGCCGTCGAAAGCGGCCAGCGCGGTGTTGCCGCCGATCACGGTGGCGGCGCGTTCGCGGCCCTCGGCCGGATGCCGGAAATCATCGGATTGCGCGAGGTAATCGACGATCACCATGTCGCCATCCGCGGCGGCGCGCTCGACCTTCTGGAAAGTGCGGCGTTGTACGCGCAAGGTCTCGATCATCTTGTCGACGTCGGACTCGCCCACTTCCGCCTTGGGGCGATCGATCTTCAGGATGCCGACGTCGACGGTTGGCAGATCCGGCATCACCTCGAAGGTGGCCGTGTAGGCGATCTCGCCGTCCTGCGGCTTGCCATCGGTGTCGATGTTGGGGTTCGCAACCGGCTGCAGGTTCTGCTGCTGCACGGCTTCGCGGAAGGTGCTGCCGATCAGGTCCGAGAGCGCTTCGCCGCGTACCTGGTCGCCATAGCGCTGCTCGATCACCTTGGCCGGCACCTTGCCCGGGCGGAAACCCTTCAGGCGCACGTTGCGACCGAGTTCCGAGATGCGCTGACGCACCTTGGACTCGAACTGTTCGGCGGGAAACTTGACGGTCAGCTTGCGCTCGAGCTTGCCGACATTTTCCAGGGAAACTTGCATGGTTGCTCCTGACGGTCGATGCGCGCCCGGCGCATCCACACGGTTGTTGCGAAGCGGCTGCCGCTTCGGCGGCCAGCCGGTGGAATCCATGAACCGGCCGCGGGAACTCCGTGGTGCGAAAGGCGGGACTCGAACCCGCACGGGTTGCCCCACTGGAACCTAAATCCAGCGCGTCTGCCAGTTCCGCCACTTTCGCGATGCCGCCGGTCCCGAGTGCGCAGCATGAAATGGTGGGCCGTGTAGGATTCGAACCTACGACCAAGAGATTAAGAGTCTCCTGCTCTACCAACTGAGCTAACGGCCCGCAAACCTTGCATTGTACAAAAAATGGGGTGGATGATGGGACTCGAACCCACGACAACCGGAATCACAATCCGGGACTCTAACCAGCTGAGCTACACCCACCACTGAATCGCTTTTGCGAATTCCTGCACCAACCATCCTTGGTGCCATTTCCGTTCGCCATCCATGGCTCACCGGTTCGGCTCGCACGCGATGCCACTGGCATCGCGCAAGCGCTTGCCGAACCACCACTACTGAAACACTCAGCGAGCCAACAATTTTCATCGACCCGCCCGAAACTTGCAAGCACGGCGCGCAACGGGCCGATTGATTCACCACGGCACCTGCGCTAGTTTGCGCGGATGCCCAAGTCATCCGCCAAAACAACCACCAACACCGCAGAGCCCTCGCCGGTCGCGGAGTTCGAACAATCCCTGGCCGAACTCGAGGCGCTGGTGGCGAAGATGGAGGGCGGCGAACAGAACCTGGACGAGTCGCTGCGCGCGTTCGAGCGTGGCATCGCGCTCTACCGTCAGTGCCAGTCGGCGCTGGAGCAGGCGGACGCGCGGGTCAAGCTGCTGCTCGACCCCGAGCACCCGGAATCAGCGCAGCCGTTTGCGTCGGCCGAAGAACCGTAGGGCGGCGTGGGCGCGCCCGCATCCCGGACGCGCCGACCATGGATCCCGTGTCAACGCCCATCCATGGGCTGCACGGGATGAGTGCATCCTGCACTCACTTGATCAGCCGCAGCGCGAACGGATAGCGATAGGCCACGCCTTCGTTGGCCTTGATCGCCGCGATGATGATGAACACCAGCGCCGCGATGCCGATGATCAGCATCAGTGGACCGATCAGCAGGAACCCGATGCCCAACGTGGCAAAGCCCAAGATCGCGAGGATCACGAAAATGATCGTGACAGTGATGTTGAAATTCAGCGCTTCCTTGGCCTGATCGTTCACGAATGGCATGGTGTCCTTTTTCACCAGCCAGATGATCAGGGGGCCCAGGAACCAGCCCCAGCCACCGACCCAACCGGTAACCAAGCCACCGAGCAGCGCGGACAAATGCGCGAACATCGCCCACTGGCGTTCCTCCGCGGTGGGCGCGCCCGCGGGCGGCGGCGGTGCTCCGGTAGGGGACGACGACGATGAAGGTGTCACGGATTCCGGTGGAACACTCATGGCTGTTCTCCCTCAAAACAGTGGTGGACGGGACGGACCGCGCAGTGACTCTCGCCCTACCCGGGGCGCCTGTCAAGCGACGTCCGTTGCCGGGGGAAATCAGGCTGCCGCGCGTCCCGAGGCGACCAGATTGCCCAGCGCTTCCGCCCCCTGGCTGTCGGGAAAAACCCGTGATTCCAGCAACGATTCGGCGACGCCCAGATGCGCGGCCAGCACGCCCTTGAACACCGAACGGAAGTCGGTCGTCGCGTGCACGTCGCGGTTCTGGTACAGCTCGCCGGAACCGATGCCCGGCCAGTTGCCTGCCACCCGTCCACCGCGCAACGCACCGCCCGCAAGGAACATCGAACCACCGGTGCCGTGGTCGGTGCCGCCGGTTCCATTGATGTGCGCGGTGCGCCCGAATTCGGTCGCGACGATCACGACCGTGCGGCCCCACATTGCGCCGATCGACTGATGGAAAGCCCTCACGCCGGCATCAAGCTCGGCGATCTTGCGCGTCACGATCGCCGCCTCGTTCGCATGCGTGTCCCAGCCATCGTCTTCGACAAACGCGACGCGCGGCCCGTCGACCTTGCCCATGAAACCACCCGCCGCACCCATCATTACCGGCAAGCCGCCCGCCTTCTGCTTGCGCGGCCTGCCCGAGCCATCGGCCGGCATGTCCGCACCCGGTTTGACAGCATTATCGGGCACCGGTGAATCGGTCTGCTGCGCGACCGCGCGCGCGAACGGCGCCGCAAGACTCGCGTCGGCGGCATACAACGGCTGCAAGCGCTGCAACAGGATCGGGTTCACGTCGGTCGGCAACGGCGGTGACCACGTTTCAACTTTCGCCGTGCCGCGCATCGTCAGCGGCATCACCGCCGCGCATGCAAGGCCCTCCCCGCCCGGCATGCTGGCGATGCAACGGTTCAACCAGCCTGTCTGCGCGCCATCGGGTTTCGCGGTGCCGTTCTCCACGCAGTTCTGCGCCTGGAAGTGCGAGCGGCCCCAATAGGGCGGCGCGGCCGCAACCACCGGCATGAACTGGCCTTGCACGTACAACTGCGCGGCATAATCGAATGACGGATGCAACGCGAACACGTTGTCCAGTTTGTGCGCGGGCTCCTGTGCCGACGGCGACAACGCCAGCGCGCCGCGAATCGCCGGATAACCTGGATCGCCGTACGGCGGCACCGATTCCAGGCCGTCCAGTCCGCCGCGCAACAACACGAACAGGAAACGCGTGTCGGAACCGGTGGCGGCGAGCGTCAGCTTCGGCCAGATCATCAAGGTCGCCGCGCCGATCGCACTGTTCGCAAGAAACTGCCTGCGGGTCAGCATCGTCACGCCCTCCACTGGAACGCGGGGCTGGCGAACAATGTCGCGTGAGCTTGACGCGCCGATTCCGCGCGCCGGATCGCCTGCGCGGTGTCCTCGTCCAGCAACGGCCCGAGAATGTCCTGCGCGAAAGCCAGCGGCACGTGGTTGCTTTGCGCCACGTACGCGGACAACGCCTCAGCCGCCTGCACGCGCTTCCACAATCCATCCGCGTCGATCCAGTTCGCGGAATTGTCGGTGAAGCCGGCCGGAGAGCGCGGATTGAATACCGGCTCGCCGAGGTCCTTCAGCAATGCCAGCACCGGCTGCGGCCGCCCGTCCAAGCCTATTTGCGCGGCACGCAACGACGAAATCACGAAATCCTGTGGCGTCTTGAATTTGCGCGCCTCGGCGTCCCATGCTTCCGGGCTGGCGATCAGCGTGCGATAGACCGCAGCGAGATCGGTGTCGTGTTCGAGATAGCTCTTCGCCATCCGCTCGACCAGCGATTGCGGCGGATGATCCGACACGAAGTGTTGGGCAAGTTGCAGCGACAGGTGCCTCGCGGTCGCGGGCTGGCGCGCAAGGAATTGCAGGATGTCGCTGCCCTGCTCGAGTCCGCCCGCGGCAAAGGTTTTGCCCATTACGTGGCGCGCACCCGGTTCATGCGCGTTGGCGCGGAACACGAATGCCGATTGCGGTTGCCCGCCGTTCGCGAAATCGCGCGGGTACGGCACGCTCCACCCGGTCAGCGCGCGCGAGAATTCGATCACGTCGGCTTGCGTGTAGCCCGCATTCACGCCGACAGTGTGCAGCTCCATCGCCTCGCGGCCGAGGTTTTCATTCAAACCTCCTGCCTTGCCTTGATCCATGTCGCCCTTGCGCGCGAGGCGCATCGCGGTGCGCCGCCCCAGCAGCGAATTCGGTCCTACCGAACGCACGTTGTCGAGGTACAGCAACATCGCCGGATGGGTTTCGACCGCCAGCAGCATGTCGGCGAAACGACCCGTGACGTGTGGGCGGATCGCCTCGCGCTCCATCGGCGCCGCGAACAACCGTGCCGAACGCTTGTCCACCGAAACCGCGAAGTGGTTGGACCAGAAGCGCACCAGCCGTTCGACGAAAGGCGTGTCGCTGACGGTGGTCACCTGATAGCGCGCCGCCGCTTCCGCCAGCAACTCCTTGCGCGTCTCCTGCCGGTACGGCTTCAACGCCTGCTTCAGGGCCGCGGCGTTGGCCTGACCGTCCTGAGATGCCGATTGCATGTCGCCCAACAGGAACGCACGCCGTCCGCGGTCGCCCTGCTTGAACGTGCGCCGCGTCATCTGCAGCTGCGCTTCTTCGCGCAGATAGTCGAGGCTGCCCGGCAGGTCCGCGAAGGCGTTGCCGTCGTCCGCACCCCGCGCAAGTTGCGCATTCAACCAGGCGCGCGGATCGTGGACGCTCGCCAGTTCGCCCGGTTTCGCGCCCAATCCAAAGCGATTGACCGCCGCGGTGACATCGTTGCCGGATGCATTCATGAAGCCGTCTCGCGCCGTGCCGATAGACGCGACAACGCTACGCGCGCGGATCCGGTTGACCGGAAAACCCACGCGTTCAGTTTCGCGGCTTCATTCGCCCGCGACGGTCATCTTTCCGAGCAGGATCGAGCCGGTGAGGATCGACGAGCGCGGATCGACATCCGATCCGATCGCCTGGACATCCATGAATATGTCGCGCAGATTTCCGGCGACGGTGATTTCCTGCACCGGGTATGCGATTTCGCCGTTCTCGATCCAGAACCCCGCGGCCCCGCGCGAGTAATCGCCGGTGATGATCGACACGCCGTGGCCGATCAACTCGGTCACGAGCAGACCCGTGCCCATCCGTTGCAACAGGCCGCGGAGATCCGCGGCCTCGCCGTCCACCGAACCGGCCGGCACCACGAGGTTGTGCACGCCGCCCGCGTTGCCGGTGGTTTGCAATCCCAGTTTGCGCGCCGAATAGCTGCCCAGCACGTAGCGTTGCAGCACGCCGCGTTCGACCAGCGCGGATTCGCGTGTTGCCACGCCTTCGGCGTCGAACGTGCCGGACGCGTGCCCGCGCGGCAGGAAAGGCTTTTCGACCACATCGACGAACGATGGCAGCACCGGCTTGCCGGCATGGTCGAGCAGGAAACTGGCTTGACGGTACAGCGATCCGCCACTGACCGCCGACACCAGGTGTCCAACCAGCGAACGCGCGACTTCCGGCGCGAACAGCACCGCGCAGTCGCGCGTCGAAAGCTTGCGCGCCCCCAGTCGCGCCGCTGCACGCTCGGCCGCCTTGCTGCCGATCGTCGTAAATACGGGAAACGCGTTCGCGTCGCGCACGTACTCGTACCAGCCATCGCGCTGCATCGCATCGCCCTGGCCCGCGATCAACGAGCAGGAAATAGAATGATGCGTGCCGCGCTCGCGCCCGATGAAGCCATGCGAGTTCGCGTACACGCCGATCGCGTCGCCGCACTGCACGCTGGCGCCTTCCGAATTGGTGATGGCAGCGTGATCGCGGCCCGCGGCCTCGACCTCGCGGCCGATGTCGATCGCACGATCGACATCAAGGTGCCACGGATGCCAGAGATCGAGATCGGGAAATGTCGTCTGCATCAGCGCCGCGTCGGCCAGCCCCGCGCAGGGATCGGCTTCGGTGTAGCGCGCGATCGCACACGCCTGCGCGATCGTCGCGTCGATGGAAGCAGGTTTGAGGTCGGCGGTCGACGCGCTGCCCTTGCGCTGCCCGAAAAACACCGTGAGCCCGAAGCCGCGGTCGCGGTTGCGCTCGACCGTTTCCACCTCGCCCAGACGAACGTTGACGGAAAGCCCGGTGCTGACGCTGGCCGACACCTCGGCCTGCGAGGCACCCGCCGCGCGCGCGCGCCGCACCACGTCACCGGCCAGGTCGGCGAGACGTTCCAGTTCCGCAACGCTGTCGTCAGCTGTCACAATGTCGGTATTCACTTGGCTTTCCATTCAAGACAGATTGATTCGCGCCGCCATGCAAGACCGGGAAGACGACCAGGACGAACGTCCCAGCCGCAGCGCGCGTCGGCGCGAAGCGCTGGACGTGCTCGCGTTCGCAAAACAACTGTCGGAACTGGCACCGTCACGCCTGGCCAAACTGGAACTCCCCGAAGACGTGCGCGATGAACTCGCCGAGGTGCAACGCACGCCGTCGCACATCGCGCACAAGCGCCAGCTTGCACACCTTGCCAAGCTGATGCGCGGGCACGACGAAGAAGCCTTCACAGCCGCACGCTCGACGCTGGCCAACGACCGCGGCAAAAGCGCCGTTGAAACCGCGGCCCTGCATCGCACCGAAGCCCTGCGCGAGAACCTGCTCGGCAACAACGGCGATGTCGCGCTCACGGCATTCACCACCGCGCATCCCGGCATCGATCACCAGCATCTGCGCGCCCTGATCCGGCAATCCCGCCGCGAGCGGGAGACGAGCAAACCGCCGCGCGTGCAACGCGAACTGTTCCGGCTGCTGCGCGAAATCGAAAAGCCTTTCGACACGGATCAAAGCGGATAAATTCGGATAAAAACAAATCTGTTTCCATCAGAGCCCGCTCGCTCTTGCCACGCTTGTCGCTCTTGCCGGCATTTATCGGCCCTTATCCGTGTCAAAAATGCTCTGCTTGTTGCTCACGAGGCCGTACCGCCAACCGTCATCGCGGTGATTTTTGTCGTAGGCATGCCGACACCGACGGGCACGCTCTGGCCTTCCTTGCCGCACACGCCGACGCCTTCGTCGAGCTTCAGGTCGTTGCCCAGCATCGTGACGCGCGACAGCACATCCGGGCCGGAGCCGATCAAGGTCGCGCCCTTCACGGGCCGCGTGACCTTGCCGTGTTCGATCAGGTACGCCTCGTTGGCGCTGAACACGAACTTGCCGTTGGTGATGTCCACTTGTCCGCCACCGAAGTTGACGGCATACAAGCCGCGCTCGACCGAAGCGATGATTTCCTGCGGATCGCGTTCGCCCGGCAGCATGTACGTGTTCGTCATGCGCGGCATCGGCAGGTGCGCGAACGATTCGCGGCGGCCGTTGCCGGTCGGCGCCATGCCCATCAGTCGCGCGTTGTGCTTGTCCTGCATGTAGCCGACGAGGCGGCCGTTTTCGATCAGCGTCGTGCAATGCGTGGGCGTGCCTTCATCGTCGATGGACAATGAACCGCGCCGCCCCGGCAGCGTGCCGTCATCGACCACGGTGACACCCTCGGCGGCAACCTTGTCGCCCATGCGTCCCGCGAACGCCGAGGTGCCCTTGCGGTTGAAGTCGCCTTCCAGACCGTGGCCGATGGCTTCGTGCAGCAGGATGCCCGGCCAGCCCGGACCCAACACCACATCCATGCTGCCGGCCGGTGCGTCGACGGCTTCCAGATTCACGAGCGCTTGGCGTACCGCTTCGCGCGCCCACGCGTGCGCGCGGCCGGAGTCGATCAGTTCGCGATAGCTGCAACGTCCACCGCCGCCGGAATAACCCGATTCGCGGCGGCCGTTCGATTCCGCGATCACCTGCACGTTGACGCGCGTCAGCGGACGCACGTCCGCGGCCAGCGTGCCATCGGCTGCGGCGATCAGCACCGAGTCGTGCGTCGCATTCATGCTGACGATCACCTGTTGGATGCGCGGATCGAGGCTGCGTGCCAGCGCATCCAGTTCGCGCAACAGTGCAATCTTCGCGGCATTGTCCAGCGCGTCGATGGGATCGTCCGCCGGATACAACGCACGCGCACCGCGCAACGCCAACGGCTTGCCGGCGCCATTGCCGTCGTTCGCGATCGCGCGCGCCGCGCCGGCCGCTTCCAGCAATTGCGGCAACACGATGTCATCGGAATAGGCGAAGCCGGTTTTTTCGCCGGACACCGCGCGCACGCCGACGCCCTGCTCGATGCTGTGGCTGCCGTCGCGCACGATGCCGTCCTCCAGCACCCACGATTCGCTGCGGGAATGCTGGAAGTACAAATCCGCCGCATCCACTGACGGCCCCATCACGCGCGCGAACACGCGCTCCAGGTCTTGGGTGGACAGGCCACCCGGCGCGAGCAGGTTGCGTTCGGCGAGTGCCAGCGGAGAGTCCATGCGCGTCGAAACCTTGCGGGGATCAGCACAACGTAAGGGCGGTTCGGCCCGATCGCAAGCGGAAGATCCGCGCCGGAGCACGCTCAGTTGTGCATCACACCGCGCGGCATCGGGTGGATTTCGTAGTGCATGCCGATGCCGGCCTTGATCGCCGGGTCTTCCGCCGTCAATGCGCGCACGCCGGATTCGTCGTCCCTTTCAATGACGGCGATTCCGAATGCTCCCGCCGGGTCCACCACCAAACCCAGCGCGAACACGCGAAGCACGCCACGAGCGATCAAGTCCTGCCAATACAGCGCGTGCCGCTTCATCGCGTCCGCCTCCGCCGCCGACAGGTCCGTGTTGAAGGTTGGGCGCGGCGGGACCAGCTTGCAAAAAAATGCTGCCATGGACGTCTCCCGCAAGGATTGCGGCGCAATCGTAGCGTCAACCGGAGTTCGCTGGTGCAGGCAATGCAGAAGATGATGCGCTCGGCACGGGCGCGACGCTGCCAGCTGCAGCCGGCGGCGGAGCGTTCGACACTGTGGGCGACGGCGCCGTGGTCGCAGGTATCGCGGTGGACGTTGCAGACGCCGGTGCGGAAGCCACGGTCTCGATCTTAGGCTTGTCCCAACTCCCGGTAACGTGATAGATGCTGCCCGCTGCCTTGTTGATGCCCTTGCCGATCAGACCCTGCACCACCAGTCCCGCCGCAGCGCCGACCGGGCCACCGATCACCGCGCCGACCACGGGCAACGCACCGCCGACGTGCGGCGTGACATCAACCGTGAGGTCGTAATCGCGCGCGCGGAATCCCGCGCGTCCCTGCATCGCGATGCGCGCCGCGGGCGCGGTGATCAGCATGTTTTGCGTGAAAGCGTTGCCATCCTTCAGCGCGAAGCTGGCGGAGGCATGATCGAAACCGAAACCCGACTTGAACACGTCGCCGAAGTGCAGCAGCAAGCGGCTCGGCAACTCGCGCAGCGAAAGCAGGCCCAGCAATCGACCGAGGCCCGGCTTCACCGCGAGGATGCGGCCCTCGCCCACCTTGATGTCCAGCTTGCCGCTCATCCACGCCAGCGAAAACGCCGATGGCGCGCCCGGCCACGTACCGTCGATGTGCACGTGCGCATCCTTGCCGCCCGCGAGCAAGCCGCTGAACCCGAACGCCGCGAGCGTCTTGCCGAAATCGTGCGAGCTGATGTCGATGACCATCTGCGACGTGCTCATGCTTGTGCTGCCGTTCCAGTTGCCGTGCGACTGGATGGTGAAATCCGCGCCCTTCGAATCGAACTTGCTGATGGACATGCCCTGCAGGGTCGGCGCGCTTTCGAACGTCGTCGCGCCAAGCTGCGCCTTGCCGAGCCGCAGGTCGCCGATGCGGACATGCAGCGGCGGAATCGCGAACGGCGCGACCGGCGAGGTCACCTGCGGTGGCGGCGGCGGACCGGGCTGCTTTGGTTCCGGCGGCTCGGGCCAGTACAGGTGTTGCAGGTTCGCCGTGATGCCGCGGGTGACCAAACCGCTGGCCGGAAGATCGATCGTGCCCTTCACCGTGGCTCCATCGAACGAGATCGCATCGGTCTGTGCACCGGCTGCGAACGAGAACTGCAACGCGCCGAGATCGGTGCCGAACACTTGCGCGGCATCGGTGGAAACATCTGCCCGCGAGAGTTGCGGGAAGGCTCCGCCGGATGCGCCGCCCAGCGCCTGCTCGATCCAGCCGCTCACGTCCATGCGCGGCGCGTGCCCGCGCACCGTCAAGCCATGCGCTGGGATTTCCGTCGGCAGCGCGCTGCCGAAGGTCATCGCCATCGCGGTGGGAAGTTTGCGCGCCGGATCGGCCAGCCGTCCGCGCACCTGCAACACGTCACCCAGCGAAACCGTCAGCAGCGTCCCCGCAGGCGGCAGTTGCAGGCTCAGGTGCAGCGGCAGTTCCGTGTTCGCCTGCTTGTCCAGCGGCGCGGGAAAATCCAGCGCGATGCCCGCGAGATTCGACTTGAGGTCGAGGATCGGCGTGGCGGGCGCGCCGCCCTGCCCCGCCACCACGTTGACGCCGATGTGGAACGGCGCGACGCCACTGGTATGAGCAACCAGGCCGGCGAGATCCGGGTAGCCCTGCACCAATGTTTGTGCCGACACGCTGGTATCCAGCGATGCCTCCACGATGTCCTTCGGATCGGCTACGCCACTGCCGACCGCGATGGAAAGTTTCGCGGGCGCGCCGCGGAACATCGTCGACAGATCGTTCGCGCGGAACCCCTTGCCATCGATCTGCAAAGGGCCGTTGAGATTCTTCAGCGCGAGGTTCCATTTGTCGGCGGTGACATCCGCCTTGGTTATGTCGACCCTGCCGTCAAGCGTGAAGTTCTCCGCGTGACCGAGCGGAATGGACAACTTGATGTCGAACTTGCCGGTGCCGCCGACCTGCAATCCCTGCAGCGCGCCGAGCGCGCCCGCGCCGACCGGGCTGTGGCGCACGAAGTCCAGCAGTTGCGCGCCGGTGCCGCCACCCTGGATGTCCAGCCCGAGCACGCCGTCGTGGAGGTCGGGTATCGACGCCACCGCGTGCGTCGCGGCGACACCTTGCACCGTCGCATGGGTGGCGACGATGCCCATGCGGTTGTCGACGAAATCCACCGCGGCATCGACGCCGGTCGCGCGCGGCCAGTTGTCGGCGAAGTCGAAGGTGGCGTTCTGCACCACGCCGGTCGCCTCGAAGCGGCCGGCATGATCAAGGAACGGCCAGTGATCGAGACCACCGTGGATCACCACGCGTCCCGACGTGATTTCGCCACCCACCAGCGCGTGATCCAGCCACGCGACCAGCGAAGGCGACATGCTGCGGTAGGGCCAGAACCGATCCGCATCCGTGACCTTGGCATGCTCGAGCACCGCCTGGGCTGAAACGAACGGACGGTGGCCGCCACCCAGCCAGACCAGTCGCGCATCCGCGCTGCCGGCGAGTTCACCGCTGTTGAAGTACAGTCCGTCGGCGGCGATGTTCCACAACCCATCTTCGCGCCACGCCACGAATGTGCCGCCCAGTTGCGTGAACATGAACGGCTTGCGGAACACATCGGTGAGCGCCAGTGTCGCGGCCTGCGGCGGCAGTTCCAGTGACAGGGCATGGTCATCCGCACGCACGATGCCCTGCGCCAGCACGATGCCGGGCACCGCGCCCGTCGCCACCGCACCGAGATTCGAGAATCGCGCGGTCGCGTCGTAATGGCCGCCCTGCTGCCACACGACCGCCGCGTCGTCGATCTTCGCATAGGGACGCGCGTGGTCCACCCATTGCGCGAATGCCGGCGGCACTTGCGGCGCCATCGCCAACAATGAAAGCCACGGCGCAACATCCACCGCGTGCGCGGCCGCCATCACCCGCCACGCACCGGCGTGACCACGCACCTGTGCGATCGCGCCGCCGGCCGCATCGATATCCGCACGCGGCTTGCCCGGCCCGCGCCACGCGATGTCCCAACCATCACCGGCGCGCGTCACCTTCAACACGCCGCCGAGCGATGCCAGACCGACCACGCGGCCGTTCGGCCCGGTCGCCGCGAGATTGCCGATGCTGTAGCGCGCCGCCGCGGACGCGAGCTTGCCGTCCCGCCAACTGCCCCAAAGTTCGATGTCGCCGCGGCCGCCCTGCACCGCATAACCGTGCAGATTCACGCCGCGCACGGCCTCGGCAAGATCGAGATCATGGGTCGCGACATGCAGCGCGTAATCGTGTGCGCCCGCGCTCATGCTTCCGCTGATCGTGACCGCCTGCTGCGTGTCCATCTGCTGCACGCTGCCGCCGAAGCGCACCGCGGCGCCGACATTCACCACCCTCAGGTGCGGCGCGAACAGGCGCCACGAGCGCTGCGTCGCGTCGTCCACGATGTCCACGTGCAGATTGCTCAAGTCGAGATCGACCGGCAACGATTGCAGCGGCGCGTGCGCTTCCCCGGACGAAGTGCCGAACCCGACCACTTGCCAGCCCGACGCCGCATGTTCGACGCGCAATTCCATGCCGTTGAGACGCAACGTGATCCAGCGATGCGCGGGACGCAGCCACGCACCGAAATCAAATTTCAACGCCGCGTGCGGCAGCGTGATGGACTTGCCGCCCGGCTGTGCCGGCCCCAGGGTCAGATCACGCACCGTCAGCAACGGACCCGACGGCTGCCACTGGCTGGAAATCGCGGCGAAGCTGACCGGGCGGTGCAACCGCGACGACAACTGGCGCGCGACGAAATCGGGGTAGCGCGTAGCCACCGGCAGCAGAATCTGCACGACGCCCATCACGACCGCGGCCGCGATCAGCAGGCCGGCGATCAGCGCAGTCAGCGCGAACCGCGCGCGGCGCAGGTGATGGCGCCACAGCGTCATTGCGCAGCTCCGGGGGCGCAAGTTGGGCTGATCCCGGGAGAGGCGACGCAGGTTGGGCTGATCCCGGACTTGATCCGGGAGAAGCCCAACGTGATCGCACGTACGCGTTGGGCTTCCCCCGGATCAAGCCCGGCGTCAGCCCAACCTACGAAGAGCAATGGACGAAATCCGCGCATCGCGCGCATCGCCGCTCTCAGGTCCCCGGTCCCCGGTCCCCGGTCCCGGTTTTTCTCAAAGCAACACGACATCGAACTGCTCCTGCCCGTACTGCTCCTCGGGCTGGAAGCGGATCGACTTCCCGATGAAGGCCTCCAGCTCGGCCACCGCGGACGATTCTTCTTCCAGCATGCGCGCGACGACGGCAGGTGACGCCAACACCAGCAATTTCTCGGCCTCGAATTGACGTACCGCGCGGGTGATTTCGCGGAAGATTTCATAGCCGACGGTTTCGGCGGTTTTCAGAATGCCGCGGCCTGCGCACGTCGTGCACGGTTCGCACAATTGTCTGGCCAGGCTTTCGGTGGTGCGCTTGCGGGTCATCTCGACCAGGCCCAGCGGGCTCATTTCATACACGGTGGTCTTGGCGTGGTCGCGCGCCAGCGCCTTTTCGAGCGTGCGCAGCACCTGGCGCTTGTGCTCGTCGTCGTGCATATCGATGAAGTCGATGATGATGATGCCGCCGAGGTTGCGCAGCCGCAGTTGTCGCGCCGCCGACTGCGCGGCCTCGAGGTTGGTGCGGAACGCGGTCTCCTCCAGGTTGCGCGAACCGAGATACGCGCCGGTGTTGACGTCGATGGTGGTCATCGCCTCGGTCTGGTCGATCACCAGATACCCGCCCGATTTCAGCGGCACTTCCTTGCGCAACGCTTTCTGGATTTCGTCCTCGACACCGTAGAGATCGAAGATCGGCCGCTCGCCGGGATAGTGCTCGACACGATCGGTCAAGCCGGGCATGAATTGCCGCGCGAATTCCAGCGTGCGTTCGAACGTCTCGTGCGAATCCACGCGCACCTTCTCGATCTCGTCGTGCATCAGGTCGCGCAGCACGCGCAGCGGCAGTGGCGGTTCCTCGTACACGCGCTGACCGGGTTCTGCGCGCGCAATCGCTTCGGAAACCGTCTGCCAAACGCGCGTCACGTAGGCGACGTCTTCGCCGAGCGCTTCGGCGCCCAGCCCTTCCGCGTTGGTGCGCGCGATCAAACCGAAGCCATCCCCCGCCAATCCGGCCATGATGCCGCGCAGGCGTTCGCGCTCGACTTCGTCCTCGATGCGCACCGATACGCCACGCGTCGCACTGTCCGTCAGCAACACCAGGTAGCGCGACGGAATGGAAAGGTGCGTGGACAGC